>Ga0190275_10001227_pt1 | contig 19413 bp, 16 predicted proteins | sample Popmic550T_FD_133745 | JGI IMG/M metagenome (GOLD analysis project Ga0190275, IMG submission 133745) | Populus adjacent soil microbial communities from riparian zone of Yellowstone River, Montana, USA - 550 T | ecosystem: Environmental > Terrestrial > Soil > Riparian zone > Trees stand | place...
CAGTCCCCAGGTGGTCTTGAACAGCACCAGCCAGACCACCAGCACGGCGAACCCGGCCAGGTAGGCGAGGATGTTCTGGTCGAACAGCACGGTGCCGAAGAAGGGGATGTCGGACAGCAGTGGGACCGGGATCGACTCCAGCACCGGGGCGTTGTTGTACTCCGCGGACGCCGGCTGGATGAGCTGGTCGAACAAGAACCCGGTGACGCCGACGGCCAGCAGGTTGAGCACGACGCCCAGCACCACCTGGTTCACCAGGTAGTTGATCGAGAACAACGCCAGCAGCGCCGCCATCGCCACCCCGGCCAGCACGGCCGCGATCATGGCCACCGTGATCGACTGGGTGACGCTTCCGGCCACTGCGGCCGCGAACGCCGCCGCCAGGAACTGTCCCTCGATGGAGACGTTGACCACGCCGGCGCGTTCGCAGAGCACACCGCAGAGGGCGCCGAACACCAGCGGAGTCGCCAGGGACAGCGTGCCGGCGAACTGGTTGCTGACCGGGAAAGGAAGATCACGGCCCGCGGCCGCCCAGGTGAGGAAGCCGACGACCAACGACAACCCGGCGATGCTGGCGGCCAGGGCGGGCAGCCGACCGGCCATCTTCCCGGACAGGAACCCGGCCGCCGCGGCCAGCAGCAGCAGCGCGCAGACCAGAACGGTCATGACGCCGGGCAGCGAGACCGTCGGGAGCTGCACCTCGTCGAAGGCATCGGACAAGGCGAACCGGGCCACGCCGGTCGTGGACGGCAGCAAGATCAGCAGCAGCACCCCGACCACGCCGATGAGGATCCCGGTGGACAGCCGCTGCCGGCGCTTCTCCGCCGACTCGACGTACTGAACCTCGGTGATGGTCTCGCCGGGTTCTTTGCGCTCCGTCGTCACAGGCTTGCTCATGGGCGCAACCTCTCGCTCATGCCAGACCTCCCTCGGTGACAGGGCCGACCGGTTTCACCTTCCGCGCCTTGACGAACGGGATGATCGTGGTGACCAGCGCGGGCGCAGCCACGAAGAGGACGATCAGCGCCTGCAACACCGTGGTGAGGGTCAACGGGGTCTGGGCGATGCTCTGCATGGCCAGTCCGCCGGCGTGCAGGGCGCCGAACAACAGCCCCGCCAGCACCGTGCCCAGCGGCTTCGAGCGACCCAGCAGGGCGACGGTGATGGCGTCGAAGCCGATCGACCCGACGATGCCTGCCGACAGCGGGACCGGCACCCCGGACGCGCTCGGGCCCAGCGCGGCCTGCACCCCGGCCAGCCCGGCCAGGGCCCCGGCCAGCGTCATGGTGATGATCGTGGTGGTGCCGACACTCATGCCGGCGGTCGCGGCGGCGTGCGGGTTCGCACCCACCGCCTTGATCGCGAAGCCCACGGTGGACCGGTCCAGGATCCACCAGACGGCCGCCGCGGCCACCAGCGCCACCACGAAGCCGAGATGCAGCTGGCTGCCCTCCAGCCGCGGGAAGGTCGCGTTCCAGTCGATGATCGGTGAGATCGGGTCGGTGCGGCCCGGCCGTTGGAACGCCGTGGTGGTGAGGAAGTAGGCCAGCAGCCCGGCGGCGATGTAGTTCATCATGATCGTCACGATCACCTCGTGCGCGCCGGTCCGGGCCTTCAGCCAGCCGACGATGCCGCCCCAGATGCCGCCGCCGATGATGCCGGCGACGATGGCGGTCAGGAGGTGGATGACCGGTGGCAGGTTCAGAGTGAACCCGACGTACGCGGCGAGGATCGCGCCCCAGATCGCCTGACCCTGCGCCCCGATGTTGAACAGACCTGCTCGGAAGGCCAGCCCGACGCCGAGGCCGGCGCAGATCAGCGGCGCAGCTTGGGCGGTGGTCTCGCTGATGGCCTGCCAGCTGCCGATCGAGCCGGAGATGAGGGCACCGTACGCGCTGCTCACCTTCTCCCAGCTCGCGCTGATCGCGTCGGAAGGGCGGGCGAAGAAGTAGGCGTAGGTGGAACGCACCTCGGTGTCGGAGACGATCATCAAGATCGCCCCGACGACGAACGCGAGCACGATCGCGGCCACCGTGGTGATCACGTCGGTCCACGGGACCTGCCGACGACGCCTCGGCTCACTCATGGCCCACCTCCTGCTCGAAGCCGGCGTCCTCTTCGGCGGCGGTGGTGACCGATGCCGCGGCGAGCGCCTCCTCGGTGGGGATGCCGGCCATCATCAGGCCGAGCACCTCCCGCGAGGTGTCCGGGGGCACGATCCCGATCAGCCGGCCGCGGTACATGACCGCGATCCGGTCCGCCAGCGAGACCACCTCATCCAGCTCGGTGGAGATGATCAGCACCGCGGTGCCCCGGTTGCGCTCGTCGACCAGCCGACGGTGCAGGAACTCGATCGCTCCCACGTCCACCCCGCGGGTGGGTTGGTTGGCGATCAACGCGGACAGCGGCCGGGACAGCTCGCGGGCCAGCACCACCTTCTGCTGGTTTCCGCCGGACAGCGAGGTCACGGGGTCGTCGACGGACTGGGTGCGGATGTCGAACTCGGCGACGCGCTCCTCGGCGTTGCGTCGGATGGCGGCCAGGTCCAGCGCGGGCCCCTTGGCGTACGGCGGCTCGTCGAAGTGGTTGAGGACCAGGTTCTCCGCCACCGAGAAGGAACCGACGAAGCCGTCGTGCTTGCGGTCCTCGGGCACGAAGCCGAGGCCGTCGGCGATGCTCTGCTTGGGGGTGTGCTTGGTGACCGGACGGCCGTCGAGGGTCACCGTGCCTGAGGTGACCGGGATGAGACCGAGCAGCGCCTCGGCCAGCTCGGTCTGGCCGTTGCCCTGGACGCCCGCCACGCAGACGATCTCCCCGCCCGACACCGAGAGGTCGAGGCCCTCCACCACCAGCGCTCCCGCGCTGTTCGCTATCGATATCCCCTCGAGCACCAGCCGCGGCGTCTCGCTGACCAGCGGCGCCTCCTTCTGCACCGTCAGGCTGACGGCCCGGCCGACCATCAGCTCGGCGAGCTGACCCTCGGAGTCGCTGGGCTGGGCCGTGCCGACCACCTTCCCTCGCCGGATCACGGTGATCTTGTCGGCGATGGCCCGCACCTCGCGGAGCTTGTGGGTGATGAACACGATGGCCTTGCCGTCGTCGCGCAGCGACCGCATCACGGTGATCAGCTCGTCGATCTCCTGCGGAGTGAGCACGGCGGTCGGCTCGTCGAAGATCAGGTACTTCGCGTCGTTGGCCAGCGCCTTCAAGATCTCGACCCGCTGCTGGACGCCGACCGGCAGCTCCTCGATCAACGCATCGGGATCCACCGCGAGTCGATAACGGTCGGACAGCTCGCGTACGGCGCTGCGGGCGCGGCGCATGTTCAGCACCCCACCGGAGGCCTGCTCCCGCCCCAAGATCAGGTTCTCGGCCACCGTGAACACCTCCACCAGCATGAAGTGCTGGTGCACCATGCCGATCCCGGCGGCCATCGCCTCCTTCGGGTTGCGGGAGGTGTGCGGCCGACCGTCGACGGTGATCGCGCCCTCGTCGGGCTGCAGCATCCCGTACAGGACGTTCATCAGGGTCGACTTGCCGGCGCCGTTCTCACCCAGCAGACAGTGGATCTCGCCCGGACGGATGTCGAGGTCGATGTGGTCGTTCGCCACCAGGGACCCGAACCGCTTGGTGATCCCGCGGAGCTGCAGCCCCTCGACACTGAGCTCGGCGGCCGGCCCCGGACCCGACGGTTGGGGTTCGGCGGTCACGGAGAAGTCCTCCTCATGGTGGCGATCCTTGCAGGAGACGGCCGGAATGGCGACGGAGGGAGACCCTGGCGGGTCTCCCTCCGTCGATGTGCAAGTCAGGAGGACGGCTGCGACTTGGACTCGATCGTGATCTTGCCCGAGATGATGTCGGCCTTGATCGTGTCGAGCTCGGTCTTCAGCTCGGCCGGCACCTTGCCGTCGAACTCGTTGAACGGCGACAATCCGGTGCCTTCGTTCTCGAGCGTGCCGACGAACGGCTCGTTGGAGAAGCTGCCGTCCTGGGCGGCTTTGATCGCGTCGAACACGGCGACGTCCATGCCCTTGTAGACGCTGGAGACGATGTTGGCGCAGTAGTTCGGAGCGCTCACGCAGCCGTCGGTGTCGACCCAGATGGCGTTGACCTTGCCACCGCTGGCCTTGGCGGTCTGCAGCGCACCCTCACCGGCCGGACCGGCCACCGGCAAGATGATGTCCGCGCCCTGGCTGACCAGGCCCTGGGCCGCGCGGCCGCCGCCCTTGACGTCCTCGAACGGCTTGTCGGACTGGACGAACGTGCCGTCCTGCTTGGCGGCGTTCCAGCCGAGGACACTGACGTTCTTGTTCTTCTGCTGGTTGTAGTAGGCCACGCCCTGGGCGTACCCGTCCATGAAGATCGTCACGGTGGGGATCTTCAGGCCGCCGAAAGTCCCGACCTTGCCGGTCTGGCTCATCCCGGCGGCGAGGTAGCCGGCCATGAAGCTGGACTGGGCGGTGTTGAAGACCAGCGGCTTCAGGTTGGTCACCGCCGGGTAAGTCTCGGGGTCGTTGTTGTCGACGATGGCGAACTTGATGTCGGGGTTCTTCTTGGCGGCAGCCAGGGTGTCGTCGCTGAGCAGGAAGCCGACGGTGACGATGATGTTGCAGTCGGCATCGACCATCGACTGTATGTTCTTGGCGAAGTCGGCGGTCGTCGCCGACTCGACCTCACCGGTCTGGATGCCCAGCTGGTCCTTGGCGTCGGTCAGGCCCTTGTACGAGGTCTGGTTGAACGACTTGTCGTCGAAGCCACCGGAGTCCGAGACCATGCAGGCCTTGAAGTCACCGGTCGCGCCGCTGGCGTTCCCGCTCGGGGCGGCGGACGAGCCCTCTCCCTCGGTGCCCGGCGCCTGCGCGCAACCGGCCAGGGCCAGCGTCGCTGCAGCAGCGGCGGCGCCCAGGCTCAGGAAACTCTTCTTCACTTCCATGCCTCCTCGGCAAGACAAAACGAGACAATCTGTCGTCTGGCGAACCTGCAACCGAACGCATCGTCGGCCAGGCGCATGATTCTCACAGACTCTAACCGCACGTTCAGGGATTGTTGCGATTCCGGGTAACGATCTGGGAAAAACGTCGCCCCGCCGCGGACCGGGCGGCGGCTCAGGATGCGGAGTCGCTTCCGCGGGTGGCCACCGCGGCGAGCGTGGCCACGCCGATCCGGATGCACTCCTCGTCCACGTCGAAGGTGGGCTGGTGGATGTCCGGAGCGCCGGTCTGGCCGGCCGGCCGAACCCCGAGTCGAGCCATCGCGCCCGGCACCTGACGCAGCATCCAGGCGAAGTCCTCTCCACCCAGTGACTGCTCGGTGGTCGTCACCGTCCGTGGGCCCAGAGCCGCGCGGGCCGCCTTGGTGAGCCGCTCGACGCCGAGGTGGTGGTTGACGGCCGGAGGCACACCGGCGGTCACCGACACCTCCACTCCGACACCGAACGGCTGCACGATCTGGCTGATCAGCTCGGGGATGAGCCGCTGCGCCGTCCGCCACCCGTTCTCGTCGAGGGCCCGCAGGGTGCCCTCGATGACACCCACCTGCGGAATCGCGTTCGGCGCCGAGCCGGCATGGACGCGCCCCCACATCATCGAGACGCCGCTGCGCGGGTCGACACGTCGAGACAGCAGCAGCTGGGTCTCGGTCGCCACGGCACCGAGCGCCCCGATCAGGTCAGCGGTCAGGTGCGGACGGGAGGTGTGGCCCCCGGTGCCGGTCACGGTGACCGTGACCTGATCCACGGCCGAGGTGATCGGACCCACCCGGAGGGCGACCTGGCCGACCTCGGTGCGAGGGTCACAGTGCAGTGCGTACACCTCGCTGACGCCGTCCAGCACCCCGCACGAGATCGCGTCGACCGCGCCGCCGGGGCTGGACTCCTCGGCCGGCTGGAAGATCAGCCGGACACCGCGGTGCAGCTGTCCCTTCTCCCGCAACGCAGCGAGGACGAGGCCGACCCCGAGCACCACCGTGGTGTGCACGTCGTGGCCGCAGGCGTGGCAGACGCCGTCGTTGCGGGAGCGGTAGGCGACGTTCTTGCCGTCCTGGATCGGAAGCGCGTCCAGGTCGGCGCGCAGCCCGATCAGGTCGTCCGACGAGGCGCCATCGGTGGGCAGGATGTCGCAGACGGCACCGGTCCCGATGCGCAGCACCTCTGCACTCAGACCCGCCGTGGCCAACGTCTCGACCACGACCTGGGTGGTGCGGTACTCCTCGTTGCCGACCTCCGGGTGCGCGTGGATGTCACGTCGCAGGGCGACCAGCCACTCGTACAGATGGTCGGTTTCCTCACTGATCAGCTGGAGCCTGGAGCTCGCGGACGTCTGGACCTGCACCGCGCCAGTTTGTCACTCCTTGCGAGGGGCTATGTGAAGACGTCACACAGTCGTCATCCGGAGAAGGCCGACACAAAGGATAGGCTGGCCTAATGGGCTACTACTCCGACTACTACCGCGCCGACGTACGGGAAGTGTTGGCGTTGACCCCGAACATGATCCGCATCGTCTTCGGTGGTGAGGACCTGCGTCGGTTCGCCACCAGTGGCGATCCGGACGAACGGCTGGTGGTGGTGCTCCCCCGACCCGGTGAGCGGGAGACTCCGGCGCCGGTGCGGCAGCCGGACGGGACCCTGGACTACCCGGCCGACGACGAGCCGGAGATCCGCAGCTACACGGTGCGCCGGTTCGATGCCGACAAGCCGGAGATGGTGGTCGACTTCGTCCGGCACGTCGGCGGCCTGGCGGCCACCTGGGCGATCCAGGCGGGGGTCGGTGATGTCGTCTACCTCAGTCCGGCGAAGGGCTGGTACGCGCCACCGAGCGACGCCCGCTGGCAGCTGCTGCTGGCTGACATGACCGCTCTTCCTGCCCTGGGCCGCATCGTGGAGAGCCTGCCGGCCGAGATGTCCGCGATCGCGGTGACCGAGGTGACAGCCGAGCTCGACCGCCAGGAGCTGACCAGTGCCGCGGACGTCACCTACACCTGGGTGACGGGCGGCAACGGCCATGGTCCGAGTCGACTGCTGGCGGCGCTGCAGGAGCTGGAGCTCCCCGAGGGCCCCGGCTACATCTGGTTCGCCGGCGAGGCTGCGGAGTCGCGGGCGGTCCGCAAGTACGTCCGTCACGAGCTCGGCTGGGCCACCGACCGGTTCACGATCATCGGCTACTGGCGGGCGGAGAAGGAGAAGTGGCTGGCCCGCTACGAGCAGGTCGGCGAGCAGCTGGAGAAGACGTACGAGGCGGCGCTCGAGCAAGGGCTGTCCGAGGGCGATGCTCTGGAGGTCTACGAGGAGGCGCTGGAGAAGGCGGGGCTGTGACCCTCACGGTGGTGTCCGCGACCGGGTGCAGCGCACTGAGGGAGTGGGCTTCACCAACCGGATCCCCAGGGAAGCTCGCGGGCGAAGCCTCAAGCTCCACACTTCAGTTGCGCTGACAGAAGGTCACCCCTTAAGTTCATGCGACAGTCAGCCCGTCCAGATCGCCTCGACCGAGATCTCGCGGCCGAGCACGTCGCAGGCGGCGCGGTGGCCTGACATCAGCGCGGCCGTGACGGTCGCTGGGTCCTCGGTCCAGGTCGCCTCGCCCGCCAGGTGCAGGACGCCACCCACGGGCGTCGCCAGCAGAACATGGTCGTCCGGCGTGGACCCGACGGTCATGTACGCGTACGAGCCGCGGGCGTACGGATCGTCCTGCCAGTGAGTGATGTGGACCCGGCTCGGCTCCAGCACGTGGTCTCCGTAGAGCCGCCGTAACGCGGCGAGCACGGACTCGACCACCTGCCCCTCGCTCCAGCCGCGGGTCTCGACGGCGCACGGGCCGGCGGCGAAGGTGAGCAGGGTTGGCTCGCCGTGCAGGGCGCTGAGGTCGTACCAGGAGTGCCACCAGACACCGGCCGGTCCCTGCTGACGGATGGCATAGACGCCGTCGTCCCAGAACATTGCCGGGAAGCGAAGGAAGATCTTCTCGAACGCGTTCATCTCCAGGCGATCCAGCGCCCCGGCCACCGGCTCCGGTAGGGGTGGCTCGATCGTGAACGCGGCTGACTTCAGGACCCCGACCGGCACTGTCACCACGGCCCGGTCGGCGGTGACGTCACCCCCGTCAGCCTCGATCCTGACTCCCTGATCAGACCAGCGCACGGCACGGACGACGTGCTCGAGCCGTACGTCGAGGCCGACGGAGAGCCGGGTCGCGAGCTGGTCGTAGCCGTCGGGAAACACCACCTCGTCGCCCTCGACGGCGTCGTCGTCCAGCCCGTGGGCATCGAGGTCGCCGATCCAGGTGCCGTACTGCTCCTCGGTGCGATGCCGCATGAACTCCCGGACCCGCTCGCTGCGATCGGCGTCCCATGCCAGCTGGGCGAGTGTGGTCTCCACGGCGTCGTGGTAGGAGCTGCCCGGAACGGACGCAGCGACAGTGGCCGCGAGCCGCTCGTCGAAGTGATGGATGTCGGCGGCGAACCGGGCCGCCGCCGCGTCGTCGAGACGCCGGCCGACGGGATCGTAGTAGGCGATCGGGCGACTGTCCGGCTGGTAGGCACCGACCGTGAACTCCACGGTGCGCAGGCCGAAGGCGCAGACCGCCTCGGCCAGTGGGCTGTCCGTGATGCCGTGGATCCACGACGCGCCGAGATCAGTCGGTGACCCGCCGCTGCGGTCGGTCCAGGTGCGGCCGCCGATGCGGTCGCGGGCCTCGAGAACCACCACCCGCTGGCCCGCCTGGACGAGCAACCGCGCCGTGGTCAGCCCTGACACCCCTGCGCCCACGACCACCGTGTCGACCACGCGCGTCACCGTATCGCAGGGGTCGTTCAGCCTGGGGTCAGCAGAATCAGGCCCACCGATCCCAGCGCTGCCAGCCAGCTGGCGAGGCTTCCGACCAAGAAGTACTCGGTCACATCGCTCGGACCGCCGTAGCCGGGATCGCCGGCTCGTGGGACGCGCAGCTCGGGGAACCGCAGGATGGACTTGGCCGCAACGACGAACGCTGCACCGATCAGGGCGCCGGCAGCACCGAGTCCGATGATCATCAGCCGCTCCATCGGACCGAGCACCCGACCGCCGCGCAGCGTCTTCTCGTTGTCGCTGGCCGGCACCCCGACCAGGTCGAGCAGCAGCCGCACCAGGACGTTGACGGTGGAGATCTGGACGACCAGCAGAGCCACGATCGCCAGCGTCCGCTCCGGCGGGATGCTGGCGAGTCCAGAGTCGGCCAGCATCGCGGTCAGCCAGGGCGCCGCGCCGGCGACCGGACCCGCCAGCAGCAGCGCCGCCGCGCCGACACCGATCGAGACGTACGCCACGGATGCCGCCACCACTGCAGTCACCCGAGCAGGCACCCGCGGCACCACGCCACCGGCGAACCTGGCCACTGCCACCCCCGATCCAAGCACCCACCCGCCGCCCGCGAGAGCAGCCAGCACCCACGCCAGCCAGCCGAGACCGATCGGCCGCAGCAGCACCGCCAGCAGCAGCGAACCCAGGGCCGCCACCCCCGCGAGCGCACCCAACCGGGCAGGCTGGGTGGCGTCACGACCGCCACGGACCAGGTCGACGACGCCGATCAGCAGCAGCCAGAGAGCAATACCGGTCACCGGGAGGTGCCCGCAGCGGTGAAGAGCATCTGCTGAGCATCACGGATGGCACTGACACCCTTGGCGAACGCCTGTGAGACAGCCGACTCGCTGATCTCCTCCGCCGTCGCGATCTCCCGCTGCGAGGCCCCGGCCAGCGCCTGGCGCAGCATCCGCCGGGACCGGTCGTTGAGCCGATCCACCAGCGCGTCGCGGCTCAGCAGGAAGGCGTTCGTGATGGCCACCTCGTCGACCGTTGCGATCCCACCACCGTCGAACCAGGTCCGCCGATTGCGGGCCCCCGGCTCGTCCAGGGCCTCGACCGCCGCGCGCGCGCTCCACCACACCGGTCCGTCCTGCAACATCGGCGTCCGGTCGGCGTCGAAGACGTCCCGTTCCCCCACCCCGATCCCGCAGCGCGCGTCCAACGGCTCGGGCAGGTACAGCCGAACCAGCAGCGCGGCCAACGTGGCCTGTCCGGTGGTCGCGTAGACACCTTGGAACTCATCCCCGACCGTCGGTTCCAGGCGGTCGACCGGCGCCACCACGGCGGACGCCTGCGCGAGCGCGTCGTGCAGCGCGGCCTGGACGACGGGCCGGGAACCTGCTCGGCGCGATCCGACCAGGTCACCGATGATGGCGTAGACGACTGACACGGAGTGAAGTCTACCGCTGAACTCCCTGATAGTGAAGCAATGTGCTTCAATAGGTCGGCCACGCGGTCCGTCATCTGACAGGTGGCTTCCGCCCGGCTCAGAACCGCTCCGTCGGCTGATAGGTCCCCCACTCGGCTCGCAGCGCATCACACACCTCGCCCACGGTGGCCGACGCGGCCAGCGCTTCCCGCAGCGGCACCAGGAGGTTCTCGGTTCCGGCGGCGGCGGCTCGCACTGCCGCCAATGCCCGCTCCACCTCAGCAGGGTCGCGCTTGGATCGCAACCGGGCCAGCTTGTCGGCCTGCGCGGCCTCGATGGCCGGATCGACCCGCAACGGCTCGTAAGGCTCCTCCTCCGCCAGCTGGAAGCGGTTCACCCCGACGACGACGCGCTCGCCGCTGTCGATGCCACGAGCCACGTCGTACGCCGACCGCTCGATCTCGTTCTTCTGGAAGCCCTGCTCGATGGCGGCCACCGCACCGCCCCGCTCGGCCACCGCCTCCATCAACCGCAGGCACTCCTGTTCCACGTCGTCGGTCAGCGACTCCACCACGTACGAGCCGGCGAACGGGTCGACGGTCTGGGTCACGTCCGTCTCGTACGCGAGCACCTGCTGGGTGCGGAGCGCCAACCGGGCGGCCTTCTGCGAGGGCAGCGCGATCGCCTCGTCGAAGGAGTTGGTGTGCAGCGACTGCGTCCCGCCGAGCACGGCGGCCAGGGCTTGCACCGCCACCCGGACCAGGTTGACCTCCGGCTGCTGCGCGGTCAGCTGGACTCCCGCGGTCTGGGTGTGGAAGCGCAGCATCGCCGACTTCGGGTTCTGCGCCCCGAACCGCTCGGTCATCAGCCGAGCCCAGATCCGCCGGGCGGCCCGGAACTTGGCCACCTCCTCCAGCAGCGTCGTCCGGGACACGAAGAAGAACGACAGCCGAGGCGCGAAGTCGTCGACCCCCAAACCGGCCGCCAGCGCCGCCTCCACGTACGCGATCCCGTCCGCCAAGGTGAAGGCGACCTCCTGCGCCGGGGTCGCCCCCGCCTCGGCCATGTGGTAGCCGGAGATCGAGATCGTGTTCCACCGCGGGGTGTGCTCCCGGCACCAGGCGAACGTGTCGCTGACCAGCCGCAACGACGGCGCCGGCGGAAAGATGTAGGTGCCCCGGGCGATGTACTCCTTGAGGATGTCGTTCTGGATGGTGCCGGTCAGCGCCGACAGCTCGACGCCCTGCTCCTCCGCGACCAAGGTGTAGAGCAGCAGCAGCACCGCCGCCGGCGCGTTGATCGTCATCGAGGTCGACACCTCACCCAGGGGGATGCCCGCGAACAAGATCCGCATGTCCTCGATCGAGTCGATGGCCACCCCGACCTTGCCGACCTCACCCGAGGCCAGCGGGGCGTCGGAGTCCATCCCCATCTGGGTCGGCAGGTCGAAGGCGACCGACAACCCCATGGTGCCGTGGGTGATCAGCTCCAGATAGCGCGCGTTGGACTCCGCAGCCGTTCCGAAACCGGCGTACTGCCGCATCGTCCACGGCCGAGCGGTGTACATCGAGGAGTACACCCCCCGCGTGTACGGGAACTGCCCCGGCTCCCCCAGTGCTGTGCCGGGGTCGAAATCGGCGAGCGCGGCCGGCCCGTACACCGGCTCGAACGCGGTTCCCGACTCGGTCCGACCTCGCATCGCCATGAGAGCATTCTCACTGTCGTCTCATCGGCGGCGTCCGCCGGCCGGCACGATCAGCCGGCGCTGCGGACCAGTCGCTCGGCGGCGTCGATGATCTGGTCGGTCTCGGCCTCCCAGCGCGGTTCCTGACCCCGGTAGGGGCCCGTCGCCAAAGACACCACGACGCCGGCTGCGCGCAGTCGCAGCTCGACCGGGTCGACCCGGGCATCGAACACCGGCATCCAGGTCCGGACCAGCTGGCTGACCCGGGCGGCCTGGACCGAGCTCATCCGCTGCACCGTCGACAGGTGCGCCACCAGGCAGGCCAGGTCGTCCGCACGCCGGCCGGGTCCGACCGTGTCGATGTCGAGGAGACCGGTCACCCGACCGTCGGCGACGAACAGCTGGCCCTCGTGGAAGTCACCGTGGGTGGGTTCGTTGCCCGGGTCGAGATCGGCCAGCCCACCCCGGATCTGGTCGACCAGCCACTGCAGGCGCGGCTCGAGCGTCGGTAGCGCGGCGCCGACCATCGCCGCGTACTGGTCGATCGCATCCGACCAGGGGTTGCGTCGCGGTAGCGTCGCCACCTCCCGAGGCATCGCGTCCAGCAGCCCGACCAGCTGTTCGGCGGTGCACGGCGGCTCGGGATCGAAGATGGCCTGGGCGAGCGGTCGACCAGGAAGCTGGGGCAGCACGAGCAGGAAGTCGTCGGTCGCGGCTGCCACCTGGGGAGCCGGCAGGCCGGCGCCCAGCAGCAGCTGATGGCGACGCAACGTGGGCTCGAACAGCTTCTGCCGGAGCACCTTGATGAAGAAGATCGAGCGAACCCCCCGAACCGGTGCGACCGCCCGCAGCACCGCACGTCGCCGGGGACGGTAGCCGATCATCTCCAGCTCGACCTGGTCGCCATCGAGCAGCTCGGGGGTGATCTCGTACGCGTGCAGCAGCGCGGCGACCTGCTCGGGGTACGCCGCCCGCACCAGGCCGGGCAGATCGGGGTCGCGAGGATAGAGCCAGACCGCCACCTCGCGGACGCCGTCGGCGAAGATCACCGCACGCTCGTCGGTCTCGGTTCGCCCGCCCGCGCGAACGCTCGCGCCCAGCAGCTCGTGCCGCCGTCCGAACGGCCAGTCGACCAGGGCGGTGTAGGTGGCCGTCGTCGATCGCTGCGGGTGGGCGTCGACGTGATCGAGCTGCCAGCTCACCAGGCTGCCGCCGCCGTGGTCGACCGCCGCGCGCAGCAGCTCCTCGACGTCGTCCGAGGTCAGCAGCAGGGATCCGTCGGGATCGGGGTTCACGGTCAGGCTCCTCCGTGCCTTCGACTGGCTGGGGGTGAGGTGCGTGGGTCGCCGATGATCCTCGCACGCTGAGCCTTCCTGGACACCGAGCAGCACCGATGTATCAGACGGGCGCCTGAGCACTCATCGAACAGGTATGAACCCCAAGGCGCGGTCCGCGCGACAGCAGCCACATCCCCAGCGGGCCCACCGGTCCGAGGAACGGAGATCGGGCATGCCTGAGAAGCTGGAAGACGGGTTGGCGACACGGTCGGGACGGCTGTTCGCGGCCTACCGCTCCGGCGACGAGGCCAAGATGGCCGAGCTGGTCCAGATCCTCACCCCGATCCTCTGGCACACCGTCCGCAGCGTCCGGCTGGACACCGCCACGGCGGAGGACGTCCTGCAGACCGTCTGGCTGACGCTGGTCCGCAAGGCCGACTCCATCAGCGAGCCGCAAGCCGTGCTGCAGTGGATGGTGGTGACGGCGCGCCGGGAGGCCTGGCGGGTCGCCAAGTCCGCCGCCCGAGTGCGGCCGGAGGACCTCGAGTCCGCGTTCGGACAGGAACAGCTGCCGAGTGTGGACTCGGTGGAGGACGACGTGGTCGCCGGCGACGTACGGACCCGGCTGTGGATCCACATCCAGCAGATGCCGCAACGTTGCCAGGCGCTGCTGCGGGTGATCGCCTTCGCCGACCGACCCGACTACGCCGAGATCGCTCGGTCGCTGGGCATGCCGCTGGGCAGCATCGGTCCCACCCGTGGGCGATGTCTGGCCAAGCTCCGCGTCGCCCTGGCTGCGGACCCGACCTGGGAGGGATGATGAACACCTACGACGACGCCGAGGAGCTCGCCTCGGCCGGGCAACCTCTCGATGGGGCCGACGAGGCGCTGCTGGTCGCGTTGGCCGCGTTGTACGCCGAGGTCGACCCCGTGCCGGAGGGACTGATCGAGCGGATCCAGTTCGAGATCACGTTGGATGCACTGCAGGCCGAGGTGGCGACGCTGACCCAGCTCGACCTGACCGCCAGTGGCGCGCGCAGCGCCTCGACCGCCCCCGAGGCGGTACGGACCGTCACCTTCGCCGCCGAGTCGGTGACGACCCTGGTGACGATCGATCCACAGCCGGGCGGCAGCGTCCGCGTGGACGGGTGGGCCGTGCCCGGAGCCGGTCTGGTGGTCGAGGTGCTGCTGACCGACGGCGCGCGGCGCACCGAGGCGGACGAGGACGGGCGCTTCGTCCTCGACGGGCTGCCGGCAGGGTTGGCCAAGTTCGTGCTGCACACCGTCGATGCCGCCGGAGACCCGTACACGGTGGTGAGTCCGACCATCGAGCTGTGAGCCGTACCCCGATCGATGTGCCGTACGCCGAGTTGTAGAACAGGTTCATGGATGGACCCCAGCTCCAGGTCACCTCGATCACCATCGGCACCGACGACCCGCACGGTCTCGCTCAGTTCTACCGTGACCTGCTCGGGTGGCGGGTGACCGGTGACGACCCACCCGACCCTGACCTGGGTCCGGGATGGGCGCAGCTGAAGCCACCGTCAGGCGAGCCCGGCCCGACCCTCAACTTCGAGGGCGAGCGACGCTTCCAGCGCCCGACCTGGCCGTCGGCCGACGGGGGCCAGAACGCGACTCAGCATCTCGACATCTGGGTGCAGGACCTCCCCGCCGCCATGGAGTGGGCCGTCTCTCAGGGCGCGGTCCTGGCCGACGTCCAACCCCAGGAGGACGTCCGGGTGCTGTTCGATCCCAGCGGTCACCCGTTCTGCCTGTTCCGCTGAGTCGAGAGTCGCTAGCGGGCGGGCAGCAGGCCGACCTTGGCGTACACGTCGGTCACCGTCTTCGAGGCCACGTCGCGAGCGCGCTCGGCTCCGCCGGCCAGAACCGCCTCCAGCTCGCTGCGCTCGGCGAGCAGCTGCAGGGTCCGCTCTCGGTACGGTGCCGCGAAGGCGGTGACGGCGTCGGCCACCGCGCCCTTCAGGTCCCCGTATCCAGACCCGGAGAAGTCGGCGACCAGCTGCTCGACCGGGGTCTCGGACAAGGCGCTCAGGATGGTCAGCAGGTTGGACACCCCGGGCTTGTTCTCCGGGTCGAAGGCGATGGAGCGCTCCGAGTCGGTGACCGCGGACTTGATCTTCTTGACGTTCGCCCTCGGCTCGTCCAGCAGGTTGACCAGGCCCGCCGGCGAGATCGCCGACTTGCTCATCTTGCTCGTCGGGTCGGCTAGATCCTGGATCTTGCCGACCGAGCGGAGGATGTGCGGTTCCGGCACGGTGAACGTCTCGCCGTAACGGGCGTTGAAGCGCACCGCCAGGTCCCGGGTCAGCTCCAGGTGCTGCCGCTGGTCCTCACCCACCGGCACCTTGTCGGCCTGGTAGAGCAGGATGTCGGCGGCCATCAGGATCGGGTACGTGAACAGGCCGACGTTCGCCGCATCGGCACCGGCCTTGGCCGCCTTGTCCTTGAACTGCGTCATCCGGCTGGCCTGACCGAAGCCGGTCAGGCAGCTCAGCACCCAGGTCAGCTGGGTGTGTTCGGGCACGTGCGACTGCAGGAACACGACGGACTTCGTCGGGTCGATCCCGGCGGCGAGCAGCTGCGCCGCGCAGATCAGAGACTGCTCGCGACGCTCGGCCGGGTCCTGGTCGACCGTCAGCGCATGCAGGTCGGCGACGCCGTAGAACGCCTCGAAGTCCTCCTGCATCGGCACCCACTGCCGCAGCGCTCCCAGGTAGTTGCCCAGGTGCAGCGAGTCGGAGGTCGACTGGGCCAGAGAGAGCACGCGGGGTCGGTGGGCGACGGAAGACATGGCAGTCATTCTTCCACGCGGGCCGTCTCGGCTCAGACCGGTTTCTGGTCAGCCGGCGTTGCCTCGCCGACGCCGGAGGACGGCTCGCCGACCGGCTCGGTCGGCACCGGCTTGACCTCCAAGCGGGCGGCGCGCCGCCCATCGAGCTCGACCACCTTCAGCTCCAGCCGGACGGGCTCGTAGGCGTCATCCCCGGGCCTGGTCGCCTCGACCTCCGCGGTCGCGTTCAGCGAGGGAAGCTGGCCGCGGGCCGCCATGAAGAACCCTGCGACCGTGTCGTACGGTCCCTCCGCGAGCGTGTAGCCGGTCAGTTCGGCGAACTCGTCCAGAGTGCTGAGACCGTCCACCTCGAGGTTGCCGCGCTGCCTCGGTGGTTCCTGCTCGACCACCACGTCGTACTCGTCGGTGATGTCGCCGACGAGCTCTTCGACCAGGTCCTCCATGGTGACGATGCCGGCGGTGCCGCCGTATTCGTCGAGCACGATCGCCAGGTGCGTGCTCGCTCGCCGCAGATCGGACAGCGCCCGCAGCACCCGGACGGTGTCCGGCAGGCTGACCACCGGGCGGACCAGGTCGGACACCGGCGTCGACCGGTTGCTGACCTCGGGATCGAGCAGATCACGGACGTGGACGAAGCCGATGATGTCGTCGGCCGAGTCACCCATCACCGGATAGCGCGAGTGCGGGGCCTGCAGCACCTCGCGGACCGCTCTGTACGCCGGCATGTCGCCCGGCAGGAAGTCGACCTCGGTCCGCGGCAGCATCACCTCCCGCAGACCGCGGGAGCCGGCGTCGAACACGTCGTCCACGATCTGCCGCTCCTCGTCCCCCAACGTGGACGAGCCGCTGACCATGGCGCGGATCTCCTCGTCGGTGACTTCTTCCCGGCCGGCTGTCGGATCGCCACCCAGGACGCGGACGACCGCGTCGGTGGAGACCCCGAGCAGCCAGATCACCGGCCGAGCCAGCTTGGCGATGAAGTCGACCAGCGGAGCGAGCGCCAGGGCGAACGCTTCGGAGCGTTGCAGGGCCAGGCGTTTGGCGGTCAGCTCGCCGAGCACGATGGAGACGTAGGAGATGATCGCGGTCACGACCACCAGGGCGATGTTGTCGGCCACCGTGTTCGGCAGGCTGGGAAGCAGACCCTGCAGCCACGCGCTGAGCGGGTCGCTGAGTGCTTTGCCACCCACGGCGGCCGACAGGAAGCCGGCCAGGGTCACCCCGATCTGGACGGCGGAGAGGAACCGGTTCGGGCTCTCGTTCAGCCGGGCGACGGTACGGCCTCGCGACCCCCGGTGGGCGAGCTGCTTGACCTGGCTGGCGCGGAGCGAGACCAGCGCCATCTCGGCGGCCGCGAAGACGCCGCCGAGACAGATCAGGACGAGGACGACGAGGGCGCTGACGACGACGTCGGAGCTCATCGGAGAGTCGCGCAGACAGCGGTCACCTCGGTAATCGTAGTGAAGCCGCCGACGTTCTCCGGTTGGATGGCCCCATGTTCCCCGACGCGGTGCCCGTCCTCGACGACGCGGAGGCGGGGGTGGTGCTGCGGGCGCACTCCGAGGCTGACCTGCCGGCGATCATCGAACAGTGCCGGGATCCGGCGACCATCCGCTGGACCACGGTGCCGACACCCGAGGGCGGCTACGGCGCCGACGAGGCGCGCGCCTTTGTGGACGGCATCCGCCGCGAGTGGGACGCCGGCCAGAGCTGGCACTGGGCGGTCGAGCTGCTCCCGATGGCCGGGCACCCGGGGCAGTCCTTCGGTGGGTCGATCTCGGTCTCCGACCACGGCTCCGGCATCGGGGAGGTCGCCTTCGGTCTGCACCCGGCCGCCCGCGGCCGCAGGGCGATGGCCGCAGCGCTGCGGTTGGTCCGTGATCACGGTTTCGACACGTTGGGCTTCCGAGTGCTCCGCTGGCGAGCCGTGGTGGGCAACTGGGGGTCACGCTGGACCGCGGCGGCGGCGGGGTTCCGGTTCGACGGGACCGTACGGTCCTTGCTGAACCATCGCGACGAGCTGCTCGACGGTTGGCTGGCCACGATCACGGCCGACGATCCGCGGGCGGATCTGTCGTGGTCGTCACCACCGCGGCTGTCGGGACCGCGGGTCGTGCTCCGACCGTTCACCGAGTCCGATCTCGACCGGGTCGTGCAGGCGTGCTGCGATCCGGAGACCCAGCACTGGCTGGCCTCGCTGCCGCGCCCGTACGCGATCGAGCACGCCCGCGCGTACCTGGAGGATCTGCGCGAGCAGACCGCCCAGCGGACCGGGTTGACCTGGTGCCTGACCAGCGACGGCGACAGATGCCTCGGCTCGGTCAGCCTGACGGGATTCGGCGGCTACGCCCGTCGACTGGAGATCGGCTACTGGGCGCATCCGGCCGCGCGAGGCCAGGGTCTGGTCGCCGAGGCCGTGCGGGTGATCACCGACCACGTCCACGACGAGGACCTGGCGGAATCGGTGATCATCCGCTGCGCCGCGGGCAATGCCGCGTCCCGCCAGGTGGCCTCGGCCGCCGGCTATCGGCAGAACGGGATCCAGCCGGCCAGTGAGCCGCTCGGCGACGGCTCGCTGGACGACCTGATCAGCTACACCCGACCCTGAGGACCCGACCTGTCAGATCGCGTGGTCGTCGGAGCCACCGCAGGATCTGACAACGCGGTGCTTGGTCAGCCCTTCAGCGCTCCCGCCGCGATGTTGGCGATGAAGTGCCGGGAGCCGATGATGAAGACGCCGATCAACGGCAGCACGGCGATCACGGCACCGGCCATGATCATCCCGTAGTCGGTGGCGTACACCGAGTTCAGGGTGGCCAGCGCGGTTTGCAGCGTCTGCTTCTGCGGGTCGACCAGCACGATCAGCGGCCAGACGTAGTCGTTCCAGGCGGCGATGAAGGTGAAGATGCCGAGGAACGCCAGTCCCCCACGCAGCATCGGCACGCCCACCGACCACCAGGTACGGAAGAACCCCGCGCCGTCCATCCGGGCCGACTCGATCAGCGAGTCGGGGATCGAGGCAGAGGCGAACTGGCGGAGCAGGAAGATCCCGAAGGCGTTGGCCGCGCCGGGGATGATCAGCGCCCGCAGGTCGCCGACCCAGCCGAAGGCCGACATCAGCACGAAGCTCGGCACCAGAGAGAGGCTGCCCGGCACCAGGAACGTCGCGAGCAGGATCAGGAACAGCACGTTCTTGCCGGGGAAGTCGTACTTCGCGAAGGCGAACGCCGCCAGTGAGTCGAACAGCATCACCAAGAGAGCCAACACGCCGGCCACGATCAACGTGTTGACGAAGGCGCCCACCAGGTCGATGTTCGCGAGCACGTTCTGGACGTTCTCGGCGAAGTGCGGACCGAAGGTCAGCTTCGGGGGGGAGGCGAAGATGTCAGCGGTGGTGTTGGTCGACATCGCCAGCATCCAGTAGAACGGGAAGATCGACAG
>Ga0190275_10001228_pt1 | contig 19411 bp, 9 predicted proteins | sample Popmic550T_FD_133745 | JGI IMG/M metagenome (GOLD analysis project Ga0190275, IMG submission 133745) | Populus adjacent soil microbial communities from riparian zone of Yellowstone River, Montana, USA - 550 T | ecosystem: Environmental > Terrestrial > Soil > Riparian zone > Trees stand | place...
CACAGACATTCGATACATCCGCTTCGACCAGCGTCTCGGGCTCAATAACAATGGAGCTTTTACGTTCGATGATCGATACACGGGCAATCCTGTTGCAGACTTCTTGTTGGGCAATCCCGCTCAGATGACGGCTCAGATTGGGCTAGGTGTCGGCCGCTGGAGGTCCCAATCCTACAACTTCTTTGTTGCCGACGATTGGAAGATTGGTCCCCGCCTTACTCTGAACATCGGACTACGGTATGAGTACGACAGCCCATACGCCGAGAAAGATGGCCGCGAAGGTTACTTCGACACATCGCTCGCAAAATTCGTGGTTGGCATAAGCCGCGAGGAATCACCCATTGCGCGAGACATACCGGGATTGGAGTTTAATCCGAACCTGCGTCCCGGTGTCTGGATACCCGATCGAAATAATTTCGCGCCGCGAATCGGTGTTGCCTATCGGCTGACCGACTCAACTGCAATACGCGCCGGCTATGGCATCTTTTATGCAAAAACGCAGGGGAACGAACTGCAGTTCAAGATCAATGCTCCGCCGCTGGTGTTCTCCACAACATTAGTCGGGACGGTGGGAACGCCAAACCTGAGTTGGGATCGTGACGCATTCCCCGATCCGGCGTCTCCCGATTTTCCGGTTGGCACGCTTTCGCCTTTCAGTGTGGACCCAGGCGATCGTAGTCCATATCTACAGCAATGGAACCTGAGCATCAATCAGAGTTTCACGTCGAATACACTTCTGGAAGTCGCGTACGTTGGCTCGATCGGCACGAAACTTACAGAACGTGTGAACATCAACCAGGCCCGGCTGCCGGATCCTTCGAATATCACGCCGATCGCTACGCGACGCCGATTTTCCGGATTTGGCGATATCCTCTCCGCGAACTGGCAAGAAAATTCAAATTACAATGCGTTGCAAACGCGCTTGGAGCGTCGATTCTCGAAAAACGTGAGTTTCCTGATCGGTTACACCTGGTCGAAAGCTATTGACACGGCTTCACGTGGAAGCGGTGGGTCCTGGCATCAGAACGCGTACAGCCTCCGCGATGATCGCGGCAACTCGGACTTCGACGTGCGCCACCGGCTCACCGCGAGCGGAGTCTGGCAGTTGCCTTTCGGAACCGGCAAACAATTCCTGAATGACAAACGTGGCTTTGTCAATGCGATCATCGGCGGTTGGTCGACGAACTTCATCGCCAGCTTCATGACTGGCAATTTCTTCAGCGTCACAGTAGCGGGTGATCGCGCGAATGTCGGCGGATTTCCCTTCCAGCGCGCGAATCGCAGTTGTGATGGAAACCTGCCGGGAGGCGATCGCACCATCGATCGCTATTTCGAGACCACCTGCTTTCAGACGACAGCCCTCGGCACGTTTGGCAACTCCGGACGGAATATCGTCGAGATTCCAGGACTCCATAACTATGATGTTTCCTTCTTAAAGGACACTCGCCTGTTCGAACGAACCAGCATTCAGTTCCGCGCGGAGTTCTTCAACTTCTTCAATCATGCTCAGTTCAATGCCCCTGATATGAACATCAACAGCGCCTTTGTTGGGCAGATTCGCAGCGCCCGTGATCCCAGAATTTCTCAACTCGGACTTAAGCTCATCTGGTGAGAATCGATGAATAGAAGACAGTTTGTCCACACCGCTATCGCTGCTGCAGTTACCGCTCCGCGCGCTTTTCCGCAGACGTCGCCGAAACTCAACTTCATCGTCATCTTGATGGATGATCTGGGATGGGCGGACCTGAGTTGCTATGGCAGCAAGTTTTACGAAACGCCGAATCTCGATCGTCTCGCCGCGACCGGAATTAAATTTACGAACGGATACGCGGCGTGTCCCGTTTGCTCTCCCAGCCGGGCGAGCATAATGACAGGGAAATTCGCTGCGCGAGTCGGCGTAACCAATTATCTGCCGGGCAAGCACCAGTTGCCTTACTCGAAGCTGCTGCCTCCGGAATCTAAGCCCTTCCTGGATCTCAAGGAAACTACAGTTGCCGAGGTGCTTAAGGGGGCCGGCTACACCACAGCCCACGTCGGCAAATGGCACCTTGGTCCGACGCCGGAGTACTGGCCCGAGAAGCAGGGCTTCGATGTCAATATCGGAGGATCGAACAGTGGAATGCCGAAGAGCTTCTTTTATCCACAATGGAAAGGCAATCCGCCGGTGGAGGGGCGCGACGGAGAGTATCTAACGGATCGCCTCACGGACGACGCTATTGGTTTTATCCGCACGAACAAAGCTCGGCCATTCTTCCTATACTTGGCCCACTACGCAGTCCACGTGCCCATCGAAGCCAAGGAGGAGATGGTAAAGAAGTATCGCGCCAAACTGAAGCCCGGCCAGGCGCAAGACGATCCCGTTTATGCCGCAATGATCGAAAGCATGGACGAAAGCGTCGGTCGGATCGTGCGGACGCTCGAAGAGCTGCGGCTGTCCGAAAACACCGTGGTGATCTTCACTTCCGACAACGGAGGATTATCCGCGCCGGAGTGGAAGTTGAAACCGGTGACATCGAACGCGCCGCTACGCGAAGGCAAGGGGCACATATACGAAGGCGGGATTCGTGAACCGTTCATCGTCAAATGGCCCGGAGTCAAGCCTCGGATCGACGACACTCCCGTTTGCAGCATAGACATTCTCCCAACGCTTGCCGATGCTGCCGACGCTTCTAGAGATACGTTCAGCAATATCGACGGCGTTAGTCTTACATCACTCATCCGCGACCGCAAGCCTTTGCCCGAGCGGCCATTGTTCTGGCACTATCCGCACTACAGCAATCAACTGGGACGCCCGGCCGGGGCCGTTCGCCAGGAAGATTTCAAGCTTGTTGAGCTCTATGAGGGCAATCGCCTGGAGTTATATAACCTGACAAAAGACATCGGCGAAAAGAACAATCTGGCCGATAAGATGCCGGACAAAACGAAGCAGCTTCATTCCATGCTGAAGGAGTGGCGAGCTTCTGTGGGAGCGCAAATGCCCACGGCGAATCCGAACTACGATCCGAAGCGGGAAGACTTCGGCTATTGGTGGCGCACCGGTACTCAACCGAAATAAATGTAGACAGCTACTGGCTCTGCAGCGCAATTCGAGCCGTCACGTTATTGGGCATGAACTTCAGATAGCTTTCAAATACCGCTCGCAGTTCGTTCGGACGCCCTCGTTCTCGCATGATTTCGCCTAGCCTTCGATAAGCGACTTCAAGCGAAGGATCGGAAGCGATCGCCTTCTTCAAAAGTGCAATTGCTTCCTCGATCCGACCCGCCGCCTTCAACGCCGTTGCCAGATTCACCTGGTAAGGCGCGTACCCGGGATCAGCCTGCAGCGCCTTCTCAAATAGCGGCAACGCCTCGGCTGTTTCTCTTCGCCGAAGCGCAAGCAGGCCCAAACCAGTCAACACGGCAGGATCATCCGGATAACTTCGTCTGGCTTCCACTAACAGTCGACTCGCCTCGTCCATGTGAAACGCGGAACGATCGCGCTCACCGACCGTGAGGTTGGCCAGAGCCAGATTGCGAACCGAGAGACCCGTCGCAGGTTCGTGCCACGCGACCAGCTTTGCCGATGCCACAGATTCCCTCGTTGCGGGCACAGGCTTCCGTTGTATCCGATGATCCGTGAACGCGGTGTGTCCCCCATCCTTCGCCTGTCGCGACGGCATGTGACAGCCTACGCAGTCGTCCACCGGCTTTGCATGGGTCTTCTCGATTCCCGTGTGGCATCCCAGGCATTTCGTCCGATAGTAAGATGCCGTATTCGTCGGCTTGTCGTGCGGATCATGACACGTGGTACAGGACAGCCGCTCGCCGCTCTTCTGTTGACAGGAGCTTCGAGCAAGCTGCTGAACATGACTGATGACCTTTAGACCGGATTCAGAGGCTGTGGCGAAAACATAAGTCGAAAAGACATCCTCGAGTACTTGTCCCGGTTGAAAATCACCAATCTCTTTCCCGGGATTTGCAATTCGTACTTCGCCGCTCAGGTGGCACTGCTCGCATACACTGTCCCTGGCCCGCACCGACAGTCGCGTGGGATTGACAATGTTTTTGACAGACGGCCGTTTCAAATGTTCACCTGGGGCGCCGTGGCAACGATCGCAGGAGATCGCTTCCTCTGCAAACGCAGGCTGTTCATACTTATTCAGCGTTTTCTTGACGGGCAGAGGCTTTCCCGAATGGCACCAGAGGCACTCAGCCGTGACAGGCCTCGTAAAATCGGGGCTGCGATCTGTCTCGTACCCGGGCGCCATGTCCCAAAGACGCCTTTGCGAGTAGTAGGAGATTGGAGATTGGAACAAGTAGCCGCCGACGTTTACCAGGTAGCCGAACGCGTGATTTCCAGAGCCGATCACATAATCGACGTTGAACTTTCCGATAGCGCCTTCCCTCTCCAGCGTGTGCACCATCCCCTCTGGACCCGATCCTATCTGGAATTCGCTTCCCGAGAGAGCATGGGCGAAGCGTCCGCCAGGCTGCCGAGCCACGCGCTGGAGTGATCGACCCATTCCTGTCTTTTGATAGCCAGCGACTTCCTTCGGATGGCAACTCGCGCATGGATGCGCCGCGGTCCCATACACAGCGATACCGGCCAATAGGAACACACGATATAGCCGAAACCTCATGGAACAACGTATTCCACGACGTGGTAACGGTCTGTCGCCATATTCTTCAACACCTGCGTCCTGCCGGAGAGCCACTTAATGGTCACACTATCCACAGACGAGCAACTCCCAAGTCCGAAATGTCGCCGTGGATCATCTGCAGAGATATAGCTGCCTCCACTCCGAACAGTATCGAACCATGTCTTGCCACACCCGGCAATGTAGACTTCCGCGCCGACTGCCTTGCCGCGAAGATCAAGCCCTATCCAATGATGGCTCGACACACTACGATTCTCAATCAGTGCCGGCGATCCTTCTACCGGAGTCACGATGAGGTCCATCTTCCCGTCATTGTTAAAGTCTCCGGTAGCGCCGCCCCGCCAGGATGCTTTCGCTCGTGTCCGAACCAGTTGCGGAGTTGATCCGAAATGTCCGCGCTGATTTGGAACAATGACAACCGGCTGTTCATAAGTCGTTCGACCCCCCATTCCGATCGTTGGATAAACGTGGCCATTGGCAAGCCAAAGGTCTCGCCATCCGTCGTTGTCAAAGTCCACGAAACCGCATGCCCATCCAAGCAATGGTGTAGTGGACCGCACGAGACCGGCTTGAGCCGACACTTCTTCATAAATACCAGCCGAACTCTGCGTGAAAAGCGGGAAGTGGTCTTCCGAGAACGTAGTGGTAAGAAGATCGAGGTCCTGATCGTTATCGATGTCCCCAATCGCCACGCCCATATTTGCCTGCGACCTGCCATCGGAGTTATACGCTACCCCGCTGACCAGCGCCGACTCCGTGAACCGGCCGCGACCCTCATTCAGATACAGATAGTTAGGTCCGGAGTCATTCGCGACGAAAATGTCAGGCTTTCTATCTCGATTGAGATCCTCAAATACGACCGTGAATCCAAAACGCGGCTCCTGCTCTACGAGTCCCGCCGCGGCCGTGAAGTCCGAAAACGTGCCATCTCCGTTATTGCGATAAAACACGTCCGGTTCACCCGCAAGCTTCAATGGACCGCAAAAGACAGGTAGTTCCAGATACTGGCAGACCGGCGCAGGGCGCCCAATACCCAAGTCTTTCAGGCTCACATAGCCAGCGATATAGAGATCGAGATCGCCGTCACCATCGTAGTCTCCGAAAGCGCTCCCCGTGTGCCACGCAATCTTGGATGCCAAACCAGCCTGTCGACTAACATCCTTAAACGTGCCGTCCCCCTGGTTCCGAAAGAGGACGTCTTGTCCCATATTCGTCAGCAGAATGTCAGGGAATCCGTCTCCGTCGTAGTCGGCGGCGTTCGCTCCAGTTCCCCAAAACAGATTAGTAAGACCGGCGGAGCGAGTGACGTCGGCGAAGCCCTTATCGCCAAGATTCCGATACAAAAACACGCCGTCTTCCCGCACTGGTGGAGTGGCGCCCTTGACAATACGTTCCAACGTTTCGACAGGTGTTCCATTAACGACTACAACATCCATTCGTCCATCTCGATCGTAGTCGAACACCGCAACGCCGCCGCCGTTGGCTTCCATAATCCACTTCTTCGCAGGCGATCCGTTATGGAGCGTCGCTGTTATCCCCGACTCGGAAGTTCTATCGACAAACTGAAACGTGATCGATACGCCTGCGAGTGCAGACATCGCCACCAAGATGCGTATCACGGCCGACGCAGCCTTTGGAAAAGAAGACCATGCTCTTTGGCCTTCACCGGATCTCCGAGTTTCCTGTATAAACGCGCTAGTTGAAAATGCGCATCTGCATTGTCCGGATCAGCGGCAAGGACTGCTTCGAATTCCGCCTTAGCTTGCTCCTGCTTCCCTAGAGCAGACAATGCGACCCCAAGCTGCACTTGGGCCTGCGGAAACTTGGGCTGCAATTGGAGAGCTTGTTGAAGGTGCGGCAGTGCCCGTTCAGCCATGCCTGCTTTCAAATGGAGAACTCCAAGGTTATAGTACGGCCACTCGGAACGCTTCGCAGACTCACGATCGATCCGGATCGCCTCTTCATAAGCCTTTTCGGCCAGCTCGAACTGATTAAGCCATTCGTAAGTTTGTCCGAGTTGGTTCCGCGCCCGCACGGAGGAAGGTGCGAACTCCAGCAGTTTCTGATAGGTGCTGAGCGCAGCCGGCAAATTCTGGCGAGAGAAGTATACGCGTCCCAGATAGTACCAGGCTTCCTCGTCTTTGGGCAGAAGCTCGACTGCCCGCTCGAGTTCCGTCTGTGCTCCCGCAGCATCGCCGATCATAAAGAGATCGAGCCCCAACAGTTTTCTGGCTTGCGAATCGCCTGGTGTTCGACCAAGATACTCGCGAAGCGTAGATGTCGATTCGCTGTATCTTTTTGTGGAAAACTGAACGTATGCCTTCCAATACAACGCCCGGGGAGGCGGACCGCTCATGGTCAGCGATTTATCCAGAATAAGCTCGGCTTCCTGCCACTTGCCCGATTTCATGAGCGCAATGGCCGCGTCAAGCTCGCTCTGGATCTCAGGCGGATAATAGGCTGAAAGGCGCCACAAAACGACCAATGCCGCAATGCTTGTTCTTCCGACGACAATCACAACCGTTCGCTCACCTTGCCTCGATCCTGGCGTTAGCCGCGTTCGCCGTCGTCGCTCCGAACCAGTGTCCGGCCCAGGACAACGATGCGGTGCTCAAACTATATCAGGCGGCAAAGACGGCGGAACAAAATGGCGCCTATCCACAAGCGACGCAGAGCTACGAGCGGATTCTCGCCCTGCGCCCGGATCTCGCCGAAGCTCATGCGAATCTTGGAAATTTATATTACATCCAAAGCAAATACGATCAAGCGGAGCGCGCATTTCGAACCGCGCTGAAGTTGAAACCACAACTCGCCGGACCGCAGTTTTTCTTAGGTGTGCTTTCGTTTCGATCGCGCGATTGGACCGCGGCGATCAACCACCTCAACAAGGCAGCCGAACTTAATCCCACGAATCCGCTGATCCAGCTTCAATTGGGATATACATACTATGCAAAAGGGGACTTCGCCAACGCCGTTAACAATCTCGAGAAAGTCGTTCGCGTCGACGAACGAAACGAGGATGCGTGGTACCACCTGAGTAAGCTCCACGGGCAGCTATCCCGCCGGTACTTCGATGAGCTGCAATTGACAGCAGCCGATTCCTTTTACACCCACTTGGCCCGGGCCCACTTTTATGAAGGGCAAGCAAGCTGGCAGGAAGCAGCCCTCGAGTATGAGAAAGCAGATAAGAGTAAGCCCACACCCGAACTGAAGACGAAACTTCATTACCTTGCCGCTCGCGCCGAGGGAAAGCAGGCGGATTGGAAACCCACCACAGAGGCACTCGACGGTTCCACGCAGTTCCTGCATCAACCTCCGGATATCGGGAAGGTCCTCAGCGAGTTCTGGCGTCTGCGTCAAGGCTTGAAAGAAGTAGAGCCTTTGAAAGCTTCTCCCGAGCAGCTATACAAGCTGGCCGAAAATCATCAGTTGCTGTCCTATATGGCCGCTCTGTGGGTGTACGGCACGAATTCCGACTCGTACCGAGCGCATCAGCTAAAGGGGCAGTCACTGGAGGCCGCAGGACGCAATGAAGAAGCGATAGCCGAGTACCGTGCCGCACTCGCGAAGAAGCCCGATCTGCAGACGGTTCATTTCGCGATCGGAAATATTCTGTGGCGATCCGGACAACTCGAAGAAGCATTACCGGAACTGAAAGCCGAGCTGGAGATCAGCCCAAACGATCCGCAGGCACACTATGAACTCGGGGATATCCTGCTGATCCAAGGCAACCTTGATGCCGCAATCGGCCACTACCTGAGTTGCCTCCGGTTCGCGCCAGAGACATCGGAGGCTCACTTGGCGCTGGATCGTATTTATACCAGCAAAGGACAGACAGCGGAAGCAATGCAGCATCTTCGCAAAGCAGCCGCCATCGCGCCGAATGATCCGACACCTCACTACCGATTGTGGCTGTTGTATCGAAAGCAAGGCAACACAGCGGAGGCCGCCAAGTCGCGGAAGAAGTTCGAAGAACTCAAGAAGTCCGCAAAACCATCCACCGAAGGCGCCCCTTAAGCGCCCCTATTTAGCGGCTGCAATTTGCAACGAAATCGAAGGAGACGGAACATGCCGCGTCCCGATGTCTGCTTCCGCCGATATCTCATAAGTACCAGTAGCAGTTCGATCCTCTGCCTCGAACGCCACTGTAATAAGAGAGCCCCCGCGACTAACAATGCGGCTGCGAACGCCGTTGGGCAAATCGAGCATCTGAATCGAGGCGTTTTCCGGAATGTCTTCCGCCGTTAGCTCCAATATTGCGGACTTTCCCTGCTCCAGACGGACACTCCGCGTCTTACTCGAAAGCCTTCCGGCCGGCTGGCGAACGACATTCATCGTAATCGCCGGCAGAGGGCGTCGAACGAAGTTCCATGCATCCAGCAGTGGTCCGAGCATCAACGTTGCGTGTGCGTCGACAATGCGTTTGTCTCCTTCGACAGTAGGCGCGCCACGAACACGGATGCTGTAACGCCCCAGTGCTACGGACTTGGGCAGTTCGATCCGCAAAGCGATCTCAGGGATGATCATGTCCGCCCCGTCTGCATTCGGTTCGAAGAGTTGGTCTGCGCGAAAGCGTCCACGAGCCCCAGACGCCCCATCCGGCAGTCCCTCCACCCAAACGTCAACCTCTCCTTGAAAACCGGCTTCGCGGACGAGGTGAACCTTGATCTCAGCCGCTTCTCCGTGTACAACCGTGAAATTTTCAGGAGTGGTGAAGAGTTGAAAGCTGGGCCGGGCAAAGTCTGACTTCAGGCAATACTCAAACCCTCGGCCGCCGCGTCCCGTCCTGTCACGAACTTCGACGGTCACCACGCCGTCTTGCTCAGGTGTAAAGAACACCCGGCTATCCGGGTTCCCGAGCAGCGTTCCCTGCCCCGCAACCACGTCATCGTTTTCAGCGAGCTTCTTTCCGTTCGCGTCGCGTAGAGTCAGGACAGAATCAAGATGCCGCACACCGATTTGCTCAGCTACAGTCCACAATTGAAGTGGCTGCCTTGCCCGAACCTGAATCCGATACCGATCTTTTTCTCCACTCGCCGCAAGAGTGCCGTTGATGAGGAATTTTCCTGCAACGGCACTGGATTCCGCAGTCTTCTCGTCAAACACTGGAACATCAGTGATCTCGATGGTGGAAGCGTGAACTTCCCCTCCAGGCCCCTTCAGCGACAGTCGCCATAAGCCAACCCTGGCGGCATCCGGAATCCTGAATAGCGCTTCCATCTCACCCGGACTCCTCTTCTTGATCTCGCCCCCTATCCGGATGATCGCGGGCGGATCCGGCGCGAAGCGAATCGGCATCGTGTACGGGTACGTCATGCGGCGGTACTCCGCCTGTCTGAGCTCGGTGAGATAAAGGCTATCGATCGAATTCAATCCCGTGCCGTGTATGCGAAGGATCGTATCGACTCCACGCGCGATGCCGCGAGGATACGAGCTTGCAACTACGGGGATGTCGCCGACACGAAGGGTATACGCCGAGAGTTTACCGAAGTTGAACCCACGCGGTCCACGGTATTGATCCAACATTAAGTAATACGTTCCTGCCACCGAGAACACATGCTCGATGAGAGGATTCTCGTTATAGTCGTCACGATCGTCGTTGAACGCAATCCGCTCGCCGGTTCCATCCAGCAGCAGCATACGCGCTTCCACAGCCGATCCGTCCTCAATCGCTTTCAAATCGAACACTAGCCGTTGACCCGCGCCGACTTTGAATGAAAATATATCGATGTCCGGGGCCTTATCGAGCCTTCCCTGGATATCCACAGGGAACGAGGAGATAGGCGTCGCACGGTCCACCTTATCGTTCGGCTCGACTTCAGTCGCGTTTCGAAAAGGTGTCACGTTGATCAAGCCTGAGTTTGACGATCCATCGAGCGTCCGGACCCGAGCAGTATGTAGGCCGAGCGCGGCAGAAGAAGAGATAGCGACGTCACCTACCAGCCTGTGCGGGCTGGAGAAGGTCATCATCTTCCAAACGAGATCCTCGCAGTCGAACTCGACTCCAGTTACGTTGGAGAGTCGCTCACCGAGAATTTCGAGTGAAACCGTCGTACCTGCTTGCCCACCCAGCGGGTACAAGCGGGCCAATCGCGGTGGTTGCGGTTCTGCTACCGCCGCCCCAACCCACAGCAGCAACAACACACCATGGAGGCGCATACGGTCAACTGACCAATTCCTTCAACGGGATACCATCTTTAACAATGCGCACTGGCCGTCCATTGGCGTGGTAGTCCTTGTTGAAGTCAATTCCTAGCGAGCGGTAGACAGTTGCTGCAAGATCTTCGATCGTAACGGGCCGGTCCACAGGCTCACCCGCTTGCTTATCAGTGCGGCCGATGATCGCTCCGCCAGGGATGTTGGCCCCAGCCAGCACGACCGAAAAAGCACTAGGCCAATGATCCCGTCCACCCGAAAAGTTGACTTTCGGAGTCCTTCCGAAGTCGCCAATCACAACGACTAAAGTCTGAGAGAGCAAACCGCGCTGAGCAAGATCATCCAGTAGCGTAGGGAACGCTTGATCGAAGTCCGTGAGCAAAGGCTTAGTGCTCTTCTCGTGATCGGTATGCGTGTCATACCCACCGTGATAAACCGTGGCGAGCCGGACGCCCGACTCAATCAGACGCCGCGCAAGAAGACATCCCTGCCCGATTCCAGTGCGGCCGTAAGCATCGCGCAACTGGTCGGGTTCGTTCTGAATGTCGAACGCCTTTCGGGCAGCCGGTGAGGAGATCAGGTCGTAAGCCTTCCCATAGAACTCATCCATTGTGTCGAGCAGCGGCGAATTCTCAGCCTCCCGAAACCCCGCATCGAGCTTTGCGAGCAATCTTTTTCTAGCGAAAGCTTCCTCATGGGTCACACCGGAGGGCAATGTCAGATCCCGCACCGTGAACGTCTTCTGATTTGGGTTTCCTGCGACGAATGGATCGAACGAAGGTCCAAGGAATCCTGCTTCGGCGGATAGATCGCTTTCCGGAATCACCACGAATGGCGGCAGCCCATTGCGACCTCCGCGTTCCTTGGCCATCACTGCGCCAAAGCTCGGCTGAATCAGGTCATTGCGCGGCTTGGTACCGCTAAAGATATACTGGCGCGCACGCTCGTGAATCGCCTCATCCGATCGCATGGACCGGATCACCGCGATCCGATGCATGATCTTAGCCGTTCGTGGCAACAACCCGGAAACAGGGACTCCCGGCACAGAGGAAGAAATCGCTCCAAAGGATCCTCTGATATCCGAAGGAGCTTCCGGCTTCGGGTCGAAGGAATCGAGTTGACTCGAGCCGCCGTTCTGGAAGATGACAATGCAGGAGCGTTCAGTTTTCTGCTCTTCCGCTGCCAGTAGCTTCGAAAGATGAAGACCCCCGAGGGCCAGTCCTCCGCTTCGTATAAAGTCCCGTCGGTTATTCACGGACATTTCAGTGATTCACTTTGAATTCCATGGAGTTGAGTACAGTCCACAAAACACCTTCAAGCGCCCGACGCCGCGACCGCCCGGCTGCAATTTCGGTCCCGATAAACTCATCGATCGCACGAGTCTCCCTATCTGATGGCGGACGCGAGTAGGCCCGCTGATACACGGCTTCAGTGATTCGATCGTCGGTCCAGCCCTTACTCAAAAACTCACTCAGGATGTTCCGCTCCGCCTGGACTTTCTGAAGGATCGTGGCGCCATTGATCATGTGAAGCGCTTGGCCCAGAGTAGGCGACTTCGCCCGCTCACACAGAACGTCTCGACGCGGCAGTCCAAAGGTCACCAGAAAGTAGTCCGGTTGGTCTGGGACGTGAACTTCCATCGCGCGCGTTCCTCTGGGATAATTGCCGAACTCATGCGGCGCTCCCGTCACTTGGCTTATGGCGTCGAGCAGGATCTCAGCAGTGAGTTGTCTCGGCTGATATCCCGCAAACAACATGCGCTCGAGCGGACCGTTGCCGCCCTTCTCCCGACGAGAGGACAGCTGATAGGTTCGAGAGTTCAAGATCGTGCGATGCAGCGACTTAAGACGGAAGCCGCTGTCTGCGAAGTGACTAGCCAGTCGATCCAGCAGCGCGCGGTTCGTCGGCGGATTGGTGGAGCGAAAATCGTCGAAGGGCTCAACGATCCCAGTCTGGAAGTATTCATTCCAGATGCGGTTCACCGTGGCCCGCGCAAAGTACGGGTTTTCAGGAGACGTCAACCAGTCAGCGAACGCGATGCGTCGATCCTCCTCGCGTTCGAATTGCGGTTCCGATCCATTCAAGAACTTGGGCGCTACGGGCTTCTTCGTGACTGGATGCTCCACGTCTGCATCTTCGTCGAGGTACCAAGTTCGGCGATACTCCGCGGTTCCATGCTTCACCCGCATACGCCCGAAAAATGCTGACATCCCGTAGAAATCGTCTTGAGTGAAGTTCTCTAACGGATGATTGTGGCACTCCGCGCATTCGAGTCGGACACCCAGAAACAAGCGGGAGACAGTAGGAGTGACCTTCTTGAGATCAAACTTCTTCAACATGAAGTCAGCCGCGGGGTGCCAGAAGTTCGCGGCTGGGTTGCGGAATGTATCACCTTTGCTCGTGATCAGTTTGCGGACAACCTGATCGTAGGGGCGATCTTCCGACAGCCATTCCTGTATCCATTCCTTGAAGATTCCCATCGAGCGACCCTGGGAGTTCAACTGATTATTCCGAAACCAGTCCTCGAACTTCACAGTCCAGAAGTCCGCATATTCCGGGCGACGTAGAAGGGAATCGATCAACTTCGACCGTTTTGCAGGATCGACATCCTTCACAAAAAGATCAACCTCCTCCGGCGTAGGCAAGGTCCCGATGCTGTCAAGGAACACCCGTCGGACGAACTCACGATCCGAGCACAATGGCGCCGGACGCACGTTCAGCTTTCGCTGCATCTTATAAGTCAGTTCGTCGATGAAATTGTTGTCCTGCAACTTCGGAAAATCTTCTCCGGCCGGCTGGTGAACGACGCTAACCTGGATCGCCGCCGACCTGCCCATTCCTCGCGCGAAGACCGTAGCAATACCGCTTTCTCCTGCTATGATCTCGCCATCCAGCTTTACCGCCGCGGTAACTTCATCGGTGCTGGAATACCGCACTTCTCCAGTCATGTCCCGAGTCGTTCCGTCGGAGAGCCTTCCCAATACGACAACGCGTATCCGAGTTCCCTTACCCGTCAGGACTTGTTCCGATGGATAGAGCTCAATCGTCGAAACCCGAGCGCCATCGGAATCGAGTTTTCCGCCCTGCTGCAGCCAGCTGAGAAGAGTTTTATACTCGTCCGAATCTTTCGTTAACAGGCGCCCGCCGCCATGAGCGATTTCAAACAAAGGTTTCCTAAGGAGAAGACTGTTCTCCGGCTTGACGATGTCGACACGGCGCCGCCCGTGGGCTTTAAGGATCATGTCTCGATCAGCGGCAACGTCATATCCGAAGAGCGAAAGACGAAATCCATTCTGACCGGCCGGGGACCCGTGACAACCGGAGCTATTACATCCTTTGATCGTTAGAACTGAGATGACGTCGGGGGAAAACTGGACCGCCAACTCGGAAGGACTGTCCGCCACACGTATCGTTGCGGAAGTTTGGATACCGGACACCGTGGCTTGGATGTTGACCTGACCATGACTGCGCGCAGTAAATACACTCAGCCGGGAATCAACAGCGACAACATCGGGAGCCGAAGAACGAACCTGCGCAGTCGCAGTGACATCTTTTTCATTGCCATCTGCATCGCGCGCCAGGACAAGAAACTTCTGGGAACGGCCGGCTCCCGCCAGTACAACATCAGGGGGGACAATCCGCAAGCCGACCAAGGTTGCCGCTATCAGCGAATCGCATACCAGCGCAAGCAAAAAGAGATGAAGCAAAGCGGACACAGTGCTCTGACCAGTCTATCGCTAAGGGGCAGCCGGAAGGGCTGCCCCTTAGTTCAGAAGACAAATTTCAGCGCTCCCTGAGCAGTTCTAGGTGTATTGGCCTGTGACGTTACTTTGCCGAAGTTGAAGGGATCGCTCAAATTCGTTGCAGGATCACCGAAGCGAACTCGATTGAATGCATTGAACATTTCGAATCGAAACTCGATGTTCATCGTTTCGTTGATGAACGTACGCTTCATGATTCCAAAATCCTCATTGAAGAGCTTGAAGTTGCGGGCGTTCGACAGAACCGAGGGAGCATTGCCGTAAGTGAACGCCGCCGGCTCACTGAAGGCTGCGCTATTCAACAGAACGTCCTTCGCGGGATCGAAGTTGCTTTTGTCAACCACGATAGGTGAGCCTCCGGACACAACATTCGGCAAATTGCGACTGTTAAACAACGGCAGCGTATTGTTCACCCCTACTCCGATCGGTGTCCCCGATTGATAGTTCAAGACCCCATTCACCTGCCATCCGCCGATGATCGCCCCAACCACGCCCTTTACGTTGCCCACCGGCTTTCCTGGTCCGATCGGCAACTCATAATTAAACGCCATAACGGCGCGGTGTGGAACATCGAAGACAGATAACGCCTTCTCGAGTCGCCGGTTATAGTGGTCGCGCGCACTAGTTGAGAAGAAGCCAGACAGGGCCGAGGAGGAATCCGTAATGGTCTTGCTCCATGTATAGGAGGAGAGCAGAAAGAGACCGCCGCTGAACTGCTTCTCTACCTTTGCCTGCAGCGAATGATACGTGGAGTTTCCGACGTTCTCAGAACGATTCGTATCGATGTTGTTGTACTGCGGGAATGGCCTCAATGATTGGGCCAGACTGCCTTGAAATCCAGGATACGGCCGCCCGAACCCGGCAGCGGCTACAAGTGGATCGTCGATCGGTCTGGTCAGCAGATTCCCCAACCGCAAGTATTGCGGATCGACTTGGTTGATATTGAAAACACCGGTGCTCAGCCGGGTTGCTTTCGAACCGACCCAGCCGATATCCAGCAACCAGTCCTGCGCAAGCTGCCACTGAGTATCGAACGTGAAACTTTGCGTGTACGAAGGCTCGATCGCGCTAACATTCCACATGGTCGTCGAACTGCCAACTCCGAACCCGGGATCGATGATGGGGGGGCGCTGGAAATTCTGAGGGAATCCATTGTCCCAATTAAATGCTGGCGTAATCCCTTGGTCCTGCGAGAAGAACGTCGGATTAGCGGTAAAGCCAAAAGATGGTGGCTTCGCGTTGCCGCCACCGAGGGCGCCGGTCTGATAGTAACTAATCTGATATCCAGTCCGGATCACAGTCTTTGGCGTGACCGACCAGGCAAGGCCAAGCGCCGGACCGAAGTTGTTATAGGACACTCCGTCCGTCAGACGTTTTCGCCCCGAGCGGCCAGGTCCCTCACCCGCGAAGACGAGTGCGCCGAGTCGGCCGCCCGCCGCCGGGTTAGGCGTGAATGGATCCATGATCGAGTAGTTGTCGTTCACTTCGGTGATGGGAAGATATAGATCCCATCGCAGGCCGAGATTCAGCGTCACTTTGCTGCTGATTTTCCAATCGTCCTGAACGTAAGTGGCGAAGTAGGGAAAGCGCATCCCTCGCGTAACTTCATTGATCAACAAACTTCCGTTATCGACTTGTCCGAGCAGAAAACTGGCAAATGCGTTGCCTGTGGATGCACGCCGGTCGGCTGTGGGGAATGCGGTTTCGTTTCGACTAAAATTAAAAGCTCCGGTGCGCTCGCCCTGCCGGAAATTGTTCTGATAGCGGCGGTAATCGACGCCGAACTTCAGGTTATGCTTGCCGACCACCATAGAGAGGCTATCGGCAAACGCCCATGTGGCCGAGATCGTCGAAAGCAAGTCCTGGTTGTTTCCCCATTCCGTGAAAGGCGCGATGAAGACGACCGGGAAGGGCCCATTGTTTACACCGCCAAGTCCTAGCTTTTCGCCCCAGCCTTGTCCCTGCTCCTCTGCAACCAGCAGTTGCTTTTGACGTGTAAAACCAGCGCCAAAGTGGTTCAACACAGTGGGACTGATGGTCCAATCGTAAGAAAAGCGAACTGTGTTCTGACCAGCCCCAGGGTCGCTTGCGCGAGTATTGGCAATTGGGTGCGGTAAAGGCGCGAAAGGACCGTTATCCGCGCTGAGTCCGTTGTTATAGCTGCCGCTGATCCGATGGGACGAATTGATCGTATGGTCCAACTTCATCGTATAGTTGCGGTTGTCAGTTCTTTGTGTCCCAGTTGCAGCGTAATTATTCAAAATACCCGGCAGTGACGGGTCCGGAACGTAGCCTAAAATTGCCCTGGAAACGCTACTGATTCGGTTGGCCGGGATGATGTTGTTGGGAAACGGATCGCGCGTACAATTCCCTGCCGCATCACAGCGCGTAGTATTCGGATCGTAGAGTTGGATCAAGCTTCCGTCGGGATTCCGGAGTTCGGATAGGTCGCCTCTCTTGAACGCGGCGGTCGGTACCGAAGCAGTTTGGTTGATCGCCCCCGATCGGAACTTGTAATAGTTGACGTTGAAGAAGAAGAAGCTTCGGTTCCGGCCGTTGTAGACTTTCGGAATCCAGATCGGACCGCCTATGCTCGCTCCATACTCGTTCTGTCGCAAAACGGATCGCGAACTGTTGAAAAATCCGCGCGCATTCAGTTTGTCGTTACGCAGGAATTCATAGGCGCTTCCGTGGAAATCGTTCGTGCCGGAACGAATCGTGAATCGCTCGATGCCGCCCCCAGTGTTTCCAAACTCGGCGGAGTACACGCCGGTGGCAAGAGAAAACTCCTGAATGGCATCGGGAGGTAGTGTCAGCACTCGAGGATCTCCACCTACCTCCGCCGTGGTCATTGTGATGCCTTCAATCTGGATCTCTTTTGAAAGGGTCTGGCTGCCGTTTATGTGAGCGTTGAAGGTATCGCCGGTTGTGCCAGGCGCCAGGAAAATAAACGATTCAGCCGCTCGGCCGCCCGCCGCATTCAAAGGCAAGTCTAAAAAGGCTTTTGGGTTGACACTAGTGCTGACTACGCTGCTCTCGGATTTCAGTTGAGGCGCGGCAGCGCTGACTGTGACGGACTCCGTCACGCCGCCAACTTCAAGCGTCATGTCAAGTGCGGTAACTCCCGCAACCTCCACACGCACATTCTCTCGAATCAGCTTCTTAAAGCCCGTTTGTTCGACTTCCACGGTGTATATACCGGCGCGAACTTGAGGAACACTGTAATTTCCGGCATCCCCGGTTACAGTCCGCATTCCGACGCCCGTTGCGACGTTGGTGGCGGTTATGCTCGCTCCTCCAATCGCCGCGCCTGAGCTGTCCTGCACGGTTCCGCGAATCGTTCCGTTGTCAGTCTGTGCAATTAGCGCTGATGAGATCGCAAACAATATCGTCAAAAGACGTATGAAGGATGACATAAACATGGTCTAACCTCTCTATCACTGTACGGGTCAGTGGTCAGACCATCATATGTCGAGTCATGGTAGGTTTCAACAAGATTTCTAGTACTTTCTTAGTAGTGCCTTAGTACTTTCGGTCTAAGCCATGAAATCTAGCCACTTTGTTTCCGCCAGTTGGAACAGATTATGAACATGGAAGTTACTATCTCGCCGACAACAATTCCCTAAGAGCCGGCAATAAGACCTCTTCCACTTCGGGCGCTGTTCGGGATACGGAACCAGTCTCATAACCTCCTTGCGAGTAAGCGATGCGCGTGCCAATGTAGCCGGGACCGTAATCACCATACGCGGCCATCGCAATAAAGCTGTCAGGCTTCATCTCCTGTGCTGCTAGCTGATACTCTACAAACAGCTCGCCTGGCATGTGAATGATGCGGGCTCCTCCGAGAATCAGCAGAAACAGTGGAATCTTTCTGTTGGCCGCACGCTGCTGGACGAACGCGAGATCGCGCCCAGCCGTCAAACGGTTGCGAATGGGTTGGGCTGGGTCCGTGATGAGAGCGCGCAATCGTTCCTGATTTCGGATCGCGTCGGCAACGGGCAGCGCCACTGGTAGCGATCGCCAACTCACGTCGGCGGCTTTGATGGGTGTCTTCGCCATGGATTCCCAGGCCGCTTTCATGCTGTCTGCAAGGCGACGAGCCAGGATCGGCCGCATCGATGGCGAACCATCGTTGTATTTGCCAGCGGCTACATTTCCACCTGCGCCGTTGAAGTGAATGTGCGCAATAGGCAATTCCGCCTCGCGCATACTCCTGGCCATACCCACAAAGTCTGCGCTGACTCCGCCCTGGCCATAGTAGCTTTGGGGATGAGTCGCGTAGTAGGTTATCGATACGAGTGGCCGATTCTGGTTCCAGAAACTAACTACCCTGACAAATGGATCGATCACACCTTCCGGCGCCTCCCTGGCTTCCGGGATTCGGCTGGCACTGAACCGAACGTGTTTCACTTTGCCATCCGGGCCGAGCACGCGCCGACTCGAGGCGACTTCCTTCACCTTTGCGCGTCCCAAGCCGAGGTGAGTTACAATCTGCGGTGTTCGGGCCGCCTCGCGCACCGCTTCAGCAACCCGTTTGATCATAGATCGCATGAAGTTCGGCTCGTACAGCTTGGCGGCTAGACCATGTTTCTTCAGGATCTTTTCCGCGGTCGGATCGTATCCTGGGGCGTCATGCTGGTGCAAAGTGTGGACGCTGACGTGATCGCTGTCAGTGTTTGCCGCCGCGGCGATTGCTCGCCGCCACTCATCCCATCCCTCATTGGCAATGCCTTCCCAATCAACCGCGACAAGAACGATTGACTTCTGAGGGCCAATCAGAATGATGCCGCGAGCGGAGAGCGGATCAACGATCTGCTCGGCGGGCTTCACTCCGGCCGAGCAGCAAAGTGGCGAGCC
>Ga0190275_10001229_pt1 | contig 19399 bp, 13 predicted proteins | sample Popmic550T_FD_133745 | JGI IMG/M metagenome (GOLD analysis project Ga0190275, IMG submission 133745) | Populus adjacent soil microbial communities from riparian zone of Yellowstone River, Montana, USA - 550 T | ecosystem: Environmental > Terrestrial > Soil > Riparian zone > Trees stand | place...
CTGCTCTTCACCCGTTTCGGGCAGACCGGAACGCCGATCGCGGAGAAGGACATCGTCGCCGCCGCGAGCGAGGTCGCCGGCCGCGACCTGCAGCCGTTCTTCGATCGCTACCTGCACGCGCGGAACGACCTGCCGCTCGCCGAGACGCTGCAGAAGCTCGGTCTGGAGCTGCGCGGCCAGCCGTACGCCGGCGACATGTACCTGGTGGAGGTGCCGAGCCCCTCCGCGGCGCAACGTGCGCTTCGCGTCTCTCTGCTGGGGGCGGAATGAGCCGGGGGCTTATGAATCCGACGGAGCCGCCGGAGGCGGCGAAAGATCTGTAGGCCCGGCCTTTAGGCCGGGTTTCACAGGCGCGCCAAGCGAGCCCGCGTAGCGGGCGACAGAACAGAAGTCTGTGCAGGGACGTGTTCTGTCGCCCGCTACGCGGGCTCGAAAAATTCTGCCCACGCGTGACCCGGCCTGAAGGCCGGGCCTACAGATCTTTCGCCGCCTTCGGCGGCTACCGCAAGGTCAGCGGCCACCTGTTCGTGATCTGCCCGTCCTCGGCTTCGTGTTGAGGTTCGCGAATGCCGTCCAGGCGAGAAATGGCAGACAACTGACAACTGACAACCGACAACTGCTTTAAGCCAATCAGCGCCGCCGCCCGTGGCGGCCCGCCGGAGGCCTCCCGGTCGTCTCCGCTCAGTCGACGGACGCCAGCTGGAGCGCTTTGACGCCGTTCTTCTCGATGACCTTTCCGCGCACAGTCACTTTCTTTCCGGCCTTGCCGGCGACCTTCTCCTTCACCGAGACCGGCTTCTCGTTGACGAGGAGATAGAGGGTGCCGTCGTCGGCGAGAAAGCCGGCCGGGACGTCGCGGCTGAGGCAGGCGTTCGAGCAGCCGGCGTGCTCTTCGCCGTGCGCGCCACGGCTGATGTAGCAGTGCATGTCGACGATCTCGCCGGTCATTGTTCGATCAGGGGTTTTCCCGGCGGTCGCGGGCTCGTCCGCGGCGATGCCGGCGAACGCGAGCAGAAAGAGAAGGAGTGCCAGTGCGATGCTTTTCATGGCCCGAATATGCGTCTGTTCACAGGTTTGCGTCCATTAGAAGTGCGTTAGATCGGCGTACGATGAGGATTAGATGACCGTGATCCGGTTCGGCCCGTTCGCGCTCGACGCACAGAGCGGAGAGCTGCGCCGCGACGGCGAGGTCGTGCCGCTCGCGCCGCAGCCGTTTCGTCTCCTCTGCGCGCTGGCCAGCCGTCCCGGCGAGCTGGTGACGCGCGAGGAGCTGCAGCAGCAGGTCTGGAGTCACGGGACGTTCGTCGATTTCGACCGCGGTCTCAATTTCTGCGTTCTCCAGGCCCGCACCGCCCTCGGCGACGACGCGAAGCAGCCCGCGTTCATCGAGACCCTCCCCCGCCGCGGCTACCGCTTCGTCGCCCCGATCGGTCCTCCGATCGAATCTGCGCCCGGCCCCCCGGTCGACACTGCGCCCGACTCTCCGCCCGTCGTCGCCATTCCGCGCAGACCGCGCCGCCTCGCGTGGCTTCTCGGTGCCGCCGTGCTGGCCGTGGCCGTGCTCGTGGCCGCGTTGCAGCGAAACGACGTCGCCGCGTCCGGCAAAACGATGATCGCCGTACTTCCGTTCGAAGAGCTGTCGGGCACCGGCGGCACGTCCTTCGCGGATGGGATGACCGAGGAGCTGATCACGCATCTCGGGGCGCTGCAGCCGCGGCGGCTCGGAGTGATCGCCCGCACGTCGATCCTTCGCTATCGCGGCACGAAGAAAAGCATTCAGGACATCGGACGCGAGCTCGGCGTCGCGTATGTCGTCGAGGGGAGCGTGCGCCGCGAGGGCGATCGCCTGCGCGTGACCGCGCAACTCATCGACGCGAGCGATCAGACCCACCTCTGGGCGGAGTCGTTCGACCGCAGCGGCGCGGGCGCTCTCGCGATCCAGCGCGAGGTCGCCGAGCGCATCGCGCACGCGCTGAAGATCGAGCTGCTCGCCGACGACGCGCTGAGCGCGAAGAACCCGGCCGCGCACGAGGCGTATCTGCGCGGACGTCATCTCTATAGTGAGAACAGCACGCCCTCGTTGCTGGAGAGCGTCCGGGTGCTGCGCGAGGCGGTGCGGCTCGAGCCGGCGTTCGTGCTCGCCCACGTCGCGCTCGCGGAGTCGCTGCATGCGCTGGCGATGCGCGAGCGTCTCGATCCGCGCGCCGCCGGCGAGGAGATCCGGGTCGCGGGCGAGCACGCCCTGCGCCTCGCGCCGGGCTTCGCCCAGTCGCACGGCATCGCGGCCATGCATCGCTTCTGGTACGCGTGGGACTGGGATGCCGCCGAGGAGAGCTACCGCCGCGCGATCCGCCTCAACCCGAACGAGCCCGGCGCGCTGCACGACCACGGCTGGCTGCTGATCACGCGCGGCAGGTTCGACGAAGGGATCGCCGAGATCCGCCGCGCGCAGGAGCTCGATCCCGTGTCGCCGCGCGCGAACATGCACGTGGCCTGGGCCTACATCTACACCCGCCGCTACGCCGACGCGGTGCGCGAGTCGCGCCGCGCGCTTGCCCTCTCGCCGGGCTATCGCGAGGCCTATCGCTGTCTCGAGCATGCGTATGAACTGAGCGGCGACGAGCCTTCCGCGCGCGCGGCGAGGCGTCTGCACGGCTCAACGGAGTCCGCGATCGATCCCGGGCGCGATCCGTACGGCGCCGCGGTCGCGTATCTGCGCGTGAACGATCGTGACCGCGCCATCGCATCGCTGCGAATCGCGAAAGACGAGCGCAGCGGCTCCTTCCCGCTCGCGGGCGCCGACCCGAAGCTGGCCGCGCTGCACGGCGACGCGAGATTCGTGGAGATACTCGAGAGCGTGGGGCTCGCGCCGGTCAGGCCACCGGCTCGGTGAGGTACTCCAGGGCGTCGAAAAAGGGCGGCCTCGCGGCCGCCCTTGCGATCCTGCCTCCTAGATCGGGCAAACCGGCTGGCTGGGACCGCCGCAGGTCTTCACGAGCCGCCACGTGGTCGTGTGTCCGCCCTCGTTGTCCGTGACCGTCAGGAACACGTAGAACTCGCCCGCGTCCATGTAGGAGTGCTGCACGATCGGCGAGGTGGTGGCCACGGCGTTGCCGTCGCCAAAGTCCCATGAATACTCGACGATCGACCCGTCCCAGTCGCGGCTCGCACGCGCGTCGAACGTGTACGTAGTGACGAAGTACGAGTAGCGGAACGACGCGGTCGGCGGGTTGTTCGGCGGACTCGACTGGGCCTGGACGGAGAGAGGTGTGGAGACGAGAAGAGCGACTGCGAGTACCGCTGCCAACAAACGAGTGTGTTTCATTACAGCCTCCAAGAGATGAATTTTTCGAGGCGCGCCGAAACTCTGCCGCGCTTCATTCGTCATGGATGTGAAAACCGCCGCGATGTTCTGATGGCCAAATAAAAAATCCGGCGCTACAACGTTCATGACGTCGATGCTCCTCGCTCCCCTGCTCCTGGCCGCCTCTCTCTCCGCTCCCGGCTTCGTCGGCGCGTTCGAGCGCGCCGACACCGCCCGGCTCGACGCGCTGCTGGCCACGCAGCCGTTGCGCGACCGGATCCGCGTCCGCAGGCTCGCGCTCGACCCACGGTACGCCGTCACCGTCACCACCGGCGAGGATCGCCTCTGCCTCGACGTGCGCGACCGCGGCGGCATGCTGGTCGAGCAGCTCGAGATCGACCTCGACGACGGGCAGGTGCATGCGGCCGGAGCCCTCCCACTGCCGCGCGCACGCGATCTCGTGCACCGGGGCGGCGAGTTGCTGGCGGAAGGGAAGTTCGACGAGGCGGTCGCCGCGCTGAATGCCGCCGCCGCCCTCACCACGCACGCCCCGACGCGCGTCTCGATCCTCCAGGGCCTCGGTCACGTCGCCTACCTGCGCAACGACATCGACTCGGCCGCGCGTCACTTTCAGGAGTGCCTCGAGGTCGCCCGTCAGGCGAACGATCCGCGGAGCATCGCCGTCGCCCTCGAGGCTCTCGGCACCGTCGACCGTTTCCGCGGCGACCTCGATCGCGGCGAGGAGCGCATTGTCGACGCGCTGCGCTACTTCGCCCTGACCGGCGACCTGGTCGCGTATGCCTCGACCCTCGGCTCGCAAGCGAGCGTGCGCAACGCGCGCGGCGATTACCGCGGTGCGCAGGCGCTGCACGCCGAGGCGCTGGCGCTGGCCGAGGAGATCGGGGAGCCCACGGCGCGCCTCTTCTCGACGATCAGCCTCGGCATCAGCGCGCGTTCGCTCGGCCGTTATCGCGAGTCGGAGACGCTGCTGCGCCGCGGATTCGCGCTGGCCGAGGCCGACCGCGAGGAGCTCGGCATCGCCTACTCCTACGCGAACCTCGGCCCGACCCTGGCCGCCCTCGGTCAGTGGCCCGAGGCCGTGCAGGCCTTTCACAAAGGCCTGGCCCTGAAGGAACGCCTCGGCCGCGGCGAGTCGATCATTCTCGAGCTCTCCAGCCTCGGCGAGATGTACCGCCGCCTCGGCAACGACGAACAGGCCGCCGCGCAATTCGAGAAGGGGCTGGCCCTGGCCCGGAAGGCCGACTTCAAAATCGAGATCGCCCGCGGGCTGCACAACCTCGGCCGCTACGAACAGGCCCTGGCCATCGACCGCGAGATCGGCAACCGCGCCGGCATTGCCCGCGACCTGCAGAGCATCGGTCACGCGCGGATGACGGCCGGCGACCATGCCGCGGCGCGGCGTGCCTTCGAGGAAAGCCTGGGCATCGCCGAGGAGATCGGCGCGCGCGAGCCGGCGACGCGATTGCTGGCCATGCTCTCGCAGCTCGATGGCTCGATCGAGCCGGCACGCCGGGCCTTGACCATCGCCGAAGACCTCGGCCTGCCCGAGCATCTCTGGTATGCGCACCTCGCCCTCGGACGCGCGCTCCGCCGCGCGGGACTGCTGCGCGAGTCGCGCGCCGAGCTCGAACGGGCCATCGCCGTCGTCGAAGAACTGCGCCGCGACGTGCCGGGCGAGGAATCGGCGCAGCAGCAGGCCTTCGAGCGGCTGGTCGAGCCGTACCACGAGCTGATCGCGCTGCTCGTGCAGCAGGGCGACCGCGCCGGCGCGCTCGAATACGCGGAGCGCGCGAAGGGGCGGGTGCTGCTCGACGTCCTGCAGAACGGCCGGCCCGACCTCGGCGGCGTGCTCACCGAGGCCGAGCGCGCCCGCGAAGCGGAACTGACGGCGCGGCTCGCCGCACTCAATCGCAGCGGCGCGACGAAAGCACTGCGCGCGGCCCGGCTCGAATACGACACCTTTCTCACCGCCGTATACGCCGCGCATCCGGAGCTGCGCGGGGAACGCGGCGAGGTCGCATCGCTGCACGCGCACGAGGTGCCGGACGACTTCATCGAGTTCGTCGTCACGAAGGACCGCACCTTCGTCTTCACCGCCGCGAGCGTCGGGACCATCGAGATCGGCGAGCGCGCGCTCGCCGCGGAGATCGCGCACTTTCGGGAGTTGCTCGCCTCGCGCGATCTGCTCTACGAGCCCGCCGCGCGCGCTCTCTACGACCGGCTCCTCGGCCGCGCCGCGCGGCCATTGCGCGGGAAGGGCGCGATCTGCATCGTGCCCGACGGTCCACTCTGGGAGCTCCCCTTTCACGCGCTGCAGCCGGCCGCCGGAGAGTTCCTCATCGACCGTCACGCGGTCTACTACGCGCCGTCGCTGAGCGTGCTCCGCGAGATGTCGCCGCGGCACCGCGCGACCGCCGGAACGCGGCTGCTCGCGTTCGGCAACCCGATCCTTCCGGGCAAACGCGCCGGCGTCCATCGCGACGAGCCGCTCCAGCCGCTGCCGCACACCGAAACGGAGATCCGCGCCATCGCCGCGCTGTACGGCGCGAACAACAGCCGCCTGCGTTTGCGGGCCGATGCGCGCGAGGAGCTGGTGAAGAAGGAGGCCGGGATGTTCGACGTGCTGCACTTCGCCACGCACGGTATCCTCGACGACCGGAACGCGCTCTACTCGCGGCTGGTCTTCTCCCCTGCCTCGACACCCGGCGAAGACGGATTGCTGGAGGCGCGGGAGATCCTGCGCCTCCGTCTGGGCGCGCGCCTGGCCGTGCTCTCCGCCTGCGAGACCGCACGCGGCCGCGTCGGCACGGGCGAGGGACTGATCGGCATGTCGTGGGCGCTCTTCGTCGCCGGTGTCCCTTCGACTGTGGTGAGCCAGTGGAAAGTCGACTCAACCAGCACCACCGAGCTGATGATCGAGCTGCACCGCAACCTGCGCGCCGGGCGAAGCCACGCCGAGGCACTGCGGCGCGCGGCGCTGAAGACGCGCGCGAAACACCCACACCCGTTCTACTGGGCGCCGTTCGTGGTTGTCGGCAGCGCGCGGTAATCGCGCCACGCCCGAACCTGTTCGAGCAGATCCGCCGCGCCGGCGCGCGCGAGGGCCTGTTCCGCGTCGTCCAGCACCCCGCGATTGGCGAGGGCGATCCCGCGCTCCCGCGCGTCGGAGATCGCATTCAATTCCTCCGCGATTTCCGCGGATGCGACGTGAAACCGCGCCTCGGCAGCGCCCGGCCCCGGCGAGAGAACCGAGTCGCGTCCGATGCGCGCCCGCACCTGCCACGAGTACGTACGGCCGCGCGGCAGCGGCGCATCGGGACGCCACGACGGCACGGCGCTCGATCCTGTCGCGGCCACGTTGCCGCTCTCCGCGTCGGCAACCGCGACCTCGTACGACGCCGCCCCGGCAGCGGGCTCCCAGCGAAATTCGGGGCGCTCGTCGAGCACCACCGTACCGATCGGAGCGCGCAGCGCGAACGGCGCTTCCGCGGACGGACCGCGCAGCACGCGCGGATCGCCGGCGAGCGTGGCGACGATCGCCGGCTTCATGAGCGCAACCGTCTGCCGCGGCGGTTCCGGCACCGGCCTCGGCGGCGCGGTCTCGACCACCTGCGGCGCAACGCCGTCTGCATCGCGCCCGAGCCACCATGCACCCGCGAGGGCCAGCGCGATCAGCACCGCGGCCGCGGCCAGCCATCGTCTCGGCGAGGGCGGCCTCGCGCTCCCTTCCGCCTCGATCGCCTCGCGCATGTCTGTGAGATCGCGGATTTCGCCCCGGCAGCGGTCGCACGTCGCGAGATGCGCCTCCGCCACCTCGCGATCGATCGCCCCGGCCCGTCCGTCGACGAACGCCTCGGACTCCTCGTACGTCAGGTGCGCGTGGTCGCGCGGAATCGCCACGGGCGCCGCGGCGGCCCGCACGAGCTCGAAGCAAAGGTCGCACGCCGCGACGTGCGCGTCGACCTCGAGCAGCTCCGCCGGCGCGGAGGCGCCGCGGCGATAGCGGTCGAGCTGTTCGGCGGTCGGATGCATGCGGTTCATCGCGGGCCGCGTCCTCTCGCGGCGGATACCAGGTCCGCCGGCGCCGGAAAATCGGTCTCTCCGCCGGCATTCTGCCTCACGCGGGCCTTCTCCATGCGCCGCAGCCGCTCGCGGGCGAGACTCCGCAGCTTGATGACCTGGCGCTGTGTCGCGCCGAGGAGCGTGCCGATCTGCGCATCACTCAGCGGGAGGCCGTTCCAGAGCTTCGCCAGCTCCCCGGGCGGCATCTCCACAGCCGCCGCGATCTCGGCGAGTGTCGCCGTACGCGTCAGCGGCAGGAGACTGAGGCACTCCCGGCCCTGCACGTCCCGCAGGTTGAGCAGCAGCGCCGCGCGCTGTTTCGGCGCGAGCCTGCGGACGTCGGCCCACAGTTCCCGGAGCGAGACGCGCAGCTCGAGCATCGAGTCCGCCGCCGCTCCCGGCTGCGCCAGCAACTCGAGCGGCACCTCCACCACGCGCTGCTGTTCGAGACCGATCAGCCGGGCCATCGTGGCCACGAGCGTGTCCAGATCGAGCGGTCCCCCCAGCTCGCGGAACAGCGCCGGCACGAGCTTCACGATCTGCGCGCGATTCTCCGCCGAGGGATCGCTGCAGGCCGCGAGACAGAGCTCTTCCGCGCGCCCGTCGGCCCGCGCCTCGCGCCCCAGCCACGCGCGCAGTCCGCAGACCATGACCCCGTCCGCGGTCCGCCAGATCGCGAGCCGCGGATCGTGGCCGCAGAGGTACTGAAGCTGATTGCGGAGACGGTTGCGCGCCGGGAAGTGCCGGCGCAGCCGCTCGTGGCAGCGGTTGTACGCGGAAGTGACGATGTAACGGCGCAGGTCCTCGATCGGCGGCTGGGTCCGGTCGTCGCGCAGATCGCGCAGGCGCCGCAGCAGATCGGTCAACGTATCGGCGACCAGATCCTCCGCATCGCCGGCCGCGGCAGGCTCGCGGCAGACCGACCCGACCACCCGCCGCACGAGCGGCAACGCGACCTCATCCAGGATCCGCGCGAGCTGCCACTCGGCCTCGGCATCGTTGCCGGCCAGGTATGCGTGCAGGGCCGCGTCGGCGGATTCGTGGGGCATGCGGTCCGGACGATTATCGGCCGCGGGCGCAACGCCGCCTGTGTCGGTACGCGCACGTTCCTCAAAACAAGGCGTGTTGCGCTTCGACACCGCTGCGGCGCAATTTGCGCTGGCTGAATGCCGCGAGACTGAGGAACAGATCGCGCGTACCGGTGATGATGATCGACGGCGGGAAGCCGGTCAGATCGCCCTCAAGCGGTGAGAGCAGTGGCCTGTCCAGCGGAACGTCCGGGTGGCCAGTCCTCGCGCTGTGGGGAGGCATCCGAGGCGGCAAAGATCAGGGGCCGGCCTTCAGGCCTGATGGAGTCATTCAAGGCAGACCGCTGTTTCCGTCATCCCGAGCGGAGGGAACAAGCGGCGTAGAGAATCGACAGCCGATCACGGTGGGAGAGCCGGCCACCTATTTCCGGGGCGCTGTACTAAGCGCTGTTCGTTTATCTGCCGGTGCGCTACGCCAGAGCGTCGTCTCGAGCGAACGATGGCTCAACTCGAATGATCAATGATTCAGATCGAGTGATTGAGGACTCAACTCCAGTGATCGATGCCTCAGCCTGAGCGAACGATGCCTCGACCCAACTGATCGATGAGTCCGGGCGCCGCAGGTGTCGGTCAGCCCTCCGGCCTGTCACCCTGGAGGTCGCCGGCACACGCAAGGACGACCGAAGGGCCGCCGGCCCGGCACGACCGGCAGCGTTGAAGACGCCGGCGCTCCGTCACGAACATTCTGATCCCTGAGCGGCAGACGTCCGCATTCGCACGTGCGGGATCGCGCAAAGTTTTCACCGCACCCGCAACAACCGCGTGCGTTGTCTCGTAATGCACACCCATGACACTTTCCATTCGTAGCCTATCGAAAACCTATCCGAACGGCATCCGGGCGTTGAAAGGGATCTCTCTCGATGTTCCGCCGGGGATGTTCGGGTTGCTCGGGCGCAACGGGGCCGGCAAGTCGACGTTGATGCGCATCCTGGCCACGCTGCAGGAGCCGGACGAGGGGACGATCCATCTTGGAGAGCTCGACGTCATCCGGCAGAAGGAGCGCGTACGCGAGACGCTCGGGTACCTCCCCCAGTCGTTCGGCTTCCACCCGCGGGTGCGGGCGGAGCGGTTGCTGGATCACTTTGCCGTCCTGAAGGGCCTCGTCGACGCTGGGTCGAGGCGCGAGGTGGTCGAGGCGCTGTTGCGGCGGACGAACCTGTGGGACGTGCGCAACCAGCGCGTGGGCACGTTTTCGGGCGGCATGCGCCAGCGCCTCGGCGTGGCCATCGCGCTGCTGGGGAATCCCAAGTTGATCATCGTCGACGAGCCGACGGCGGGGCTCGACCCCGAGGAGCGCGTGCGGTTTTTGAATCTGCTGAGTGAGATCGGGGAAGCGAGTGCGGTCATTCTGTCGACGCACATCGTCGAAGACGTCGAGGAGCTGTGCAGCAACCTCGCGATCATCGACCGCGGCGAGATCCTCCTGGCCGGCGCGCCGGCGCGCGTGATCGCGGAAGTGCGCGGGCGGATCTGGCGCCGCTCCGTGACGCGTGAGGAGCTCCCGGCGCTCGAGGAGGAGCATTCGGTGATCTCGACAAAGCTGCTGGCGGGACAGACGATCGCGCACGTGTATGCCGAGGAGTCGCCGGGGGCCGGCTTCGAGCCCGTCGAGCCCGACCTGAAGGACGTCTACTTCGCGGTCATGAGCGGTCACCGCGGCGTGCGGGCGGCGGCATGAGATTCGGCGAGGTCTTTCGATACGAATTCGCGCACCGCCTCCGCTCGATCTCGACGTGGCTCTACGCCGGGTTCCTCTTCCTCATTGCCTTCTGGGTCATTCATGTCGCCGTCACCGGCACGAACCCGATCCACGTCAACGCGCCGCAAAGCCTTGCCGAAACCACGGCGCTCTTCTGCGGGTTGTTCAGCATCCTCGTCACGGCCGGCCTCTTTTCCGATGCCGCCATCCGCGACCGCGCGGCCGGCATGGACGCGCTTCTCTTCACCACCCGCCTCCGCCCTGCCGAATACCTCGGCGGCCGCTTCCTGGCGGCGCTGGCGATCAACAGCATCCTCGTCTTCGCGATCCCGATCGGGCTCGCCCTCGCCACGAAGATGCCGTATCTCCCGCGCGACGCGTTCGGCCCGAACCATCTCGCGGCGTATCTGCAGCCGGTGCTGCTCTTCCTCCTGCCGAACCTCGTCCTGGTCGGCGCGATCCTCTTCACAATCGCCGCCCTCACCCGCCAGGTGATTCCCGTCTACCTCGGCGCGATCGCGATCTTCATCGGCTACCTCGTCGCCGCGAGCTACTGGAGCGGCATCACCAACCCGATGCTCTCCGCGCTGGCGGACCCGCTGGGGATCAACGCGCTCAAGGCCATGGCGGAGTATTGGACAGCGTCGGAGCGGAACACACGCCTGATCGGCTTCCCGTCGATGCTGCTGTGGAACCGGCTCCTCTGGTTCGCGATCGCAGCGGCGTTGTTCGGCGTCCTGCAGCGCACGTTCCGCTTCACGCAGCGCAATGAGAAAGTTCGCGGCAGCAAGACCGTGGACGTGCCGGCGGAGGGACGATATTCCGGAGCCGTGCCGCAGCTCCGCGGCGTATTCGGTTCGCGCACGCGCATGCGTCAAACACTGGCAGTGACGCGCCAGTCGCTTGCGGAAGCGATGTCCGGCCGCGCGTTTCCCGTGGCCTTCCTCGCGGCGATCGGTCTGGTCTTGCTCTGGGGCTGGAACATGGGCGAGACCATCTTCGACACGATCACGTGGCCGGTCACGCATCTCGTCGCGGAGATCGTGCTGTCGGAGCGCGCCATCCTCATCCCCTGGCTGGTCATCGCGCTCTACGCGGGTGAGCTGGTCTGGAAGGACCGCGAGACGGGAGCAGCGCAGATCGCGGACGCGGCGCCCGTGCGCACGAGCGTTGTCCTGCTCGGGCGTTTCCTGGCGCTCGTCGCGCTCATCGCGCTCTTCCAGCTCGCGTTCATGATCGGCGGCATCCTGCTGCAGGCGCTGCAGGGCTACTACGACTTCGAGCCCGGCCTCTACCTGCGCATCCTCTTCGGATGGAACCTCGTCGAGTACGTCCTGCTCGCGGCCTTCGCGATGACGGTTCACGTGCTCGTCAACCACAAGTACGTCGGGCACGTCGTCGTGCTGCTGGCGACCGTCTTCAACTCTGCCGCGGAGTACGGAATCCACCACCTGCTGATCTACAACGGCGGGCCGGCGCTCAAGTACTCGGAGATGAACGGCTTCGGGCCGTTCGTGACGCCGTTCGTCTGGTTCAAGCTCTACTGGGCGGCGTGGGCGATGCTGTTCGCGGTCGTGACGATGCTCTTCTGGGTCCGCGGACCGGAGCTCGGGATCCGCCAGCGGCTCGCCACCGCGCGTGCGCGTCTCACCGCGCAAACCGCACGTATGGCCGGACTCGCGGTCGTGCTCATCCTCGCGTTCGGCGGATTCATCTTCTACAACACGAACGTATTGAACGCGTATCTCCCGCCGCAGAAGGCGGGATTGCCGCAGGCCGAGTACGAGCGCCGTTACGCACGATACGCGGACCTGCCGCAGCCGGTCATCGCGGGAGCAGAGCTGCGCTTCGAGATCTATCCCGAAGCGCCGGCCGTCGACATGCGCGGCTCGTACCGGCTCGTGAACCAGACCGGCGTGCCGATCCGCTCCGTGCACGTCGAGACTCCGAGCGGCCGTGACTACGAAGTGCGATCGATGAAGTTCGACCGGGCCTCGAAGGCCGAGCTGCTCGATCCGGAGCATGGATACCGGATCTTCGCGCTCGAGCGCGCGCTGGCGCCGGGCGAGTCGATGCAGTTCTCGTTCGACGTGGCGTTCCGCCCGCGCGGCTTCCGGCACGGTGGCTGGCAGACGAAGGTCGTCCGCAACGGCTCCTACTTCGACCGGCTATTGCTCCCGTTCATCGGCTATCAGCCCGGGTTCGAGGTGTCGGGTGATTCCGAGCGGAAGCGCTACGGCCTGCCGCCGAAGCCGTCCATGCCCGGACCCGGCGACGCCGCGGCGAGGCGGTATTGGAGCCCGTTCCGCAATGGCGATCGCATGCACGTCGAAACGATCGTGGGCACCGCTGCCGATCAGATCGCGGTCGTCCCGGGCATGCTGCGCCGGAGCTGGACGGAGAACCCTTCGACAGGCTCAGGGCAGGCTCCCCGCCGCTACGTTCACTACGGATCGCGGATCCCGGAGACGTTCGCCGCGTCCGTGTTCTCGGCAAAGTACGCGGTGGCGAAAGGCAAGTGGAAGGATGTAGGACTCGAGATCTTTCATCACCCGCCGCATCGCGCGAACCTTGATCGGATGATGTCCGGCATGCAGTCGTCGCTCGACTACTACACGTCGGCGTTCGGGCCGTATCCGTATCGCGAGTTCCGCATCGTCGAAGTCCCGCCGTACAGCATCAATGGCCGCGCGTTCCCCTCCGCGCTCGCCCTCGCCGAACAGAACTTCATCACCCGCACCGGGCCGGGCGTGGTGGACCTGACGTTCTTCGGGACCGCGCACGAGGTCGCCCATCAGTGGTGGGGCGGACAGGTCCGGCCGGCCTACGCGAAGGGACGCGGGTTCGTGTCCGAATCGCTCGCGAACTACAGCGCCATGCTCGTCACGGAGAAGGTCCTCGGACCCGCCGAAGCGCGTCGCGTCTACGACTTTCAGATGAACCGCTATCTCCAGACCCGCGGCGAAACCGGCAAAGACGTTCCGCTGCTCGAAGTCGACGACCATCCCCACGTCTCCTACGGCAAAGGCGCCGTGGCGCTGTACACGCTGCGCGAGCACATCGGCGCCGAGGCCGTCAACGGCGCCCTGCGCCGCTTCCTCGAAAAGTACCGTGGCTCAGGACCGCCGTATCCGACATCGCTGGACCTCTATGCGGAGCTCCGCGCCGTCACTCCGCCATCGCTCTACCCGCTGCTCACCGACCTCTTCGAGACGATGACCCTGTGGGACGTGAAGACCCAGAGCGCCGCCGCCCGTCGCCTGCCCGACGGCAAGTACGAGGTGACGCTCGAGGTCATGGCGCAGAAACTGAGGGCCGACGGCATCGGCCGCGAAACCCCGACCCCGATGAACGACCTCCTCGAGGTCGGCATCTTCGCGCCGGGGAAGGATGACCCGATTTACCTGGCGCGCCACCGTATCCGCAGCGGCAAGCAGACCATTCGCATCATCGTGCCGCAGAAGCCGTCACGCGCCGGCCTCGATCCGTACCGCAAACTGATCGAGCGCGAGCGGGGCGACAATTTAGTTGACGTGGAAACCGGAGCGGGTGATCGAGGGGGTGTGTGAGGCGGGGTTGCTGCGTTATGCCGGTCGATGTTGCCCCACGATCAGACACCATTTGATCCGCGGCCCGTTCCATGATCCCGTGGGCAGTCAAATGTTTACGGACATTCGACATACGTGCGACCACGCACCAGTCCGGAAGGATCGGCGACGTCGGCACAGTCGCTGCGCACGATGCGGTCCAAACCGTTTGCGCAATGGTCGAGCAGCGGACCGCGCGGAATATCGGTCCATTTGGTCAAGCTGCGTCGAGCCCATCGCCGCGAATTTGCCGGTCGGATGGCGCATCACGAACGCCGGCGGCATGGCGTTGTGGCTGGCGTGATGGCCGACTTTGTAGAAGGTCGTCTTGGCCAGCAGCGCCGACCACTCCGACGCGTCGCTCGCGCAGGTGCTCGTGCCGTCCATCAGCGACGCCCAGAACGACGTGCTCGACAGCGTCCGCGGCGTCGGAAACGTGGATCGCGCGCAGGTCGGCGGAGTAGGAAATCTCCGGCCGGTGGCGGATGAACTCGCCGGACGAGCCGGTGCTCATCTCCGTGTTGTTATCGATCGATTTCAGCCCGCGCCGGCGACGGACGAAGCGGAACAGAGAGTTGCACAGATTTTTCTGAACGGTAAAGCTCATACGGCGCACTCAGCGGTTCGTAATGCGTGCCTGTTTTTGGGAGAATCGTGGCGTGAAGCTTTTTCTCAGCCACATTGCCGAGGAAGCGGCGATCGCGATCGCTCTCAAGGCAGAGCTGGAGAAAGCGCTGCCGGTGTCGGTTTTCGTCAGCAGCGCAGAGTTCCGCCCTGGGCAACCGTGGTACATGCAGCTCGATGATGCGATGAGGGGAGCGAAGCTCGTCCTCGTGCTCTGCAGCCCGGTATCGGTACAACAGCCGTGGATCCTCTTCGAGAGCGGCGCCGGATGGGGAAAGAGCGGCGAGGTGATTCCGATCTGTCATGCCGGAATGCGGACCGAAGACCTGTCGCTGCCGCTCAAGAACTTCGAAGGCGTCGATCTTGACTCGCCCGCCGCATGCCGCCAACTGGTAAGGGGTCTCGCGAGCCAGTTCCATCTGGAGGTCAGGCCGGAGTTCGATCCACAGGCGATGTTCGACGCGGTGGCGCCGCCGCTGCCTCAGCGGCAGAACATCGTCGGTATCGACGTCGCGCATGGACAGAGCAAGTGGGGACGCGGCTCGATTTTCGAGCGTTCGGGTGTACGGCTGTTGCGCAAACGCGACGATCTGCTCAGCCGGGATCTGTACGAACTGTCGGGACTGATCGTCGGTATGCCGTTCAACCCGCTGATGGACGCCGACGTTGCCTCCGCGATCGAACGCTGGGTGCACGCGGGCGGACGTTTGTTGCTTCTCGGCTATGAGCTTGGCGATCGCCATCACGGCGGGAACTTGAATGAGTTGTCGCGGCGCTTCGGGATCCACGGGAATACTGACATCGTGGGGCCGGCGGATTTCCGAGGGACGAAGCCGTACAACAAGCCGGTGAAGTGCGTGTACGTGCAGGAAAAGCTGGAGCCGGTCGAGCTTACGAACGTGCAGACACTCTCGGTCGAGCCCGGAGGCGTCGAGTGGCTGCGCGCCGGTCCGAACCACGTGTTCCGGCCGTCGTTCAACTCCGTCGAGTATCGCGAGGGACGACTCCTTCAGCCGAGCGGCGCGAGTTTCGATCGCGAGGTAGACGCGAGCCGCGCGGTGTCCGTCACCGCGCCGCGGGGGTTGTGCGGCGATGGCAGGGTCCATGCGGTCGGCACGTGGATGTTGAGCGCGGAATACACTGAGACGCTTCTCCGGTGGCTCGCTACGGGCGAATGGCGAACCCCCAGGGTCCGTCCTCCGTCCTGATCGTCGTCGGGATCCCGAGAGTCACTTGAGCGTCAGCAGGTAGGCCGCGATGTCCTTCGTGTCGAAGTCCGTCAGGCCGATCGGCGGCATGCTGCTGTTCGGATTCATCGCCGGCGGGTCCTGGATGTACTTCACGACGTTCTCGGGCGTGTTCTGCACCGTACCGAAACTGATCGTCGGCTGCGCGGCGACGCGGCACGAACGCGACCCGGGCGAGCGCGGAAAGAGCGCTCAGCGGCGCCGGATGCTCACACAGCGGCGTGGCACCGCCGAATTTGCACGCCCCGTTCCGGTCAGTGGGACGGCGGCCCATCGCCGTCTCCTCGGCTGCGGTGTTGACGGAGCCTTTCGGGCGCGCTGGATGGGTGCGTGCTCTACCCATCACCGGCCGCGGCGCTATTTTTCAGTTCGTGGTGCGAGCAGGTTCTTGATCTGATCCGCGGTAACACCCAGCAGGAACAGGGCAACGAGCGCCGGGACGAAGTCCAGTTTCGCCAGCTGGTCTTTTGCGCCCGCCACGAGACTGAGAAGGACGACCAGCAACGCGACGCCGAGGCGGATTAACTCGATCCGCGTCCTGGTGCCGACCACGTCGTCCTTCTGCCTGGTGACGGTCAGTTCAACCGGCTCGAGGCTCACTAACGAATCGTTCCGGTCCTTGATCGCAGCCTTTACATTGAAGGTGCCTGCATGTCTGAAATAGTGCGAGACACGCCAGCCGTACTCGTGAAAATCGTCATTGAAGTCCCACTGGCAGGAGAGCGTCCGCTTTGCCGCGGACGAGTTCAAAGTGGGATCATTCAGCTCCAGCTCGAACGAGACCAGCGCATTCACGGTCGGCCGCTCGGGATGGAAGGACACGTGAACCTTCTTGTCCTGGAGCGCTTTCTTCAATTGCTCGGGAACTTCTGCCGCCTCGCGCATCTGGCGGGCCTGGCCAATCGCTTCCTCGAACGCTTCGATCGAGTGCGCCTGCAGAAGCTTGAGAAGTTTTGGCTGCTCGGTCTCCGGTACGCTGGCGGCGACCTCCATCTTCGTGACGGCATAATCGAGCTTCCAGAAACCGACCGGCCAAGCGACGTCCTCCACCTTGGCGATGTCCAGTGCCGGCGCCAGGGAACCAACGGCAGCGACCAGCGGCTGGAGCTCCTTCTTGCGCCTCTGCAGCTCGACGGCGCGTGCCAAGACTTCCGCGATCAGCTTCGCATCCTCGGTAGCCGTGCCAAGAGTTTGCTTCGCCTGATTCACCTGCGCTTCAACGGCCCGTAGTTCTTCCTCCGGCAGCTCGCCCTGCTCCAGTTGCGCGGCCGATTTGTCGAGCAGTGCTTCCATGCGTCGTAGGACCGTGGGGCCGTGAGTCGTGCCGCTTTCCCATTCGCGCTCGATCTGGAGCAACATATGTTCGATTTTCTGGATCACATCGATGTGGCGCTGCAGCACTTTCGCCTGCTGCTCGCACTCGGCGGCGAGAGCCAGAAAGTCGAGGCTGAGCACGTTTCTCGAATCGAGGCGGGCCCGCAGTTGGTTGCGCTGAACGCTCAGGAGCACACGCAACGTCGACGGTGTGCGGCGCAGCTGATGGATTCTGGCAGTGAGGTCCTCGATCTTTGCTTTGACGTTGATCTTCTTCAGCATGTTCGGGACCCAGTAGCTCAAATAGAGAGACGTAAGACCGCCGAGGAGGAGCAGGAGCAGAATCCAAGAAATTTGCCTGAGATCGCGTCCGGCGCCGACGCCCGCCGTACGCTGCAGTTGTAACGGGATGTCCTTCGAGACCCAGTACTCCCCGATGCGGGACGGGCTTTGCGGCACGGCGCGGAGAAGCAGGCTCGCCTGCGACTGCGGCGACTGCAACGTTCCTTCCAGCGTCTGCAGAAAGCTGCCGCGCTCGCGCGGGAGATTGATGTCGACGGTCGCGTTCGGACGAAGCAGCGGGACGCGTCCGCCCGCGAGCTCGCGGTGGCCTTGGCGAAGCGACCAGTCAAACGAGTGGGTCACCGGGTCGGGGTTGAAGAGCGTGAGGGTTGCCGGTTCGTCTTGAACGCGCTGGATCGGAAACGGCTGCTTCGAGTCGAATCCAAGCGGCGCGACGTTGAACGAAAAGACTCTCTTCAGCACACGCAGCTCGCCGATTCGCGCCGAGCCGTTGCGCAGTTCGGCCGTCGAATATCCCGGCTCCGTGACGTTCGACAGCTCGACCGTGACGGGAACGGTCTCGCCGGCGGCAATTGGCTCGGGGACGGGCGGGAACTTCGCCGCGGTCATAAGCGGCTCCTGGCGTTCACTGACGAACGGACCGGCCGACAGTCGTAGCTTGACCGGGGCGTTGCCGCTGTTGCGGATCGCGATGGTACCGGTGGCTGCCGGCGTGTCCGACGCGATGACAATCACTCCTGGAGGCACGATTTCCAGCCCGCCGGCGGCGTTCAAGGACGCGGCAACTCCCAGAAGTGTGGCCACGATGCCTGCGTGCAATCGATTGCTCATGATGGTGCCCCTTGAATGGGAGGGCCGCGTTCGCCCTGTTCCCTACCCGGCGTAGCCGGAACCAAGAAACAAGTACGAGAGGTGCGGTCAGAAATCCTTGCTTTTCTGCGGTCAGGGGCCGGCGGGTCAGAGCTTTCTTTTTCATCCAAAGAGCGAAGCTCTGACCCCAATGGCCCCTGCCCTCAAAACACCTTGATGGTCTGCAGCCATTTTTCCACGAGCGCAGGCCATTCCGTGGTGATGGGATCAGACGTTGGACGCATCCCAAATGCGTGACCACCTCCGGCATAGAGGTGCATTTCGACGGGAACGCCCACGTCATTCAGAGCCAGACCATAGGCCAGAGAATGCCGGACATCATCCGTGGGATCGTTCATGCTGTGAATCAACAAAGTTGGCGGGGCGTGCGCGCTGATCTCGACCCACGGAGAAAGCTCGAGGCTCGCCTTGGGACTGGTCTCATCCCACAGATGTCCCGGATAGAGAAGGATCGCGAAGTCAGGACGCGAAGGCTCACGATCCGCCTCGTCTACCGGTTTGTACTCGAGCTTCCCGGCGTTGCTCACCGCCGCGGCAAGGTGCCCGCCGGCAGAAAAGCCGATCACGCCGATCTTGTGGGGGTCGAGGCCGTAAGAAGACGCCCGGTGTCGTAGCAAGCCAATCGCACGCTGCGCGTCTTGCAGGGGAAGCTGCACCTTCGGCGCATCCTCGACGCCGTCGTGACGCCATGCTTGCGGAACCCTGTATTTCAACAGGACGCAGGTTGCGCCCTGCTTCACGATCCAGTCGCAGATCTCGGTCCCTTCGAGATCCATGGCCACGGCCTTGTATCCGCCACCCGGCAACACCACGATCGCAGCGCGGGTATTGCGCCCCTTGGGCGGGTAGATCGTCATGGTCGGACGCGAGACATAGGTCGCCCAGGTCCAGGGGCGTCCCGCAACCAGCCTGGAACCGTTGCCGACTTCTTCGGGCTTGTCGGACTCGGGTCTTTGAATGGCGAGCCCCTCGGGCCACAGGGGCACCTGGTTGCCCTCGGCGGCCGGCTCCCACACCATCGGCCGCGAAACCTTCTTGATCCCGGTTGGAGCGCCGGTCGCTTCGCTCGTCTGGCCAGCGGTAACGCCTGCACCGAATGCCAGCAGGACGATCGTCACCACAAGTCGGATGGTCTGCATGCTTAGTACCGCTCCCCGGAAATAGGTGACCAGTCCTTGCAGGCGGCGACGGGCCATCTGCTTCGTTGTCGCTCCTCCGCGATGGCCCCGCATCGCCTCGTCGCGACGCCTCGCATCTGGCCCGTCGGCGCCAGCAATGAC
>Ga0190275_10001230_pt1 | contig 19376 bp, 18 predicted proteins | sample Popmic550T_FD_133745 | JGI IMG/M metagenome (GOLD analysis project Ga0190275, IMG submission 133745) | Populus adjacent soil microbial communities from riparian zone of Yellowstone River, Montana, USA - 550 T | ecosystem: Environmental > Terrestrial > Soil > Riparian zone > Trees stand | place...
CTGCGTGAAGCCCCATCCCAGCGTGTACACGCCGTAGACGAACACCACGAAGGTGGCCAGGATCACCAGCAGGATCACCATGCTCCGCCCGCGCCCCGCGGGGGCGACCTCGGCGGCCGCGCCCTCGCCCTGCCCCGCCACACCCGGTCCTCCAGAGACGGCGGCCGCCACCGCGTCCGGCGACACCCGCGTCCGGCGGGCGTAGCGCATCGTCCACCATGTCCACAGCGCCACGGCCGGGAGCATGAAGGCGATGCGGAAGCCGGCGCCCGAGAGCACGGGGAGGTGCGCCAGCTTCTGCGCGATCCCCACCATGAACGGGTCGATCGGGCTGAACGCCGCGCCCACCACCGCCGCGCCGATGCTCATCATCACCGCCACCATCGGCTCGTAGCCCAGCCGCCGGGTGAGCAGCAGCAGCGCGGGGATCAGGGCGATGATCTCCTCCTGCATGTGCTCGAGCGCGCCGCCGGCGGCGAAGACGACGGAGACGACGGGGATCACCAGCGACTCGCGGCCCTGCACCAGGCGCAGCAGCCCGTTCATCCCCCGCGTGAGCGCGCCCGTCCGCTCCACCACCGCGAACGCGCCGCCCACCAGGAACACGAAGAAGATGACGTCCGCCGCTTCCACCATCCCCTGCGGGATGGCGACGAGCGCGTCGAACGGCCCCACCGGCTGCGCGGCCACGGTGTGGTAGCTCCCGGCCACCACCACGTCGCGCTCGGTGACGGGATCGCGCGTGCGGGTGTACTCGCCCGCGGGGAGTATCCAGGTGAGGAGCGCCGCCAGCAGCACGCCGCCGACGAGCAGGATCAGCGGGTGCGGAAAGCGGACCCGCGCGATGCGCGTGAGCAGCGGTCCGGAGGGTTGCGCCATGGGAAGCCGAGGTGTGGGCGGGCATCGTCACACGAGACTGCAGGCCCGCAACCTACGCCGCCCGCCCGCGGATGTCACGCCGCGCGCCGCGACACGACGAAACGGAGCCGGGCTTCGGCTCCGCTCGCGGAGGGCGAGACGCGGTGTGGCGCGGGATTCCCCGGCGCGAGATGCGATTACGCCGCGCGCTCTACCGGCTTGGGGAGCATCTCGTGGAGCACGTCCGCCGCAGCACGCACCGCGTCCGCAACTTGGTCGGCGGGAGCATCGTACCCGTGGACCACGCTTCGATGTATGTCGACAGCTTTAAGGAGCGACTCGTACGCATCCATCGAAATGAATCCCTGGTCGTACAGGGCCGTGATCAGGAACGGTGCGGAGAGCAGGTCCACGGGGATTCCGTTGCTGAGCGCGATCTTACGAAGCACCCCCTCCACGCTCGGCCACAGCAGCAACAGCGCGATCGGGGGTGCACCCGCCGCGGCGAAGCTCAACGCCTGCTCTGCCCGCCGTTCGAGATCAGGCCACGGCGGTGGCTCGCCCTGCAATCCGGGCGCATCATGCGGCACCACATCTTCTGTGGTGACGAGGAAAAAGCGCCAGCCTGCATGCTTCCGGATCTCCTCCATCCGCTCCATCAGGGGCTCGAGCGATGTTCGCCGGGGATCGCGTACTTCGAAGATGTAGTTCTCGTCACCGCGCCGGGCCAGCATCGCCGGGCGGTAGTGGCCGCGATATCCCACCTCGAACGGAAAGTGCTCGGGTCCGGGCCGTTCGATGATCTCGAAGCCCTCCTTCTCGTAGTTCTCACGGAGTTGCTGCACCTTGGCGGTAATTGCATCGACGATCATAGCAGATCCTCCAAGTTGCGGCTTCGTTCCACACGGATGTAGACGCATTGCTGCCGCTCGGCCCACGCCTTCCTGAGCAGCAGGGGAAGCCGATCGGCGGCTACGTTGTCCTCCCACGTTCGCCGATGGCTTTCGACATCGCTCACCATCTCGTCGTCTCCGTAGAACAGGCCGGTCAACTCGTCCTGGATAGGTTTGATGATGTTGTCGGTGTCGATCAATGCACCGTTGCACAGAAAGACGATCGTCAGGCGAATGGTCGGCATCGTGAACGGCGGGATCACAGGCGAGTTGCAGATCGCCTGGATCTTCACTTCCTCACGCCATCGCTTGTCGTCCGCCCGGTTTCTCCCGTTGACTGAAACCGGTCTGCCCAGGACCAGGAACTCGTAGCTATCCACGAACGGGGATGATCGTCGGGTGCGCGCCGATGCCGCAGGATTTGGACGAAGGTTGCGTGCGCGAGGAGCGCCTGTCAATCGCGAGAGCCCGAAGCGAGCGGAAGCGGCCAGCGGTGGGCAACTCTGGACGCACGCGAGACGACTCTGGAGCTACCGACCAACACTCATGGCGGCCGCTTCACCGTTCCGGACCCGTGTGGTCTCCGGGCGATCCGGAGTGCACAATCATCCCCTCGAAAGTTGTAGATCCGGCGCGGCTTCGCTATTCTCAGCCGTTCCGCATCTGCCTTGCCGCGCGGGGTTTGCCCGCGCACGGACCATAGCCGGACCGACCGTGACCACCACCGCTTCCGACGCCCGCGGCACTGCCGCCGAGTTCACCGAGCGCGAGGGGCTCGACTTCATCCGCACCATCGTCGCCGACGACCTGCGCGAGGGGAAGTACCCGACCATCGTCACGCGCTTTCCGCCGGAGCCCAACGGCTACCTGCACTTCGGCCACGCCAAGTCGATCGTGCTGAACTTCGGGATCGCGGCGGAGACGGGCGGCCGCTGCCACCTGCGCTTCGACGACACCAACCCCGAGACCGAGGACGTGCACTACGTCGAGTCGATCATCGACGCGGTGAAGTGGCTCGGCTACGACTTCGGCCCGCACCTGTACTACGCGGCCGACTACTTCGACCAGATGTACGCGTTCGCCGAGTTCCTGGTGCAGAACGGCCACGCGTACGTGGACAGCGCGTCGGAGGAGGAGATCCGCGAGGCGCGCGGCACGGTTAACGAGCCGGGGCGGCCCACGGCGTTTCGCGACCGGACGCCCGGGGAGAGCCTGGAGATGTTCCGGCGGATGAAGGCGGGCGAGTTCCCCGACGGCAGCCACGTGCTGCGCGGGCGGATCGACCTGGCCGCGCACAACATGCTGCTGCGCGACCCGATCCTCTACCGCATCCGCCACGCGCACCACTACCGCACCGGCGACCGGTGGTGCATCTACCCGCTGTACGACTACGCGCACCCGATCGAAGACGCCATCGAGGGGATCACCCACTCGTTCTGCACGCTGGAGTTCGACAACAACCGCGCGCTGTACGACTGGGTGGTGGACCACTGGCAGGACTTCGTCCGCTCGCTCGGGGGCACGCCGGCGCGGCCGCACCAGTACGAGTTCGCGCGCGGCAACGTGGAGTACATGGTCACCAGCAAGCGAAAGCTGCTGGAGCTGGTGAAGGGCGGCTACGTGAGCGGGTGGGACGACCCGCGGATGAACACCATCGCCGGGCTGCGGCGGCGCGGCGCCACCCCCGAGGCGCTGCGCGCCTTCTGGGAGGCGGCGGGGGTGGCCAAGGCCGAGAACCTGATCGAGATCGGCCGGCTGGAGCACGCCATCCGCGACGACCTGAACCACCGGGCGCCGCGCGTTCTCTGCGTCCTCCATCCGCTGAAGGTGGTCATCACCAACTATCCCGAGAGGGAGACGGAGGCGCTGGACGCGCCGTACTGGCCGCACGACGTGCCGAACGAGGGGTCGCGCCCCCTCCCCTTCTCGCGCGAGCTGTTCATCGACCGCGACGACTTCATGGAGAGCCCGCCCAAGGGGTTCTTCCGCCTGTCGCCCGGCGGCGAGGTGCGGCTGCGCTACGCCTACGTGATCCGCTGCGACGAAGTGGTGAAGGACGACGCCGGAGAGATCGTGGAGCTGCGCTGCAGCTACGATCCGGCGACGCGCGGCGGCAACGCCCCCGAGGGCCGCGCGGTGAAGGGCACGATCCAGTGGGTGAGCGCCGCGCACGGCGTGCGCTGCGAGGCGCGGCTCTACGACCGGCTGTTCACCGAGCCCGACCCGGACGCCATGGAGGGCGACTTCAAGGACTACATCAACCCCACGTCGCTGGTGCGGATCGCCGACGCGGTGATCGAGCCGTCGGTGCGCAACGATCCGCCGGGGAGCCGCTACCAGTTCGAGCGCGTGGGGTATTTCTGCTCGGACATGGTGGATTCGACCGCGGAGGCGCTGGTGTTCAACCGCACGGTGACGCTCCGCGACACGTGGGCGAAGGCGCATCCCGCACAGCCGCAGCAGCCCGCCGCGCGCAAGGAGAAGCCGAAGGCGCCGAAGCCCGACGCGTCAGCCGAGTCGAAGCCGCGCCCGAAGCCCCCCGCGCCCGACACGCCGCGCTCGCCGGAGCTGGAGGAGCGCCGCGGCCGCTGGGAGGCGGAGCTGGGGCTGGCGGCGGAGGAGCTGGACGGGGTGACGAAGGAGCTGACCGTGGCGCTGATGTTCGAGGCGGCGATGGCGGCCGGGGCGTCGGCCAAGGCCGCCGCGAACTGGACGATCCACGAGCTGCCGCGCGAGATCGGCTCGCGGACCATGGACAACCTTCCGTTCGGCGGGCGCGAGCTGGGGGAGCTGGCGGTGATGGTGGAAGACGGCACCCTCTCCACCGCCGCCGCGCGCCAGGTCCTCGCGGCGATGGTGGACGACGGCGGCGAGCCGCGCGCCATCGTCGAGCGCCTGGGCCTACGCCAGGTGAGCGACGAGGCCACCCTCGCCCCCGCGGTGGACGAGGTGATCGCCGCCAACGCCGCCAAGGCCGACGAGTACCGCGGCGGCAAGACCGGCCTGCTCGGCTTCTTCGTGGGCCAGGTGATGCGGAAGACGGGCGGAAACGCCAACCCCGAGCTGGTGAACCGCCTCGTCCGCGAGCGGCTGGGCGGCTGAGTCCTGGCTAACAGGGGGATGTACGAAGCGCGCAGCCCGGGCCGGACTGCGCGCTTCTGTTTGATGACTCGAATCTCTCAGCCATACCCCCCATCGCGCATCACGGACCTGGGCCTGACATCCAAAGAGCCGGCTGTCCGTGGTAATCACATTTTTCCTTCAGTATTGGCACATAAGGACTATATTGCCGCGAGGGCTTTTTATTTGCGCCGGTTACTTTGGAGGCAGGAATGTTCAAGACACCCCGATCCCCTCGAGCGTTCGTTCTTCTCGCAATCTTCGCGATCCTGCTCATCGCGTGCGACTCCCCTTCGGGGCCGGGCGACGAACCGCTCACCGACGAGGAAATCCTCAATGTCACCCCTCCTGATCTGGACATGTTGGTGCAGGCGTACGAAACGGTGCGTTCGGATCACCCGCGCGTTTCGGAGGACAGCAACGAGTTCTCCAGGCTTCTGCTGAAAGAGGTCGAAAAACGGACGACGTCGGGCACGGGGAATCGAGTGGCAGCCACCGGACGCGCAGTGCTCCCTCGGTTGACCAGTGCCGAATGGAAGGTCATCATGAGCCGGAAGAACTGGCAGAAGGCCGGCCCGATGAAAACGATCAAGGAGGAAGCAGAGGGCCGTGCGGCTGCGGAATTCCCCGCGAACACCCTGCTGGACGGAACGGGTGACGCCTTCCGGCATGCGTACTGGAATGTCCTGATGGCGAAAACCTTTTCTGTCGAATGGGCACGCGAGTGGGCCACGGCGCACGAGTCGGAGACGCCGGAGGGGAACCAGAAAAACATGGAATTGAACAACAACGAGGTGGGTCGGAACCTCGTCAGCAACAACCCGACCCTCGATGCTGCCGCACTCGCGGAAAAGATCAAAGCGTACCCGGTGGCTTGCGTGAGCTCCAGCGCCACGATCAACACCGCGCAGCTCATCTACATTCGCGACTGCCCGACCATTCGTGTGTTCGACGATGGGCCCGAGTACGATGACATCTTCGAGGTAACGCTCGGTGCCACGGTTCTTGGCGTAACGCCGGCGGGCGGGGGGACCACCTTTCAGACGAACGGGCTTGTTTCGGGGACCTACCCTCTGCGCGTTCGCTGCACGCTCGACGGGACGCAAGGCGGATGTGGCTTCGAGGTGAGGCTCGCCAGGGGCCTGACATTTCCCGGCGGCTCGACCGGAACCGCGCAACTCTCCATGAACCAGGGTGGAACGGTGACGCTGTCCGTAGTCGCCCCGACGCTCGGGGGCACGCTCCAGACGGAGTTCCGCTCGATGTTGAACGCACCACGCCGGCGCTCGAGCGGATTGCGTCTGTAGTCGACCGGTCGGCGCCTGGGGTTGCGGCGGGATGCCGATACGAAGGCGCGCCGTCCCGGGTGGACGGCGCGCCTTCGCCTTCCTTGCTCTACCTGCGGGCGGATCGATGGCGGAATGGGATGCGGAGATCGTCGTCGGGGCGGACCTGGCGCGCGCGCTGATCCGGGAGCAGTTCCCGGCGCTCGGACGCACGGTGGAGCCGTTCGGCAGCGGGTGGGACAACACGGCGTACCTGGTGGACGGCGAGCTCGTCTTCCGCTTCCCGCGGCGCGCGATCGCGGTGCCGCTGATGGCGTGCGAGACGCGCGTGCTGCCCCTGCTCGCGCCGCGCCTGCCGATCCCCATCCCCAACCCGCAGTGGGCCGGCGAGCCGACCGACGCGTTCCCCTGGCCCTTCGCCGGGTACCGCCGCCTGCACGGCCAGACGGCGGACGGGGTGGATCTCACCGATGCCGAGCGCGCCGCGATGGCCGCCCCGCTCGGGGCGTTCCTGCGGACGCTGCACGACGTTCCGCTGGACGGGCTGGAGCTGCCAGCGGATGCATTCCGGAGAACTGACCTGGGTCAGCGAATTCCGGTGATCGTGCAACGGCTTGATCTGCTTGAAGATGCGGGGTTGATAGCGGACCGGCGACCGTGGCTGCGGATGTTCGAGTCCGGCGACCTCCCCGCCCCGGCGGAGCGCAGCGTGCCCGTCCACGCCGACCTCTACGAGCGCCACCTGCTGGTCGACGACGCGCACCGGGCGTGCGGCGTGATCGACTGGGGCGACGTGCACGCGGGCGATCCGGGGCTCGACCTCACCCTTCTCTACCGCTTCTTCCCCGCGGCCGCGCGAGACGGGTTCCTGCGCGCCTACGGCGACGTCGACGCGCGAACGGCGCGGATGGCCCGGCTGCGCGCCGCGTTCCACGCCGTCTCCCTCACCGTCTTCGCCCACGAGACCGGGGACGCACCGCTGGTGCGTGCGGGCGTGACGGCGCTCGGTTACGTGCTGGAGGATTGACGCGCCGCGTCCGCCGGTGCCAGCACCTCGCTGATCGGCCGCGCGAAGGTGTGCAGATCGCGGTCGGCGCGGGTGGTGAGCAGGCGCAGGTCGCGCGGGCGCTGCAGCCCGGCGCCGCGGCTGCGCGTGGGGACGATGGCGTCCGGGTCGACCCCGTGCCGCCGGGCGACCAGCACACCGAGCGTGTAGCGGCTCACCGCCTCGGGGCCGGCCAGGTGCCAGATCCCGGCCCTGCCCTCCCCCGGCATCGCCGCGATCTCCCAGATCTGCGCCGCCAGGTCGTCGTCGCCGATCGGGCAGCGCAGCTCGTCCACGAACAGGCTCGGCGGCTCGCCGGCGCGGATTGCGTCGATCACCCGCGCGCTGATGGTGTCGGGCGGGTCGGGGCGGGTGATGATGGAGGTGCGCACGATGGCCGCGGCCGGGAGCCGTTCGCGCACGAAGCGCTCGGCGACGGCCTTCCAGCGCCCGTAGTCGTGCACCGGCGCCGGCTCGTCGGATTCGGCGTACGGGGCGTGCTCGCCGTCGAACACCACGTCGCTGCTCACGTGGATCAGCGCGGCGTCCACCGCCTGGCAGGCGAGGACGAGGCTCTCCGTCGCCCGCCACACGTCGCGTTCCGCCGTCTCCTGCCGGTACGCGGTGTGGATCACCAGCCCGGGCCGCAGCTCCGCCAGCAGCGCCGCCGTCGCCGCTCGGTCCGCGAGGTCGACGGCGTGGGCGCGCGCACCCTCCGGCACCACCGCGTTCCGCCGCGTGGCGTGCAGTTCCACCCCCTCGGGCGCGGCGCGGATCAGCGCCGAGCCGAGTAGCCCCGCCCCGCCGGTGATCAGGATTCGCACGGTCGATTCCGCATCAGGTGAATTCTCTTAGTCGTTGTAATGCAGATAGATGGATCTATATACATATGGCAGATTCTACACGCGGGGAAGCGGGGCGAACGCGTTTCCGCCGCCGAAACAGGCGAGCAGGATTCGTCGCGCTCGATCGTAGATTCCGGGCGCTTCGCTCTCGCGCGGACCGGCCACGTTCAGCGTCTCGATCCCGTCGGCCTGCAGCCAGCGGCGAAAGAGGCCGACGTCCTCCACCGCATCCGCCGGCCACGAGACCACGGGCCGGCCGAGCCGCCGAGCGATGTCACCAGTGAGATCTGTGCCGGGGCTCGGTTCGTCGGCCGTCAGCAGCAGCGTCGCGTCGGAATCGCGCACGTTCCACTCCGTGCGCTCGGTGGGATCGGCGGATGGCGTCTCGCGGAGCGGGTAGCGCGGGTCGATCGGCCCATCTTCCGCCCACCGCCCCGCCGGGCACCATCCCCCCGCACGCGATCCCCAGATCCAGCGCCACGTCCAGCGCCGCCCGGTCCACCCCCGTCTGCCCGCCGCTGACGATCTTCATCAGTCGAAGTAAAGGTAAAACCCCGGAATGACGAGCTGGTCAGGTCCGAACGCCACTTTGTTCATCCGACCGGCCCGGTTCGGAACCACGGACCAATCGAGTTCCCCTCCCGCGGCGTCGCGAAGCCCCAGGTAAACGTCCACTGCATCCGCCGTTGTATCCGCGTTCAGGTAAGATCGCCGTCCGGCGTGCTCGATCCACACCCAGGGCTTTCCTCCAAACGTCTCCGCATCACCAACCGTGGCGTGCTGTTCGGCGCGAGCGGCAAACTCGGCCAGGTCGGCGTGAAAGTCGCCGAGCGTGATCGACTTTGAACGTGTCGATCGGGGGAGCATCGCAGTGCAGGTCGGGAAGTGCGAAAAGCGCCCGCCAAAGCTGGCGGGCGCTGGAGCTAATCGCAATCGGTGTAAAATTCCTCGTCGCCTGCGCCGCGATCATCTCCTCCCTCGCCCGTCATTACAGCCGGTACGCGGTGGTGACCAGGCGCTTCTCGGCCTCGCCCTCGATGAGGGCCTCAACCTCGATGTAGGGCTCGAGGCCGCTGCCGGAGAGCTTTTCGCGGAACAGCTCGTCGAGCTGGAAGACGCCGGCGCTGTTGGACATCACGATGCGCAGGCGCACCGGCTTCTCCTCGCCGTTCTCGATGTGCACCGAGTCGATGGCGGCGGCGCTGATGGAGTGGATGCTCATGGTGCGCTCGATGCCCAGCGAGATGCGCGAGCGGCCCTTGGCCATGTCCAGCGCGTCGGACACGCGCACGATGCCGGCCTCGAGGGTGAGCGGCTTGCCCCCCGAGCGGTGCGCGATGATGGCGTGCAGGATCTCGCTGCGCAGGATGGTGGCGGTGGGCACGTCGTAGATCCCTTCCAGCAGCTCGCGGATCTTGGGCTGCGCCACGAACAGCGACATCTCCTCGTGGTTGCTGCGGTGGATCGACATCCCCAGGTCGTGCATCAGGGCGGCGAGCATCACCACCACCTCGGCATCGTCCGTCGTCATCCCGTAGTTGGTGACCACCGACGGCTCCACGTTGTGCTCCACCAGCATGCGCAGGAGCTTGACCGCGATGTTCATCACGATCTTCACGTGCACCGGGCCGTGGTCGGTCATCCCCAGCCGCTCCACGGCGTTCACGTTGGCCGCCAGCCACATCGCGTAGAGCTCGTCGTCGCGGTTGATGCGCTCCACGATCGCGGCGACCTTGGGGTTGTTGCGGCTGGGCACGTTGAGCGTAAGCCGATGCCCGAAGCGCTCTTCCACCGTCCGTCCGAACGCCGCCCTGAGCTCGGCGACGCTTACGATATCCGCCATTCGGTCTTCCTTCCTCTCGTCCTGATTCAGATTCAACGCGTGTGTCGTGTGATGACGCGCGGTCGACGATCCACGTCATCCGCGGCGTGCGCCCCCACGCCAACTTCAGGGGCAAGGTGCAGGCCCCACCGTCACCACCCCGGATCCAGGGCCGGTGGGACGGCCCCTGTAATACCCCGCGGCGCGGTCAACGGCTCCGCATGCGCAGCGAGCGCCTCGTGAAAGGCGGCTGAAGCCGCAGCAACGACTACGGTACGAAAAGCCTCGCAAACTGCGCGAGGCTTGGTCGGTTCGGAAGAAAGAGTGGACCGTTCTGGCGAGCCTCGTAACGTACGAAGGGCTTGCCGATGGCGTCCGGCGCCGCAGAACGCCGATTGAACGCGTTCTACGGCGCCGCGATGGTGTCGAGCGTTACCCACAGGGATGGGGCCCAAGACTGCAATCGGGGCAATCCGTGCGGCTGTAGCAGGTGTAATGGGGCAGGGAGATCAGCGCGTGCGCCTCCACCGTGCCCTGCTTGCGGGGCTGCTGTTCGGTCCCGAACGTCACCACGGCCAGGTTGTCGAGGTTCAGCTTCAGCTTGGTCATGACACGGCCTTTCACGTAAGGGTGAGCGGCGCCGCGCGCGGCAACGCGGCCGCGCATGCATGCCTCGACGCCTGAGTAGAATAACTAATCCGGACCAAAAACAAGATCAAGCATCTTCCCGGCAGCGAAGCGTGTGACCGCGGAGAGTGCATCGCTCCGTACGCATTAATCCACAGGTTCCGTCTCACCCCTTCATCTGCATCTCAAGGAACCTCGCGGCCTCGCCTTCGGCCCAGAACTCGGGCTGGCCCGGCTGGCCGGCGATGAAGCCCACGTGGCCGCCGTGCGGGACGATGGCTCCGTGCAGCGCCGGGTTCGCGCGGATGGCGTCGTGGGGGATCGCCTCCTCGGGGACGAACGGGTCGTCGGCGGCGTGGACGAGGAGCGTGGGGACGCGGATCCGGTCGAGGAAGCCCGCCGAGCTGGAGCTGCCGTAGTAGTCGTCCACGTCGCGGAAGCCGTGGAGGCGCGCGGTGGCCGCGTCGTCCCACTCGCGGAAGGTGCGGGCGGAGAGGACGCGCGCCTCGTCGCAGGCGTCGCCGATCAGCGGCCGCTTCTGCTGATATTTCTTCCGCAGCGAGCGGATGAAGACGCTCGTGTACAGCCGGCCGGTGACGGACGACGCCAGCTTGTCGGCCCCGGCGCCCAGGTCGAAGGGGATGGAGATGGCCGCCGCGGCGCGGACGCGCGACTCGGCGCCGCGCTCGCCCAGGTACTTGAGCAGCACGTTGGCGCCGAGCGAGAAGCCGACGGCGCCCAGGGCCACGCCCGGGAAGCGCGCCGACAGCAGCTCCAGCACGAAGGCGATGTCGCCCGTGTCGCCCGCGTGGTAGAAGCGCGGGAGGCGGTTGGGCTCGCCGCCGCACGAGCGGAAGTTCATCGCCACCGCGCGGATGCCGCGGTCCCACAGCGCGCGGCAGGTCTCCTTCACGTACGCCGAGCCGGCGCTCCCCTCGAGCCCGTGCACCACCACGGCGTACGGCGCGCCGTCCGCCGGCGCGGGGCGGCCGGGGACGGCGGCCCAGTCCAGGTCCAGGAAGTCGCCGTCGGGCGTGTCAACGCGCTCGCGGCGGTAGATGACGCCGGTGCGAGGCCGCAGGTATCTCCCCGCGACCGTCTGCGCGTGCGCGCCGCGCAGCCACCACGCCGGGCGGAACGGGCGCGGGGCGAAGCGGGTCGCGATATCCTCGGCATGTGCGGAGTGGGCGGGTACGCTCACGTGCGTTCGGGTAGCGGGGTGTGATGCGCATCGGCTGCCCGAACTTAGCGGAATGCGAGGGCGATGCTCAACCGGCGGGCGTAGGCGCTCGAGAATCAGGTGTGGGCGGCAGGATTTCGAGACGGGCGGCTGAAGCCGCAGCTGGAACAATGGGAAGCCTCGCAAACAGCGCGAGGCTGTTTTCGGGCTGCCGAGCGTCAGGCCGAACCCAAGGTGTCTCCGGCTCCGCATCAGGCCGGTCGACCAGCGTGGGATTGGGCGCGCCGCTTGTTCCGCGCGGCGAGACGGCGCATTCTTCGGGCGACGATCCACGGCGCACGTCCCGCCCCGCGTCTCCCCCGTACCCGACGCAGATCCGCCCCGTGTGGCTCCTTCCGCTGTTTCCGGCCGTGTCGCGCGCGGCGCTCGGGCTGTTCTACCGGCTGGAGGTGTCGGGCGAGCGGGTGCCGCCGCGCGGGCCGGTGCTGCTGGTGGCAAACCACCCCAACTCGTTGCTGGATCCGGGGATGGTGTTCGCGGTGGCGCGCCGGCCGGTGCGCTTCATGGCCAAGGCGCCGCTGTTCAGCCACCCCGGCGTGGGGTGGCTGGTGAAGGGCGCCGGCGCCGTTCCCGTCTACCGCGAGCAGGACTACCCGGGCGAGACCGCGCGCAACGAGGACACCTTCCGCGCCGTGTGGGACGCGCTCGCGCAGGGTGATGCGGTCGGCATCTTTCCCGAGGGCACCAGCCACAGCAACCCGTCGCTGGTGCCGCTGAAGACCGGCGCCGCGCGGATCGCGCTGGGCGCGGCGCGGCGCACGGGCGGCGCGTTCCCCATCGTCCCCGTGGGGCTGAGCTTTCGCGAGAAGGAGACGTTCCGCTCCGAGGCGCTGGCGGTGACCGGCGACCCCGTGGCGTGGGACGACCTCGCCGCGGCCGGGCCTGAGGACCGCGACGCCGTGCGCGAGCTGACGCGGCGCATCGACGAGGCGCTGCACGAGGTTACCGTGAACCTGGCGCGCTGGGACGACGCGCCGCTGGTGGAGACCGCCGAGGCCGTGTACTCCGCCGAGCTCCCGGTGGACGACGCCGGCGACGCCCGCGTGGCGCGCCTGGGCGAGGCGGCCGAGGGGCTGGCGCGGCTGCGCGTGGAGAACCGCGACGAGTGGAACCGCGTGGTCCGCCAGGTGGCCGCGCACGCCCGGGTGCTCGCCATCCTGGGCCTCACGCCGGCCGAGCTGAAGGCGCGCAACCGCACGCCGGTCGCCCTCCGCTGGACGCTGCGGCACCTCCTCTTCTTCGGCATCGGCGCGCCGGCCGCGGCGGCGGGGATCGTCGCCTACTTCATCCCCTACCGGCTGACGGGGCTGATCGAAGGCCGCATCGTGCACGACGACGACGTGCGCGCCACCTTCAAGCTGCTGGGCGGCGGCCTGCTGCACCTGCTGTGGACGGTGGGGCTCGCCATCTTCGCCGGCCTGCGCTTCGGCGCGGCGGCGGCGCTCCTGGTGGCCGTGGGGCTGCCGCTGCTGGGCTACGTCGCCGTGCGCGTGGTGGACCGGTGGAAGCGCGTGACGGGCGAGGCGCGCCGCTTCCTCCTGCGCACCCGCCGCCCGGCGCTGCTGGACGAGCTGCGCCAGCGCCAGCACGAGCTCGCGCGGCGGCTTCACGAGCTGTGGGAGCAGGTGGGGGCAGCCGAATCGCCGTGAGCACGCGTCCGAGCGGTTCGGGCGCATCGACGGAGATTCGATCCGCGGGGCTGATGGAAAGATGAATTTCATCGTCCCCTCAGGTGATCCTGATTCCCACAACCGTGCTTCGGGGCTTATCTTCCCCCTTGAGCCCGCCGCAGGTAGCCCTACTTCGCCACACGCTCCGCCCCTTCCCCACCCGGAACCGCCGCCGATGCTCGAAGAAATCGTCGCCACGCCCACGCCGTTGTATCCGCCGCACCAGACGCCGCACCACATCAGCAAGCGCGCGGTGACCGGGTGGGTGCTGTACGACCTGGCGAACACCATCTTCTCGATGGGCGTGGTGTCCGTCTACTTCTCGCTGTGGGTGCACGACCAGGTGGGCGCGCGGCGGGCCGACACCGTCTACGGGCTGATCACCGCGGCGTCGATGGGGCTGATCTTCCTGTTCTCGCCGCTGCTGGGGGCGATGACCGACCGGGCGCCGCGCCGGATGCCGTTCCTGATCACCAGCACGGTCACCTGCGTGCTCTTCACCTCGCTGCTGGCGCGCTTCGGGTTCTGGCCCACGGCGGTGTGCTTCCTGGTCGCCAACGTGGCGTACCAAGCGGGAACGCAGTTCTACGACGCCATGCTCCCCGAGGTGAGCACCGAGGAGAACCGCGGCAAGATCGGGGGGATCGGGGTGGGGATCGGCTACCTGGGCTCGTACGTGGCGGTGGGGCTGGGGCTCAAGCTGGTGGACGACAAGGTGTTCCTCTTCACCGCGATCGCCGCGGCGTTCCTGCTGTTCTCCATCCCCTGCTTCCTCTTCGTGCGCGAAAGGAAGAACCCGCGGCCGCGCAGGATCGACTGGGCGATGGTGCGCGATTCCACCAGCCAGACGGTGCGCACGCTCAAGGCCGGCCAGCAGTACCCCGGCCTGGTGCGCTTCCTGGTGGGCCGCGTCTTCTACACCGATTCGATCAACACCGTGATCTCGGTGATGTCGCTGTACACGCTGAACGTGGCGGTGAGCACCGGCCTCACCCGCGCGCAGGGGCAGAAGACGGCGCAGATGATCATGCTGTTCGCCATCACCTTCGCGGTGGTGGGCGGCTTCTTCTGGGGATGGCTGACGGACAGGCTGGGGCCCAAGCGCACGCTGAACCTGGTGCTCACGGCGTGGATGGCGATCTTCGCGTTCGCCGGCGCCATCGGCATCCTGGGGCTGCCGCTGTGGTGCCTGTACGTGGTCGCCGCGTCGGCCGGGTTCTCGCTGGGCGGCGTGTGGGCGAGCGACCGGCCGTACATGCTGCGCCTGACCCCGCCGTCGCGCGTGGGCGAGTTCTACGGCCTGTACGGGATGGTGGGCCGCTTCAGCGCCATCACCGGGCCGATCCTGTGGGCGGCCACGACCTACGTCACCATCCAGGTGCTGCACCTGCAGCCGCGCGTGGGCCAGGGCCTCAGCGTGATCGTGCTGCTGATGATGGTGGTGGCGAGCTACATCATCCTGCAGCCCATCAGCGACGCGCCGCGCGAGTGGAAGGGCGACGACGTGCACGGCTGACCGCTTCTCCGGCAGATACGGATCGGTGCAGATCGAACGACGAGGCCGCGGAGCGATCCGCGGCCTCGTCGTTTTCCTGGCCATGGGAAACCGAACTGCAAGATGTCCCGTTGTTTCGCTTTCGAGTCACGCCGCCCCCTCCTCGCGCCAGGTGTTGCGGCGGAGCGTGCCGCGATGGACGTAGACGTAGTCGTCGGGCGTGAGGAACACCGACCAGGCGGGCTAGGCGGCTTCGGTCATGAACGAAACCAGGCGCAGCCCGCCCGAGAGCTCCACGGCGAGCTCTGGAAGACGGCCCCACACCTCGATCCCGGCCACCACGCGCCCGGCCAGCCGGGGGATCGCGAAGTCCATCCGCCGGTCGGTGCTCCAGCTGCCGAACGCGATCGAGCGCGCGGCCTCCACGCGCCAGCTCCACTCGATCATGATGGTCGACTCTCCCCTGGCGCCGGTCCGCCCCTGCGGGTCCGTCTCCATCGCCAGGCTGCCGAGCTCCAGGAGGATCGCGGAGCCGTGGCCGCGCCACCCCAGCGACACGGGCAGCCCCACCAGCGGCGCGAACAGCCGCTGGCAGGCGAGGCGCGAGATGGGTCGGTCGTGGTGCGGCACGGGAGGTGGCGTCGTGGGCGGAAGCGCGGGACGAGGGAGAAGGTACGCGCGATCCCGCCGCGCGATAGCCCGTCTCTTGCACGCGCACCGTCGACGGTTCGGCGAGCGGTGGAGAGGCTTACGGATTCGACTCGGAAGACGGCTGATGACGGACTGGAAGAAGGGGATCACGGACTTCGCGAAGCGGCTCGACGCGAAGATCGACGAGCAGCGCGGCAAGCTGCAGCAGGGCGGCGAGCGGACGCTGCGCATCGAGGCGTACCGCGGCTTCGGGCGCGCCGACCGGGCGTGGGTGAAGGCCCGGGTGCTGCGCGGCACCCCCATCGCCCCCGCGCGCGCCGGCGACAGCGTGTGGATCAACCTGAGCGCCATGCTGCAGCGCTTCGAGAGCGACGAGGTGGCGGGCGCGCGCGTGCGCATCCGCTACCCCGGCGGCGAACAGGTGGTGACCACCGACCGCGAAGGCTACTGCGAGTGCTGGATCGAACCGTCGCCGCCCGCGGTGGCGGACGGCGCCTGGCACTCGGTGGAGCTGGAGCTGCTGGAGCCGCCGTCGCCGCACCCGGTGCGGACGACGGCGAAGGTGCTGATCCCGCCGGGAAACGCGCGCTTCGGTGTGATCAGCGACCTGGACGACACCGTGGTGCGCACCGACGTGGCGTCGCGGGTGCGCATGGCCAAGCACGTGTTCCTGGGCAACGCGCACACGCGCACGCCCTTCCCCGGCGTGGCCGCCTTCTACCGCGCGCTGGAGCACGGGGCGGACGGGAAGCAGAGCAACCCGGTGTTCTACGTGAGCAGCAGCCCGTGGAACCTGTTCGACGTGCTGGCCGAGTTCCTGGAGCTGAAGGGGATCCCGGCCGGGCCGCTGCTGCTGCGCGACTGGGGGATCGCGAGCACCGATCCCGGCGAGGGCGGGCACCTGGGGCACAAGCTGCGGCACATCCGCATCATCCTGGAGATGTTCCCCACCCTGCCCTTCATCCTGATCGGCGACAGCGGGCAGGAAGATCCGGAGATCTACCACCGCGCCGTGGTGGAGCACCCGGAGCGCATCCTGGCCGTCTACATCCGCAACGTGAGCCGCGCGCCCGAGCGGGTGGGCGCCATCCGCGCCCTGGCCGCCGAGGTGGAGAAGGCCGGGAGCACGCTGATCCTGGCCGACGACACCGCCGCCGCCGCGGTCCACGCGTCGGAGAGCGGCTGGATCAGCGCCGCCGCGCTTGCCGAGGTGGGCGCCGTGGCTACCGCCGAGCAGGCCCCGCCCACCGAGGCGCTGAAGCAGACCAACGAGGAGCTGAGCGCCGGCGACGTCCCGCCCCCCGAGGCCCTGGAGCAGGTCAACGAGGAGCTGAGCACCGGCGACGTCCCGCCCCCCGAAGCCGCGACGGGTGGGGTCGGGACGGGCGGGACCGGGACGGGTGGGGCCGGGGCGCGCGGGGCCGGGACGGGAGAGGTCGGACGGGGAGAGGTCGGGACGGGCGGCTGAAGCCGCAAGCTATAAAACAATGGGAAGCCTCGCAAACTGCGCGAGGCTTGTCCGTGGCGTAGATGGGTCCGAGGCGCGTTTCCGTCTTCGTCCACAGCTGATCGTGGATACGTCGCTAACGCGATCACACGCGGCGTTGGTCCGTCCGCGCGCCGTCCGCTACATTGTCGGCCATCCGACGACCTGACCGATCCGCCAACCCATTGAACCGATGATCAACGCGATCTTCCACGCCCACTCGGGGCTCCGCTACCTGGTGCTGCTCGCGGCCGTGGTGGCCTTGGTGGTGCTCGCGCTGGGCGCCTCCGGCCGGCAGCCGTTCGGCAAGCGGGCGCGCGTCGTCCTGTCGATCTTCAGCGGGCTGCTCGACCTGCAGATCCTGCTGGGGATCGCGATGGTGGTGATGGGCTGCTTCTACAGCGCCCTCATCGGCCACCTGATGATGATGATCCTGGCGGCGGTGGCCGTGCACGGCCTCAGCGTCTACGCGCGCAAGCAGGGCGTGCCGCGCCGGGCGCACACGGTGGCGCTCATCGGCGTCCTCGTTGGCCTGGCGCTGATCGCCGCCGGCATCGGCGCCATCGGCCGGTCGCCGGTCGGCACCTCGGGCCAGCCGACGTGCACGGCCGCCCACGCCGGCGACGCCGCGAACCCGTCGTGAGCACGGGCGAGACCCTGCCGCGCGACGACGATGCCGACTTGCGCGCGCCGGTGGAGGGGCACGACGGGATCCTGGTGATCCGCGGCGGCGGCAACGTGCGCGGGTGGAACGGCATCCGCTATCGCACCGGGATGTCAGCGAGGAACGTGGGCTCGAAGCAGCTCTCGATGAACGTGGCCACGATCCCGCCCGGCGGCGTGGCGCACGCGCACATCCACGTGGGCTTCGAGGTGATGCTCTTCATCCTGCAGGGCCGCGTGCGCCACGAGTACGGCGAGGGGCTCAGGCAGGTGGTGGAGAATGACGCCGGCGACTTCATCTTCATCGAGCCCGGCGTGCCGCACGAGGTGTTCAACGCCAGCGACACCGAGCCCGTGGTGGCCGTCGTCGCCCGCTCCGACGCCAGCGAGTGGGAAAACATCGTCACCTACGACCGCGCGATGGGACGCACGCCGGCGGAGGGGTGATCCACGCACGGTTTCACGGGGCCGAGCGGGAAGTCGAACGTAGGGCGAGCAGGCGGAATTCCGGTAGGGCGAGCAGGCGGAATCCCGGGTATTACCGGCCCCGGCGGACGGCCCCGGCCCCCCGGCGGACGGCGGGCAGGCGGCGGATTTCACGAGGACGGCGGATTTGACGAGGACGGCGGATTTCACGAGGACGGCGGATTTCACGAGGACGGCGGATTTCACGAGGACGGCGGATTTCACGAGGACGGCGGATTTCACGACGGCGGCGGGGGCCGGCGTGGGAATTTGCGAGTGAACTCGCGGCTACAACGGCACGCAGTCCGCCTTCGCGGACTTCCCCGGACGAAGGCTTCCGGCGCGCTTCGAGAACGCACTGGCGCACTAGCGCACTCACGCACCTGTTGATGTCGAGATGCTGAAGTACGAGCAGTACATCCCGCCCGACGCCCCCGACGGCACGCCGCTCGTGGTCCTCCTCCACGGCCGCGGGTCGGACCGCTTCGACCTGCTGGGCCTGGCGCCGGTACTGGCGCCCAACGCGGTGGTGGTGACGCCGGAAGCCCCGTGGCCGGGGATGCCGTGGGGGTACGGGCCCGGCTCGGCGTGGTACCGCTTCCTGGGCCGCAACGTCCCCGAGCCCGACAGCTTCGAGCGCTCGCAGGTGGACCTGGCCGCGTTCCTCGGCGAGATCCGGGGCGCGCTGCCGGTGCGCACTGGGCCACTGGTGCTGGGCGGGTTCAGCCAGGGCGGGGCGATGTCGATGGCTTACGCGCTGCGGAACCCCGGCGCGGCCCCGATCGTCCTCAACTTCAGCGGCTTCCTGGCGGACCACCCCACCGTCCGCGCGACGCCGCAGTCGGTCGCGGGGACGCGCATCTTCTGGGGGCACGGGACGATGGATCCGTCGATCCCCTTCGACCTGGCGGTGGAAGGCCGCGCCCTGCTGCGCGAGGCAGGCGCCGACCTGACCGCCCTCGACTACCCCATCGGCCACGGCATCGCCCCCGACGAGGCCGAAGCCGCGCGCCAGTGGATCGACGCCGCCGTCGCCGCCACGCCCTACGCGGGATGACGCGAGCATTTGCCTCGCCCGCTGGAATGCCTGACGATTCGCGGGTGCCAGCCACACGAAGAAGCTCATGCGTCATCCCGAGGGCGACCAGCCGGTGCCGCGTCCACACTAATGGCCGCAGCCCGAAGGATCTATAACCGACGGAGCGCTACC
>Ga0190275_10001231_pt1 | contig 19373 bp, 23 predicted proteins | sample Popmic550T_FD_133745 | JGI IMG/M metagenome (GOLD analysis project Ga0190275, IMG submission 133745) | Populus adjacent soil microbial communities from riparian zone of Yellowstone River, Montana, USA - 550 T | ecosystem: Environmental > Terrestrial > Soil > Riparian zone > Trees stand | place...
CCACCTCGGCCGCTCCACCGGCCACACCCCCCTCACCCCCACCGGCGACTATCTCGACTGGCAACTCGGCGCCGACCTCGCTTGGCACAACCTGACCCTCGGCCTCGCCTACGTGGACACCGACCTCACCACCGCCGGCGCCGCTTCCGCCGGCGCGACGAAGGACGTGGTGGATGGCGCGATCGTGCTGTCGCTGGGGGTGGCGTTCTAGGGCATCGACGGACCTGCGCTGACCCTGTCGAAGCCCGTCTTTCCTTCCCGCACCGGCACCGTCTAAAGCCGCATTCCCAGCCAGATCACCGCCTCGGTCGAGCCCGCCACGACCGGATTGATCAGCTTCGGCCATAAGCCCGGGGGCGTCAGGCGGCGGTCGGAGATGTCGTGATGCTCCTGCTCGTCGGCGATCACGTCGCGCAGCGTGGCGGCGGCGGCGGGATCGGTGGCGGAAAGTTCGGCCACCTGCTCATGCATGTGGCGCAGCACCACGGTCTCGATCGCCACGGTGGTCGCCGCAATGGCGCGGCGGCCGAGCAGGCCGGTGACCGCTCCCAGCGCGAAACCGCCAAGCCCGCACAGATGGTAGGATCGGCAGCGCCGCCGGCCGCGCCGTCCGAGTTCGGCGCCGAACAGGGCCCGGTGCCTAAGCTCGTGCGCCAGGAAGCCGCTCAGCTCCCCGACCATGTCCGGCGCGCGCCAACGGGCGAACCAGAGCTGTGCGCGGTAGATGCAGATCGCGCCGTGCTCGCCGGCATGATCGACCTTCATCACCCGGTCGCCGAGCGTTTCCCCGCGCTGGAGGCGTGCAGTCAGGGCCATGTCCGCGTCTAACCCACCCTCATAGTGCTTGGCAGGCGATTCGCGCCTGCCCATTGCCCTTCGGGAACGCTTAGCGACCCAGCACCACGTCGATCCCGGCCGAGACCCGCTCAAGCGTCCGCCGCGTAACCTGCCCCGACCGCTCGTCGAGCTGTGCCTTGTCCACCGCGACCAGCAGGGAGACGTTGGCAACCGAATCCCGGTCGAGCCCCGTTTCGGCGGCAGGCAGCAACGCGTTCCCCGGCGCCTCGGCCCATTTGAGGTTGCTGGTGAGCGGCACACATAATGCGGTGGCGATCCGGCTCGCGTTAAGCGCGTCGCCCTGAACGACCAGTACCGGCCGGCGATAGCCTGCGGAGGAGCCGATCGGATCGGCCAGGTCGGCCCACCAAATCTCGCCCTGCGCGATCACCATTCGACGCGTTCGAACACCTGGCGAGCGGCCGCACGGCTGAACGGATCAGAGGGGGTGCCGGCCGAATCGACGACGGCATTTATCTTCTCGGTGACGCTTTCGTGCGCATGCTCGCCAACGAAGGCGGCGAGCGCGCGCGCATACAATGCGCTGCGTGAGGTCTTCATACGCGCGGCAAGCCGCTCGGCATCTTGAAAAACCCGATCGGGGATGGAAACAGCGACTTTCATACCAAAAGTATCACCATCGGCATCGCGTTTGTCAATACCGGGCCCGCCCCCCGCTGAGCCCGCCACCCGCCCATTCCCAAGCCCACCCAACCCACCTGTGGATAGAACAACCCCGGAACCTTGCCCTGCGGACCCCCGCCTTTATACCCCCTCCCATGTCGGACGACCTCTTCCCCCCCGCCGGTCCTGAGCGTGCCGAAGGGTCCTCCCGCACCGGCGCCGACTATGACGCGCATTCGATCGAGGTGCTCGAGGGGCTGGAGCCGGTGCGCCGGCGGCCGGGCATGTATATCGGCGGCACGGACGAGCGGGCGTTGCATCATCTCGCGGCCGAGGTGCTGGACAATGCGATGGACGAGGCGGTGGCGGGGCATGCTACGCGGATCGAAATGAGCCTCGAGGGTGCGCCGGGGGCGGCGGGGCGGTTGACGGTGGCCGACAACGGCCGCGGCATTCCGGTCGATGAGCATCCCAAATATAAGGGCAAATCGGCGCTCGAAGTGATCATGACCACGCTCCACTCGGGCGGGAAATTCTCCGACAAGGCTTATGCGACGTCGGGCGGGCTGCACGGCGTCGGCGTCTCGGTGGTCAATGCGCTGTCGATCGACACGGTGGTCGAGGTGGCGCGGGGCAAGCAGCTGTTTCGTCAGCGCTTCGCCCGCGGCCTGCCGGTGACCGCGCTGGAGCCCTTGGGGCCGACACCCAATCGGCGCGGCACCACACTGGCCTTCACGCCCGACGCCGAGATTTTCGGCGACGACGCGCGGTTCAAGCCGGCGCGGCTCTATCGGCTGGCGCGCTCCAAGGCCTACCTTTTCGCGGGCGTCGAGATCCGCTGGAAATGCGATCCGGCTTTGCTTTCGGACGAGGATCGCAAGGCGGGGATCTCGGACGAGGCGGTGTTCCAATTCCCGGGCGGGCTCGCCGATCATCTGCGCGAGCAGATCGAGGGCAAGGAGACCGCGACCAATACGCCCTTCACCGGGCGGCACGAATTTCCGAACGGGCAGGGCTCGGTCGAGTGGGCGGTCGCTTGGCCGCTCTGGGGCGAGGGCGGGCAAAGCTATTATTGCAACACCATCCCGACCCCCGACGGCGGCACCCATGAGAGCGGGCTTCGCCAGGCGCTGACCCGGGGGATGCGCGGCTTCGCAGAGCTGGTCGGGCAGGCGAAGAAGGCCAAGGACATCCAGGCCGAGGACGTCTTCAACGGCGCCGAGGTGATGCTCTCGGTCTTCATCCGCGATCCGCAATTTCAGAGCCAGACCAAGGACCGGCTGACCTCGCCCGATGCGGCGCGGCTGGTCGAAGGCGCGGTGCGCGACCATTTCGATCATTTCCTCGCCGATCATATGGAGCGCGGACGGGCTTTGCTCGGCTTCGTGCTCGAGCGGATGGACGAACGCCTCAAGCGCCGGGCGGAACGCGAGATCAAGCGCAAGACCGCGACTTCGGGGCGCAAGCTCAGGCTGCCGGGCAAGCTCACCGATTGCGCCAACGACGATCCGGCGGGGACGGAATTGTTCATCGTCGAGGGCGACAGCGCGGGCGGATCGGCCAAGCAGGCGCGCAACCGCAAGACCCAGGCGATCCTCCCCATCCGCGGCAAGATCCTGAACGTCGCCAGCGCCACCGCCGACAAGATCCGCGCCAATCAGGAGATTGCGGACCTCATCCAGGCGCTCGGCTGCGGCATCCGCGACAAGTGCAATCCCGACGATCTGCGCTACGAACGGATCGTCATCATGACCGACGCCGACGTCGACGGCGCCCATATCGCGACGCTGCTGATGACGTTCTTTTTTCAAGAAATGCAGGAGCTGGTGAAGGCGGGCGCGCTCTATCTCGCGCAACCGCCGCTCTACCGGCTCGCGGCCGGCGGGCTGATCGCCTACGCGCGCGACGATGCCCATCGCGCGGAGCTCGAGGCGAGCCAGTTCAAGGGCAAGAAGGTGGAGGTCTCGCGCTTCAAGGGGCTCGGCGAGATGAACCCGGGGCAGCTCAAGGAAACCACGATGGACCCGGCCTCGCGCAGCCTGATCAAGATCAAGCTGCCGCTCGATTATGAGGAGCGCAGCGCGGTCAAGGAGCTGGTCGAGCGGCTGATGGGGAGAAATCCAGAGCACCGCTTCCACTTCATCCAGAGCCGCGCCGCCGAATTGGACGAGGAAGAGATTGACGCGTAACCGCCGCTCCGCCCCTGCGCCGAGGCCTTTGCTCGCCCGCTGGACGGTGCAGCGCGCGACCATCGTCGGGATCGCCGCGGGGCTTGGGGCGCTGCTCGTGTCGGTGCTGATCGGCGGGCTGCCCGAGGGAGCGCTCTATCTGTACGGGGCGCTGCTCGCCTTCACGATCGCGTGCGGAGCTTCGATCCTGGTGATCACGTTTCGCGACATGCGTTCGCGCAGCCGGGGCGGACGGATGCGGCCGATCCGGGCGTTCGACGTGGCCGCGGCTTTGCTGCTGATCGTGCCCGCCGCCTTCGCCCTGCAGGCAATCTGGGACGAGCTGTTCTGAACTGGCTTCAGGCGCCCTCGCCGAGCGCGGCGCCGATCATCCGCTGCCAGATCGCGACATCGCCCGCTTGCGCCATCGCCTCGTCGGGCTCGCGCAGGGTGCGAAGGATCGAGACGGCGTCGTCGCGATAGTCGTGCCAGACCCCGTCCACCCGCTCGCCGGCGGAAGGGTCATTCCCGTCCGCATTGGCGCTCAGCACCCGGCCCGCGATCACCCGCGCGATCCGCTCGACGATGTCCATTTGCGATACCGGCATGTTTACTCTCCCACTTTCGTTCCTGTAACGGTGCAGCGGCATGGAGGTTTCGCGGATGTTTGCACGGCTGCTCCTCATCCTTTTGGCTTCGCTAGCACTGGCGATGCCGGCGGCGGCGCAGACGCAGCCGAGCCCGGCCCTGCGCGGCGGCGCCGACAAGGTCGTCGCCTTGCTCCGCGGCGAGGCCGAGCCCGCTGAAATCTTCACCCCCGCCTTCCTCGCCCAGGTGCCGGAGGCGCAGGTCCGTTCGATCACGCAGCAGCTCGCCGCCCAATATGGCGCGCCGCGCCGGGTCGCGACCATCGAGGCGCAGTCCGAGACGATGGGCGTCATCCATATCGAGACCGAGCGGGCGACGTTGCACATGAATCTGGTCGTCGAGCCGGGGGCGCCGCATTCGATCAGCGGCCTGCTGCTCACCGGCGCCGATCTGCGCGGCGACAGCATGGCGGCGGTCGCGGCGGAGCTTCGCCAGCTGCCGGGGGAGGTGTCGTTCGCGACCGCCCGGCTGGGCGACGGCGCGCCGGCGATCGCGGGGCACGAGACCGGGCGGCCCGGCGCGATCGGCTCCACCCACAAGCTCTGGATCCTCGCCGAGCTCAGCCGTCAGGTCCGTGCGGGGCAGCGGCGGTGGAGCGACGTCGTGCCGCTGAACCGCCGCTCCTTCGCGGGCGGGACGCTTTCCGCCTGGCCGCAGGGCGCGCCGGTGACGTTGCACACCCTCGCTTCGCTGATGATCTCGATCAGCGACAACACCGCCACCGACATCCTCCTCCACACGCTCGGGCGCGAGAGCGTCGAGCGGATGATGGGCACGATCGGGATCGCCGACGCGGCGCGCAACCGGCCGTTCATCTCCACCCTGGAGCTGGCCGCGATCAAGACCGGGCCGGCGGCGCGGCTCAATCTGTGGCGGGCGGCGGACGAGGCCGGGCGCCGCGCGCTGCTCGCCAGCGACTATGCCGCGGTGGGCGCGGCCGGGATCGACGTCAGCCGCTTTTCGGGCAACCCGCTTCACCTCGATATCGAATGGTATGCGACCCCCGCCGATCTGGTGCGCACGATGGACTGGCTCCGCCGCAACGGCGACGAAACCGCGCTCGCCATCCTCGCGATCAGCGCGGGCCTGCCGCCCGGCCAGCGCGACAGCTTCGCCTATGTCGGCTTCAAAGGCGGTTCGGAACCAGGCGTGATCAACCTGACCTGGCTGGTGCGCGACACCGCCGGCGGCTGGCACGCGGTCACCGGCAGCTGGAACAATCCGCAGGCGCCGGTCGACGAGGCGCGCTTCGCCGGGCTGATGGGCCGCATGGTCAATCTGCTGCGGCAGGGTTCCCGATAGGCGCGCGCAGGGTTCTTAACTCTATTTTTGCAGCCTTGGATTAGGTTTGCCGCTCCTGACGAAGGGGAAAAGGCGTGCAAACGGCGAGGACATTCGGGCGCAAGGGTGGCGCGGACGGCGGGATTTCGCCCCGCCGCGCGGCCTCGTTCGGCGCCGCGCGCCCCGCGGACGTCGAGCCCGCGCCGGCCCCTGCGCTGAGCCGACGCGCCGCCTTCCTCGCCTCCGAGCGGGCCCGGGCCGCCGACGCCGCTCCGGCGCAGGCCCTCCCCGAGATCAGCGCCGCGCAAGTCCAGGCCGTCTTGCGCGTCGAGACCGCGCCGCCGCCGCCGACCGACCGCTCGCTCAAGCTTTCCTGGCCGATCTGGTTCCTGCTCGGCCTCGCCGGCGGCCACCGCTTCTATCTGCGCCGGCCGCTCACCGGCGCCCTCCAGGCCGCGCTCTTCCTCGGCTTCGGCGGGGCGACCCTGATGCAATATTATTGGGCGTTTGCCGGGCTGCTGTTCAGCTGGATCTGGTACGTCGCGGACGGCATCCGGCTACGCACGCTCCATCTCCATTCGGGCCGGTGAGCGGCTTCGGACGCAAGGGCGCCGGGGCCGCGGTCGCCACCGCTGCTGGGCCCGCGCCCGCGATCGACCCGGATCTGGCCGCCCGCCGCGCGGCCTTTCTCGAACAGGAACGCGCCCGGCCGCGCGAAGCCGAGCCGGGCCGCGTCGTCGAAGGCAATTTCCGCGCGCCCAACATCCGCGAAAAATCGCTAGCCCGCGCCTATTGGCTGTGGTTCTTCATGGGTGGCTTTTCCGCCCACCGTTTCTATCTCGGCTGTCCGACCTCGGGCGCGATCCAGGCCAGTTTCCTGCCGATCAACTGGGCGCTGTTCGTCTCGGGTTCCTGGTATTTCATGCTCACGGCGATGGTAGGCGGCCTGTGGATCCTGGCCGACGCCTTCATCATCCCCAGCCTGCACCGCGAGGCCAACGGGCGAATCCGCAACGCCGCGGTCGGCGCCGTCTTCGCCTGACCGCTAGTTGCCGATCACCGCAGGCGCGATCAGGGGGAAGCGCGGGATTTCGACCGGGAAGCTGGAGCCGTCGGCGCCGACCATGAAATAGCGGCCTTCCATATAGCCGGTCGGCGTGGTCAGCGGGCAGCCCGAGACATAGTCGAACGATCCGCCGGGCTCGAGCACCGGCTGCTCGCCGACGACGCCCTCGCCGCGCACCTCATGGGTGGCGCCGCGGCCGTCGGCGATGACCCATTCGCGGCTGACCAATTGCACCGCCTGGCGCCCGCCATTTTCGATGCGGATATGATAGGCCCAGAACCAGCGGCCCTTGCCGGGCTCCGATTGCTCGGCGAGGAAGCTGACCGAGACCCGGACGGTGACGTCGCCGGTGGTGGCGGCATGGGGGAAGAGCGCGTTCACGCGCCTTCAATGTGCCGGGTCCGCGTTCCGGTCAACCGGCCATCCGCTTGAGCCGCTCGACCAGCCGCTCGCGCGCCGCGAGCACCTCGCCGCGCCGGTCGGTGAGCAGATCGCGGCCGAGGCGCTCGCCGGTCAGCTTCAGCCGGCCGAGCAAGGTCTCGGGCAGCGAGCCCAGCTCCTCCTCGTCGAGGCCGAAGCCCAATTGCGCCAGGATCAGCAATTCGAAGCGGACCAAAGCCGCCGCCCAGCCGCGCGCGCTCGGCGCCGCCTCGATCGCGGCGAGCAGGCCTTCGAGCCCGTCATAGACGCCCGGATAGGTCTGCCCCTCGGGCAGGCTCGCCGCGGTCAGCGCGGTCGCCCATTCGATCCCCGCCGCCGCGAAGGGCTCGGACAGCAGGAAGGCGCGGCTGCGGATCAGCTCGACGGCGAGCTGGGGGAGCTGATCCTCCGTCCGCGCGCGATACTCCGCCTGGACGAGATTGCCGGGCACCAGCACCGGCCGCAACCGCCGCGAGCGCCCGCCGCGCACATAGCCGGGCTGGACGCCGTCCTCCCGAGTCAGCGCCCGCACGATCGCGCCATGCTCGCCATGGCTGCGGACGGCGAGGATGAGGGCGGGGGTGCTCAGATGCATCACCCACCCGGATGGAAATAATCGTAGATCTTGCGCGCCACCGCGCCGGAAATGCCGGGCGCCTGCTCCAGATCCTGAAGCGCGGCGTTGCGGACCGCGCGGGCGGTGCCGAAATGCATCAGCAGCGCCCGCTTGCGGCCCGGGCCGATGCCGGGGACGTCGTCGAGCGTGCTGCCGGTGAAGGCCTTGGCCCGCCTCGCCCGGTGCGCGCCGATCGCGAAGCGGTGGGCCTCGTCGCGCAATCGCTGAAGGTAGAAGAGCACGGCGGAATTGGGCGGGAAGCCGAACTCGCGGCCGCCGGGCAGGTGGAAGCTCTCGCGCCCGGCATTGCGGTCCGGCCCCTTCGAGACCGCGACCACCGGCACGTCGTGTACCCCCGCCTCCTCGAGCACCGCGCAGACCGCCGAAAGCTGCCCCTTGCCGCCGTCGATCAGCAGCAGATCGGGCCATTCGCCGCGCGAGCGATCGGGATCCTCCTTCTCGAGCCGCGCGAAGCGGCGGCCGAGGACTTCGCGCATCATCGCGAAATCGTCGCCGGGGACGGTTTCGGGGCGCTTGATGTTGAACTTGCGATAGGCGTTCTTGCGGAAGCCCTCCGGCCCGGCGACGATCATCGCGCCGACCGCATTGGTGCCCATGACATGGCTGTTGTCGTAAACCTCGATCCGCCCCGGCGGCTCGGCGAGCTCGAAGGCGTCGGCCAGCTCGCGCAAATTCTTCGCCTGGGTCGAGGTTTCGGCGAGGCGCCGGTCAAGTTCCTCCTCGGCATTGCGGCAGGCCTGGCGGATCATCCGCGCCTGCTCGCCACGCTGCGGGGTCTTGAGCTGGACCTTGCGCTCGGACTGCTCCGACAGAGCCTCGGCGATCAGCGCCGCCTCGGGAAGGAGGCGGTCGAGCAGGATCAGCTTCGGCGCCGGCACCTCCTCGTAGAACTGGACAAGGAAGCTCTGCAGCACCTCGTCCTCCGGCACGTCGTTGGTGTGCGCGGGGAAGAAGCTGCGATGCCCCCAATTCTGGCCGCCGCGGATGAAGAAGGCCTGGATGCACATCGTCCCGCCCTTGCAGGCCAAAGCGAACAGATCGGCGTCGCCGAGCTTCTCGGCGTGGATCGCCTGGCTGCCCTGGACATAGGTCAGCGCGCGCAGCCGATCGCGATAGACCGCGGCGAGCTCGAAATTCATCTCGTCCGACGCCTGCGCCATCAGCGCGCCGAGCTTTTGCTGGATCTTGGTCGATTTGCCGCCGAGGAAATCCTTGGCGTCGCCGACCAGCTCGGCATAGCCCGCCTCATCGATGCGATCGACACAGGGCGCCGAGCAGCGGCGGATCTGGTGGAGCAGGCAGGGCCGCGTGCGATTGGCGAAGAAGCTGTCGGTGCAGCTCCTGAGCAGGAACAATTTCTGCAGCGAATTGAGCGTGTTGCGGACCGAGCCGGCGCTCGCGAACGGGCCGTAATATTGCCCCTTGATCCGTCGCGCGCCGCGATGGAGCTGGACCCGGGGAAAGGAATGATCCTCGCGCAGCAGGATGAAGGGGAAGCTTTTGTCGTCGCGCAGCAGCACATTGTAGGGCGGCCGATAGCGCTTGATCAGCTGCGCTTCGAGTAGCAGCGCCTCGGCCTCGCTATGGGTGGTGACGATCTGCATCGAGCGGGTCTGGGCGATCATCCGGAGCAGCCGCTTGGGCTGCCGCGCGACCTGGGTATATTGGGTGACCCGGTTCTTCAGCGCCCGCGCCTTGCCGACATAAAGCACGTCGCCGCGCGCATCGAGCATCCGGTAGACGCCGGGGCGCACCGGCAGCGTCTTCACCACCCCGCGGATCGCCGCCACCCCCGCTTCGAGATCGGGCGCGTCGGAGCCGCGCACCGTATAGGTCGCCTTGTCCTCGTTGAAGCGATCTGGGGCGTCGGGCTTGTCGGTCACAGGGCCTATCTAGGGCGCGAGGAGCGGATCGGCCATAACCCCGGACGCCCGCGCATTACAGGCTCCCGCCGCGCCGCATTCCGTGCGAACATCAGCCCGCGAATCGTGGGGAGGCAAGCCATGCGGATCGGTCATATCATTATCGCGGCGGCGGCGCTGGGGGCGGCGACGCCGGCGGCGGCGCAGAGCTGGAACCGGGTGACCGGCAATGCCGACGCGGTCTCCTATGTCGATGCCGACAGCCTGCGCCGGGTGGGGGACAAGATCTACGGCTATTATATCAGCGTCTATGCAACGCCGATCGACGACTGGATCTACAGCTCGGGCATTCACGCCGAATTCGCCTGCAGCCAGAATTATTTCCGGACGCTCGAATATACCTATTACGACCGCGGCGGCGGCCTGCTGAGAACCGAGCCGTCGGAGACGATCGACGAGCACAAGGTGCCGCAACCCGGCTCGCTCAACGAATCGATCTTCGGATTCGTCTGCGAGGGGACGGGCGGAACGCCGGTCGGCGATCCGTTCATCGACGCGCCGCGCTATTGGGATCATAATTAGGCTGGGGCCTGCCGGCGAAGGCAGGACAGAATCGATGGCGCTGCCTTGGTCGGTATAAGCCCCTCCCCACAGGGGGGAGGGCTTTCCTCCAGTGACAGTCAAACCGACGTGATAAGCCTCAGCCTCAGCCCCGGCCCAGGCCCGCGATCTCGGCGTCGACCATCGCCTTGTCGGCGCCGGCATCGAGCTTGTCGCGGATCAGCGCCTCGGCGGCGGCGGTTGCCGCGGCGGCGGCTTTGGCGCGGACCTCGTCGATCGCGGCGCGCTCGGCGGCGGCGATCTTGTCTTCGGCCATGCGGGTGCGGCGCTCGACCAGAGCGGCGGCGTCCGCTTCGGCCTTGGCGACAATCCCGTCCGCCTCGGCGCGGGCGCGCTCGATCATCGTCGCGGCCTCCTGGCCCGCGGCGGCGGCCTTCGCTTCATATTCGCCCTTCAACGCCTCGGCCTCGGCGCGCAGCTGCGCGGCCTCGTCGAGCTGCTCGCGGATGCCGGCGATCTTGCGGTCGAGCGCGGCGCCGATCAGCGCCGGGACGCGCTTCCACAACAGGATCGCGAACACCGCGACCATCGCCAGCGCGACCCAGCCGGTGGCGTCGAAGCCCAAAGCGGTGGGCTCGGCATGGGGTGCCGCGCCGCCATGATCCTCGGTCGTCGCAGTGGTCGCGGCATGGGCGCTGTTCGCCGCCGCCCCGGAATGCGCCTGATCAGCGGCGGGGTGAGAAACTTCAGCCATTGGCCAGGGCCGCCTTTGCTGCGTGAATAGCCTCGGCCTTGCTGACGTCCAACCCGGCGAGCCGGCTGACCATCTGCTGCGCCGCTTCGGCCGCCACGTCCTCGATCTCGGTGAGCGCGGTATCGGTAGCGGCGCGGATCCGGGCCTGCGCGGCCTCCAGTCTCGCGCCGACTTCGGCATCGACCGTCTTCATCCGCGCCTCGGTCGCCAGCGCGCTCGCGGCCTTCGCCGCCGCCGCGACCTTCAGCGCCTCGCCGCGGCTCTCATCGATCCGCGCGCGATAGGCGGCCTCGATCGAATCCGCGTCCTCGCGCGCCGCCGAAGCGGCGGCGAGATCGCCGGCGATGCGCTTGTCGCGGGCATCGACGGTCGACTGGATCTTCGGCAGCATCGCGTGGCCGATCCCGAAATAGATCAGGGCGAGCACGAGCAGCAGCCAGAAGAACTGCGAATATGCGACGTCGGCGAGCTGGTTCAGCTGAGGCATAAGGGCTCTCTAGACGGGGACAGTTGCGCGCAACTGTCCCCTTTCCTGGTTTAGCGCGCGTAGAGGATGATCATCGCCACGGCGAACGCGATCAGGCCGAGCAGCTCGGCGGCCGCGAAGCCGATGAACAGGCGACCCTGCTGGCCATCGGCGGCCGCCGGGTTGCGGATCGCGCTCTCGAGGAACGAGCCGAAGACGTGGCCGACACCGATGGCGGCGGCGCCGACGCCGATGGCGGCGAGACCGGCGCCGATGACCTGTGCGGATGCGAAGTCCATGATAAGCTCCTTATTGAAACCGTTGAAATGACTAGTGAAGATTGACCGCGTCGTTGATGTAGAGCGAGGTCAGCAAAGCGAACACATAGGCCTGGATCGCGCAGACCAGCAGCTCGAGCGCGCTGACCCCGACGATGAAGACGAAGGAGAGCAGGCCGATCATCGGCCCCATCGCGCCGTCGGCGTTGAGCCCGCTGACGATGAACGAGCCGAACACCTTGACCAGGATATGGCCGGCGATCATCGCCACGAACAGCCGCAGCGCGAGGCTGAACGGCCGCACCATGAACGAGACGAACTCGATCGGCACGATCAGCAGCTTCAGCAGGAAGGGCGTGTTCGCGGGCACGAACAGCGAGAAGAAATGCAGCTTGTGCTTCCAGAAACCGACGCCAAGCACGATCGCGAAGCTGATGATCGCCATGATCCCGGTGACGGTGAACTGGCTGGTGATGGTGAAGGGATGCGCGACCAGGCCCACGCCCGGGACATAGTCGGCGATCGGGGTGAGCACGCCGAAGGGCATCATCCCCATCAGATTCGCGAACAGGATGAACATGAAGACGGTGAACACCCAGGGCACGTAGCGCCTGCCCTCGGGCCCGACATTGGTGGTGAGCATCGAGGTGATGAAGCCGGTCACCCCTTCGACCGCCATCTGCCAGCGGCCGGGGACGAGCTGGCGCTTCATCCCGCCGAGCATGAAGGCATAGATCGCGGTGAGCACGATCAGCATCCAAAAGGCGCTGTTGGTGAAGGCGAACGGGCTGCCGTCCAGCGCCGACCCGGTGAGCGAGTCGATCTGGAACTGGTGCATCGGATCGATGGTCGCTTCTGCCTCGGTCGCCACGCTTCTTGTTCCTCAAGCCCTCATTCGGGCTTTTGCTGTGAAATCTTCCAGACTTCCCAGATGGCGGCGCCGAACCCGACGAACAGCATCACCACCCAGATCCCGTTCGTCCCGGCGAACCGATCGATCACATAGCCGATCAGCGCGCTTCCGAGCGGGTAGCTCAGCAGCACCGACAGGACCCGATAGCCTTGCGTCCGGTAATAAGCCGGGGCCTTGTCTTCCTGTCCGCCGCCGATCCGCGCCGTCTCGTCCGCTTGCGCCCGCCGGAGCCGCTCGTCGAGCGAGGCCAGCCGCGCATCCTGGGGAGACTTCGGGTCCTCTTGAGCTTCGTTATCCGCCATGCCGTCCTTCCATGTGCGGCCGCGCCTTTGTAAGTGCGGTGCGACGAGGGCGTGGGACATGCCGGCGAACGAACCCGCCAAGGCGGGGTTCCTTTAGCAAGGGCGCGGGCCAAGTCAACATCGCCATTGCTGCACTGCATCATCGCTCTACAGAGGCGCTGGCGCATGCGCCGATCACGCGATAGGTGGGGGCATGTTCAAGACATTGCTCACGCTTTTCGCCGCTTTCGCCCTCGCCACGCCGCTTTGCGCCCAGCCAGGCGAAGCCCCGCTCGATCCCGACTGCCCGCAAGGCGATCTCGACACCCCGCGCGAACCGGGCTCGGTCTGCATCGGCCGGCTGACCGACGATTACGCCTTTTCGGTGGTGATCCCGGCCCGGGCGGCGGCGGTTCCGCGGCTGGATGCGCTGCTTCGCAACAAGGCGTTGCGCGCCGAAGTGCGCTTCGAAGCGATGATCGAGGAGCGCCGCGCGCTGGGCGAGCCCGCCTCCGGGCGGATGAGCTACGAGCAGGGCTGGCGGGTCGACGCCTATCTGCCCGAGCTCGTTGCCCTGTCGAGCAGCGCCGCAACCTATCTGGGCGGCGCCCATGGCGGGATGGAATATCGCCAGCTGCTGTTCGATCGCCGCCGCAACCGCCAGATCGCGCTTCGCGACATCTTCACGATCGGCGCGTTCGAGCATGATCTGCTCGGCGGGCGGCCGGTCGGCGAAGGCGCGGTGCAGCGGGCCTTTTGCCGCGCGCTGCGCGCCGAGGTCCGCGAGCGCCGCGACGATCCGGCGGCGACGGTCGATTGCCCCGAGGCGCTGGCTTTGCCGATCACGCTCATCTGTTCGCCGGGCGGGCGGATCGAGACGCTGCGCGCTCTGGTCGCGCCCTATATCGTCGGCCCCTGGGCGGAAGGACCTTACGAGGTCGACATCCCGGTCGACGCGCGGATGATGGCCGCGGTCCGCCGCCGCTTCCGCCCCGCCTTCGCGGTCCCGGGGGAGAATAGGCCCAGGCGGCTGGCCCAGGCCTGCAACTAAGACCCAAGCTACCGGCGTCGGCAAAAAGGTGGACCCCGGATCAAGTCCGGGGTGACGGTTTGGGCTTATTCTACCCGCAATGCCCCGGCCGGGGCACGGGCTCGTTGCCGTTGCGCTGGCGCCAGACGCCGTCGGGGAGGCGGTAATATTGGCCGGGGCCGACGCGCGAGGCGAAGAGCTGGCAGGCGGTCGCCGCGGCGACCTCCTCGATCGTCGCGCCGCGTTGCGAGGCGAGCCTCGTGTAAGCGGCGCGGCGCTCGATATTGACCTGGTCCATCTGCGCGCGGACGGGGCCGGGGGCGCTGCGGACCAGGCCCAGATAGCCGTCCGCCTGCTCGCCGACCTGGCCCGAAGCGCGCAGCTGGCCCGCGCTATCGCCCTGGAACGCATAAGCGGTGCCGCCCGCGGCCATGGTCACGCCGATGGCGGCGGCGATCAGCAATTTCATTCGGCGGGTCATCTTAAAATACTCCGGGGTTGTTCTGGATCAGCTCCTGCGCGTCGCGCTGAAGCCGGACCACCACCTCCTGGCGGATGGTGATGGTCAAATTGATCTCGATCGGCCGCTCCGGCGCGGCGACGTTGACGCAGGCCGGCAGGGCCGCCGCAAGCGCGACGCCGATCCCGGCTCTAAATCCTCGTTCCATGCGCAACCGGCTCGCATTGCGGCCTCCACTCGTCAAGTCAGGCTTGGTCATTGCACAGGCTCGCTTTCCTGGGGCTGAACACTTTGGGGTTCCGCTTCGCGGTCGAGCAGACCGGGCAGAGCGGCGCGGATCAGATCGCTGGGGTCGGAGAAAGAGCGGCCGGTGGCGACCAGCGCCCGGAACGGCCCCTGGATGCGGATGTTGAAATGGAAGGGGATTCGCGAGACCTGGTTGAGCACGCGGCCGACGATCATCCCGGCGATCCCGCCCTGCGGCGTGCGCGTCCCGGCGAGGTCGCGGGCGATCCCGTCCATCTCGATCCGGGTGAGGAACTCGCCGTCGAGGGCGCCGTCGACGTTGATCGCCATCCGGCTGTAGCGCATCGATTTCAGCGCATCGAAGGCGAGCGCGCCATAGACGCCGAGATCCTCATTGGTGACCTCGCCGATATAAGACAGCGTGCCGCCGCCTTCGCGGGCGACCAGCCGGCCGCCCTGAATGCGCCCGCCGCGCGCGCCGAACTGCATCGGGATGGTGCCGTCGAAGGTGCCGGTGGCGGCGATGTTGGAAAATTCCATCTGCTGGATGAAGCGCGCGGCATCGAGACCCTCGACCCCGAAGGTCAGATATTTCGTCGATTCGCGCGAGAAATCCAGCACCGTCGGCTCGAGCGTGAGCGTGCCCCCCGCCAGCGGCCAGCGCCCGGATTCGACCGCGACATGATAATTGGGGCGCAGCTGATAGCGCACGAGGCCGTCATAAACGTCGATGCCGGGCTGGATCAGGCGAATCGTCGCCTCCTGCCCCGGCGCGCTGGTCAGGCCGAGCAGATCGGTGAAATTGACCTCGGTCGCGAGTCCCTCGACCGGGCCGAAGGGGGCGGCGAGATCCATGTCCGCGGTCGCGAACCGGCCGGTGCTGCTTGTGCCGGCGCCGCTCCATTCGATCCGCCCCTCCCCGCTCAGCGCGCCATCGACCAAAGCGACGACGCCGACGGTGAGCGGGGTCAATGTGTCGGGCTGGAGGCCGCCGGGCGTGAAGCGCAGCTCCTGGACGCCGAGATCGGCATGGCCCACGCCGGTGCCGAGATTGTGCTCGATCGTGGCGAGCGCGACCCTTGTGCCGCTCGCGGGGTGGGACAAAGCGCCCGTCGCGCGGATGCGATTGTCGATCAGGCTGAGCCGGAAATCCTCGCCGGCGAGCGGGTGGAAGCGGGCCGGGTCCTGGCGGTCGGCGACGGTGATCCGCCCGGCCAGCGCGAGATCGCCGCCCGGCAGCCGCCACGTCCCCCGCCCCTCGCTGGCCAGCAGCGGCACGGCGGCGAGATCGCCGGACAGGCCCGCGAAGCTGCCGCCCGGGACGCCGCCGAAGCGGCCGCTCAGCTCGGCGATGTCGAGCCGATTGGGGCCCAGCCGGATCGCCACGCCCGCGGCCGCGAAGCCTGCGGATTGAACCCTGATCCGACTCGCGGCGAGCGTGATCGGCGAGCTCCCGAGCCTGCCCGCCAGGCGCGGCGCCCTCAGCTCCGCCCCGAAACGGCCGTTGGCGAACAGGGCGCCGCCGACCGGGCAGAGCGGCAGCCGCGCCGGCCCGAGCCGGAGGTTCTGGAACTGCAGCGCCTGGAACCCGGCGGTCGCGCAGCCCTCGGCGAGGATGAGCCCGCCCGGGCCGATGCGCCCGCTGAGCGGCAGGCTGAGGCCGCTCACCCGGCCGCCGCTGAACGGGCCGTCGAGCGTCGCGCTGGTGCGAAAGACGGTGCGCCCGTCCGCCCCCGCGGTGAAGGCGATCTCGCCCAGAGCGAGCCGCGCGCCGCCCGCCTCCATCGGCGCGATCCGCCCGGTCCCGCGCAAGGCGCCGCCATCGTGACGCAAAGCGAATCGGGCCTCGGGAAAGCCGCCGCCGGACAAAGCGAGAGTGCCGTCGAGGCGCAAGCCGCCGCCCGGCCAGGCGTAGCTGACCCCCTCCCCGCCCGCGAGGACGAGCCGCGCGCCGCTGGCGCTGTCGAGCCGCATCGGCCCGAGCTGAAGGCGGCCACGGCCAGCCTCGACCGCAAGGCGCACGTCCGCGTGCGCCTCGGCGCCACCGCGCCCGGCCCGCAGGAGCGCGGCGGCGAGCGCGTCGCCGAGCGGCGCCACCGGCGTCCCGCGCGCGCCGCGCAGCGACGCGGTCAGCGAGGCCAGCGTGGTCTCGCTCGCCCGCACGCCGGACGCGTCGAGCACGCCCTGCAGCGCCAGCGCGCCGCGCTCGAGTCCCAGCTCATAGCGCCCCTCGAAGCGGGTGAGCCCGGCGCCTCCCGCCGCGCCGGCAGCCTGCGCGGCCTCCACCTCGAGGGTCCCACGCGTCGCCTGCGCATTGCCGCGGAAGCCGAGCCGGCCCTGAACCCGCTCCAGCCGATTGCCGCTCGCCCGCAACTGTGCCGCGCGCAACACCGTGGTTCCGCGCCAGCCATCCAGGCCTGGGGCCAGGACGGCGTTCAGCACGAAGGTGGGGCGCTCGGCCGCGAGCCCCGCGCCGCATCGCGCCCGCTGCATCGCCAGCGGCCCGTCCAGAGCGGGCCTGTGCTCGCTTACCCGGACCGCGAAGCGCGCCACCGGTGCATCGAGCGTGCAATCGCCGAGGTTGAGCCGCGCCGAGCGCAGCCCGAGCTGCCCGCTGAAGCCGTTCGAGAGATTGCCGCGCCCTTCGAGGGTGAGCGCCACCGCCCCGGCCGGCGTGGCCAGATCGAGCCGGGCATCGGCGACATCGATGCGCTGATCCGGGAGCCGGAACGGCTCGCCCGAGGGCGGCGGCAGCAGCCGGTTCACCTGCCCCAGATCGAGCTGCCCGTCGACGATCCGTCCGCGCATCCTCACCCCGCGCGCGCTGATCAGCCCGACATAGGGCCCGCGAAAGCCGATCAATATCTGCACACGGACCTCGCGCGCGGTGAGATCGGGGCGGCGCGGATCGCCGATCACCAGATTTTCGAGGACCTGGGTGCCGAAGCCGATCCGCCTGATCTCATAGCTCGCCTGAACGCCCCGTCGCTCCAGCTCCCGATCGATATAGTCGGAGGCAAGATCGACCCGCCATAGCCAGACCACCGCCAGTGCAACGAGCAGCAGCAGCGCGACCACGCCAAGCGCGATGCGCAGCCTGCGCGGCAGCCAACGGCGCTTCACCCTGATCGTCTCGCCATCCACCCGCCGTCAACCCGCGCCGAGGCGGCACCGTTCCGAAGGTCCGCCCATTCCAGTGCGTTTGCGTAACGGCATGTCCGGGCTTAATCCATGCTTATGGCGGACGATCCCTCTTTGGACGGCGCCGGGCACCGCGCTCGCCTCCGCCGACGGCTGTTCGAAGGCGGCCCCGAGGCGCTGCACGATCATGAGCTGGTCGAATATCTGCTCGCTTTGGCGATTCCGCGCCGCGACACCAAGCCGCTGGCCAAGAAGCTGCTGCGCGAATTCGGCGACGATTTCGGCCGGCTGATGGCGGCGGACGGAGCGACCATCGCGCGGGCCGGCGAGATCAGCGAAGGCGCCGCCGCCGCGCTCAAGATCGCCGAGGCCGCGGCGCTTCGCCTGCTGGAGCACCGCATCCGCAACCGCCCGGTGCTCGGCTCGTGGCAGGCGCTGCTCGATTATCTGCGCGCCGATATGGCGCACCAGCCGGTCGAGCGGGTCCGCGTGCTCTTCCTCAATTCCAAGAACGTGCTGATCGCCAACGAGAAGATGTGGGAAGGCTCGGTCGACGAATCCGCCGTCTACATCCGCGAGATCATGCGCCGGGCCCTCGATCTGAGCGCGACCGCGATCATCGTCGTCCACAATCACCCGTCAGGGGACCCGGCACCAAGCCAGCAGGACATCCGCCTGACCCGCGACCTCGCCGAAGCCGGACGCCACCTGCGCGTCACCCTGCACGACCATATCATCGTCGGCGCGAGCGGGCATATTAGCCTGCGCTCGGAGGGGCTGATCTGAGAGGATCGCAAGGTGTTGGGATCGAGCGTCCGCTATCGACCCATTGCGGACATTGGACGACAGGGCAAATGACCGACCTCTTCAAGATCTAAATCGTACCATGGAGCCCATTGTTGTTGACAGCCTCGAACGTCTCGTTGACGGCAGAAGGCCGCCCTAGAAGGTTGATCAAATCACGAAGAAGTCCGATGCGGCGACGGCCGGCTTGGTGTCGAGCGTGGCGAAGAGGATTGCCGCCCCGCCGAGATTGCCGTCGGCGTCATAGAACAGGCGACCTGTGGCGGCGTCATAAATGATCCGGTCGTTTGCGTCTGCAGCTGCCGTACCGGTGACGAACGCGCCCACCGCCAGCGCGCCGGGGGCAAGCCCGGTGAACACCGCGTCGTCGAGGAGGATCTTGTCGGTGCCGGAGAGAAAGTCCGTGATTCTGTCGACATTGCCGCCGCCTATTGCGGCAGTGAAGCGGAATTGGTCCGCGCCGCCGAGGCCGACCAGAACGTCCGCGCTGCTCTTTCCGTCGAGGATGTTCGCGCCGGCATTGCCATAGATCGTCTGCGCGAGCTCGTTGCCTGTCAGGTTGATCGCGGTTGTGGCGAGATTGTTGGTCGTGGTCATCAGCTCTACCTGCACGCCGGCGCTCAGCGTATAGCTCACGCTGGCGAAAACTCGGTCCCCTGTGCCCTCAGCTGCGCCTTCAACGATCCGGTCTCCGGCATTATCGACAAAGTAGAAGTCGTTGCCGCCAAGCCCGACCAATGTGTCCGCCCCCAACTTACCGTCGAGGGTGTTTGCGCCGGCATTGCCGTAGATGAGGTTCGCGATGCCGTTGCCGGTCAGGTTGAGAGCGGTCGTCGCGTTGATGTCAAACGCATACATGCGCTCGACATCTGTCGTTGCCCCGAGCGTGTAGTTCA
>Ga0190275_10001232_pt1 | contig 19349 bp, 23 predicted proteins | sample Popmic550T_FD_133745 | JGI IMG/M metagenome (GOLD analysis project Ga0190275, IMG submission 133745) | Populus adjacent soil microbial communities from riparian zone of Yellowstone River, Montana, USA - 550 T | ecosystem: Environmental > Terrestrial > Soil > Riparian zone > Trees stand | place...
ACGAATACGGAGTTCCGCTGGTTGCGAATAACGGGCGTGATGCTTTATGGGATGCATATGAAGAATGCTTGGATATGGCATGCTACCTCCGCCAGGCGATCGAGGAGCGAGATCATCCGGCATGAGACCGCGCCCGCGCTACGGAGTTAGTGTCACTCGACCTTTCTTTTATCGTGGTCAGTGGCATGTCTACTTTGTGCGCAGTACGGCGGATAAAACTGTCTGGGTGTACGACGATGAGGAAGACGCGATCCATGCGCGCCGAGAATTTTGTAAACAGAATCGGTTGAATCCGATGATAGGGGCGCCGTGGTAGCATGGTCGGTGACCCGGGGTGTGAAGGGCACAACTTCCTGACAGGGTGCGGTGAGTGGGCACGTGTACCCGAAGTTTGCCGATAATCCCACAGGCATCGGCAGAGCCCCGGGTCTTTCAATTCGTCAATTCATTGAGAATCTTGATGTGGATGCTCAGGTCGGCGATGAGATGTTTTATTGGTTGTTCGATTCACCTGATGGGCCGGGTGATGTTGCTCGGCTTGTGGAAAGAAAACTGATTGACTTCTTTGTCCCAGACAATGATCAAATGCTGTACTTGTGTCTGGCACCGAAAATCCCTTCGCTCTATGAGGTACGGTTGGAAGTGAAACCGTACGACTATGGCGTGCGGGTGAAGAGACATTCGTATTATCTGGATTTTGATGTGATCGATAAGATCCTTGCTGAGTCGATGATCGAACGGCAACCGCTGACGATCTTCGTGAGCGATGATGTGATCTCTCCACTGGCGCGACATTATCGCGCGCAACGGCTTGAACTACCTCAGGGCTCGCGGATGGTCACCCGTACGAAGAGCCTAAAGCCTCCCTCGCCAGAGTGCGAGAAGATTTTCGGAATCCCGCCGATTGTGGCGTTCTATCGACCACCCGGCGCGGTCTCCTATTGTTGCCGAACAGATGAACAGGGTTTCAAGATTCCTTCATGGATGAAGGCGGAGTGTCGAGAAAACACTTTGCAATTCTATGATTTGGGCTCGCTTCAGCGACGTGCTATTGTGGACACCGGCCAAGTAGGCTTTGTTGAAGACCAATATGTTCGGTAAGGAAGGAACGATTTCCTTTGTCTGTGGAAAACGCAACACCAGTTCCCCGACCCCCACGGCGGCCCTCAGTGGATCGTAAAAATAATGTATCCATTGCTCTACCTGATGATCAGATGTGGACCCGTGTTATGGTGGGTCGCATTGCTCGGCAGAAAGAGCTGAAAGTTACTACGATTTCTGGGAAGGAAGTTGTTGGATTTGTTATCGGTCTGGACCATGAGTGGCTTCAGATGACCACGACTGCCGGGCAGGTTCAGACGGTCATTCAGTTATTGAACGTGGTAGCGATTGAAGAGACTGGTACCGCCCTTTGGAATCTTGACGTCGACAATTACGAAGGGCTCGGCGGGCAGGAGGGTAAAGAACGAATCGAACGGTTCGCTCAAACAGTGTACGAGCGGGCACGGGATATGCAAAAGATTATCTATCATGATCGACGTCGTCACGAGAATTTCTACAGTTCCTCGGAGGAGTAAGAAATTAGTGACATCAAATTACGTTTCTTAAATGATCTGGACGCTGCTCGGGTCTATTCTGATCATCCTGAGGTGAGATCAGACCCGGACTCGTATTGTCCGACATGCAATTTGACGAAGATGTACCGCTGGCGTGACGAAGATTTTGTGTGCGACTGTGCCGAGCAGCTACAGCTACTCAAATGGTATTTCTACTCTGGCATCGGCGCAGGGTATCATCGACTGAATTTTGACGATTATGTGGATGGTGATTACGAAGCACTACAATGGGTCAAGAAATACGTTGAACTTCATCAACAAATGGTCCACAAAGGACTAGGATTCTTGTTCCACGGTGACTACGGCACCGGCAAAACCTTGCTGATCATGCTCTTGATGAAAGAGCTGGTCAAGCTCGGGTACGGGTGTTTTTGTACCACCTTCACTGGCATGATCGAGCTATTCACGGCGGGGTGGTCGTCGCCCGCAGATAAACAATACTACCATGATCGCATGAAGGGATCACAAATTCTCTTCATTGACGATATTGGTCGTGAATTCAAGACGAAGAACAATCTCGCCGAAGCCACCTTTGACGACATTATCCGTTCTCGCATTCAGGCGGGGCGGCCGACTCATGTCACGACCAATATGCAACCCCGAGAAATGATCAAAGGGTACGGAGCTGCTGTATTCAGTCTTCTACAGGAGACCACAATTGCTCATCATTTCTCTGGCACAGACTATCGCTCGAATGTGGTATTCAGGAAGCTGAAAGAGCTTGAATTAGGTGAAACCCGCCCGATCTGTTAGTCGCCATTGTGGCTGGATAACTCCTGGAACGCACCGGGAAAGGGTGATCCTCAATCGATATTGAGCGACAGTTAATTGGTCGACTGGTCAGCACGCCAGATCTCAAAAAGGCCATGGAGGGAGGTCTGCGGATTGATCACTTTTATGACCCTATGTGCAAAGGGTGCTTCAATTTCATTTTGGAGTACTGGGAAGAAAATCACCACACGTCTGCCCCCACGACCGATGCACTGAATTACGAATTCCCACGATTTCTCGTTCCTGAGGTAGTCGAAGAATCAACCGAGTGGTTGGTCGCAAAAATCCACACTCGGTACGTGCGGAACAATCTTCAAGACGCGATGTTCGACGCGGCGGAGATTTCTACTCGTGAAGATCAACCGATAGAAGCTCTCCGCAAACTCCACACTGACACATGGTCGGTCTTGCGTTCGGTGACTCCGAGGCGGGGCCGTGCCGATGTGAGTCAAGACGTTGAGGTTCGGCGCAGGCGCTACGAAGATCGAGCGTCGTTTGACGGAGAATGCGCCGGAGTCCCGATCGGTCTCGAAGCGGTCGACAGTCATTCGTTTGGAATCCTGCCGGGTGAACTAGCGTTAGTGGCCGCTTTGTCCAAGACAGGAAAGACGTTCCTGCTGGCCCATGCGGCGATCAGTGCCCGGCGGGCCGGGTACACTCCGTACTTCGCCAGTCTAGAGCTGTCGGTGACCGACATGGAAGATCGTATTGACGCGGTCTGCTCAGGGTTGCCGTACGAGAAGATTCAAAAGGGCAAGTTGAGTGATGACGAGTTCAAGACGCTGATCGAGGAACAGGACAAATTCGCGGCGCTGGGTAGTCTTTTTGTCGAAAAACCGCCCAAGAATGAGCGTACGGTCCCGTTCCTGGTCAACCGGGCGTGGGACGTCGGTGCGGACTTCCTGGTGATTGATCAACTCAGTTTCCTTGAATCGAATACGCAGAACAATTATCGAGACGGCCATATTCGTGTCGGGGACATCGTCAATGATCTGAAACTAGAGATCAGTCAAGATGATACACACGCCATGCCGACCCTCATGGCGGTGCAGATCAACCGGGAGGGCTCGAAAGCCGATAAACTGAAACTTCAGCACCTCGCTCTGACGTCCTCGCTAGAACAGATTGCGGACGTGGTGTACGGCCTGTCCCAGAGTGATGAAATGAAGGCCAACCGGAGCATGCAATTGGAACAACTAGGATTCCGCCGGGGAGCCTCTAAGGGATGGTTGCTGGCCTGGGAGTTTGGTGCTCGCACACATATCGCGGTGCGGCAGGAAATCGGCCAGGCGTGATTGATCATGGGGTACTACCAAGATTTTCTTGATCTGTGCAAACGAAAGGTAGACCCTCGATCGATCTTGGAATTCTACGGCGCGATGAACATCATCGAGCGAGAAGATGAATTGATTCATTCGTGTCTGATCGACAAGGTTGACCCGCACCATGCGCACGGGGATGCCAATCCTAGCGCGTCGCTCAACAAAACGAAACTATTGTATTCGTGCGGGGTGTACGGTGGAGGGTCCCTGCTGTGGTTCGTGGCAAAAATGGAAGAGGCTACCGACCTCAGCCGGGCCATTGAATTGCTCACGGGGTTCATCAGCGGCGACGATGAGCACACCACCACCGAGAGCATCCAACAAAAAATCAAGAATCTTTTTGCTGATCCCGAGTATCGTGATGATATTCCGAAATACAACGAATCAGTGTTGCAAGCGTGGCGGTTCATCCATCCTTATCTTATTGAAGATCGCGGACTTGACCCTCGCGTGTTGGTGGCTCACGGAGTAGGCTATGACGAATCCACCAACACCATCATTGTCCCCCATTTTTGGAAACAACAGTTGGTGGGATGGCAACGCAGGATCATTGACAGTCCACGGTGGCCGCAGCTTCCCAATGCCGGTTACCAGCCAAAATGGAGAAGTTCGCCCGAATTCCCGAAGTATCAGACACTCTACAATTACGATTTCGTGTGTGGTCTCCATCCGTCTCGACCTATTTATGATCGGGTCGTGGTGGTGGAAGCTCCGTTATCGGCATTGGCGTGGGAGGGATTGCGGAATAATGATTTGCCGCCAGCCGTTGCAACATTTGGTTCAGGAATCTCGGAAACTCAGGCAGAATTGTTGCATGTCTTTGACGAGGTGACAATCTATTTTGATCATGATTGGGCGGGGTGGAAGGGCGCACTGAAGCTTCTCGCCATGATCATTGACCACGTGCGGTGTTTCGTTGTTCTTGATCCTCCGGCCGGAAAAGATCCGGCCGAAGTGAATCACCAGGAAGCGAGGGAACTATACAGTAAAGCAATAGCCGGAGTGCTAGCCATTCCACTGCTCGAAACCAAAACAGCCAAAGACTACACCACCAAAAACATACAAGGAAAATCCTGTGGCTGATCTATTCTCTTCCTTCCAGACAATTGCGAAGATTGCTGAACAGAATAACCCTCAGAATAGCGGTCCGTCCGTTCCCCTGATGCACATTTACTGGTCATCGAAGGCGGGCGAGGACAAAGATCGAATCATCCGTCTCCTGCACGAGGGGTGTATTACCGTCCCTTACCATGAGATGATCAGAACCGTGGGCGGCAAGATCACCGACGCGGTGTGCCTCAGCGCCACCATGATCGAGAATCATGGTAAGTGCCCGCTGTGTGCGAAAGGCTACACGGTGACTGATCGCGGCATGGGAATCGCCGTGGTCCGAGAAGAAAAGATCGAGGGCGACGGCCCGAACCGACGATCGATCATCCGGGACAAAACGGTCGAGATCGAGGATTGGCAAACCAAGGCGAAGAGCCGGGTTCTCTTCCTAGGTACGATCAAACAGAGTCTCGGTAATTTTTGGAATTCGCTGGCACCGGTGGCGTATCGCTATGGTGACGTGACCACTCGTGATCTTCAGGTGACGCGGGTCGGGTCGGGGACGTCCACCACGTACGCATTCTTGCCATTCGAGCCGGAGCCCGAAATGGACACCTTAGACAAGGTGTTGGCGCGGTATAAGGAAGCGATGGGTGGGCAGTCCCCGCAACAACTGATTGTGGAACGGCTCAACCGCAAGTCGTCTGACGCGTATTACAAAAAGAACTTCGGTGCCGATATCTTCGTTGCTTCGGAGATCGACACGGCGCAGCCGCAAGATCAGCCATATAGCACGGCGCACCTGACTGCCGTGGGTGCCGAGTCCAAGCCTCAGGATGGCCCGTCACAGACGACATTCGCTGATCTTCGGAGCAAGTTGCAATCGTATGGTACCGGAGGTAATACCGATGTGCCGAGTCAAGGCTACTCCGAAGAGCCCCCATTTTAATCTCACCAAAATGGTAACTAGCTAGCACGTCCCTCTGCGGATAAGGTGGTTGCCGAGTATGGAGACCTATTGCGCACTGCACAGCCATTCTGAACATTCGTTCATTGACGGGTTGTCGAGTACTGATCAAATGGCGGCGAGGGCCAAAGAGCTAGGCCAACCGGCGGTCGCTATCACTGATCATGGCGAGTGCAGTGGTCATTTCAGATTCGAAAAATCGTGTGAGAAGTACGGAGTGCAGCCGATCTTCGGCATGGAAGGCTACCTCTGCCACGACACGGAGAGGCAAAAGAAAGAGAAGATTCGCGACAACAGCCACCTTGTTTTGCTAGCTGAGAACAACGTTGGATTATCGAATCTGTGGGCAATTTCGACACTAGCTTACATGGAACGAAATTTCTATTACAAGCCGTTGGCGGATTGGTCGATGCTCCGCGAGTATAGCGAAGGGATCATCGGCACCAGTGCGTGTTTATTGAGCTTCATGGCGAAGGCCATTCTCAAAGAGGACTTTGACGAGGCTCGGTGGTTGATTTCTCAATACCAACAGGCGTTCGGTGAAGACAATTTCTTTCTGGAAATGCACACCTTCCAGATCATCGACGCTAAACTGGAAAAGGACATTCAGCTTAACCGCGATATGACCAAGATGAATCAGGGGATTGCACAGCTCTCCAAAGAGCTGTCGGTCCCCATGATCGTTGTGAACGATAATCACTATTCTCGCCCGGAGCAAGCCCAAGATCACTCGTTGGTGTGGATGCTGTCGACCAACGCTGATCAGCTAGAGAATCGGCCTGCCGCCAACTGGCACATGAACAATGACGAGATCGTGTATTGGATGGGTCAGCACGGTATCTCGCGGACCGACACGGAATCAGCTATTGCGAACACGGCGTGGATCGCTCAGCGGTGCCATGCGGAGATTCCTCGGAAAAAGCACTTCCCGAGTGTGTCGGTGGATGGTGAACATGATTTAGCATTGTTCACTGATCAGATCGAACGGGGTTTCAAGAAAAAGGTTGTGGACGCAGGCTTAGACCAACAAGTCTATGCGGACCGAGTGATTGAAGAGACCGATCTGATCGTTCCCAAGAATTTCCACGGGTACTTTAATGTGGTGGCCGACTATTGCAAGTATGCGAAATCTCGCAATGGCGGCAAAGACCCGTGGTTGGTGGGCGCGAGTCGTGGGTCGGCCGGGGCCTCTCTGGTCGCCTATTTGATGGATATCACCGAGACCGACCCTGTCAAGTATGATCTTCCATTCAGTCGCTTTATCTCCCCGGGTCGCAAGGGATTCCCGGACATTGACCTGGACTTTCCACAATCAAAACGTGACGAACTAAAAACGTATCTGCACGTGAGGTATGGTGAGGGCCATGTCTGTGGGATTGGCACGCTCAATCGATTGCACGCGAAGTCAGCGCTGCGTGATGTGGGGCGAGCACTAGAAATACCCCTGATCGAGATCAATATTATGGCGAAGATCATTGACAAGGTCAACAAGTTGGAACCTACCTGGGACGACATCATGTCTTCGGTGGGTACGGAATTGCAGTCATGGATTGATCAGTATCCTTATCTCTTCGAAAAGGTCCGTGCCCTCAACGGGCTGATCCGGCAGAGCGGCACCCATGCCTCAGGGATCTTGGTCAGCAATGAACCACTTCTCGGTAATCTCCCGCTGAGACGGAAAAAGGGAGAGATCGTCACCCAATTCGAATACCAAGAGGTTGAGGAGTTGGGTTATTTAAAATTAGATGCCCTGGGGGTTCGACATCTGGACACGATCACCAGGGCGTGGCAAAACGCAAATCCCGGCGAAAAGTTCGATCCTAGATTTTTCTACCAGTTCACTGATCGTGAGTATCAGGACCCGGCCACGTGGGAACAGGTTGCTACCGGTGACACGTTGGGGGTCTTCCAGATTGAAACCAATCTTGGAATTACGACCACTAAGAAACTGAAGCCGCAATCCGAGCGGGACGTGGCTGACTTGATCTCGGTCAACCGTCCCGGGGTGATCGGCGCGGGGGCGCTCGATGAGTACCTGAGCCGTCGCAATGGTGAGAAAGCCGCTGAGTATACGCACCCGTTGCTAGAACCTATCCTGAAACGAACACACGGGATCGTGGTTTATCAGGAACAGGTTATGGCGATCACCGTGGCCTGTGCCGGGTATTCGCTAGAGGGTGCGGATAAGGTCCGCAAGATGATGGGCAAGAAGTTGTCTGCCCAAATGCGGGCAGAGAAAGACAGCTTCATCGCCGGGTGTATGGCTAACAAAACATTTATCGACGGATGCGGCCGGTCAGCACCGCAGCCGATTGCCGCGAAGATTTGGGATCAGATCGAGGCCAGTGGCGAGTACGCTTTCGGCCTCGCGCACGCCCAAGGGTATTCGTTCATATCGTGTTGGGGAGCATGGTACAAAACCAATCACTACCGTGAATACATGACGGCGTGTCTCCAAACAGATCCGAAGAAAACTCCGGACTACATCTCTGATCTGAAGCGCCATGATGTGTCGGTGCTTCCCCCGGATATCAACGTCAGCGGCTCGCACTTCACCCTGACCGACGAGGGCCTACGGTTCGGTCTGTCCAACGTCAAGTACCTGGGCATCGTTGCGCAGCGGGAAATCATAGAGAAACGACCGTATGTGGGACTCGAAGATTTCTTGGAAAAGAGGGAGAAGCGCAAGTGTAATGATCGCATCGTGGCGAACCTGATCAGGATCGGGGCGTTTGATACTCTAGGTCCGAGAGATGTGTATCTGAAGAAGTTTTACGAATTGGTTGGCAAGCTCGACGCGGAGATTCCTGATTTCTCCGACCCCAAGATCGTGCGAGCGATCGAGGTGGAGCTGTTCGGACTCTACATTTCGAGTTCGCCGATGGACCCGTATGTCGGGGAGTTGGATAAATGTGTGCTGCGGACGGATGATCTGAAGGTAGAACAAAAAGCGGAAGTGGGTGGCCTCATTCAGCGGGTGAAAGAGATAGAGGACAAGAAAGGCAATAAGATGGCCTTCCTTGATGTGGCCCGTGATGATATTATCGTGAACATCACCATCTTCTCCGATAAATACGATAAAGTGAAGACGTTCTTGGCTGACGACGCACCGGTGAAATGCGAGATCAAGAAGTTGAAGAAAGGCGTAGCGCTAGAACAACTGTACCGATTGGATTTCTAGTGGATGATCTGAAGCTGTTGCGGCGTTCTCTTGCCAAAACGTTCGGTGAAGATAGCGTGGTTTTTGCCAGTGATATCCCGAATTACGATCTTGTCAGTTCGGGATCATTAGCACTCGATTATGCGGTCGGCGGAGGCATTCCTCATAACCGTGTGATCGAGATCGCCGGGCCGGAAGGTGGCGGCAAGACCTCGCTGGCACTTCTGATGATCAAAAACTTTCTGGACAAGTATCCGGACAAGGGTGCGGTGATTCTCGATCTAGAGCACCGGCTGACGTCCACGTGGATCACGAAGTTGATCGGGGCCGAGGCGACCGAGCGGATCATCGTGCTGTGGCCTGATCATGCCGAGTCCTCCACCGATATGTATACGGAGATTGCGAAATCGGGCGCGGTCTCAGCGATCTTGTACGATTCGGTGGGTGGGGCTCCGAGCCAACGGGTGACGGACAAAAGCGCCACGGTCGGCAACATCGGTGGCAACGCGCTGGCGATCACCAGACTTGCGCAGTTTGCCTCGATCTATTCCGATAAGTACAAGGTGTGCTCGATTTTCATCAATCAACAGCGTGATGACATGAGCGGGTATCACCAATTCATCACCCCTGGTGGCCGGGGTTTGAAGCATGCTTGCTCGCTGAGGATCAAGCTCAGCAAGGGCAAGGAAAAGATCATGGAAAAGATCGACAATGAGGAAGTTCAAGTTGGGTATTCGGTGAGGTGCCAGGTTATTAAAAATAGCCTGGCACCGCCGTATAAAGAGAGTTACTACCTGTTTTACAATGTTCCGACGGAGAAATATGGTTTCGGGGTGGATTGGCTCGAAGAGCTGGTCAGGTTAGGGTCCCTGAGCGGTGCGATCGAGCAGACCGGGCGCGGGTGGTTCTGGCACCCTGCCCTGCCGGTGGACCCAGCGGGTGATCACAAAGTGCGTGGGTTAGCGACGCTCATGGATATCATTCGCAATGATGCTCAGGTTCGCAATACCATTGTTTCTGAGATCAAGAACAAATTGCATCAGGGGGCGATGGACGCACCTGCCCGGAGTTTTGATCCGGATCTTCTCGAAGAACAACATCAAGAGCCCGCATTCTTCAAGGATTTTGAAGATACTGAAGGGAGCGAGTAGATTAATGAGCATCGGTGTTTTATCAGCATCGGTAGTGAACAAACGTGGATAGTGACTTGTCGGGAATGTGGATGGCGTGTGTGGAATTGCCCGACGTGGTGCAAGGCGTGCCGTAATGCTGCTAGGCACTCATGGATTAAAGACTGGATTCCCCGGATGAAAGAGGAACTAGCGTGACTGCTGTGAACGGTGTTCGGAGAAATCTCTACTGTGGTCCAATGATCGATGGTTCGGCGCAGTATCAACATGCTATTCGTTTGGCTGATAACGGTACAGACGTTGCTTTCCATATTCATCCGTACGATCATCGTTGTGTGCCGGAGAAAAGCGAACGATCACGCGATTGGTGTTGGAGTAACTATGGCACGGCATCGGAAGCCGACGAACACTAGAAGAAGATTTTCTCTATTTGTGGTTTTTGCCGGGGTGATGGCCGGAGGGGTCAGCTCTCCCTTTCCTCATGTCCAACAGAACATAGCTTTTACCGAGAATTGGGACGTTGAGGGGGGAGACATAGATGAAGAAGAAACTGAAGAAGATACTGATTCTGGCGATGATAGTAGCAGCGATCAGAGAGATTCACAGACGGAAGATTCCGGAGAGGATGACCAATATACTTATGGGGGTCCTGCTGATCTCGCCGAGCGGACCGGGATGCCCATCGAGCAGGACATCATTAGGTGTTGTTGTTGCTGTGAGTTCTAATCCCTGATCAGACGATCTTTGGTAGGGTCGTGAGGTAATGGCTAAGCAGGTCAACCGGCGCCACTGTCCACGAGTTGACAAACATCAACATCAAGTGTGGGTGGTGAGGTGCCCGTCCTGCGGGATATTGGGAGAAGAATATGAGTGGCCGAAAGCCGTGCGTATCGGCGTTATCCATACGTGGTGCCTGAAGGATGCGGCAGCCTTACCAGGATCATGAGAAATATGTGCAAGAGGTCCTAGATCTCGATGCCACCACCGCTTCGGGTCGGTTGTTCACCGATCCGGGCGATGGTGTGTCCCGGAAACATTATCTAGATCAGCGGTATCGTTTGTATGCGGAGGCTAAATCAACGTCAAACAAGGTGTTTACTCTAAAGCGTGATATCATAGCACAATATGCTCGCCGGGCAGTAGAGTATGGCAAGACGTTTTGTTTGCCGATTCGCTTCATTCAAGAGAGCGGTGCTGCCGATTATGTCCTGCTACGATTGATTGATTTTTCTGACATTTTGTCCTCGGCGCAGTGTTCCCCAGAGCAGCGGGAAGCCCAGCAATACCTTAGTTGGATTATTGACAAGATCGCTGATCCTCAGATTCAGGGCGAAGCCCGAACAGCGTTAGATCGTTTAATAGGAGACTAGTGGTTGCGTCAGGTGATCTATTCGAGAAGTTATCAACGGATTCGTTGATAGCTCCCTATGTTGAGCTTGCCCTACGAAAAGAAGTCACCGCAGATAGCTTGGTCATTCCCCTTCCGAAACACGGTTCAAAGACAGATTTTCTCTTTCATCCTAGTTCGCATACCTACGGTGATGTGCGGCAGTTGTATTACATGCTCCATCCTGACTATCGTGGTCAGCTTGTTGAGCGGCAACGGGCCGGGATGGACTTTCTGAGTTTGATTCAAGGCACGATTATGCACGTCGTGATTCAGCAAAAACTCAAAGAAGATGGTTGGATCACCGATGAACATATTGAAGTTCCAATGTTCAGCGCAGAGCATCACGGTACAGGCCATTTAGATGTTCTCTTTCCCAACAACCCCATTGCTGGGAAAGATATCCCGGTGGACATCAAGACGGCAAGTCCCGAAAACTTCGGCCGTATGTTCTCACCGTCCTGGTCCTACCGTGCTCAGCTCAATTGCTATATGGATTGGGGAGGCTGGGACGAGGGTGTCATTTTGGTGGTCGAGGCGGGACGCCCCTTCCGAATGAAGGAATTTCGGATTCTGCGTGATGAATTAATCTTGCATCAGATCTATTCGAAGTGGAAGAAAGTTCGTGAGTATATCGAGCGCAATGAAATCCCTCCGGTGTGTGCCGTCAAAGATTCAGTGTGTATGGTAGGATCTACTACATATAAGAATTGTTCCGCTCGTCAGGTGTGCAAGGTCAACGATGAGCAGTCCAAGTAAGCAAAGAATCTGTGTGGATTGTCCTCCACCCAAATCCCCGTCAAAGCTTCGTCCTGCCCCGCATCCGGGGCCGCGATGCACTACCCATCATCGCGTGGTGATCAAGGAACGTAAAGCCAAAGCGCATGAGCGTCACGTTATCAAGACTTATGATATTGAACCGGGATTCTATAACCGACTGTTGGCGTACCAGGGTGGCGTTTGCGCTATTTGCAAAAAAGCACGCGGAGTGAGGAAGCGCTTAGGTGTAGATCACGATCATAAAAAAGAAACAAATAACGTCAGAGGACTCTTGTGTTTGAATTGCAATCAAGTTATCGCTCGGTTCCGTGATGATGTAGAGTTGTTCCGTAGTGCCATCGCTTATTTACAGAACCCACCGGCACCAATATTGATGATGTCTGAGGACTAGATGGAAAACAATCTTCACCGTAGGAGCCGTCGTCGTCTTGTGAATGACCCTGTGAGTAAGGTGACTCCGAATGCTGACCCAGCACCGATGACTGACGATCTTTTTACCAAGATTCAGCTACGATTTGAAGATTCTGATCAAGCGGCTTTAGATCAGATTCGTGCGGCGGCACGGACGGCCATCAACGAAACCTTCGCCGGGTTGTTGTCAGCGGTCGATGAGTTTTATCGTTCGTTCCGTAAGGCGAAGATCAACGCCTATGGTGTGATCGTCCTAGACGAGAGAAATCGCGTGGTCTGGGAGACTGATGATGAAGGTCGTTACATTGATGATTTTAGTTCCTTATCCGGTCAAGATGTCGAAATAGCGTTGCTGAAGATAGCGCGTGATAAGCTAGAGGCGAACACGAAGGTCAGAGAGCTATTTCAGGAAGCATTGTTTTCCAAGCATATTTGGGATGATGCCTTTCATGAGCGGTACGAAGCTCTGCTAGAGGGCACGATCAAAGATCGTGAAGCTCGGGCTACCCGTGATACAAAGAAATTCAAATACCATGCGTACTTTACGTATTTTGTCTATCATCTAGCTGATGGCATATTTGACGAAGTAAGTGATTTGGCGAGGATTCTGGAAAGAATTAGACAATGGAGACTTCAGGACTCTTATACAGAACGGTCACGTTGACCGTGTTATCATCCTAGGACATCGATGGGTGGGAACCTCCCTGACAAACATCGAATCAAGATATTTGAAGGGCTGCTACGGCACTACTATCATTGGCAGGTTCTTGCCCGTCAGGACGGTTTGTATTCCATTACCGTAGAGGGCGAAGAGTTTTCGTTTTTTGATCTGCTCGACGGGATTGAGACCCTACCGCTACGTCAGCGGCAGGCATTGTGGCTCATCGTGATCGAGGGAATGAAAGAACGCGAAGCCGCCGATCTGATGGGATATACGGGATCGAGTACACCAGCACAATACCAAAAAAATGAAGCCGTGAAGAAACTTGTGCAGTATCATGACTCACCGGCATTTAAAGAACGTACACGGAAGAAACGAACAAAACTCAATGGTCGGGTTGCCCAGAAACATGGCGAAATTGATATTGCCGCAGTTTTCCCCGGACTGAGAGGTCAGGTTGGGAATGGCGCATAACCCCGCTCGTGGTAGATTTTCGGATTCAGAGTCCGAGCGACGGGTTCAGCGGGGGGTGGACCCAACGTTAGAAGCCGCAGCGGATGCGATCTTGAAGAAATATCGCCAAGGGGTGCCCAAGTACTCAGATCAACAAGATTTCTTTTCGGAGAATCAGTGGAGAACGCGGTTGAGACGAGAAGTGTTCACGAATAGTGGTACGCCCGAGAAGAATGTAGTGTCGGGTATTTTCAAACGATCATACGTCCCTCCACGACGGAAGGGTCCGCGTGATTTGGACAAAGGAGGAGATGAGTAGCCGTGCCTCGCAACGGTCATGCACGCTTCTCTCGTGATACTGCACAGCGTCAGCGGACTGATCTGATCCCAGTGCAAATCGGTGGGGAATCATACGAATTTAAGTATTCTACAAAATGTCGGGTGTGTACGGCTGATCCTGAAGTGCTGGTGGCCGTCAACGGTATGTTGATCAATGGCGAGACGTATACCACGGTATTCCATGAAGCTCGCGACATGGACAAGCGGTCACGCCCGATCACGTACAATTCTGTGTATACGCACGGGCAGCGGCATGTCCCGTCAGCCTCCAAAGCGGTCCGCAAGATTATCGAGCAGCGGTCCGAGAGGATGAATAGAGATTTTGTTGAGGGAACACAGAATCTCTTAGACGAATACATTTACTCTGAAGTGGTGATGACCAAGGCTTTTGAGGGTCTTACTGCTGATGGTGCTCAGGTATCGACAAAAGACGGGTTGGAAGCGGCCAAGTTCCTCCACCAGATCAAGACCGGGGAGACCGAGAATCAGAATTTGACGGCCGTCCTCACGCAACTTTCCGAGATTATCAGTGCGGTGCGAGCCACGGTGCCCGAGTATATGTATTCTGAGATTCTAGAGAAGTTGGACAATCCGCAACAGCAGCGAACTATTGTTCCGGCGAAAGTTGAAGAGGAAGAACCGTTTGATCCTGTTGTCGATCAAGATGATGATGAGGATTAATGGAAGCTCACCGGATTGCGTGGACGACAGGTACGCAGAGTATCAACAGGTCTGATGTATATGCTGCGGTGGGCGGCACCGACCTGGGTATCCTCTGGGACGATGGCAATCATGGAGTGTTGAGTATATGGGGTGACACGTATGCTGATAGTGTCCCCGGCCTGGGTACGGCCAAGGGTTTGGACTGGCGTTATAACGTCTTGGCTCGGTCAAACAATTGGGATTATCAGACGCGTGGTGTGGTCACCCACTGGTGGAATACAGATAAACCGAACCATGCTCGACAGATCATCAATAAAGATCTTTTCGGTACAGAGCACACGATTATTCCAACGTCGGGTATCTGTATCAATCGACGGCAGTACGTGCATTATATGGCAGTCGATCATTTTGGCGTGCCCGGTGAGTGGGAAACGCAGTACGCGGGATTTGCCTGGTCTGATGATTATGGTCAGAACTGGGTTAAAGACTCTAAAGCACGATATTACAATACCGCAGATCATCTCCAAAATTGGCAAATGGTAGCCTTGGCCCGACCGGATGGTTTCGGCGGGTCTGTTTATGATGGCTATCTGTATCTGTACGGCACCCCGAATGGTCGGTCTGGTCCAGCCAAGGTAGCTCGATGCCCAGAGAAATCTGTTTTGGATTTGACGACCCATCGACAGTGGAACGGTACGGCCTGGGTTAATGACCAGTCGCAGGCGATCAATGTCATTCCCGGGCCGGTGAGTGAATTATCCATTGGCTATCATGTGGCGTCGAAACAGTGGTTGGCCGCATATTACCATTCAGGGCATAATGCCATTGTGGTGTTGACCGCACCCTCGGTGATGGGTCCGTGGTCGAGCCCAACTGTGGTTGCTACGGCAGCCGATTATCCTGGGCTGTACGGATTCTATTTCCATCCCTGGTCGATGTGGTATGACCAGAATCCGTGTGCGTCGATGTCTCAGTGGCCGCCGTACAATACCGAATTGATGCAATTAACCGGTGTGCCGGGTGTCGGTACGGTTCCGGTTTCCGCATCACGGCTCACCTCCGCACAGGGCTACGCGAACAACATCAACGCGGTGAGCACCGATAATTGGTGTGGATCAAACAATATCTTCCCAGTGCAGTGCAGTGATGGGCGACGTTTGTGGATTAGCGGCATGTCGTATGCGGGGTCGCTGACCAATCCTAATCATTATCGACCGTTGAATTATCAGACGGTCATGAACACGGTATTGGAAGAGAGAGATTTAACGTTCACCCCGTACAAGTCAGCTTTCACTGACTCGGTGGGACGTAAGCATTTATTGGATAGTCGACAGATTCCCGGGATTGGTAGTTCAACGCCGGTACGACTTGATCCCATTGGTGGTGTGTCGTTTAACGATCATCTTTACCTGTCGGTGTCGTGGTCGGGACAGAACTATACCTATCCCTATCTGTTTGATGCGGGTAGTACCATTAACGGGTCGGGGATTTTCCTCGTTCAGATTCCGCTTAATGCACTGTCTTCGGGGATTTGTTCGATCAGCAAGTCTGTTCTGATGCCGTCAACACCGATCTTGGGCGCGGGCAATCTGAACTTTGGTTCCGGGTTCTACGTATTTGACGAACGGTACGTCTACATCGCTGGGCGATCGTCGGTGGGTTCGTCTCGCTGGCACATCTATATGGCGAGAGTAGACCGATCCATATTTGAATACATCTCGTATATCCCACAGAGTATGGAATACTTCTCATTCAATAACAACACGCCGTCGTGGGATCCTGACGTCTCGTCGGCAACGCCGATTCTGACCTACATGGGACCGAATGTCGATATTCGTCTGGACGTTGACGGGTTCTACCACTATCTGATCAATGTGCTCGGGCACGTGTATCTGCTAAAACAACGGTCGATTGCGCGGGATGCGAGTCAGATATCTCCCTTTGCTCTGTCGCTCATGACGATTCCTGCCGATGCCGGATCGACGGGATTTAGTTCATCCTGTGTGTATGACATTGGGTGGGCCGATCTGACCAGCGGAAACAGGTTGGGAGTCTACACCGTGACCCAAACCAATCAGAGTTATGATCAAGTCACGCCGTCGTTCAGCCGACCGCACTTTTTCGAATATAACGAGTTGACCGGGGTGGCGGCATCCCCTTTGTATGTGCCACCCCCGTAGCTGTAGCGCCCGGTCGGGCCAGGCGGTAGAGTAGCATCAATCCATCGATAGATCTACAGGAGAGGCTAAATGCTAGTTTCAGAAATTCCGGAACGAATCAATCTTGATTCTGAGTATAGTTTCACCACGTGGTTGTCCGTAGTCCGCATCGGAGATGATGGGGTTCACATTGATGATTAGGTCTTCACTCTCGATGAGTCGACAGTGAGGTCACTGGGTAATTTGCTCGATATTTCGTACAATTACCTCAAAAAGTGCCCGTCCGATCTGTTGGCGTCGAACGTCAATTATTGGTTGCGCGAGAAGAGTGAAGCCGAAGCGTTGATTCACGTGATCAACGGTGCGCCCCGACTCCTCAAATCGAATACCAAGTTCATCCCGATCAAAGCCGTGGTGGAAATGATCGGGCGATTGTTCGAACCGGAAGATGAGGTGGTCGAGTTAACGACCACTGATCAGCTTGTGCACGTGGACGTGATCAGTAATGAGCAGCGTATCGAGGTGCCGAGCCGGGATATGCCGCTGCGGCCAGAGAATGACGTGACGCACGGCGGTATTCGCTTCCGAATTGTCACGGATTTCCGCGCACGGCCGCCCGAGGTGTTTACGTATTTGAATCGTCGGGTGTGCACCAACGGATTGTGCATTGCTGATCCACAGCACAAGCTGACCTTACAGGGCCACACGGTTGACGATGTGTTGCGTGAGATGGAGTCGGCGGCGAATGATCTGTGGGGCAAGCTGCCGGACGCTCTAGAGAAGTATCGATCCACGGCGGATATCGAGGTGCCCGGCGAGGTGGCGCACTTTATCCATGCGGTCGCCGAGGAGCACGGGGTGGGGTTCCGGGTGACCTCGGAAGCTATCAACCGAGTGGGGGAGTTGCCCACCCCGCCGAGTCTGTATGATGTGATCAACCTGTTGACCAGCATCGCTAACGAAGACGTCACGTACAAGACACGGGAGTCATTACAATTCCTGGGCGGCTCGATCGCGAGCAAGCCGGAAGCGTATAGTCATCGGTGCACTTCCTGTCAGCAGTTGCTCTAGGGTCGTCGGGTGGTGCGTTGAGGGGACCTTACCCTGAGCGTGCCACCCACGCCTAGGGGGGTCCGGGTGGTAGTGATACCTGATCGTGATATGGTCGGCTACTGATTGATTAGAGATCTCCCGGGGTGGAAGGAACATCAGTGGACCATGAGGACGAGGTAGTGATCTCGCTGTGGCCTGGAATGATGTATCCGTATGAGTTGCGTTCCTTGGTGCGCCATGTCTGCCGTAGCACGAAGCGGTTGGGCTGGGAAGAATTGGTCGAAGAATTGCGATGTGGTTCACCGAGTTATCCCGTGGTCGATGAGCTGATCAAGCTGTGCGTGCGTAAGATCAGACGCATTCTCTCGATGTGGGAAGATCAGTTGATCAAGGGATCGCTGATGATCGATTTTGAATCGATGGACGTGGACCCTTTGACCGTCGGTGCGATCTGTCGTCAGTTAGAAAAAATCTTGCAGGGTAGGGATCACCAGTTTCATCTTTCCCTGATGAGCATGCGAACTGATGAAGAAATCATGTCTACTGTCATCGCTTTGGTGAGTTTGTATGAAACCATTGGCACTGACGAAACAAAAATCATCATTGCTTAGTGGATTGTTATTCCGCTGAGACAAGGTATGGCATAATATGGAGGCATGAGGCCGTCCTCTCCTGTACCACCTTCGTCACAACCAACATTGCTTATCTGGCAAGAAATGATTCACGAATTCGGTGATCCTTTCGCGCCCCCCAGTAACGGCGCTCATGCGTCCGCCGACGCTGATGATGATGGTCCTCCTCAACAATCGATGTGGCCCGAGTTGCCTCGTTCCGGAGGTCCACCGAGACATGCTAAGCAATGACTCACTACAAGAACAAATTACAGAATGTCAAGCACAACTACTCGAATTAACAGCTAGACATGAAGAGCTGGCAAGCCTTTTCGGTCGTGTGGTGACCGTGATTCAGGAAATGAAAGGATCAGAACATCATCATGTCCGAGCCGGAGCCGGAGATCGAACTCTATCCGTCGGAACGCAATCAAGCCATGATTCTTCTGGCGAACCTTCAGAGTAAGTACGGCAACAAACCCAATACCAAAGAGAATCTAGAAAGCTTTACGCGCGAGGCAGAATCGCGGTTTGCTGAAGAAATTGGTTTGGTGGTCGAGATCGGCATGGAATATGTCCAGGATAACCGGGGAGACATGGTGATGTCCCCGGTGATCTCTATGATGTCTCGGGTGGGTGGTGACCAGGGAATTGATTTCGATCGGATGAGCCGCGAAACGCAGTGGGGGTATCTTGATGGAGTTACCGGACGCATCACCGAAGACGGAGTATGGCGCGAGCCCAAGAAAAACCTCTAAGTCTCTTGATGAATTAGCGCAAGAACAGGGCGTTGAGCCTATCGAGAGTATCGATGAC
>Ga0190275_10001233_pt1 | contig 19344 bp, 18 predicted proteins | sample Popmic550T_FD_133745 | JGI IMG/M metagenome (GOLD analysis project Ga0190275, IMG submission 133745) | Populus adjacent soil microbial communities from riparian zone of Yellowstone River, Montana, USA - 550 T | ecosystem: Environmental > Terrestrial > Soil > Riparian zone > Trees stand | place...
AACCGTGCAGCAGGTGGTGGCAGCCGGACTGCTTGATGAGGTCCAGATCAACCTGGTGCCGGTGCTCCTGGGTCGCGGCGTCCGAATGTTCGACCGACTCCCCGCCGACCACCTCGAATTGGAGCGGACCATGGTGATCAAAGGCGGTTCAGTGACCCATCTTCGATTCCGGGTCGTCGAAGGGCAGCAAGCAGCCGGCTGATTGAGCTCCGCACGATGCTCAGCCGGCGATCGCGCCGATCGCGGTGAACACGCCGTCGGGGTCGTACCGGTGTTTTGCAGCCAGCAATCGCTCGGCGTTAAGGCCGTAACCGAGCTTGGTCCGCTCGTCGTCCTCCGGCCCGAGAATGTTCGGATAACCGCCGGGAAGCGCGCCCGGTGCAAGTGCGGCGGTCACGTCGTCTACCCAGCGGCAGTGCGGGGCTGCCGTTTCCGCCGGGTCCTCGCCCGCCGGCCCGGGTTGCCAAGCAGCAATGACTTCGGCGAGCAGGTGATCGCGGCGGACCGCGAAAGCGGTCGCATCGGCGGCCACCCGGGCGGCCGCGCCGTGAAACTGGTGCAGCATCAGCAGAGAGAACGGCGACGTTCGGCGGACGGCGCCCTCGGCCAGTGCCGTTATCGCGTCGTCGGTCAGCTCCGGGAGCCAGCGGGTACCGAGCGCAAACCGGTCGACCTGGGCCATTCCGGCATCGAAGAGCCGTAGCAGATCGGGGTAGGGCGTCGGCGCCACTCCGACGAACAACGGCGTCCCCAAGCGGCTCAACAGCGCGACAGCGGCATCTCCGGCGGCGGGGTCACCGCTCCACGTCGGCGACAGGAAAATCGCCGGGCCGCCAGTTGGTCCGGTGACGAAACCGGCCGCGACGGTGAGCTCGTCGGACGAATCGGCGAGCACCTCCCGGTAGCCCCGCAGCACCTGTCCGGCCTGTTCGAACGGATACATCACCATGCCGCCGTGCACGAGTCCCAGCGGGTGCAACCGATACCGGGCGGCGGTCAGCACGCCGAAGTTTCCGCCACCGCCCCGCAACGCCCAGAACAGCTCGGGATCACTTTCTGGCGAAGCGATGACGAGCCGGCCGTCGGCGAGGACGACGTCGGCGGAGAGCAGGTTGTCCAGGGCCAGACCAAACCGACCGATCAGCCCGCCGTAGCCACCGGCCATCGTCAGGCCGGCCATCCCGACCGTCCGCACGACGCCGGTCGGGGTAACCAGTCCGAGCACCGCCGCGGCGTCGACGATGTCGGCGATGAGAGCGCCGCCCTGCGCGTGCGCGACGGCCGCATCCGGGTCGATCTGCACACCGCGGAGGCGCGCGAGATCGAGCACCAGACCGCCGTCCCGCACTGCCCGCCCGGCCCAGTCATGCCCACCGCCCCGGACGGACAGTGGGATGTCGTGCTCACGCGCGAGCAGCACCGCGGTTCGGACATCGTCGCTGTCCAGGCAACGCACCACCAGTGCTGGATGGCGGTCCACCGCAGCGTTCCAGACCTTGCGGGCGGTGTGGTAGCCGTGATCCCCGCGCTCCCACACCTGGCCGCGAAGCCGGTCGCGAACCACCGTGGCGAATGCAGCTGTCAACTGCGTCATCGCGGATTCCCCACCGAGCTAGCGGGACAGCCGAACAGGCAAGCCCTCGGTGAATTCCAGGGTTGACTGCTCCGCGTATTTGGCCCTGGAATCGTCGGATGGGAAAGCCTCAGTGATGTAAATGGTCTCGCGATCGAAGAGCTCACCCCGGCAGTGCAAGATGTCGACAAATGGCATGAGAGGTCCTTCGCCGTAATTGGCTGCACCTTCCACAATCCAGTGGTCACCTTCGCCCCGAATTGCCCGCACTTCGAATTCAATCCGAGCCGCGGGATATTCGCTGCGCCACGGGATGAAGTGCTCCTTGCCACGAAATCTCTCGCCGGACTGGGGAAACTCCACCAGAGCATCTTCGGTGTAGATCTCAGAGGCTGCTTGCTCGTCGCCCTGCATGGAGTGCGTTAAGTACCAGATAAATTTGTTCTTGACGTCTTCGTAGCGCATTGGTGTCACATCCTTGATGCGGTCCTGGGCCCCATAGGACTTCGGGAGGTGCGAAGAACTCGACAGGTTTTCAGCTAGCAAAGTTTAGTCTGGTGGCCGCGCCCTGTCGTCCCATTTTCGAAACCGCGGGCCAGCGGCGGCAACCGGTGTCAGACGGCGCTCCGCGTTCCCGGCCCGAACCGTGTCACCATCGAAGGATGAAAACAGCGCTCTTGATCGTGGCCGCCGTGCTTGTGGTGTTCGGCGCGGTATTCACCCTGCAGGGCATCGGTGTGCTGGGTGGCAGCGCAATGACCGGCGACCGGACCTGGGCGGTTGTCGGCCCCATCCTGGTCGTCGTCGGGATCGTCGTGGGGCTCTGGGGTCTGCGCCGACGGGCCGGTACCAGGTCGTGATGGCCCGCTGTCGGTGCCACCGGGCACCATGAAGACATGGATACCGCGGCCAGTGCTCCGATGACGGACCGGGAACCGTCACTGCGTCCACCCGCCAACCAGGTGTCGCCGCGGGCAATCTGGTACTGGTTCAGCAGAGCGGCCGCCGGCTGGCTTGTGTTCTGTACTCTGCAAATCGTTTCCTGGGTGCTGGACTGGCCGATCCCGCCCTGGCATCCGCAGGTGCTGACCGTGACAGTACTGGTCGCCATCGCACACCTCGCCGTGATGCCGCGGCTGCGCTACCGGGTGCATCGCTGGGAATTGACCGATGACGCCGTCTACACCCGCGCGGGCTGGCTGACCCAGGAGTGGCGGATCGCCCCGGTGACCCGCATCCAGACAGTGGACAGCGAGCGCGGACCGATCGGCCGGATGTTCCACCTGACCAAGGTCACCGTCACGACGGCATCGGCCGCCGGACCACTTGTCATCGATGGGCTCGACGAACAGGTCGCCGCCGGGTTCGCCACTGAGGTGACCGCGGCGGCGCAGGCCAGTCGAGGTGACGCGACATGAGCGATCCCATTCGGCAGAACATCGAGACCGCAGATCTGGGCGGCACGGGAGACGAGACCGGGCCGCCTGCGGCGGATCAGCAGCCTGACGCAACTGCCCCGGAACAGCCATGGCGCCGACTGGCGAACGGCATGCTGCTGGTCGAACCCGTTCGCGAACTGATCAAGTTCATCCCGATGTTGGTGGTGCTGATCTTCGCCGGCCGGGCGGGTGAGTCCGGGCCGCCCTGGGGGTTGATCGGCACGGTCGCCGTCATTGCACTCGGGATCAGTCGCTGGCTGACCACCCGCTACCGGATCACCCCGACCGTTGTCGAGGTTCGCCGCGGGCTGCTGCAACGCAAGCACCTGACGGTCCCCCGCGACCGAATCCGGACGGTCGACGTGAGCGCACATCCGCTGCAGCGGGTCTTGCACCTGGTAAAGGTCGAGATCGGCACCGGCACGTCGCACCAGCGTGCGGAGGCACTGAAGCTGGACGGCCTGCCCGCCGCCACCGCCGGCCCGCTCCGGGCGGAGTTGCTACATCGGGTGCCCGCCGCGGTCGGATCGAACACAGGCGTCCCGGTAGTGGTCAAGCGGCAGGCCTCGATCGGCCCCGCGGTGACCGGCGATGAACCGCCACCGGCGCCCGACGGCGAGCCGGAGACAGAATTGCTCCGGCTCAACCCGCGGTGGATCTGGTATGCCCCCGCCACCCTGTCCGGCGTGCTCACCGGTGCCGTCATCATCGGCTTCGGTTGGCGGATCATCAACGAGACAAGTATCGATCCGACCCAGCTCAGCGCCGTTCACCACACCCTGCGCTACCTGCAGGGAACGCCGCTGTGGGTCGACCTGCTGCAGGGCACGGCCGTCGGCTTGACCGTCGTCAGTTTGCTGTCGCTGGCCGGATATGTGCTGTCCTACTGGGGTTACCGGCTGACCCGGCATCCCGGCGGCACCCTGCAGGTGAGCCGCGGCCTGCTGACCACCAGGGCGACCAGTATCGAGGAGCGGCGGCTGCGCGGGGTGCATCGGGTCGAGCCACTGCTGCTGCGACTGGTCGGCGGCGCCCGATTGCAGGCCATCGCCACCGGCCTGCGGCAACGCGGTTCGGAGCGGGGTAGTTCGCTGCTCGTGCCGCCGGCCCCATTGCGTGCCGTGACGGGTATTGAATCGGAGGTGCTGGGCTCGGCCGAATTCGGCGATGCCACCCTGGCCGAGCACGGCCCTGCCGCTCGGCGCCGCCGGTACACCCGCGCCCTCGGCGTGAGCGCGACCGTGGCGGTGGTCTTGCTGGCTCTCAGTTGGTTCGCGCACTGGCCGATCCTGCCGGCGCTGCTCGCCATGGCCGTTCTCCCGATCGCTGCGCTGCTGGCCCGGGACCGCTACCGGAATCTTGGCCACGCCATCATCCGCGACGCCAGTGGACCAGCGACCCAAGACCTGGACAACCCCATCGGGAATGCCGTCGGGGACATGCTGATCACTCGAATGGGTTCGTTGCTTCGCCGGCGCAGCGTGTTGGCCGTCCCGGGAGTGATCGGGGTGACGCTCCACCAGTCGTTCTTTCAACGGCGCAGCGGCCTGCTCACGGTGATCGCCACCACCGCGGCCGGCGCCCAGCGCTACGAAATACCTGATGTTCCGCAGCCCGCGGCGCTCGCCCTCGCTGCGCAATTGGTTCCGGAATCGGCGCACCTGATCATTGGTGGGCAGATCGGTGACGCTGGACCGGCCACCGCGCTGTTGCGGGACGGGCTGGACCTCAGCAGACTTCCTGCATGACTCAGAGCGCTCGTCCCAATGCCGGTGACGAGCCGGTCGAGCAGGTTCGCAATGTGGTCCTGGTCGGCCCGGGTGGGGCCGGTAAGACCACTCTGGTCGAGGCCATGCTGGCCGCGACCGGTGCGATCAGCCGTGCCGGCACGGTTGAAAGTGGCACTACCGTCTGCGATTTCGAGGACGCCGAACGACGATCCGGCCGCTCGGTTTCGCTCGCCATCGCCAGCACCGTGGTCGATCCCGGCCAGCAACCGCGGTTGATCCCGTTGGCCGGCGGACCGGTCCGGCTGAATCTGATCGACACCCCCGGTCATGCCGACTTCGTCGGTGAGTTGCGGGCCGGGCTCAGGGCAGCAGACGCTGCGCTGTTTGTCATCTCCGCGTCCGACACCGCTGCCGCCGGCGGCGTGATTGATGGCGCCACCCGGGTTCTCTGGCAGGAATGTGCGGCCGTGGGTATGCCGCGGGCGATCGTCGTCACCCACTTCGACCAGCCGCGCGGCGATTTCGATGCTGCCGTGGAAAACTGCCAACTTGTTTTCGGCGACGGCGTGCACCCGCTGTATGTGCCGGCCGCAACCACCGATCCCAGCGGTCCGACGGCGCTGATCGGCCTGCTTTCGCAGAATGTCTTCGACATCGGGAGCGGGTCGAGGCTGACCCGCCCGGCTGACAGCGACGAGCTCGTCGAGATCAGCGCGCGGCGGGATGCCTTCATCGAAGCGGTGATCACCGAGTCGGAGGACGACGGACTGCTGGACCGTTATCTGGCAGGCGAAGAGGTCGGGTTCGATACCGTCGTCGACGACCTGGAAACCGCGGTGGCCCGCGGCGCCTTCCACCCTGTCCTGCCCTGCATCCCACCCACCGGGTTGGGCATCGCGGAATTGTTGGAAGGCATCTGCCGCGGCTTCCCGGCACCGGTGGAACATGTACTGCCGCCGGTTTATACCCCGGCCGGCCGTGACCGGGAGTCGTTGGCCGGTAGCGCAACCGGCCCGTTGGTGGCCGAGGTGATCAAGACGACGACCGATCCGTATGTCGGCCGAGTGTCCCTGGTCCGGGTGTTTTCCGGAACTCTGCTGCCAGATGTTCCGGTGCACGTCAGCGGCCATTTCGCCCGGTTCTCTGGCCACCCGGACGACGAGTCCTGGCACGCCGAGCATGATCTGGACGAGCGGGCCGGTGCCATCTCGCGTCCGCTGGGTGCGACGCTCAATCCCGTCGCCCGGGCCGTCGCCGGTGACATCGTGGCCGTCGCCCGGCTCTCGCACGCGGAGACGGGTGACACCTTGTCCGACCCGGCGGACCCGGCCGTGCTCGCGCCCTGGACGGTGCCCGAACCGCTGTTGCCAGTTGCCATCTCGGCCAGATCGTCGAGTGAGGAGGACAAGCTGGTGCAGGGCCTGGCCAGGTTGCAGGCCGAGGATCCGACCGTCCGGGTGGAGGTCAATCCCATGACCGAACAGCTGGTGATGTGGACCATGGGTGAGCAACAACTCGATGTGCTGCTCGACCGGCTGCGGGCGCGGGCGGGCATCGACGTGTTGGTGCAACCGGTTCGGGTGGCTATTCGGGAGACGGTGAAAACGGCCGCGCCGGGGCTGGGCCGGCACGTCAAGCAGTCCGGCGGGCACGGTCAGTATGCGGTCGCCCAGATCGAGGTCGAGCCTCTCCCGGAGGGCGGCGGATTCGAATTCATCGACCGGGTGGTCGGCGGCGCGGTACCCCGGCAATTCATCTCCAGTGTGGAGAAGGGCATTCGGGCGCAGCTCGGCCACGGCGTCAATGGGCACCCGATGGTCGACCTGCGGGTCACCCTGGTCGGCGGGAAGGCACACAGCGTCGATTCCTCGGACGCGGCATTCCAAATGGCCGGTTCGCTGGCACTCAAAGAGGCCTCGCACGCCGCGGGCGTCCAGCTGCTCGAACCGGTGGACAGTGTGACGATCATCGTGGACGACGAATTTGTCGGGGCGGTGCTGGCCGACCTCGCGTCCCGCCGCGGTCGGGTACGCGGCACCGAGGCAGCCGCGGCCGGCCGAACCTCAGTGCTGGCCGAAGTACCGGAAGTGGAATTCGTCAGGTATGCGGTCGATCTGCGGTCACTCGCGCATGGCACCGGAACATTCAGCCGGCAATACCTCCGGCACTCGCCGGCGCCGGAGCATGTGCTGAGCCGGCTCGACGCCCAGCCCGGTAACTGACAAATCGGACGTGGTGATCATCACAACTGGGCACGAATCTAGGTTCCGGAACGTCGGCTGAGCCTTAAAAGGTCTAACTTGTCAGCCATGTGGGAGCTACCCACCCGGGCCAGAAAGTCGGCCGAGACATCCTCGGTCCCTGCGATCGACCCGTCACCGAACATTTTCCGGCGCAGCACCGGTCTCTCTGACAGTGGTGAGATCAGTCAGGGTGGCGGGTGGCGGATGGACTACGCGGCAACGATCGAACGGCTGCTGGCCAGTTACCGGGCAATTCCGCGGTCGGCCACCGTGCGGCTGGCCAAACGAACGTCCAACCTTTTCCGGACCCGGCAGGCCATCAGCGCTCCCGGGCTTGATGTCAGCGGTCTCGACCGCGTCTTCGCGATTGACAGCACACGGCTGACGGCGGATGTCGGTGGCATGTGCACGTTCGAGCAACTGGTCGCTGCCACGCTGCCCCATGGGTTGGCGCCGCTGGTCGTCCCTCAGCTCAAGACCATCACCGTCGGCGGGGCCATTACCGGTGGGGGCATAGAGTCGACGTCATTCCGCAACGGCTTGAGCTTCGAGTGCATGGCGGAAATAGACGTCCTGACCGGGGCCGGTGACATCGTCACCGCCTCGCCGACCGATAACGTCGACCTGTTCTACGGGTTCCCGAACTCCTACGGAACGCTCGGCTACGCGACCAGGGTGACCGTCAAGCTCGAACGCATCAAGCCATACGTCGCGCTGCGGCATCTGCGGTTCGGCAGTGTCACCGAGTTGCAGGACGCGATGGCGACCATCGTGGATGAGCGTCGGGATGACGGCATCGCGGTCGACTACCTGGACGGTGTCGTCTTCAGCCGGACGGAGAGTTACCTCACGCTCGGCACGCTCACCGACGAGCCAGGCGACACCAGCGACTACACCGGGCAACAGATCTACTACAAGTCGATCAGGGCGAGGTCGACCGACCGGTTGACCATTCACGACTACCTGTGGCGCTGGGACACCGACTGGTTCTGGTGCTCCCGGGCCTTCGGCGCGCAGCAGCCACTCGTACGCCGGCTGTGGCCAAAGCGCCTGTTGCGCAGCTCGTTCTACTGGAAATTGGTGGCACTGGACCGCCGGTTCGACATCGCCAACCGGCTCGAACGCCTGCACAACCGCCCGCCCTTCGAGCGTGTCGTCCAGGACATTGAGGTGCCCATCGGCAATACGGCCGCTTTCGTGGACTGGTTCCTGGACACCATTCCCATCGAGCCGGTTTGGCTGTGCCCGCTGCAACTCCCGGCCGATCCCGGCTCGCGACCTGCCGGCGGCGTCGCCGAAGCCGCCCTACGCGACGAACCAACCTGGCCGCTCTACCCCATTCCACCCGGCCGGACGTACGTGAATGTCGGCTTCTGGTCGGTGGTGGCCGAGCGGCCCGGTCAGGTCGAGGGAGCGACCAACCGAATCATCGAGCAACGAGTCACCGGCCTGGGCGGGCACAAGTCGCTCTATTCCGACGCGTACTACTCACCCGACGAGTTCGCAGAGCTCTACGGTGGGGAAACGTATGCAAAGCTAAAGGATTATTATGATCCGGAATCCCGGTTGTTGAACCTGTACGACAAGGCGGTGCGTAGAAAATGACGACCTTCAAGGCTTCCACCTCTGCACGCGGCGGCCGGCCGATTCCCAAGACCCGCCCGATGACCATCGCGGACATCGCCGAAACCGCATCGGCCGGGCCACTTCCGTTTCGTTTCAAGGCCTTTGACGGCAGCGAGGCCGGTCCGCAAGACGCGCCCGGACTGCAGCTGAACAATCGGCGAGCCCTGACCTACGCATTGACCGCGCCGGGCGATCTCGGCTTGGTGCGGGCATTGGTCAGTGGCGACATAGATTTCATCAAGACGCACCCGGCCGATCCTTATGACCTGCTCAAGCTGATGGATGACGAACTGCATGTGCGTCGACCGTCACCCAGCGAGATCAAGGACGTCATTGGGGCACTGGGCCTGAAGACGTTCGTGCCGGTCCCACCGCCACCGCAGGAGGCGATTCCCCGTTGGCAGCGGGTAGCCCAGGGGCTCGGACACAGCAAGAAGCGCGACTCCTCTGCGATCAGCAAGCACTACGACGTGTCGAACGCGTTCTACGAGCACGTGCTCGGTCCGTCAATGGTCTATACCTGCGCTGTGTTCGGCTCGCCGGATGACTCGCTGGAGCACGCGCAGGAAGCGAAGCTGGCGCTGGTCTTCGACAAACTCGGCCTCGAGCCGGGCCAGCGGCTGCTCGATGTCGGCTGCGGGTGGGGTTCGATGGTGCTGCATGCAGCTCGGCGGGGGGTCAAGACGCTCGGCGTCACGCTGTCCCGGCAGCAAGCGGAGTGGGGGCAGAAGGCCATCGTCAGCGAGGGTCTCCAACACCTGGCAGAAATTCAGTTCCTGGATTACCGCGAAGTACCGGAATCCGGCTTCGATGCAATTTCCTCCATCGGGCTCACCGAGCACATCGGGGTGAAGAAGTACCCGGCGTACTTCCGCAGCCTGCAGGACAAGCTGCGCCCGGGCGGCCGGCTGCTCAATCACTGCATCACCCGGCCGGACAACTACAGCAGGTACAAGCCCCAGGCGTTCATCGACCGCTATGTCTTCCCGGACGGCGAGCTCACCGGCTCTGGCCGGATCATCACCGTCATGCAAGATGTCGGGTTCGACGTTCGGCATTCGGAAAATCTCCGCGAGCACTACGCCCTGACGCTGCGGGACTGGTGCGCCAACCTGGAGCGGAACTGGGACGCATGTGTTGCTGAGGTCGGTGAGGGCACGGCCCGGGTATGGGGTCTATATATGGCCGCATGCCGGCTGAGCTTCGAGCGCAACGGCATTCAGCTGCATCAGGTGCTCGCGGTCAAGCCGGCGAGCAAAGGTGGTTCAGCTGTTCCCCTGCGACCGTGGTGGTCGGGCTGAGCTGGCGGCTCACTGGTCCTGCCCGGTCCTCGGCGCCCGGCGGGCAGGAGGCTCCGGCACCGCCTTGGCGGCGACGACATCCGCCAGGTTGACGGTGACCTGACCCCGGCGGGTCTCGATCACGCAGGACAGACCATCCTCCCGGCTACGCAAGTAGCCCAGCGCATCGGTGAAGCCACCGGGAATGCGGTACCTGGCGACCACCCGTTGACCTATGGCGGCTGTCGCTAAAAAGGTGGCCGGACTGGTGGACATCAGCGCAGAATACGGTCGACACATCGGTTGGCCGTCAGCTGGATCGACTTGGGAGCGCCGCCTGGGGCGTGGTGGCCGGAGGCTGATCGCATCCCCGGCATAGGGATGTAGCCGATCGAGCCTCCGGCAGCCTGGGCCCAACCAGGGCCCCGGGAGCGATCTCGCTGGCCGTCTTCCCGAACAACCCACGGAAATCACTCCCCGTAACTATAGGCCGCCCACCTCATCAAAAGGAGGTAAAGTCGCGCCCTCGATGGGGTGAACCCTGACCCATTCGAGCGCCCCGGGTTCTGCGGAGTGGCATCGGAGTGATGCCTCGACCCTGTTGGCCGTTCGTTCTCGTCTGCTCCCGACCTACGTCAGGCCCTATCAAATCGATTCGATTTTCGGGAATGGATCCCGGCCCACACGGGTTGCCCAGATAGCGGGCAACGCGGCCCTACACATCAACCACCCCGTCCCGAGCAACAACGGTTGCCTCGGGATGTCTGTCCGCTTGTGCCGTAATCGCCGGCGCAGCATCGAGAGGTCGTCATGAGCACCGAAGCACCACCGGCCGCGCCCGCCCGAGCGCTGATCGAAACTGCTGCCGACGCCGGTCAGTCGCCAAAGCTCGCCAGGATCGGCGCCGGACTGATTCTGCTGCTCGGCGCCCTCACCGCCATCGGGCCGTTCACCATCGACTTGTACCTAGCCGCCTTCCCGCAGATCACGGCGGACATGGACACCCAACCAGCCGCGGTTCAGCTGACCATCACCGCCACGCTGGCCGGCCTTGCCCTCGGGCAACTGCTGATCGGTTCCATTTCCGATGCCATCGGCCGTCGCCGACCACTGCTGGTGGGACTGGCGCGGTACGTGGTGGCGTCGCTCGGCATTGTGTTCGTGACCTCTGTCGAGGCACTGACCGCGCTGCGGTTCGTCCAGGGCTTCACCGCGGCGGCCGGCATGGTGCTGTCCATGGCGATCGTCCGGGACCGATTCGAGGGAATCCAGGTCGGCAAGGCCATGGCCAGGTTGATGCTGGTGGTCGGCGTTGCGCCCAGCATCGCGCCACTGATCGGCGCCCAGTTCCTGCGGCTCGGTTCCTGGCGCTACATGTTCGTTGCGCTTGCAATCTTCGGCGTGCTGCTGCTGGTGCTCGCGTTCTTCCTGCTCAAGGAATCCCTGCCCACGCAACTGCGCCGTTCGGGCGGCGTCGGTCCGGCCTTGCGCTCCTATGGCTCCCTGCTCCGCGACCCGATGTTCATGGGCCTTGCCCTGCTCAGCGGGTTCTCGATGGGCGCCCTATTCACCTACGTGTCGTCGGCGACCTTTGTCTTCCAGCAGGGCTTCGGCCTTTCTGCCCAGCAATTCGCGCTGATCTTCGCCTCCGGAGCGGTGGCCATCACCGTCGGCACCCAGATCAACGGGGCGTTGATCGGTCGGGTGGCACCGGAACAGATCCTGCGGGCGGCCGTGCTCGCTGCACTGGCAATCACCGGGGCGATGGTCGTGGTGACCGTCCTCGGGCTGGGTATCTGGCCGCTGATTGCGCTACTCGTGCTCAACATGCTGGCGACCGGCATCCTGCTGCCGGCCGTCCCGGTGATCGCGTTGGAGACCAATGCGCACCGGGCAGGTAGCGCGGCCGCGCTGCTGGGCGCCATGCAGTTCGGCGTCGGCGCTGCTCTCGCCCCGGTGACCGGGCTCTTTCCGGAGGGTTCATCGGTGGCGATGGCTGCGGTGATGTTCGGTGCAACCGCGGTGGCAGTCGCCCTGATGTTCGCCATTCGGCCGGCGATGAAGCGGATCTCGAGGGAAATAGTGCTGGCATCCTCCGCTGCCGGCACGGTCGCCGAGGCCGGCGCGCTGGTCGAATCGGAGGAGCTGGTCGTTCAGGATCGGGTCGTCTGATCGTTTAGGCCGAGCCGCGTCACGCTGATGGACGCGCGCTGTCGCGTGTGACGCGGCCTGCCGCACCGAAATAGATCGCCTCCAAGACGGAGCCCAGTCTTGAACAATTCACCTGTGGTCGGCCGACGCTCCCGGTTCTCCCTCCTAGTTCGGCGCCGTGAGGTATCCGAAGACATCGACAACGACATGAGTACTGACCCCTGTGTAGATGCTGATGAGCTTCGCATCGCCCAGGCCGGTGATCGCCGAATTGGCCACAGTTCGGTTGGCGAGGTAATTCACGTTCGAGGATGACCCAGGTGCGCTACGACCCGCCGGGAACAGCTGGAGGTAGCCCGCGCCAGCCGGCTCCACAACTGTTGCGTTCACAACCACAGCACCGACGCCGGTCGCCGGGACCCCACCGGAACCAGACACCGCAAGGGACGTGGTGGACCCCGCCGCCGGCTTGCCCGTGGCCCTGGTGTCCATCACTCTGGCGGGTTGCAGCGGCACAAAGAGGCCGTCTGTTCCTGCCGTTTCGCTCGCGTCCGTGAAGAATCCTGCGACATCGGCAATCACATCGACCCTATTCGACACGGACAACCGAACCCGGCCACCGCTGCCCACCGGCACGATGACTTGGTTCGCGGTGGTTTCGCCGGCCCCGTTGAGGTTGAGGTTGGACGAGGCGCCAATCCCGGTCGATCCACCTGTTGGAACAACCTGTACGTAGCCGGCACCATCGCTGTCCGTTGCGGTCACATTCAGTACGACCGACGAAACACCTGACTGCGGCACGGCAGCAACGCCAGTGACCTGAAGGTCGATAGACGACCCGGCCGATGGCTTCGGGAACAGATCGGGTGCCGGAGGCGCCGGTGGACCGGGTGGCTGGTAGGGCGAATTACGGGCGCCGGAGATCGTTTCGCAGGGAATCAGATCATTGTCGAAGTCGAGTTTCGCGACGTCACCGAAGGACGGATAGTACGTCCAGAACCATGCATTGGCTTGATCCCAGGTCGAGAAGTCGCCGCAGTTGACTGAGTCACCCGGATTGACCGGCCCTGGCGGGGCTGGTGGCGGCTGAATCGGCGGCATACCGGTTCGATTTCGGGAATCAAGAATCCGGGTCGGAGCCACGGATCGGTAGCGCCCATCTGTGCTCACTGGGACGGCCGAGTAATAGCCGAAGACATCGGCGATCAAGTGCCCGCCGGGGACGTCATAAAACGAGACGTGGCCGTCGGCGCCTATTGGCACGGTGACCAAAGCCGCAACCGTTTGCCCCGGGTAATCCACGTTCATGTTCGACGAAGCGCCCAGCGTAGCCAGACCCGCAGGAAATGCCTGCACATACCCAACGGTGACCGCTTCGGTAATCGTCAGGTTCAGCACGACGGCCGTCGCACCTGCATCCGGAACACCGCCCACTCCGGCGACCTGCAATGTGACGACGGCCAACGGTGCTGGTCGCGCCTTCGGCGCGCCCACCCCAGTCCTGGTGTCCATCACGCGCGTCGGCGCCACGCTGACGAATTTGCTGGCCGCAACCTCCTCCGCAGCAGCGCTGGGTGCTACGGCTACTGCGCCCGTCGATACCGCGAGAAATGTCGCCAGTGCCGCGGAGAGAACTCGTCGGATTACGGCCATGCGATTGTTTCCCCCATTATTGATGCAATCTGCAAGAATCACGACGGCTTTGCGGGTCTCGAATCTATAAAGTCGAAATGGAATAAACGGCCCGATGCAGTGGGCCCGCCGTAAAGGCATTCCGGCCACCTTGCGTGACCAAGCTGCCATGCGGGCGAGCGCCTACTATGGCACAGATCGTCATCGGCACTCGCGTCTTGAGCCCTTCGCGGAACGGGAATTACCGCAGAGGGTGACTATTTCTGGGTGCACAACCGGGTCAGACGGTAGATTCCCGCGCCAAACGCGTGATTCCCTCAGCCAATTGGATCACCTGCTGTGGGAATGGCCCTGGTAAGGGTGTAAAACCTTGGGTTCTGCCCCGGCCTTACTGAACTACCGCCCGCAGCCGGCCAATTCAGTCCGTATGCACCCAGGTCGTGGTTTGCCCGAGCACCCGGCTGCCGTCGAGGTCTGCCACCGAGAGACCGACGAACGCCGCGGCGCCGATCGACGTTTGCCAACGGAATTTCGGCGTCGGGGTCGTCGCTGCCTCGACGATCACCGCGGCCGCATCGGCCGGGCTCTGGGCGGCGGCGAAAGCGCTCCGGCTGTGGGCGAGGTAGGACTGCAGCATGGCCGCGTAGGGGTCGTCAGCGGCTGTCGCCGGCACCGTCGGCTCATGGTGTGGGGTGAGTACCCCGTCGATGTTGGCCACAAAATCGCTGCCAACCGCGCCGGGTTCCACGACGCTGACAACGATGCCGAAGCTGGCGACAACCGGCGCCAGCGACTGCATCAGCCCTTCGACCGCGAACTTCGCGGCGCAGTAGGCATCGGCGAACGGCTGACCGATTGCGCCGCCGACGCTGGTGACTGTGATGATCCGGCCGCCGCCGGCCAGCCGCATCGGCCTCAGGACCAGCTTCGTCAGGCCGGCGACCCCGAGGTAGTTGAGATCCAGTTGGGCCTGCAGATCGGCCATCGTCAGCTGTTCGAGCGAACCGACGGATCCTCGCCCGGCGTTGTTGATCAGGATGTCGATCTGACCATAGGTTGCCAACACGTCGTCGACACAGCGCTGGCGAGCCGATTCGTCGGTGACGTCGAGCGCCCGAATATCGAGCTGTACACCTGCCGCCGTTGCTGCCGCCAGCAAAGCGTTCGAGCTATCCGGATCACGCAGGGTCGCGACGACGGTGACGCCCTGCGCTGCGAGCGCGACCGCAGTGTGCAGGCCCATCCCACTGGAGGTTCCGGTGACAACGGCAATCTGGGCCATGACGCACTCCTTTGGCTGCCCGATGGGTCGCGCCCATCATGCTCGCCGAAGTGGCCACCGGCACATCTATCCCGAGCTCGGCCGAATGCTGCGCCCACTCCCTATTGCAAATCTGTACCGTCAGACTCAGCGGTTAAGCCGCTGTTGCACCGAGGGCGAATTTCCGTTCAGCCCAGCACCCGGTCCGCCAAGCGGTGGCTACCTTCGTGGTGGCGTCGGCGCGTGCACGGATCTGGATCCTCCGCATACCCGCATCGCGGAGTGTGGCAATCGCAGCAGCGAGCCACCCGCTCGTTGGGGTCGAAAAGCCTGGCGATGACGACGATCTCCCAGTGGTGATCGCACGCGTCTTTCTCGGGACGGTTCTCCCAATCCCATGGCCACGCCGGCTCCAACCCACGCTGATGCCGGGGAGAACTGGACCTTAGCGCCGTTGCCGTGTCCATCCGTGACCGCCTTCACTCGCCCTTACCGCTTGTGGCGTTTCCCCTTCGACAACGATGTCGACGGGCGGCGATGGCACACGAATTGCTTTGTCACAACGTGCCACCACATCGTCCAACTGTACTGCGCCGACCCCCATTTGGTCCGCCCCTTCCTGTCACTCGATCGGGTCAACTGTGACTCTCAGCGACCCTGCCTGGCATTTCCGCCGTTGTCGACCACGAATGCAGCAATGACATTCGCGTCGAGAAGGTCATTGCTATGCAATACGGAGCTAATTGGGGTGCCTTTCAATACAGATGTCGCCGGTCGGTCTGGCCGGCAGTTGGTCGACCTCGACGCCGTCGGGCGAACCCAGGGTCACGCCCTCGGAGAACGCCATCCCATCTGCACTGTCGGACCCCGATGCCATCATCAGCACACCTGAACTTGCTGGGCACCGGCCAGCGGTCGGCGCGGGGAGGAACTGATATGACGATCACCTATGAACGCGGCTCGGCACGGCTCGTCGAGCTCGGCCTATCGGTCGACATCGTTGCCGACGCCCTACGCCGGGCCGACGTGGACAGCACGGCCTGCTCCGTCCTGGATCCGCCTATTCTCGAAGGTCTACTTCGTTGGGGCCGGACAACGAAATATCTCCGGGAAGGCTTGCTGCCGTTGGGTTGGACCTTCGACAACCCGCGCAACCTGGCCAGGACGATCAGTCCGGGCGGCGATTTCGCTATCGTCGTGGCCACTGGCAACGAACGGACCGGACTTGCTGACGTCGAAGCGGGCACCCGCCATCACAAGGGATACGCCACCGAACGCGCCGTCATCGCGAACGGGCAGTTGACCCTCGATCTCGGCGATCTGTTGCGGGTCGCTCCGTTCGACCGAGCAGCGGGTACAGGCGCAGACGCCGAACAGCCAACAATGTGGTTGTTGCTGTTCTGCGTGGACGAGGACGCCTTTCGGGCTGAGCTGTCGTTGCCAGCCGCTATCGACAATGGCCGCATCACACAATGGTCGGAACGGATACTGCTGCCGGTGATCGCTCGCCGGCCCGGTCTTGACCGTCCACTCGATGCCAACCCCGCCGTCACCGACCCGGCCGGTGGGAGGGCCATCGACTGGCAGGGATCGCCGGCCCTGGCCGATGCGGCAGCGGCCCGTTCGACGGTGGGCGCACGATGACGCCGCCCGCGCAACGGCGCGCCGACAGGGCCCACCACGCGACGCCCGGCCGAGGCATTCGTCGGTTACCGGTTGAATCGACCAGCCTCGAATCGGTGGGGTTCGACCCCGCGACCAACGAGCTCGAGATCGAGTTCCGCGATGGCGGGATCTATCGCTACGCCGTCCCCCGGCGCATCCATCAGGAACTGATGTCAGCAGACAGCCTCGGCGCCTTCTTCGCCAGACGGATTCGGCACCACTACCCGGGCTGGAAGGTGCAGGGATGACGGGCCAGCGGTTGCGAGGTTTGTGGGATGGCGGGCATGTGAGATGGCGTGCCGGATGACCTGCCTGCCGGATGACCTGCCTGCCGGATGACCTGCCTGCAGGATGACGCGGCTCGCTCCCGATGACAGGGTCGGCGTCCTGTGTCGCGAGGAACACCTACCGTGGCAGGCATGTCTCCAGACACCAGCTCGTCGTCGACGGCGGCGCTACCGCACCACGAGATTGCTTGGCTCGGATCGCCAGCCCCCGAGAACAAGAACGTCCCGACGCTGGTCCTGCTGCACGGTTACGGCTCCAACGAGCGGGACCTGATCTCACTCGTGCCGGCGGTGCGAATGTTCCTGCCGGGGGTCAATGCTCGGGTAATCGCCGTGCGGGCCTCTCATCAGGCGCCCGGCCGCGCGAGAGGGTTTTCCTGGTTCCCAGGGTCGGTGATGATGCAGCCGAGCACCCCTGCCATCGGCGCCACCGCCGACGCCGTGGCCGCCGTCATCCGCCGGTACGCAGACAAGGCGGTTGTGCTCGGTTTCTCCCAGGGCATGTGCACGGCCATCACGGTTCTGCGCCGGCATCCTGAACTGGTCACCGCGCTCGTCGGGCTCAGCGGCTTCATGTTCGATGACGATCACCCCGGCGACGCGGCGCTGGCCGTCGGGGCGGCGACCGGAGTCGGAGTTCCAGCCTTCGCCGGGTACGACCCCGGCGACCCAATCGTCCCCGCGATCGCCAATCGCTGGGCGATGATCTTCTTGCGAACACACACCGATCTGGAGGAGCACACCTATCCCGGAATGGGGCACAGCGTATCGATGCCCGAGATCAAGGATTTAACGGTGTTTCTCCGTCGGGTGCTGGTTCAGTCGAATTCCCACTGAACCCACTGGCAGTTGCACCCGCGTTGTCAGGCGCCGGTGACCAGCCGGTCCAGCTCGGGTACGACGTCGGCCGGTGCGGGCAGCGCAGCAATCTCGTCGCGCAAGCCGGCAATCACCGCTCGCTCCGGGGCGTCGATCGCAAGCAAGGCTGCCACGGCGTCGCCGATCGCGCCGGGTACCTGATCATCCGCGAGCAATGCCCTGGCTGCGCCGAACGTAACGAGCGAGCGGGCGTTGTGGAACTGATCCGCGCCCTGCGGCAGGATCAGCTGCGGAAGGCCAGCGGCGAGCGCACCGAGCACGGTGCCGTACCCGCCATGGTGGACGACCAGGTCGACCAGCGCGAGAACCTGTGCCTGCGCAACGAATCTCTCGATGTGCACATTGGCCGCGACGGGGCGAAATGCTGCCGGATCGCCATCAGGACCGACCGCCACCAGCACATCGAGATCGAGCGCCGCGATCTCGGTAATCGCTCGTTGCAGCACGTCGACCGCGCCGAACGACACGGTGCCCAGGGTGAGGTAGACCCGCGGACGTGCGGCCGGCCCGGCCAACCACGAAGGGAGCGACCCGCCCGTGTCGCCGTAGGCGACCGGACGAATGGGGATTCTGCTGGTGTGCTCTCCCCCACTGAATTCCAGTAACGACGGCGGGCTCGGGTCGATCAGCCGACCGGCAAATGACGAACTGTCGGCCGGCGTCGGCCGGTCCCGGCTGGTCCACGCCTCACGGTGATAGCCAAGGGCGGCGGCGTCGATGAATTCGATCAGCCCCTATGCCATTCCGATGGAGAATGCGACCGTCGGAATACCGAGCACATTGGCGGCGATGCCGGCGCCGACGTTCATTCCCTCGAAGATGACCAGGTCGGGGCTGAGTTTGGCCAGCACCGGGAGCATGTTGTCTTTCACGATCCCAGCCGTGGTGTCGGCGAACAGCGCAATGGTCAACTCGAGTCCCTCAACGTCCGGATGCCGTCGCCTGGTCTCCAGCACGGCCTGATCCAGGTCCATACCGACCGGAAAGGTGAGCACCGTGGGCAATTTCAGTCGCCCGACGAATGGATCGCCGGTCGCTACGACGATCTCGTGACCGGCTTCGACGCAGGCCCCGGCCAGCGGCAGCATCGGATAGACATGCCCGTACGCGGGTATCGCGGCAAAGACGATGCGCATCCGCTGATCGTGTCAGCCCGGCTCGCCACCCGGCGAATCGTTAATTCCAGGCTTGCCGTCGGGTCCGGGCTGGTGCTTGATGCGATGCAGCAGCCAGTCTGTTGACGTTTGGATCAATGCGTAACGCACCGCGTCCCGGCGACCGTGCAGGGTGAACACCAGCCTGCGGTCGTTGCGGTCGTTCTCCTCCCACCAGCCGGTGTCAGCGATAGTTTTGTCCTCGTCGGTATAGGTGAGGTGGTCCATGTCGTGATCGCTCACCGCGACCGCGAGTCGGTTCTCTCGAGAATTCGTCGGCAGACCCTTGGGCAAGGCCCAGGACCGCAGGACCCCGTCCTCTTCCAGTCTCAGGTCGAAGTGCGGGCGTGGCCGCCGATGGTCGTGCAGCACGAAAGCGGGCCGGATGGTCACCTGTCGATAGTAGAAAGCACGTTTCCGCCAG
>Ga0190275_10001234_pt1 | contig 19340 bp, 15 predicted proteins | sample Popmic550T_FD_133745 | JGI IMG/M metagenome (GOLD analysis project Ga0190275, IMG submission 133745) | Populus adjacent soil microbial communities from riparian zone of Yellowstone River, Montana, USA - 550 T | ecosystem: Environmental > Terrestrial > Soil > Riparian zone > Trees stand | place...
CGCACCTCCGAGCCCAGCCAGATGATGCGGTCTTTCAGCAGCCTGTCGAAGACGCTCGTCGCGACAAGTGGTTCGGCCATGTTCACTCCTGTTTCGGTGGTCGTGGCTTCGAATCTACCGGCGTGTCCACGCCGACCCGGCCGTGTTCGCCCTGGGCAGAGAACACGCCCCCGGTGTCGCTCCGCTCGACGACGAGGGGACGGATGCCGCAGCATCCGTCCCCTCGTCGTCGAACGCTCCCGCCTATTCGGCGGCGGTGGTCTTCTTGGTGCTCTTGCGCTTCTTGGCGGGCGCGGGCTCGGCCTCCTCGGCCTCGATGATCGCGTCGGCCTCGGCTGCGGCATCCGCGATCTCCTCCGCCTCTTCCACGATGTCCTCTTCAGCGGCCTCTTCGTCATCGGTCGAGACGAAGCCGGTCAGGTCGACGACCTTGCCGTTCGTGTCGACGACGACGACCTGCCCGAGCGCGACGGCGATCGCCTTGCTGCGGGCGACCTCGCCGACCAGCGACGGCAGCTGGTTGTTCTGCTGAAGCGCCTCGACGAAGTCCTGGGGGGCCATGCCGTACTGCGCGGCTGACTGCACGAGGTACTGGGTCAGCTCCTCCTGCGACACTTGGACGTTCAGCTTCTCGGCGACGGCGTCCAGGAGCATCTGCGTGCGGAACTGCTTCTCGCTGGCCTCGGTGACCTCGGCACGGTGAACGTCGTCCTCGAGACGGCCCTCACCCTCGAGGTGGGTGTGCACCTCGTCTTCGATGAGCGCCGGCGGCACCGGGATCTCGACCTGCGCGAGCAGCTGCTCGAGGAGCTTGTCGCGTGCGGCGGAGCCCTGGGTGAAGCTGGACTGCTGCGCGACGCGTTCGCTGAGGCTGTCGCGCAGCTCGGCGATCGTGTCGAACTCGCTCGCGATCTGCGCGAAGTCGTCGTCAGCCTCAGGAAGCTCCCGCTCCTTGACCGCCGTGACGACGACGACCACCTCGGCCTCTTCACCCGCGTGGTCGCCGCCGATGAGCGTGGAGCGGAAGGTGGTCTCCTCACCGGCGGTGAGCGAGTCGATCGCCTCGTCGATGCCCTCGAGCAGTTCGCCCGAGCCGACCTCGTACGACACGCCTTCGGCGCGGTCGATCTCTGCGCCGTCGATCGTGGCGACCAGATCGAGCTCGACGAAGTCGCCGGTCGCTGCCGGGCGGTCGACGGTCACGAGCGTGCCGAAGCGGGCGCGCAGACGGTCGAGCTCCTCGTCGATCGCGGCCTCGTCGACCTCGATCGCGTCGACCTCGACCGTGGTGCCCTCGAAGGCGGGTAGCTCGAACTCGGGCCGCACGTCGACCTCGATCTCGACGAGCAGGTCGCCGGAGAAGTCCTTCTCATTGGGCCACTCCTTGACGTCGGCGCTCGGCTTGCCGAGAACCCGGAGCTCGTTCGCCTCGACGGCCTGACGGTAGAACGTGTCGAGTCCCTCGCTCACAGCGTGCTCGATGACGGCCGTCCGGCCGACGCGCTGATCGATGATGGGCGCGGGCACCTTGCCCTTGCGGAATCCGGGGATCTGCACGTCCTGCGCGATGTGCTCGTACGCGTGAGCGATGCTCGGCTTGAGCTCATCGGGCGAGACCGTGATGTGCAGCTTGACCCGCGTCGGGGTGAGCTTCTCGACGGTGCTGTTGACCATGCCTGTTCGTTCTCCTTGTGATCGACCGCGCGCCCGCGCGGCAACTGAAGATGTGGGTTCTTGGGGCCGTGATGTCGGGGCGACAGGATTTGAACCTGCGGCCTCCCGCTCCCAAAGCGGGCGCTCTACCAAGCTGAGCTACGCCCCGGGCGGGTGCGCACGCGGATACGTGCTGATCGGCCCCAAGAAGTCTAGCCGACGGCCCGCTCGCACAGTCACGCGGCGGACATGCCATAGAATTGACGAAGCGGCGGGAAACCGTCGATATCGGGGCTGTAGCTTAGTGGTAAAGCCTTAGTCTTCCAAACTAATGATGCGGGTTCGATTCCCGTCAGCCCCTCCAATGCCCAGACGTGCCGACGTAGTCGGCCCGGCTGGGCATTCGTGGTGATGCCATAGGAACGGATCCGCTTCGGGTGGCACGCTCAAGATCATCCGGCACCGAGTGTCGGCTCTGCCGCCGACGTGCGCCGCGCTGAACGCGAGCGAACGTGGACGACTCGAATCACCATCCACGCCAGGAGGACGACGAGTGACACGTTGCGCAGCGTGAGCGCGAGCACGATCACCGGGTGCAGCGCGAGCAATGCCGGATAGAACCACGGGAAGATCGCCTGCGTTATCGCAAGGATGCCGATCACTGCGATCGCCGGGGTTCGCCATCGTCGGCGATCGATGGCCAAGCCGATGACGACGGGTGGGACGAGCCAGATCATGTACTGGGGAGAGCCGACTTTGTTGAACACGACGAAGGCGAGCACGAGAGCGAGTGAAAGTGCGGGGAACAGCGCCGCGAAGCTTGCACCGCGCCAGGCCTTGAACGCGCCGATCACGACAATCGCGAGCATCGCCACGGCCATGACAGGCGTCATCGCCGAGACGACGGCGTCGATGAAGGGGCCGGTGACTTCCATCGTGATGATGTCGTGATTGAGGTATACCGACGCTCCCCCGACGCCGAATGTCGCCAGCCAGAGATAAGGCGTGCTGACCGGCGCCTCGAGCTGCAGGCTCCGTGTCGTCTGCTCCGTGACGAAGCCCAGCATGTGCGGCGCTCCGCCCAGCGCGGCCACGATCAGCACGACCGCCCCCGAGACGACCGCGGCGGCCCCGAGTACCGCACCGCGACGGCGGACGGCGATCACAGCCGCTGCCACCATCGCAGCGGGCCATACCTTGATCCACGTCGCGAGCATGAGAAGCGCAGAGCCCAGCCAAGGTCGGCCGACCAGCCAGAGTCCACCCGCGATGGCGATCGGGACGGTGACGCCATCGAGGCGATACATCCCGACACCGCCTAGCGCGAGGGATGCCCCCAGCCAGAACCAGGCCGCCTCCGTGCGACCACGCGAATGGGCACGTCCGATGAGCAACGCGAACGTCAGCGCGTCGAGTGCGGCTACGAGCACCCCCCACGACACGGTGTAGCCGGCGAACGCGTGCATGAGTCCCGCAATCAGCATCGGTACCAGAGCTACCGCGGGGTACACCCAGGCTTCGGTCACACCGGGCACGCCCGCTCCGCTGAGGGCCGAGTCGGCCCAGCTCCGGTACATCTGCCAGACATCTCCGGATGCGCCCCGGTTGACCAGGCCCAAGCCGATCAGCGCCGCGTGCACAATGAGAAAGGCTGTCCACAACCCGGCGCGCCTCGACACCCGACGAGTCTAGGGTCGACCCCGTTTCGCCCCGAACCGTCGGCGATGTGGCATCCGCTCGGATCTGCGCGAGGTGGCGCGCTCACCCGCAGCGGGCGACGCCTCGTCAATCCACGCGCAGGACGCCCGTCGACTGCTCGCATGATGTCAGGCTGACTCGATATCGAACGCGCCACCGCCGGCAGTTGACCGCCGACGGGCGATGCCGACTGTCGCCCGCGCCCCCGACTCTTGACATGGACGGCCCCGTCTGGGACGTTCCAGGTGGACCCTCGTCGTCCTTGGGGAAGGAGCCTGCGATGGTCAAGAACACCGAGAAGGCGTCGTACCGTCACCGGGCCAGAATGACACCGCGGCGCCCGGCCTCGGGCCTGGCGGAGCGCTGGACGGTGATCGACGGCGCCGACGTGTTCTACCGCGAGTCCGCCAATCCGCCCGCGGCGCGGGTGATGACCCACCTGCACGGATTCGGCCTCTCCGGGCGATACCTTCTGCCCACGGCCGAACTGCTGGCCGACGAGTTCCACACGCTCGTGCCCGACCTTCCCGGATTCGGCCGGAGCGCGAAGGTGGGCGCCGCCCTCGACATCCCCGATCTCGCCCACGCGGCCGCGCGCTTCCTCGACGATCGCGGCATCCGGTCGACCAGCCTGGTCGGCAACTCCATGGGGTGCCCCGTCATCGTGGAGCTCGCGCACCACTATCCGGAGCGCATCGAGCGCGCGGTGCTGGTCTCCCCCGCCGGCGGCATCCACAATCAGCCTCTGCGACGCGCCATCGGACAGCTCGCGAAGGACGGCGGGCGCGAGCCTCGGAAGATGATCACCGTAGCCACCCCCGACTACCTGCGCTTCGGGGTTCCGAGCACGTTCAAGATGTTCAAGGCGCTGACGCAGTATCCCTCTCTGCAGAGGCTGCTCGAGCTGAAGATCCCCACTCTCGTCGTGCTGGGCACGCGGGACCCGCTGATGCCGGGTCCTGCGCGCATCAAGGAGGTCGTCGCACAAGAGCGCAATCACGTCCTGCTCGTCATACTCGAGGGCGCAGCGCACGCCATCAACTACAGCCACCCGAAGGAGCTCGCCCATATCATCCGGCTGTTCATGGACGACCGGCCGATCGTCGGTCTGCCCGGGTCGGCGAACGCAAAGGTCTTCGAGATCCACCGAGGTGCCTATCACCCCGTCGCGACCACGCAGGAGGGCACGTCGGCCTAAGCGGGACGCGCGTCCTCGTGCTCGGCGACGTGCCCGCGGTACACCTGCGCGTTGCGGAGGATGCCGGCGCGCTCCCCGTCGGTGAGCTCTCGTCTGACCTTGGCCGGTACGCCGGCGACGAGCGAGCCGGGCGGGATGACGGCGCCCTCGAGGACGACCGCGCCGCCGGCGACGAGGCACCCGTCGCCGATGACGGCTCCGGAGAGCACGACGGCACCCATGCCGATGAGGGATCCGTCGCCGATCGTGCAGCCGTGCACGACGGCGTTGTGACCGACGGACACGTTCTGTCCGATGACCACGGGGCGCCCTGGGTCCACGTGCACCGACACGTTGTCCTGGAGGTTGCTGCCGGCGCCGACCGTGATCGTGTCGCCGTCGGCCCGCAGGACCGCGTTGTACCAGACGCTCGCGCCCTCGAGGAGGGTCACGCCGCCGACCACTCGGGCGCCGGCGGCGACGAATGCGGTGGGGTCGAGCGTGGGCGTGCGACCTGCAGCGGAGAGGACGGATGCGGCGGATGCGACGGTCATGGAGCGACCCTACTCGCGAGCGCGGCGCTGATCGCCTCGGTGTACCAGGGTGCGAGTGAGTCGGCGAAGGTCACTGTGATGTGGTCCTGGTCGCGATAGACGTTCGCGCCGCCGACCACCGGGGAGCACACCTCCGTGCCGCAGAAGACATCCGTGAAGTCGAGCAGCGTCACCGCGGACAGCCCGGACGCGGCATCCCGCAGCGGGTCGTCCGCGACGATCAGCTCCGAGCGCGGGCCGTCGCACTCGCTCATCGCACGGGTGCGCAGACACTTGTTCGGATCGGTCTCCCAGACCGGGTTGTCGACGACCGTGATCACCGGGATGCCGCGATCGAGCACTTCGCCCCATGCCTCCCGGTATCCCGCGACGGCGGCGTCGTGCTCCGAGTCGTAACCGGCCGACGAGTACGGGGTGGTCGCGATCGCGGCGGTGAACACGGCATCCAGCTCGGCATCCGCCAGCGCCGCCCTCACGCCGTCGCGCCACTCGGTGCAGGCTGCGCCGAACGCCCCGGCAGTCGACAGCGGGGTGGTGTTCCACGGGCATGCGCCCTTGAAGTAGGTCGTGAGGTGCCAGCCGTTCTCGTCCGCCATCCGCTGGAACGTCGACAGCAGCTGGTAGGCGTGGCTGTCGCCGATGAGCGCCACCCGCGGGGCGTCCGCGGCCTCTGACCCGAACTCGCACGAGACCGGACGAGCGTCGTTGAGCTGCACGAAGCACTGCGAGTCCGTCGGCCGGTCCACTCCGGCGAAGCCGGGTGCAGGAAGGATCGTGTCGCCGAAGTCCGTTTCGGCGCACGACGCGTCGAGGACGGATGCCGCACCGAAGCACTCGGGTGGATTCTCACGCAGCTCCTGGATCGCCCGGACACCGTCGGTGTACGCGGGCGCATTGACCGCCCATGCGATGCCTGCGGTGCCACCGACCAGGATCATGGCCACCAGTGACGACCACAGCGTCACGCGTGCCGGCCGGGAGGTCAGCACCTTCCATCCTCGCGCCGGATCCTCCACGAACCGCTTGGTGAGCCAGGCCAGCACGAAGCAGAGGGCGAGCAGCGCGACGCGATGGTAGATCGTCAGGCCCCAGAAGGGCACGGACGGCGCGATGATGATGAGCGGCCAGTGCCACAGGTACAGCGAGTACGAGATGTCGCCGACGAACTGCGCGGGCCGCAGCGCGAGGAGGCGCGTCGGATACCACCAGCGCTCGGTGTTGGATGCCGCGATCACCGCCGCAGCAGCGAGAGTAGGAACCGCGGCCATGTAGCCCGGGAACGGCGTCTGCCCGTCGAAGCGGAAGATCACGAACACCAGCACCGCGATGCCCGCCCACCCGAGCACGAAGCTGCCGAGCGCGTTCCGGATCCGCAGCGCGGGGATGAGCGCCACCATGGCGCCGACGCCGAACTGCCACATGCGGCCGAACGTGACGAAATACGCCGGCGCCGGGTTCGTGATCGTGAAGATCACACAGAAGACGAAGGATGCCGCGGTCACCAGTCCGAGCGCGGTGATGACGGCCCGGCGGCGCGCGCCGCGGAACCACTTCACCGCGATCCAGGCGGCGAGCAGCATGATGAGCGGCCACATGACGTAGAACTGCTCTTCGAGCGACAGCGACCAGTAATGCTGGACGGTCGTCGGGTCGCCGGAGTGGTTCAGATAGTCCGCGGAGTTCAGGGCGAGATACCAGTTCTCGACGTAGAACGTCGATGCCAGAATTTCGCGCACTTCGTTCGGCAGCGCGGAGGTGGGTGTCAGATAGGGCGACATCGCCACGATCGCGCAGAACAGCAGAACCAGGAGGGACGCCGGCAGCAGCCGTCGTGCACGGCGGGCCCAGAACTGACCGAGCCGGACGGTTCCGGTCGCCGTCAGCTCGCGCATCAGATGCGCGGTGATCAGGAACCCGGAGATGACGAAGAAGATGTCGACGCCGACGTAGCCCCCCGAGAACCGCGCGGGCCAGAAGTGGTACAGCACCACGGCCAGCACCGCGATCGCACGGAGTCCCTGCACGTGAGGAATGAACCGTGACGGCTCCGCATGCTCCGGCGACCGATCGAGCGGTTCCCGCCGCACCAGGCGCGAAGGGTCGTTCAGGTGCTGCGGTGCGAGGTCGTGGTCGGCGGATGGCACCCCTCGACGCTAGTCGGTGGCCCGCGGCATCCGAAGCCGACCCGGCGACAGACCGTCCGGATCCGACGCACCGGGTAAGCCCAGCCTGTGCTTCCTTGCGGAATGCGTACGGCTGAGTAGCGTTGGATCACGCAGACGGATGGTGCACACGCAGGCGCACGAACCGCTCAGATGGAGGCGAAACGATGACCAACACGCAGACCACGCCCGCAACAGCCGCCGATCCGACGGTCGCCGCCGGTACCGCCCAGTTCCTCACCCCGGTCGCGATCGGGCTCCAGGCGCTCGCCGTGAACGGGAAGCAGGCCCACTGGAACGTGCGCGGCGCGAACTTCATCGCGATCCACGAGCTTCTCGACACGATCGTCACGCACGCCCAGGACGGCGCCGACCTCGCCGCCGAGCGGATCGTCGCGCTCGGCCTGCCGATCGATGCGCGCCTGTCCACGGTCGCCGCGAAGGCCGCGCCGACGCAGGTTCCGGCCGGCTTCACCCAGTGGGAAGACATGATCCGCGGCGTGATCGCCGACATGGACACCGTTCTGGTGGACGTGAAGGCCGCGATCGACGGCCTCGACGAGGTGGACCTGGCCAGCCAGGACATCGCGATCACGATCCGCGAGGCACTGGACAAGGACCGCTGGTTCCTGTTCGCGCACCTTGCCGGCTGACGCACCGTCACGAAGCCCCCGGATCGCGAGATCCGGGGGTTTCGTCTTTGACGCGCAGTCAGCCGCGGTGGGTGACCCGACCCGCGAGAAGGGTCGCTGTGACGGTCATCGCCCGCAGTTCGGGTTCCGCCGCGGTCAGGGGATCGCGTTCGCAGAGCACCAGATCGGCGCGCGCACCCGGCTCGATCAGCGCCGGCTCCGTCGACCCGCCGTGTGTGGATGCCGCGAGCGCGGTCGCAGCATCCACACCCTGCTCGGGCTGCCAGGCCGGCCGGCCGTCACGGGTGCGGAAGACCGCGGAAGCCATCGCCGCCCAGGGATCCAGCGGCGAAACCGGCGCATCAGAGCCGAAGAGCAGATTCGCCCCGGTGTCGGCCAAGGCACGCAGGGGGTAGGGCAACGCCGTCTGTTCCGCCCAGATCGAGTCCGTCAGGTCGCGGTCGTCCACGGCGTGCTCGGGCTGGACGCTGGCGCCGACTCCCAGCCGCGCGAACCGCGGTACATCGGCGTGCGCGACCAGTTGGGCGTGCTCGATCGTGCCGACAGCACCGGTGATCGCGAAGGCATCGAGCGCGTGGGAGTTGGCGATGTCGCCGATCGCGTGGATCGCACACGCCAGACCGGCACCGGTCGCTGCGGTCATCAGCTCGAACAGCTCCGCCGGTGACACCGCCAGCACCCCGTGGTTGTGCGGGTCGCCGGGGTAGCCGTGCGAGCAGGCCGCCGTGCGGGTGCCGAGCGACCCGTCGGTGATCACCTTGAGCGCGCCCACGCGTGCGAGGTCGGATGCCGCCCCCCGGGCGCTGTCGCCGGTGCGGAGCCCCTCGGCAACGGCGCGCGGAAGGAACTCGGGATAGACCCCGAACTCGATCCGGAGCGCGTCGAACCCGCTGTTCAGCCGTCGCACCCACGCGGCCTCGTTCCACGCCATGTCCAGGTCGACGAGTCCGACGACGCCGCGGGATGCGGCATCCCTTGCCATCTTCGCGACCAGTTCGTCGCCGACGACGGGGTCGATGTCGTTGAGGCGCCGCGAGATCTCGAACGCAGGGTGCTCACGCAGGATGCCGACCCCGTCGGGCTCATGCCCCTCGCGGAGCAGGGCCGCGGTGTTCAGCCACACGCTGTGCACGTCGGCGTTGATCAGGTATGTCGGCACATCACCCGTCGCCGCATCCAGCACCTCCAGGGTCGGCGAATCCGGCCACAGCGCGTCGCGGAAGCCGGTGCCGATACGGCGCCCGTCGGCGGCGACCGCTGCCCGGCCCATGATCCGTGCGGCGTGCGCCGCGGACTCCGCGTGTCCGAGCGCCTCGCGCTGCGCGACCAGCGCCCATTGGAGGACGTGCACGTGGTGATCCCACAGCCCGGGGATGAGCCAGGCGCCCCCGGCGTCGAGAACGTCGCCGCGCGGGCGCATGGCTCCGGCGGGAGCGATGTCGGCGATGACACCATCGCTGAGGTAGACATCGACCGGGCCGTCCGTCGGCAGCAGCATCCGACCGCCTCCACCGACCTGGGCATTCGTGATCGTCCCGAGGCTGGAACCGATCACGGACGGCCCATCGCGTCGTGCGCGCGGCGCATCTCCGCCGCAAGCGCCGGATTCCCATACGGCCCGTCGCCGCTCAGCTCGGCGATCACCGAATCGACGACGTCGGCGGACTTGTTCTGGCTCAGCTTGCGCTTGGCGACGACACGCGTGGGCGTCAGCCGGAACCCGACGGTGCCGCGGGCGAGCCGTTCGACGTACCCCGGGTCGTTGGGACGCTCCCACATCATTCGCGGGTCGGGCATTCGCCCCTCGAACCGCGCGACCAGACGGTCGAGCACGATCAGGTTCTCCTCCGGCGAGAGCACTTCGGGCAAGCCGGTCAGATGGGCGGAGACGAAATTCCACGTGGGCACGCTCTGCACCTCGCCGTACCAGCCGGGTGAGATGTACCCGTGCGGACCCTGCACGACGACCAGGAGCTCGCGCTCCCCCAGCCCGTGGATCATGTCGTCGGGCTTGCCGACGTGGCCGACAACCGTCAAGTCATCGCGTTCCTCGTCCAACAGCACCGCGTAGTGCGACGCCACCAGTCCGTCCGGTGTGTCGCTGACGAGCGTCATCCACGGGTTCTGCTCGACGAGACGACGCAGCTCCGCCACATCGGTCATGGCGAAGCTGGGATTCTGGCGCATGAGGACAGCCTACGAGGGGCTCACCCCTGGCATCTCGGGCACCAATACAGCTTGCGCGCCGCCATCTCCTTCACCACGATGGCGGTGCCGCACACCCGGCACGGCAGGCCGGCGCGGTGATACACCCAGTGGCGGTCGTCGCGATGCGCCATCGCCGCGCGATACTCATCCGGGCCGAGGTCGTCCCTGGTCATCATCTGGCCGGTCTCGACGCCGATCGCGAGCAGGTCCACCCAGTCGCGCCATAAGCCGCGGACCACCTCTTCGCGGACCTCCCTGCCCGGGGTGTGCGGGTTCTGGCGCGCGCGGAACAGCAACTCGGCCCGGTAGACATTGCCGATCCCGCTGACCACGCTCTGATCCATCAGCAGCTGACCGATCGGCGTCGGCTTGCGCCCGACGACGGCGGCGAACTGCTCCTCACCCGCCGAGACGTCGTCCACGAGCGGATCGGGCCCGAGCTTGGCGATCGTCGCGGCGACCTCGTCGGGCGTCTGCAGCTCGCAGGCCGTCGGTCCGCGCAGGTCGGCGCACGTGACGACGGTGAGCAGGCGCAGCCTCACCTGGCCGACCACCGGCGGCGGCCAATCGTCGCCCTCATCCGCGAGTCCGGTGGTCTGCTCTGACATGCGCACATGCACGCGCGCACGGCGGGGGGCGCCGATCGAGGTCAGCGAGTTCTCGCCCGCGGCATCCATGATCGGCACCTCGAGCTGCGTGCCGCGCTGATTGGTCCGCCCCTCCCCGCGCCCACTCCGCTCGCCGCTGTCGCGTCGGGCGGAGCCTCGGGGCGCGGGGACCCGTCGACCGTTGGCGGAGGCGATCGTCGGATCGACCAGGACGTCTCCGGCGAAATCCCACGCTCCGTACATGCCCAGGTGAATGCGCAGCCACAGGGCGTCGTCGAACTCCAGGAACATCTGCTTGCCGACCGCGCGCACCGCGGTGGCGGTGCGGCCGCTGATGATCTCCGCACCCTCGACGAAACGACCTTGCGGGCTGGATGCCGCGACAACGCGACCGACGAAGTTGCGGTCGAACTGCCGGGCGATCCTGTGGACGGAATGGCCCTCGGGCATCAGCCGGCTTCGGGATCGAACGAGCTGTCATCCGAGGCCAGGACATCAGGCTGTCCGGTCGCGGCCGGCTGATCGGGCTCGAGCGATCCCTCCGCTTCGAACGCAGCGATCTGGGCGATCCTACGCGAGTGACGCTCCTCGTGGGAGAAGGGCGTGGAGATGAAGCGGTCGATGAAGGTGGTGACCTCGTCGAAGGTGTGCTGGCGCGCCCCGATCGAGATGATGTTCGCATCGTTGTGCTCGCGCGCGAGCTCCGCGGTCGCGATGCTCCACACGAGGGCGGCGCGGATGCCGCGCACCTTGTTGGCCGCGATCTGCTCGCCGTTGCCGGAGCCGCCGAACACCACGCCGAGCGCCTCGACGCCCGCGTCCCGGTCGGCGACCACTGCTTGGGCCGCTTGGATGCAGAATGCCGGGTAGTCGTCGAGCGGCTCGTAGTCCCGCGGGCCGTGGTCGATCACATCGTGGCCTTGACCGGCCAGGTGGTGCTGCAGCTGGGTCGAGAACTCGAGGCCCGCGTGGTCGGTGGCGATGTGGATGCGCATGCCTCAATCCTAAGGACGCCGCGGACGCCCTGGCAGAGCGCTGTCGTAGGCTGGGGAGGTTGCCAGCGTCGGCGATCCGCCGGTCTCGTGACATCCGACCCCCCTACACCTCGGGAGCTGCAGTGCCTGGAGAGAACCTCACCCGCATCGAGGCGCAGGAGCGCCGCGCGATCGTCGACACGCACTCGTACGAGGTCGCGCTCGATCTGACGAGGGGCGCCGAAGTCTTCGGATCGCGCAGCGTCGTGCGCTTCTCCGCCACGGAGGGCGCTGACACGTTCATCGACCTGATCGCCCGCGACGTGCTCTCGATCACCCTCAACGGCCGCGAGATCCCCGTCAGCGAGTTCGCCGACTCCCGCATCGCCCTGGCGGGCCTCGAGCGCGAGAACGAGCTGATCGTCGAGGCGGACTGCCTGTACACGAACACGGGCGAGGGTCTGCACCGCTTCGTGGACCCGGTCGATGACGAGGTCTACCTCTACTCGCAGTTCGAGGTGCCCGACTCTCGGCGCGTCTACGCGGTCTTCGAGCAGCCCGACCTGAAGGCCACGTTCCAATTCACCGTCACGGCGCCTGAACCGTGGAAGGTCGTGTCCAACTCCCCGACGCCCGAGCCCAAGAAGCACGGCGACGGCCGCGCGACGTGGACGTTCGAGCCGACACCCCCGATCTCGTCGTACATCACCGCGATCATCGCCGGCCCCTACGAAGAGGTCTTCTCGGAGCTCACCAGCGCGTCGGGCCGCGTCATCCCCCTCGGTGTGTACGGCCGCAAGAGCCTCTGGAAGCACCTGGACGCCGACTACATCTTCGACAAGACGCGCGAGGGGTTCGCATACTACGAGGCGAAGTTCGACTACCCGTACCCCTTCGCCAAGTACGACCAGCTGTTCGTGCCGGAGTTCAATGCGGGTGCGATGGAGAACGCGGGCGCGGTCACCTTCACCGAGTCGTACGTGTTCCGCAGCAAGGTGACCGACGCGATCAAAGAGCGCCGCGTCGTCACGATCCTGCACGAGCTCGCCCACATGTGGTTCGGCGACCTGGTGACGATGAAGTGGTGGAACGACCTCTGGCTGAACGAGTCGTTCGCCGAGTGGGCGTCCACCATCGCCACTGCCGAGGCCACCGAGTGGACCGAGGCGTGGACCACGTTCAACGCCATGGAGAAGACTTGGGCCTACCGCCAGGACCAGCTGCCCTCGACACACCCGGTGGTCGCCGAGATCAACGATCTCGAAGACGTGCAGGTCAACTTCGACGGCATCACCTACGCCAAGGGTGGCTCCGTGCTCAAGCAGCTCGCCGCCTGGGTGGGTATCGAGGCCTTCTTCGCCGGAGTCGCCGAGTACTTCAAGAAGAACGAGTGGGGCAACACCGAGCTGTCCGACCTCCTGGCGGAGCTGGAGAAGACCAGCGGTCGCGAGCTGTCGACCTGGTCGAAGAAGTGGCTGGAGACGGCAGGGGTCAACACCCTCTCCCCGGTGATCTCCGAGGACTCGACGGGAACCATCACCCGGTTCGCGATCACGCAGACCGCTCCCGCGGACTACCCGACGATCCGTCCGCATCGCCTGGGTGTCGGCTTCTACAACGTGACGGACGGCGCACTCGAGCGCGTCCACGACGTCGAGCTGGACGTGGACGGAGACCTCACCGAGGTGCCTGAGCTGAAGGGTCAGAAGCGGCCCGATCTCGTCCTGCTCAACGACGAAGACCTCGCGTACGCGAAGATCCGCCTGGACGACCGCTCGCTCAAGACCGCGATCGCGCACCTGGGCGGCATCGCCGACCCGCTCGCCCGCTCGCTCGTGTGGGGCGCGGCGTGGGATCAGACCCGGGATGCCGAATCCTCGCCATCCGACTACGTCGACCTGGTGCTGCGCAACATCGGCTCCGAGACGGAGTCCACGACGGTGCGCACCACGCTGGCCCAGCTCCAGCTGGCCGCGAACTCGTACGCGGCGCCCGAGAAGCGGGACACCACCCGCGCCAAGGTCGCCGACGGCCTCTGGACGCTGGCGCAGGCGGCGGAACCCGGCAGCGACAGCCAGCTCCAGTTCGTCACCGCGTTCGCCACGGCGGCCTCGACGCCTGAGCACTGGGCGATCGTGCAGTCGCTTCGCGACGGCGAGACGGCCCTGGCCGGCCTCGAGATCGACACCGACCTTTCGTGGCAGCTGCTGATCTCGCTCGCCGCGGGTGGCGTGGCCCATGTCAAGCAGATCGACGAGGCCCTGGCTGCCGACAACACCGCCAAGGGCGGCGAATTCGCTGCCCAGGCGAAGGCATCCATTCCGCACGCCGGCGCCAAGCAGGCGGCGTGGTCCTCGATCATCGACACCGACGATCAGCCCAACACGATCGTGCGCTCGACGGCGCTGGGGTTCCAGCATCCCGCCACCGTCGCCCAGCTGAGCGACTTCGTGAAGCCCTACTTCGACATGCTCCTGCCGATCTGGGATTCCCGCTCATACCAGATCGCGCAGTACATCATCGTCGGGCTCTATCCCGCCCCGCTGGCCGACCTCGAGCTGCGCGACGCGACCCGCGCGTGGCTCGCAGCGAACCCGGATGCCGCTCCGGCGCTGCGCCGCCTCGTGGACGAGAACCTCGCGGGGGTCGAGCGTGCGCTCGCGGTGCAGGATCGCGACGCGTCGTAGCTGACCCACGACGGATTCTCCACACGCTCCGGCGGCGACACGACTCGCTCGCGCTCGTCGCGCCGCCGCCGAGGCGTGTGGGCCCCCGGCCTCGCACTCAGCGGGCGCCGAGGCATCCGTCGTTAGGATCGTCACGATGATTGCGACCTGGACCTCCGTCGACCCGACGATCACCGACCCGGAGTTCTGGGCACAGATCGGTTCCTTCTTCGCCGAGGCAGGCTGGAATGTGATCCGCGTCCTCGGCATCGTGCTCGGTGCCCTGATCGTCGGCTGGATCCTCAAGCTCGTCATCCGCCGAGTGGTCTCGCGGATCGTGAACGGCGCGAAATCCAAAGCGAACGTCGACGACACGCAGGCGCTGGAGCGGTCTCCGCTCGCCGCGATCCGGGTCGTTCAGCGCACACGCACGCTCGGAACGATCCTGCAGAACATCGTCAACGTGTCGATCGTCATCGTCTCGTTGCTGCTGATCGTCAACGTGCTCGCCCCGAACGCTCTGGCCTCGCTCACCCTGCTCACCGCGGCCATCGGCGCGGGGCTCGGATTCGGCGCGCAGAACATCGTCAAGGACGTGCTCAACGGCATCTTCATCGTCGCCGAAGACCAGGTCGGCATCGGCGACGTCGTCGATCTCGGCCTGGCGACAGGGATCGTCGAGTATGTCAGCGTCCGGGTCACGACCGTCCGCGACGTCAACGGCACCCTGTGGTACGTCCGCAACGGTGAGATCCTGCGGATCGGCAACATGTCGATGGGGTGGTCGCGCGTGATCGTCGACCTGGCCCTGCCCGTCGGAACCGATATCGGTCTCGTCGAGAACACGATGCTCGAGACCATGAAGGACCTCGCGAAGGACCCGAAGTGGCGCACCCGCATCATCGACAAGCCCGAGGTGTGGGGCCTCGAGTCGGTGTCGGGCGACGCCCTGGTCATCCGTCTCGTGATGAAGACCCGGGCGAACGCGAAGGACGACGTCGCGCGCGAATTGCGGATGCGGGTCCTTAACTCCGTCGATGAGATGGGGCTCACGCTGCCTCAGCTCAACTCGATCACCCTCAGCGGCCTGGAGGGCGCCCAGCGCGTCCGCGGCGCCAACCCGCCGAAGACCAAGCCGACGACGGCGATCACGACGCCTCCCCCTCCGCCGGAGCGCCCCGTGTGGCGCCCGAAGAAGACGCCCAAAGACCAGACGAAGGGTCCGGCCGACGGCACCGAGGGTTCGACATGACCATGAGCTTCTACGACGAGATCGGCGGCCACGACACATTCGTCCGCCTCGTGGATTCCTTCTACCGAGGCGTCGCCGACGACCCCGTGCTGCGCCCGATGTACCCCGAGGAGGATCTCGGCCCGGCCAAGGAGCGGCTGACGCTGTTCCTCGAGCAGTACTGGGGCGGGCCGAGCACGTACAGCCAGGAGCGCGGGCATCCGCGACTGCGGATGCGCCACGCGACGTTCCACGTCGACCCCGACGCGCGGGATCGCTGGCTCACCCATATGCGCGCGGCGGTCGACGACATCGAGCTTCCTCCGTTGCACGAGGCGACCCTGTGGGACTACCTGCAACGGGCCGCCTTCGCCATGGTCAACACGTTCGAGCCCGCCGGCATCGGCCCGTCCGCAGACGGCCGTGCCGCGGCATCCTTTCCCCTGACACCCCCGGCGGCCTCACCCCCGACGGCATCACCCCCCGCATCGCCCCGCCCGCACTGATCGCCGCTCGCTCGCCGACGAAGGAGTCGCCATGCCCGCATCCTCCACCACGCAGTCCGCCGACATCCTGGTGATCGGCTGGGGCCTGGCCGGGCTTGTCGCCGCCGGCGAGGCGGTCGCCGCGGGCAGGCGCGTCATCATCGTCGATCAGGAACCGCGCACCAACCTCGGCGGGCAGGCATGGTGGTCGTTCGGCGGCCTCTTCTTCATCGACTCGCCCGAACAGCGTCGCATGGGCATCAAGGATTCGTTCGAACTCGCGCATCAGGACTGGTTCGGCAACGCGGGCTTCGATCGCGAAGAGGATGCCTGGCCGCGCCGCTGGGCGGAGGCCTACCTGCAGTTCGCCCACGAGGAGAATCGCTCCTGGCTGCGCGAGAAGGGCGTCGGCTTCTTCCCGGTGGTCGGGTGGGCTGAACGCGGAGGCTACACCGCGACCGGGCCGGGCAACTCGGTGCCCCGCTTCCATGTCACGTGGGGAACCGGCCCGGGGATCGTCGCGCCGTTCCAGGCGGCCGTGGAGGCGGGCGAGGCCCGCGGACTCGTGACGATCCTCCCCCGCCACCGCGTCACGGCCCTCCTCGGAACCGACGGCGTCGTGACCGGCGCGACGGGGGACATCCTCGCTCCGTCCGGCGCGGCCAGGGGTACGGCAACCTCACGGGAGGTCGTCGGGTCGTTCGAGATCACCGCGGGCGGGACGATCGTGTCGTCGGGGGGCATCGGCGGCAACCACGACCTCGTGCGCGCCCAGTGGCCGACGCGGCTGGGCTCGGCCCCGTCGTCGATGGTCGCGGGCGTGCCCGCCTACGTTGACGGATCGATGCTCGCCGTCGCCGAGCAGACGGGCGCCCGGCTCATCAACGGCGACCGGATGTGGCACTACGTCGAGGGCATTCAGAACTGGGATCCGGTCTGGCCGCTGCACGGCATCCGCATCCTCCCCGGTCCCTCCTCGGTCTGGCTCGACGCGACCGGTCGCAGGCTGCCCGTGCCGCTCTTTCCCGGGTTCGACACGCTCGGCACCCTCGCGCATCTGCGCACCACCGGATACGACCACTCCTGGTTCGTGCTGTCCCGCCAGATCATCGAAAAGGAGTTCACGCTGTCGGGCAGCGAGCAGAATCCGGATCTGACGGGTAAGGACGTGCCGCTCCTGGTCAAGTCCCGCCTCGGCAAAGGGGCGGCGGGTCCGGTGAAGGCCTTCATGGACAACGGTGCCGACTTCATCGTGCGAGATACTCTGGACGACCTCATCGCCGGGATGCAGGCCCTCCCGGGCGGCGACGCGCTGGATGCCCAGCGCGTGCGTCTGGAGGTCGAGGCGCGCGATCGCGAGATCGACAACGACTTCACGAAGGACGCGCAGATCGCCATGCTGCGCTCGGCGCGGGCCTACCGCGGCGATCGGCTCGTCCGCACAGCCGTTCCGCATCGCATCCTCGATCCCAAGGCCGGTCCGCTGATCGCGGTGAAGCTGCACATCCTGACCCGCAAGTCGCTCGGCGGCATCGAGACCGACCTCGACGGCCGCGCTCTGGGAGCGAGCGGGGAGCCGGTCCGGGGTCTGTACGCGGCCGGCGAGGCGAGCGGCTTCGGCGGCGGGGGCGTGCACGGCTATCGCGCGCTGGAGGGCACCTTCGTGGGCGGATGCCTGTTCTCCGGCCGGATCGCCGGTCGCGCCGCCGCGGCGGCGGTCTAACCCGCGGGGATCACACCGGTCTCTCGGACCGCGGTCATGCCGACGCGCGCCGGGCCGCGGACGATGACGTGGCCGCGGCTCAGCGAGACCCGCGTCCACGAACCCGACGTGCGCACCGCGGCGTCCTCCTCCCCGACGATGAATCCCATCGTGAATGCCGCGAAGGCGACGCCGAGCGGCAGTCCACCGAGTTGCTCGTCGGGCGCACCCCACACCGCCGCGCGGACGGCGCGGACGGCATCCTCCCCCGGATTCTGCGGCAGCGACTCCGCGACCGTGGCGATCCCCCACTGGGCGCGCGCCGCGAGCACGGACGCGCGGACGACTCCGGCGCGCACCCACCCGCCGCGCGGCGGGGACACGCCCGCCCACGACGGCGCGAGCGCCGTCTCGGGCAGCTGCAGCTGCTCGGCGCTGTCATCCGCACCCGACAAGTCGGAAGCCTCCACCACGAGGTCGCAGACCAGTTCGGGATCGACCGGCAGCGACCGCATGGCCAGCACGGTCGGGGTCGAGTCGAACAGGCCACGCGGCGCGAACGGGGCCGACGTCATCGTGAGGGTGCCGCTGGACGCGTGGAGGCGCACCGCGCCGTCGCCGACACGTGCGGTGCGCCCCGCGAAGATGAGTGCATCCGCCGCGGCAGGGGCGTCCGCGAAGATCAGGCGCTGAGACATCCGCCCTAAGCTACAACACTGTGACCGACGCTCATCACATCGCCCCCGACGACTTCATCCCCGACCCCGATCCGGTCGCATCGATGCTCGCGGTGCTCGACCTCTCGCAGTCGGGTGCGCGCACCACCGAGGACATCTTCACGGGAGTGTCACAGTCGATGCCGCTCGGTCGTGTCTACGGCGGTCAGGTGCTGGCCCAGTCGATCGTCGCAGCGGAGCGGACGATCCCCGACAGCCGGTCCGTCCATTCCATGCACGGCTACTTCCTGCGGCCCGGCGACGCGTCCAAGGGCATCACGTTCTCGGTAGACCGCATCCACGACGGTCGGTCGTTCTCCACGCGCCGCACGCAGGCGTTCCAGGAGGGTGTGCCGATCTTCTCGATGATCGCGTCCTTCCAGGAGGCCGACCCCGGCATCGAGCATCAGACCGATCTGCCGGCCGATGTGCCCGAGCCGGAGGATCTTCCCGATCTGGAAGACCACCTCGCCGGTCTGCACCCGATGTCCAAGCGCCTGTTCATCGACCGACCCGTGGACCTGCGGCACGTCCCCTCGCCGATCTACCTGTCCGTGGAGGGCGACCACGTCCCACGGCAGGCGGTGTGGATGCGGACCCGTCGTCCCATCCCCGACGATCAGCGCATCCACCGCGCCGCACTCGCGTATCTGAGCGACCTGACCATTCAGGAATCCATCCTTCGGGCGCACGGAATCTCCTGGGCAACACCGGGACTGAAGGTGGCGAGCCTCGATCATGCGATGTGGTGGCACCGGCCCGGGCGCGTCGACGACTGGGTGCTGTACGTGCAGGAGTCGCCGAGCGCGCGTGGAGGACGCGGACTCGCGACGGGCCGCATCTACGCTCGCGA
>Ga0190275_10001235_pt1 | contig 19320 bp, 17 predicted proteins | sample Popmic550T_FD_133745 | JGI IMG/M metagenome (GOLD analysis project Ga0190275, IMG submission 133745) | Populus adjacent soil microbial communities from riparian zone of Yellowstone River, Montana, USA - 550 T | ecosystem: Environmental > Terrestrial > Soil > Riparian zone > Trees stand | place...
CGCTCACCGGCACAACGTCGGCTACCTCGTGGCCGACGAGCTCGCGACCCGGATGGGCGCGGGCTTCCGGCCGCACAAGTCCGGCCGGGCCGACGTGGTCGAGGGTCGCCTGTCGATGGGCGGTCCCCGCGTCGTGCTCGCCCGCGGCCGCGGCTACATGAACGAGTCCGGTGGCCCGGTCAAGGCGCTCGCCACGTTCTACAAGATCGCGCCCGACCACGTGATAGCCATCCACGACGAGCTCGACATCGCCTTCGGCACGCTGCGGATCAAGCTCGGCGGCGGCGACAACGGCCACAACGGGCTCAAGTCGATGCGATCGTCGCTGGCCACCGGCGACTTCTACCGGGTCCGGGCCGGCATCGGTCGCCCGCCCGGGCGGCAGGACGTGGCCGACTTCGTGCTGTCCAACTACTCCACCGTCGAGCGCAAGGAGCTGCCGTTCCAGGTCAGCGACGCCGCCGACGCCGTCGAGTCCCTCATCACCGACGGACTCGAGAAGACGCAGCAGCGCTTCAACTCGTGAGGGACGGCGTCGCTCACCCATAGTGGTGAAATCGTCTCCCACTGGTCGTTCCGGTGTCCGCGGCTCGGAAGATGCAGTTGTGCCGCCCGGAGTCGGGCGGCACGCCAATGTGCCGGAGCGTGCGATGGCACCGGCGGGTGCGCCAGGCCCCGCTCGAGTGGGCCGACATCGTGGAATGACTCCCTACATTTGGGTAGCCCCCCTGCGGATCGGGGTGACCCGGGCGGGTCCCTCCGTAGCGTCGCCCACATGACCGTTCGCGTGGGGGAGCCGGTGCTCGAACCGATCTGCCGTGCCGACGTGCGTGAGGTGGCGGGCTTCCTCTCCGCGCATCTCAACTCACGGATCTCCGCGGAGCGGTGGGCCACGATGATCGTGCCGCCCTGGTCCGCCGACGCACCCAACCACGGTTACCTCCTGCGCAGCGACGAGGGCATCGTCGGTGTTCACCTCGCCTTCTACTCGACCCGTCAGGTACGCGGTCGGGCCGAGAAGTTCTGCAACCTCGGTGCGTGGTGCGTGCTCGAGCCGCACAGGGCCCACGGCCTGCGTCTGCTGCGCGCGCTGCTGCGGCAACGCGGCTACACGTTCACCGACCTCTCGCCCAGCGGAAACGTCATCGAGGTCAACCGGCGCCTGAGGTTCCACGAGCTGGACACGGCGACCGCACTGGTGCCGAACCTGCCGTGGCCGGTGCTGTCGCGGCGGGCCTCCGTCACCGACGATCCCGCAGAGCTGGACCGCACCCTGACCGGGACGGACCGCTCCATCCACACCGACCACGCCACCAGCCTCGCCACCCGCCACCTGCTGCTCCGTGCCGACGGCGAGCACTGCTACGTGGTCGTACGGCGCGACCGGCGCAAGGGCCTCCCGCTCTTCGCGACGCTGCTCTACGTCGGCAACCAGGGCCTCTTCGCCCGTCACGGCCGGGTGGTCTTCCGCCACCTTCTCGGCGAGGGAGCGCTGGCGACCCTCTCCGAGCTGCGCGTGGTGGGCAGCCGGCCGCCGTACTCGCGCATGATCGCGTCGCCGCGTCCCAAGATGTTCCTCAGCAAGGCGCTGCAGGCCGACGACATCGACAACATGTACAGCGAGCTCACCTGCGTGGCCTGGTGAGGCCGGGGGATCGGATGCGATGAGGACCCACCTGAACGACCTGCTGACCGAGCAGGCAGCCGTGCGCGGAAGTGCGCCCGCGCTCACCTACGGCGAGCGCACCGTCACCTACGCGACCCTCGCCGACCAGGTGCTGCGCATGGCTGGTGGGCTCCAGGGGATAGGCGTGGAACGCGCGGACCGGGTCGCCGTGTTCGCCGAGAAGCGGATCGAGACCGTCGTCGCCTTGTGGGCGACATCGGCCGCGGGCGGGGTGTTCGTGCCGGTGAACCCGGTGCTCAAGCCGGAACAGGTCGCCCACATCCTCGCCGACTGCGACGTCCGCGTGCTGGTGACCACGGCCGCCCGATGGCGGCTGGTGGCCGACGCGGTGAAGGAGTGCGACGCGTTGCGCGCGGTGGTGCTCGTCGATGAGGTGGTGGAGGCACTGTCGGACGTCGGCACCCACGCCTACGCCGAGCTGATCGCCTCTGCTCCGGCCCCCGCGCGTCCGCCCGGGGTCGACCTCGACCTGGCTGCGATCCTCTACACCTCCGGCAGCACGGGCAGACCGAAGGGCGTCGTGCTGAGCCACCGCAACCTGCTCGTGGGCGCCGAGAGCGTGAGCAGCTACCTGGCCAACACCCCCGATGACGTGATCCTGGCGGCCCTGCCGATCAGCTTCGACGCGGGGCTCAGCCAGCTGACGACGGCGTTCGCGGTCGGAGCTCACGTGGTGCTGGCCAACTACATGTTCCCCAAGGACCTCGTGCGGCTGTGCGATCTGCACGCCGTCACCGGCCTCACCTGCGTCCCACCGTTGTGGATGCAGCTCGTCGACGTCGACTGGCCACAGGAGGCACGGGCGTCGATGCGCTACATCGCCAACACCGGGGGCCGGATGCCGCGCGCCACCCTCGACCGGCTGCGCGCGGTCTTCCCGGGCGCGCGCCCGTTCCTGATGTACGGACTGACCGAGGCCTTCCGCTCCACCTATCTCGACCCGGCGCAGGTCGACGCTCGGCCCGACTCCATCGGGAAGGCCATTCCTGACGCGGAGATCCTCGTCGTGCGCCCGGACGGTCGGCTCGCCGGCCCCGGCGAGGAGGGCGAGCTGGTCCACCGCGGTCCCCTTGTGGCGCAGGGCTACTGGAACGATCCGGTCCGTACGGCGGAGCGCTTCCGCCCGCTGCCGGGCCCCCACGAGGGCTGGCGGCGGCCCGAGCTCGCCGTGTGGTCCGGGGACACGGTCAGGGTCGACGAGGAGGGCTACCTCTACTTCGTCGGCCGGGTCGACGACATGATCAAGACCTCGGGCTACCGCGTCAGCCCGACGGAGGTCGAGGAGGTCGCCTATGACTCCGGGCTGGTCCGCGACGCCGTCGCGCTCGGAGTGCCGGACGAGCGGCTCGGGCAGCGGATCGTGCTCGTGGTGACGCCGGCCGCACCAGCCGGCCTCGAGGTGGATCAGCTGCGAGCCATCCTCAGGCAGACCCTCCCCGCATTCATGGTGCCGGCGGAGATCCGGGTCGCGACCGACCTGCCGCGCTCTCCCAACGGCAAGTTCGACCGGGTCCGGATCCGGTCCGAGGTGGCGTCATGAGACCGGAGCACCACGTGGCGAGGTTCGGGAGCGCAGCCGGTGAGCTCCTGGTGGGAGGCGTGTCGCTGCGACGCCTGGCCGACCGGGTGGGCTCGACCCCGTTCTTCGCCTACGACCGAGCCCAGCTCGACAGCCGGTTGGCGCAGCTGCGTTCGGCGCTGCCCGACACGCTGGAGCTCGGCTATGCCGTCAAGGCGAACCCGATGCCGGCGGTGGTCCAGCACGTCGCGCGCCTCGTGGACTCGCTGGACGTCGCATCGGCCGGCGAGATGCACGTCGCACTGGACACCGGGATCGAGCCGTCCCGCGTGAGCTTCGCCGGTCCGGGCAAGACGACCGATGAGCTGGTCCAGGCCGTGGCGGCCGGGGTGCTCGTCGAGGTGGAGTCCGCTGGTGAGCTGGACCGGCTGGTCTCGGTCGGGGAACGGGTGGGCGCACGTCCCGTGGCCGCGGTGCGCGTCAACCCCGACTTCGCGGTCAGGGGCTCCGGGATGCGCATGGGTGGAGGCCCGCAGCAGTTCGGCATCGACGCGGAAGAGGTGCCCGGGTTGCTGAGCGACGCCGCGGACCGGGACATCGACGTCGTCGGGTTCCACGTCTTCGCCGGCTCCCAGAACCTCAGCGCCGACCTCCTCGTCACCGCGCACGGCCACACGGTGGAGCTCGTGCTCCAGCTGGCCGACAAGTCCCAGCAGCCCGTGACGTACCTCAACCTCGGTGGTGGGCTGGGCATCCCCTACTTCGAGAAGGACGAGGCGGTGGACCTGCGGCGGGTGGGGGACAACCTGGCGACCCTCCTGGACACCCAGGTCACGCCTGCGCACCCCGAGGCCAGGGTCGTGCTCGAGCTCGGTCGTTACATCGTTGGTGAGTGTGGCGTCTACGTCACGAGGGTCGTCGACGTCAAGCAGTCCCGTGGGCAGTCGTACGTCGTCGTCGACGGCGGCATGCACCACCAGCTGGCCGCCTCAGGGAACTTCGGCCAGGTGATCCGTCGCAACTATCCGCTGGTGGTCGGCACCAGGCTGCACGAGGCTCCGGCCGGCTCCGCACACGTGGTCGGCTGTCTGTGCACGCCGCTCGACCTGCTCGGCAGCGACGTCGAGCTGCCCCGGGTCGAGGTCGGCGACCTCGTGGTCGTCTTCCAGGCGGGTGCCTATGGGTTGACCGCCAGCCCCGTGGCCTTCCTCGGCCATCCACCCGCTCGCGAGGTGCTCGTATGACCTCGACCGAACCCGAAGGGACGTGCTGACACATGGAGCTGGACGTGGGTGCCCCACTGGCACGCGTAGACGTGGTGACCGGAATCAGCGACCTCCTCGCGGAGATCCTCGGTCTCGGTGATCGCCGGCACGCCCTGACCGCCGACACCGAGCTCTTCGGAGCGCTCCCCGAGCTGGACTCGCTGTCGGTGCTCGAGCTGGCGACGGCCCTGGAGGAGACCTACGACGTCGTGATCGACGACGAGGACTTCACCGGGGAGGTCTTTGCGACCATCGGGTCCCTCGCGGACTTCGTCGTGTCCCGCTCCTAGGGCGCTCGCACCCCCGCTGCGACTCGCGCCGCATCGCTCACCAATATCGGCGAATCGCGCCGGGGCCAACGGCTTCGGCGTCCCCGACTACTGCACGATGGCGACGCCACACCGGGCAGGCCACGACCGAGCCGCTCGGTGTGGACCAGCTCGCCGACCGGAGGGACACCCACCATGAGCTCGCTCCTGACATCCGGAGCCGTCGGCCGACGATCCCGGGACGCACTGATCCACGCCCGCGGTCGGATGATCTTCGCCGTGCCGGACCGGTGGCGTGGCCGGGTGGCCGCGGCGCTGCCGGCGCGCCTCGTGCCGCCCGAGATGCGTCCCGGCTTCTTCGACGACTTCTTCGACGAGGGCGACCCCTTCGGGTTCGACCGCCACCCCGAGGAGAAGCTCAAGTTCGACAGGACGCTCGAGGTGTGCGGCGAGGGCCCCCTGGGACGAGTCCTGGAGCTCGGGTGCGCCGTCGGCACCTTCACCGAGGTACTGGCCCCCCGGGCCGAGGACGTGCTGGCGCTCGACGTCTCCCAGGCCGCTGTCGACCAGGTGCTGGAGCGCACGCGCGCCTTCTCGAACGTCCGAGCCGTGGCGATGAGCATCCCGCGCGAGTTCCCGGACGGGACGTTCGACCTCGTCGTGGCCTCCGACGTCCTCTACTACCTGCCCGTGGTGGAGCTGCAGCGCTGCGTCGACCGCATCGAGGCGAGCCTGGCCCCCGGCGGGGCGTTCGTCGCGGTCCACTACGTCCCGCGGATGGGCAGCGTCCTCAACGGCGACGAGGCCCACGACGTCGTCGTCGCCCACACGGGCCTCGAGCACGTCCTCTCCGAGCGCACGGAGTTCGGATCGGGTCGCCCCTACCGGGTCGATCGCTTCGAGAAGGCCTGAACCACCCACCCACGCAACGACGCCACCCGCGAGCGGGTGGCGTCGACGCGTGTGAGGGTCAGCGCGTGGGCTTGGGGCAGATCGATTCCCCGGTGGGTGCCTCGATCCGCTCGAGCCAGTCCTCACGCCACAGCGGCAGGTGCTCGCGGGCGCAGAACCAGGCACCCGAGGTGTAGTGGCCCTTGCAGACCACGTCCTCGAGGGCGATGCACTCCTGCTTCATGTGCAGCAGCTCGCCCGTGCTCTCGTTGATGAGGCGCTCCACCCGGCTCCGCACGCGGAAGGTGCGGCCGCAGTACTGCACCATCTCGTGGGTGAACAGCATCCCGCGGTGGGCGGCTTCCGCGTTGAGGGTCTTGCCGATCTCCTCCTTGGAGCGCACCCGGACCCACTCGCCCGGCTGCAGACCGAGCTTCTCGCCGTCGACGCGCTTGTCGCCGGCGACCTCGAGCGGCAGGTACGGGCGCAGGCCCGCCTTCCTGGCCAGCTTGGTCACCAGGGCGCTGGAGCCGACGCGGACCAGCTCGGGGACGCCCACGTTGCCGACGCGGACCTCACGGACGTACTGGCCGACCGCCTTCTCGGGGATCGGCGTCGTGGCGCGCGTCGCCTCCGTGGCCTGGCAGCGGAACACCTCGCCCCGTTCGGGGTCGGTGCGATGGGCGCCGAGGTCGAGCAGCGGCAGCAGCCGACCCGGCACCACGGCGTGCGCGTCCTCCTCGGCCGCGGACCCGTCGACACGCTCGAGCCATGCCTCCTTCCAGAAGATCCGGCACTCGGCCTGGCAGCCGCCGTGGCCGGAACCGTCGCACCGCGTCTCGTTGAGGAGCACGGCGTCGGTCATCCGCCGACTGCGGGACTCCTCGCCCATGTAGTCGCAGATCTTCTCGAGCCGGCGGTAGACCGTCATGGTCCGGCCGGCGTACTCCGTCATCTCCAGCATGAACGGGACGTTCTCGAAGGAGCCCGTCTCGTCGAGCGTCTCGAGGATCTCGTTCAGCGGGCGCAGGCGCACCCTGTCGCCGGGGCGCAGCGACCCCGGCTCGACCGGTTGCCTGGTCGGTCCTGTGGCGATCGTCATGACCACATCGAGCCTCACGCCACGACGCAGATGGCGTGCACGCCCACGGTTTCCCCCAGAGAGGGTATGCAGTCCGCGCCGCGTCTCGCCAGAATCGACGAAGGGGCTACGACGGCTGCGGTTCTGTGTGCGGCCCGGGGGAGGAAGTGGGCGAATGAGGCGGAAGGCCGAGGCGTTGCTGCGCGCGGGGCTGCGCTCGACCTTCGGCATCTGGCCCCTGTTCGAGGCGCGCACCAAGGCCCGCCACTGGCCGAGCGCCGTCCGTGCACACGCGACGGAGCGGAGCGAGGTGCGACGGCTCCGTCGGACGGTGGACGTTCCACCTGCCCTGGTCGTCACCGTCATCCCGACCTACCGGCGACCCGAGTCCCTCGGGCGAGCCGTCCAGAGCGCCCTCGCCCAGACGGTCCGGGACCACGTCGTCATCGTGGTCGACGACGGGGGAGGACTGCCGCCACTTCCGGATGACGAGCGACTCGTGGCCGTCTCGCTCTCCCGCAACATCGGGCGTGCCGGCTGCGTGCGCAACGTCGGCATCGCCCTGTCCTCCTCGACGTACCTCGCCTTCCTCGACGACGACAACGAGTGGCGACCCCATCACCTCGCAACGGCGCTGGAGGCGCTCGACAGCGGCCTCGACCTCGTCTACACGGGGCTCGAGCGCATCCACCCGGACGGGACGCTGCTCGACGTGGTGTCGCGACCGTTCGATCGCCGGTCGCTCCGTGAGTGGATGTGCGTCGACACCAACTGCATCGTGGTGCGGCGTGGCCTCGGCGTGCGGTTCAGCCGCCTGCCGCGCTCGAGCCCGAAGGCGCCGCCGGAGGACTGGGAGCTCGTGTGGCGGTTGAGTCGGCGCGCACGCGTGAGGCACGTGCCGGAGACGACGGTCATCTACCTCGTGAACCCTGACAGCTACTACACCCGGTGGGACAGCCAGGCCGCTCCTCCCGACGGCGTGCGAGCACCACGATGAGCGGGTCGCCACGGATCGTGCTGGCGTCGCGGCGAGCCGTGGAGGAGAAGGTGTGGCAGGCCTCGCAGCTCGAGTTCGAGGACGTCGTGGCGCAGGTGGACGATGTCGCGTGGTGCCTGCCCCGACCGTTGGGCGGGGGACCGGCAGTCCGGCTCGCCCACGGGGTGCTCAACCGGGCGGGGCGGCCGTTGGGACGCGACCGCCGGACGAAGATGCGGCCCCCCGACCCCATTCAGGCCGACGTCGCGGCCGACCTGTTCTTCGCCGTCTTCGCTGACGCCAACGAGATCGGCATGCTGCCGCACGTGGAGCGGACGGTGCGGAGCGCCGGGGCGCGCATCGCCTGGATCGTCGAGCTGTGGACCCCCCAGCTCGCCCAGGCCACGGACTACCTGCGCCAGCTGAGCGGGTTCGACCACGTCATCGTGTCCAACCGCGCGGTCGTGGAGGCAGTCGGACGCATCACCGGCGTCCCCTGCTCCTACCTGCCGATGGCGATCGACACCGACCGCTACGCGCCCCCGGGACCCGACACGCCGGCCCGAACGGTCGACGTCGCGAGCTGGGGGCGTCGCTTCACGGGCACCCACGACCCGCTCGTGCGCGCCATGGCCGACCACGACCTCTTCTACCACTTCGACACCTTGCGCGGACCGTGGACGCTCATCGACCACGCCGAGCACCGGCTGCAGCAGGCCAGGCTGCTGCAGCGCACGCGCTACTCGATCGTCTACCGCATCAACGACGAGGAGGGCCGGATCGGCCGCACCGGCGGGGACGAGTCCCTGACCAACCGCTACTTCGAGGCGCTCGCGGCCGGCACCATCATGCTCGGCACCGCACCGGAGTCCGTCGAGTGGCACGACTGCTTCCCCTGGGAGGACGCGGTCGTGCCGATCCCGGTACCCGCTCCCGACATCGTCCGGACGATCAGGGAGCTCGATCGTGACCCCGCCCGGCTCGAGCGGGCCAGGCGCGCAGCGATCACGACGTTCCTCAGCCGCCACGACTGGGCACACCGGTGGCGCGACGTCCTGGCCCTCGTCGGGATGGAGCCCCATCCACGGTTGGTCGACCGCCTCGACCACCTCGGGTCCCGCCTGGCCGACTGGGAGGCCAGAGCACCGTCGTGATGCGAGACGGCGGGCGACCCGAGCAGCCCTCCCCATTTGTGGGGAGGGTGGTGCCGCTCGCCGGTCACCGCTCCGGGGGAGCCGCAGGGTGGACCTGTTCGCGAAAGGAGTCGTGGGGGGAGTGACCAGCACGCGCGAAGCACGACGTACGACCTTCGACGCCGTCGTCGACACCGACGGCGTCGCGAGGGCGTCCCGCCACACCCTCCTGGCCCAGGTGGCGACCCAGGTCTCCCGCCTCGCCGTCAGCATCATCCTGGCGAGACTGCTCACTCCCAGCGAGTTCGGCGTCGTCGCCGCTGGGATGGTGGTCATGGTGGTGGCCTGGCAGCTGACCGACCTGGGGACGTCCGCCGTCATCGTCCAGCGCGACGTCATCGACGACGCCTTGGTGAGCTCGCTCTTCTGGTTCAACCTCGCCCTCGGTGTCCTCCTGTCCGCGATCACCGTCGCCGGGGCCGGTCCGCTGGCCACGGCGCTCGGGCAGCCCCAAGCGGCTCCGGCCATCCAGGCGCTGGCCGCCGTCTCGTTCCTCGGAGCGCTCGGAAACATGCACCACGCCTTGCTGAGGCGCACCATGCAGTTCGGCCGGCTCGCGACCATCACGATCGCCAACGCGCTCGTCAACAGCCTGCTGGGGATCTCGCTCGCCCTCGCGGGTGCCGGGATCTGGGCCCTCGTCCTGGGGACCGTGGCAGGGGTGGCCGTGTCGACCGCGGCCGCGTGGTGGTTCGAGCGGTGGCGGCCCTCCGCGACGTTCAGCGTCCGACGACTGCGGGACGTGGCGCGCTTCAGCATCCACTTCTTCTGGTCCAACGCGCTCGCGGTGGTGTTCGGCCAGCTCGACAAGATCATCATCAGCCGGATGCTCGGCGGTGCGGCGCTCGGCACCTACACGGTCGCCCAACGCACCGTGCTGTCCCCGGTCAGCGCGGTCAGCGGAACCGTCTCAGCCGTGAGCTTCTCGGCGTTCTCCCGGGGGCAGGACGACCCGGACCGGATGCGTTCCGGCGCGACCCGGGCCCTGGGCGTCGTGGCCCTCGTCGTGCTGCCCACCATGGTCGGCCTGGCCGTCCTGGCCGAGGAGGCCGTGGCGGTGGTGTACGGCCCGCAGTGGGCGTCAGCCGTCCCGGTCATGCAGGTGCTCGCCCCGGTGGCAGCCGTGCAGGCAGCCGCGTGCGTCACCGCGTCGGTGATGTTGGCGATGGGTCGCAGCGACTGGCTCTACCGGTGGGCTCTGGCCAACTGCCTGGTCGGTGCCGGCGCGATGGTGGTGGGCGCCCAGTGGGGCCTGGTGGGCGTGAGCCTGGCCCTCGCCGCGGTCGTCACGCTCCTCACGCCGTTCGAGATGCGGATGGCGTTGCGCCTCATCGACCTGCACCTGTCGACGTACCTGCGAACGCTGGTGCCCCACGCCGTCATCACGTCCGTCATGGCGCTGACCGCGTGGCTGGTGGCGGGGGGGATCGAGGCGCTCGGCGGCGCGGACGTGGAGCAGCTGCTCGGCGGAGCCGCTGCGGGAGCGGTCGTCTACCTGGTCCTGATGTGGCGTTCCGGCGTCCCGGCGGTGGACGACGCCCGCCGGGTCGTGGGGCGCTGGGCGGTCCGCAGGTCAGGCGCCGACAGGTCGGGTGGCGACGAGACGTCCGTGAACGGTCCTTTGGGGTGAGCAGACAGGTGGGAGATCCGGAGATGTGTGGAGCACGAGTGAGGACGGGGGTGCCGTCGCCGGCACCTCGGGGCACGACAGGGGGCCGGACACATGGACGCCGTTGACATCCTGAAGGTCTGCTTCCGCCGGTGGTACGTCATGCTGCCGATCCTGGTCGGTGCAGCGGGCATCAGCTATCAGCTGATCCAGACACAGGAGACGGGCTACACGGCCGCGGCGTCCTACGGCCTGGTCCAGCCGCGGCTCGCGGCCGGGACCGACACGGGTGAGCGCAATCCCCTCGGCGACGACGACAGCGACCTGGTCGGCGCAGCGCTCGAGGCGCAGCTGAACTCGAGGCAGACGCAGCAGGAGCTCGGCAGCGACGCCACGCAAGGATGGGGACCGGGCGAGACGGCCAACGGCTCGTCCTACTCGGTGAAGATCCCGCTGTACGAGACGACGTACGAGGTCCGCGCGTGGGGCACCGACCCGCAGGCCGTCCAGGACGTGGTCGACCGGGTGCTCGAAGCTGCTCCCGGCATCGCCGACGAGCTCCAGACCCGTGCCGGCGCATCTGCCGCCGTGCGCTACGAGCCCTTCGTCCTCGCGCCCACGCAGGTGGACGCACTCCCGTCGACGTCCGCGATGAAGCTCGTGATCGCCGTGATGGGCGTCGGGGTGCTGGTCGGGGCGGCGTGGTCGATCGTGGCCGACCGTCTCCTGAGGCGCCAGCGGCCGGCGAGGAGGCCGGCGTCACGGACGGTCGATCCCGCCGCGGGTCCGACATCCACCGGGACCTTCGCGGACGGCGGGGCCGTCCGGTCGCCGCGGGCTCCCGGGTCGCCGAGCTCCGGACGGGATGGACCGACAGCACCCTCCTCCGACCCGGTGGTCCCCACCAGGACCACCGAGACGGCCGAGAGTGCCGGTGCGACCAAGCCCTCGGCGGCTGTCGACCCCGGCAAGCCCTCCAAGAACGGCAAGCCCGGCAAGCCCGGCAAGCCGGGCAGGACCGGCGGACCGCCGCCGGCGGCGAGCTCGGGTCCCGACCGACGCCACCAGCCGTTGATCCGGCGGTGACTCGTGTCGTCGGCTCTGCACCAGCGGGTGCGCCGGGTGCTGACGCCCGTCGTGGCCACGGGGGGAGTCGCGATGCTGATGCTCGCCGCGATCGTGCCGTTCACCGGCGTGCTCGGCGGGACCGCGACCGCGGCGCTGCTGGTCCTCGGGCTGATCGTCGGGCTGCTCGTCCTCTCGGCCCGTGACGGGTGCTCGGTCCTGACGTGGATGGTCGTGCTGCTCCTGCTGGTGCCGCAGCCCTACGTGCTCGTGGGCCCGCTGAAGTCCGTGGGCAACCCCGCGACGCTCGTCGCGCTGGGCGCGCTGGCGATCTGGGCCGCGTCGCGGATGTTGAACCTCAGCCAGGCCGAGGAGCTGCACCCGGTGCGCTGGGTCGTGCTGGTCTTCACGATCGCTGCCACGGCGTCGTACGCGACGGGGATGCTGCGGGACCTGACGGCGGGCGAGCGGGAGAGCATGGACCGGGTGGTCTTCCTGCACCTGGCGCTGCTGGGAGTCGTCCTGCTCGCGGTCGATGAGCTGGGTACCCGCGACCGCATCACCACGCTGCTGCAACGTGTCGTGCTCATCGGGGCAGTGGCCGCGGGGATCGGGATCCTGGAGTTCGCGTTCTCGGGCTTCAACTTCCGTGAGGTCATGCGCCTGCCCGGCCTCACCATCCATGTCGACACGATCGCGGAGACCCGCTCGGGCTTCAACCGGATCACGGCGGGCGCCTCCCACCCCATCGAGTTCTCCGTCGTCACCGCCGCACTCGTCCCCCTGGCCCTGCACTTCGTCCTGCACGCGGAGAACCGCCGGTGGCGCTTCGCCCTGGCCCTGACCGCCCTGCTGGCCGCGATCCCGCTGAGCGTCTCGCGCTCGGGCTTCCTGGCACTCGCCGTCGGCTTCCTGGTCTATGCCGCCTCCCTCTCGAACCGGGGCCGCTTCAACGCGCTGGTGCTGGGGGTCATCGGGCTGGGCGTCTTCCGCGCCCTGGTCCCGGGACTGCTCGGCACGGTCCGCTCCCTGTTCCGCGACGCCGGCGACGACCCGAGCATCCAGGGTCGCACCGACGACTACCAGCAGATCCCCGACCTCATGCACGGGCACTGGTGGGGCGGTCGGGGGCTCGGCACGTTCGTGCCCGACGTCTACTTCTTCCTCGACAACCAGTACCTGGCTGCCCTCCTCCAGGGCGGCGTGATCGGCCTCGGCGCCTGGGTCGCCCTCCTCGTGGTGGGCGTGGGCGTGGCTCGAGGGGTCCGGCGGCGGGCCACCGACCCTGCGCTGCGGAGCCTGGGCCAGGCGCTGGCGGCCACCATCGCCGCCCTCGGCGTGTCGGCCTTCGTCTTCGACGCGCTCAGCTTCCGCCAGAGCAGCTTCCTGCTCTTCCTGACCATCGGGTGCGCGGGCGCGCTCTGGAGCCTCGTCAGGCACGAACCCAAGGAGCAGCACCGCGTCGGCGGACGCCCGACCCTGACCGACATGGGCGACAGGTCCCGCGGTGGCTCCGAGGGGGCGGGCGGCAGCCTCGACGATGGAACGCGGGCCAGCCCGGCGGGGGTCGGCCCGGCGGGGGTCGTCCCGGCGGGGGTCGGCGTCGGCCCACGGGAGGCCAGGTGACGGTCGCGAGCGTCGTGATCCCCGCGCACGACGAGGCCGCCTCGATCGGCCGCACCCTCCGCGCCCTGCGCAGCGGTCTGGGGGAGGCCGACCTCGACGTCGTGGTGGTGTGCAACGGCTGCACCGACGCGACCGCGGAGATGGCCCGGCAGGCCGACCCCCGAGCCCGCGTCATCGAGATCGCCCAGCCCTCCAAGAACGAGGCGGTCCGCGTCGGCAACGCCTCCACGGACGTCTTCCCGCGGGTGCACCTCGACGCCGACATCGAGCTCCGGGGCTCGGAGCTCCTCGAGCTGGTCGCACCGCTCGCGGGCGGGCGGGTGCTCGCCACGGCGCCGATGCGCAGCGTGCCGCGCGAGGGGTGCTCGCGGTGGGTGAGGTGGTACTACGACGTGTGGGAGGCCCTGCCCCACGTGGAGTCCGGCCTCTTCGGCCGCGGCGTCGTCGCGCTGTCGCGAGAGGCCCAGACACGGGTCGAGGCGCAAGCGGAGATGATGAACGACGACCTCGGCATGTCGGAGGCGTTCGCTGCCGACGAGCGGCTCGTCGTGACCGGCGCTGTCGCGGTGGTCCGTCCGCCGCGCACCGTGCGGGACCTCGTACGACGACGCACCCGGGTGGCCACAGGCAACGCGCAGGCCGCCCGCCTCGGTGTGCGGCGGCCGACGTCTCACACCACGGTGCGCACCCTGCTCGGCCTGGCGGTGAGCCGCCCCGGTCTGGCGGTCCGGCTGCCTGTCTTCGTCGGTGTCTACCTCGTCGCGGCACTGGGCGCGCGCCGTGCAGTCAGGTCCGGGGACTTCGTGACGTGGCAGCGCGACGAGAGCTCCCGCACCTGACCGGTCACGACGGCACGGACGCGTCCGCGCCGAGTGCGACGAGCACTGCGCCCGGGCTCAGCCGATCGAGCTCGCCGCGGATCTCGTCGACGTAGACGGGGTTCATCGCCACGACGAGTCGGGCGGCGTCCTGGGCGAGCGCCGCGGGCGCAAGGATCTGGTGGCCGGTGCCGGCGACGTACTTCCCGGACAGGTGCGGGTTGACGTCGATGACGGCGTCGACCGCGGCCGCGACCGGACCCAGTGCGTGGAGGAATGCAGTTCCCTTCGACCCCGACCCCCACAGCACGACCCGGCCGGATCGCGCGTGCTCCTCGATGGCCCGGACGAGCCACCCCAGCTGGTGTGACGCCGCGGTGCGGAACCGCTCGGCGTCCCGGACGAGCCCGACGAGGTGGGCGTCCGGGACCCGCATGGGCCGCGGCCGGCCGGTGGGCAGGGCCTCGATGTGGACGTACTGGTCCGCGTAGGCGAGCGTGGCGGACCGGACCTCGAACCCGGCGGCCTCGAAGAGCTCGACGGCCACGGCGCGGGTGAGGTAGTTGCAGTGCTCGTGGTAGACGTCCCAGAACGCGCCCTCGGCCAGGATCCGTCCCGCCTCCGGAAGCTCGACGAGCACCGGCACGTCGGGTCGATCCTCCAGGCCGCGGCGCAGCGCACGCAGGAGGGCGCCCGGGTCGTCGACGTGCTCGAGGACGTGGCGCATCGCCACCGCGTCCACGCCGGACAGGTCGGTGCCGTCCCCGAACGCCTCGGCGAGAAGTGCCACGCGCGCGTCGGACTCGCCGAAGCGGCCCGGGTCGACGGTCGGGTCCATCGCCAGCACCCGGCCGGCCCCGGCACCGGCCAACAGGCGGCTGAAGTCACCACGGCCGGCGCCGATCTCGAGGACCGTGCACCCCTCCAGGTGCCAGTCCGCCACCCAGCGCTCGGCGAGGCCACGCGCGTAGTCGAGGAAGGTCGCCGAGAACGCCTGCGAGTCCTCGTAGCGCGCGCTGTAGGACATGTCCTGCTCGGCGAAGAGCCGGTTGCTCATCGCCCCGCACCCGTGGCAGAGGACGACGGCGAGGCCACCCTGCGCGATCGTGCGGGCCTCCGCGCGGGTGTCCATGACCAGGCAGCTGTGGACCGGGACCGTCGCCACCTCGTGGACCATCTCGCCGCCCGGCCGTCCGCACAGCGAGCAGGCGCGCCCTGGGTACGCCTCAGGCGTCGGAGCGGACAAGGTCGAGCCTCGCCTTCTGCACGAGGAAGCCCTCGGCGTAGCGGGCTCGGCACTCGACACCCCGCAGCCGCATCATCGCCAGGAACGTCTCGTCGTCCCACCAGTCGCGACCGACCTGCGAGGGGTAGACCTTCGTGAGCAGCTCGGCCTTGCGCCGGGCGAGGTCGTCACCGAGCGGCACGTAGTGGGTCACCCGTCCGAGGTCTCCGTCCCACTTGGGGATCTCGTAGTGGAGGACGAGGGAGTCGCGCCAGACCGTCGGCACCAGCTCGGCCAGCAGGCGGTGGTCCTGGTGGCTGTCGTCCGCCCGCGGCGCCAGGACCAGGTCGGGCGACGGGCGACGCCGCGCCGCCTGCTCGAGGAAGTCCTTGACCGCCGACCAGTGGTCGGGCAGGCGTGAGTCGGGCAGGTCACCGAAGTCGATCCCGGCCGCCGTGCCGTTGAAGGCGGTCACGGCGTGCTCGGCCTCGAGCCGCCGCTCCGTCGAGGCGGTGGCGACCAGGCAGTGCACCTCGACACCCGGGCGCTCCCGCAGCGCGAGCAGGGTGCCGCCGCAGCCGATCTCCACGTCGTCGGGGTGGGCTCCGACGGCGAGCACCTGCATCGGCCCTGCGGCCAGGTGCAGGTCCCTCACGTCGTCGCCACCAGCCTCGGTGCCGTGACCGGTGCCGCCGGCGGTCGTCGCCACAGCGCCCACGGGCACTCGCCGGACCAGTAGAGGGCCTCGAGCGAGGCACGCTCCTTGAGCGTGTCCATGGGGCGCCAGAAGCCGTCGTAGGGGATCGCGAGCAGCCGACCGTCGTGGGCCGCCCGGACACACGCGTCGGTGACGAGGTCGTCGCCCTCCTCGAGGTAGTCGAAGATCCCCTGCCGGAAGACGAAGAAGCCGCCGTTGACGCGCAGAGGGAGGTCCTCGGCGGACTGGAAGCCCGAGACCCGGTTGTCGTCGCCGGTCAGGACCACGTGGAAGGAGCCCGGGGGCCGGATCGCCAGCAGTGAGCCGACGGCGTCGGAGGCGGCCAGCGTGGCGACCAGCTCGTCCATGGGGGCGTCGGTCAGCACGTCGCCGTAGTGGGCGAGGAACATCTCGTCGTCGCCGAGGTGCTGTCGGACCCGCCGCAACCGCTCCCCGATCTCGGTGCTGAGGCCGGTGTCGACGAACGTGATGCGCCAGTCGCCGATGTCGCTGCCGAGCAGCTCGACGTCACGTCCGCCCCCGGACAGGACGAAGTCGTTGCTCGCGGTCTCGTCGTAGTGCAGGAAGTAGTCCTTGACGACCTGGCCGCCGTAGCCGAGGCACAGCACGAACTCCGTGTGCCCGAAGTGCGCGTAGTAGCGCATGATGTGCCACAGGACCGGCCGGTCGCCGACCGTCATCATGGGCTTGGGTCGGGGGTCGTCGTCCGTACGCATGCGCATCCCGAGACCCCCGCAGAAGAGGACGACCTTCATCCCAGCACCTCCAGGGTGGGTAGCGGGAACACGAGCCGTGCCCCCCATTCGCGGGTGTGCGCCAGCTGCTGCGTGATCTCCTCACGCAGGTTCCAGGGCAGCACCACGATGTAGTCGGGACGCACCTCCTCGAGGTGCGACGGATCGAAGATCGGGATGTGCGTCCCCGGGAGGAACTTCCCGTGCTTGAAGGTGTTGCGGTCGACCGTGAAGGAGATGAGGTCCTGCCGGACGCCGGCGTGGTTGAGGAGCGTGTTGCCCTTGCCGGGCGCGCCGTACGCCGCCACGGTCGCCCCCTCCCGCGAACGGTCCAGGAGGAACTGCACGAGGTCGTTCCGGGCGGTGGCCACGGACCGGGCGAAGCCGTCGTGCCCCTCGACGGAGTGCAGGCCGGCCGCCTCCTCGTCCGCGAGGATCTTCGCGACGCTGTCGCTCGGTGCTCCGGCCGCCTCGGTGGGCACCGACCACGTGCGGAGGGAGCCGCCGTGCGTCGAGAGCTCCTCGACGTCGACCACGGTCAGCCCCGCCGCCTCCAGCACCCGCTGCGTGGTGAGCAGGGAGAGGTAGGAGTAGTGCTCGTGGTAGATCGTGTCGTAGAGGTTGCCCTCGATGAGCCGCAGGAGGTGCGGGATCTCGATGCTCACCGTGCCGGCGTCACCGGCGAGGGCGCGCAGTCCGCGCGCGAAGTCGACGATGTCGGGCACGTGCGCGAACACGTTGTTGGCCGTGACCAGGTCGGCCGGGCCGTGCAGTGCCGCGAAGTCGCGTCCGGTCGTCTCGCCCAGGAAGGTCACGGTGGTCGGGATGCCCTTGGCCCGCGCGGCCTCGGCCACGTTGGCGGCGGGCTCGATGCCGTGGCAGCGGATGCCGCGCGCCGCCACGTGCTGGAGGAGGTAGCCGTCGTTGCTCGCCACCTCGACCACGAACGAGTCCTCGCCCAGGCGCAGCCGGGTGGCGGCGTCCTCGACGTAGCGGCGGGCGTGCTCGACCCACGACTCGCTGAAGGACGAGAAGTAGGCGTAGTGACTGAAGATGTCCTCGGCTGCGATGTAGGCGGGGAGCTGGACGAGCAGGCAGCTCTCGCAGATGCGCACGTTGAGCGGGTAGAACGTCTCACCCTGGTCGAGCTGGTCGGCGCTCAGGTAGCTCTCGCACGGCGGTGACATCCCGAGGTCCACGAAGGTCCTGCTGAGCTCGGCACCGCAGAGGCGGCAGAGCGGGGCGCTCATGACGCCACCCCCTCGGCCGGGACCGGTCGTTCCATCCGCAGGTCGTGCGTCAGCCGGCCCGCGGCCTGGAGCTCGCGGATCCTGCTCAGGCGGACGAAGCGCGGACCCTCGAAGTCCTCGGCGCTGAGTCCACGCTCGGCCATGTCCCGGGAGAGCTCGGCGATGCCGTCCGCGATGGTCCACGCGGGAGCGAAAGCGGGGAGCACGCGGTTGATCTTGGTGAAGTCGACCCGGTAGTCGCGGGTGTCGGGCCCGGCGCCCGCGGCGAAGGTCACCGGCACGTCCATGGCGCGGGAGACCTCGAGCGCGATGTCGCGCACCTGCACGACGTCGGCGTCGCGGCCCACGTTGAAGGCCTCGTCGTGGACGGCCTCGGTCGGCGCGTCGAGGACGGCGGCGAAGGCGCGGGCGATGTCCTCGGCGTGGACGAGCGGTCGCCACGGTGTGCCGTCGCTCTGGAGCTCGACCCGACCGCGCGTGAACGCCGTGCCGGTCAGGTTGTTGACCACGATGTCGGCCCGCAGCCGCGGGGAGGAGCCGTACGCCGTGGCGTTGCGGAGGTAGGTGGGGCTGAACGCACCGTCGGCCAGCGCCGAGATCCCCTCCTCGGCCAGGACCTTGCTCTCGCCGTAGGGCGTGACGGGACGGAACGGCGCGTCCTCGTCCACCGTCGCGTCCCCGGCGGCGCCGTAGAGGGAGCAGGACGACGCGAAGAGGAACCGCCCGACGCCGGCTGCCTTGGCGGCCCGCGCCGTGTGCACGGCGCCGTGCGCGTTCACCGAGTAGGTCGCGTCGGGATTGAGGTGGCCGACCGGGTCGTTGGAGATGGCGGCCAGGTGGACGACCGCGTCGAAGCCGTGGAGGTCCTCGGCCGTGGTGTCCCGCACGTCCCCGGTGCGCTGCTCGTAGCCCGTGACGGGCGCACCGAAGTCGCAGCCGTCGTACCAACCGGCGTCCAGGCCGACGACGTCGTGCCCGGCGGCCAGCAGGTGGGGGACCATCACGGCTCCGAGGTAGCCCCGGTCTCCGGTCACCAGCACCCTCACGACCGACCTCCTGCTGCTGGCACCCGATCGATGCCGTTGTCCCGTGCTGTGCTCGCGCTCGTCACGCTCATGCTCACCGTCCCCCAAAGATCGTGCCCGTGGATGCTCCTCACCTTGCGCCACTCCCGCGCACGGGAGGCGGCTTCGGCGGCGGACATACCACCGACTGGGTACTGGCGCCCTCACGTCATCACGTACGCCACCGCGGGCCGACTGCTCAGCGCCACCGCTTGGCTGCAGAGACCAGGGTGTTGCGCGCGCGGCGAGCAGGGTCCAGGGAGGCGAGCATCCGGGCCCGGAGCGAGGCGACCGTGTCGTCGGAGCGGACGCTGAAGCGCGGCTGTACCC
>Ga0190275_10001236_pt1 | contig 19304 bp, 13 predicted proteins | sample Popmic550T_FD_133745 | JGI IMG/M metagenome (GOLD analysis project Ga0190275, IMG submission 133745) | Populus adjacent soil microbial communities from riparian zone of Yellowstone River, Montana, USA - 550 T | ecosystem: Environmental > Terrestrial > Soil > Riparian zone > Trees stand | place...
GCTGATCGAATCTTTAGCTGATTTTTTAGACATGATTTCTCCTTGCTGCGTTAGCCGCAATGGCGAACCCGGCCCGCAGCGATTGGGGCAGGGCCTTGCCCCGATCCTTCCGAAAAGCCGATGGCGTTGCTCCGAATTGGGCCCGGAAGGCGCGCGTGAAAACTTCGTGGCTTTCCCATCCCGTTTCGAGCGCAATGTCCAGGACCGTTCCGCGCGTCGTCAGGAGGAGCCAGGCCGCGCGGTCCAGCCGCACGCGCCGCTGATGGGCGGCCGGTGTCTCCCCGAGGACGCGCAGCGTGAGCCGATGAAATTGCCGCCGGGAAAAACAGGCTTTACGCGCCATCACATTCACAGCCTGCCGGCCATCCGCCGTGCTTAACCCTCGGCGCAGCCGCCCGTTCGTTTCAGAATTTCGAATTGAATCTCGGACCTGCATTTTCCGTTTCTACTTCCTCTCTTCTACTTTCTCCTTTCAACTTCGTCTTGATCTTTCCTGCTTTTTTTTGGCTTCGCTTCTGAATCATGAATCTCGAATTCCCATCGTTTTCCGAATACGGGCTCGAGCGGGCGGCCGCAGTGCTGGCGCGGGCGTTCGAGGATTACTTTGTGCGGATCCCGTTTACGCTCGAGGTCCTCTTAAACGCAGCGCGGGTCGATAGCGTGGACCTGGCATCGAGCCGCATCTTCTTGCGCAACGGCGCAGAGGTCGGCGGAGCGCTCATCGCCCGTCGCGGCTGGACCTCCCGGCTCGCGGGGATGGCGATCGTCCCCGAAGCGCGCCGCGGCGGCGTCGGTCGCGCGGCTGTGCTTCAATTGTTAACTGAAGCGAAAGCGCGCGGCGATCGCACGATGGTGCTGGAAGTCATCGAGCAAAACAGCGCTGCGGTGGAACTCTATCGCGCGTGCGGTTTCAAGGAAATTCGCCGGCTCATCGGCTTTGCCGGCCCACCGGCGCCTTCCTCCGCCTTGCCTCCGGCCCTGTTCGAGGTCGATCTTCGCGAAATCGCCGGCGCGGTTATCCGCTACGGCCTGCCTGATCTACCCTGGCAACTCACCGGCGAAACGCTCGCCCAGCTCACGCCGCCAAGTGTCGCCTACAAACTCCATGGCGCCTGGATCGCGTTGACTGATCCATCCCAGCCGGTCGTGACGATCCGTGGCCTTATTGCCGAGCCCACGATTGGAGACGGCACGCCCCCGTGCCGTGATCGTGAAGCAGCGCTCCTGCGCGCCGTCATGTCGAAACATCCCGGCAAAGAAGAGTGGCGATTCTCCGCCGTCTGGCCCGAGGAGCTTGCCGTCGTCATTGCCCCAGCGGGTCTTCCCCGAAGTCCGCTCACTCAATGGCAGATGCAGCGCGAAATCTAAAATCCCGTGTGAGGAATTTCGCTCACCTCGCAGCCGAGCGGCCGACTCGACATTCGTCGGGCAAAACTGCTATAAGTCGCGATGCGGAAACACCCGAGCTTATGAAGCATTCATCGTTACTCGCAGGAGCTGCCCTCGCTTTGATCCTCGGGCTGTCCGGGTGCGGATTGAAGCAGAACACCAAGGCGGCGGAGGCGGAGGTCGACCGCTTTCATCAACGTTGGAACGCCGACGAATTCAAAGCCGTCTACGACGAAGCGCATGCGAATTTTCGCAATTCCCAATCCGCCGACGTTACCGTCGGCACGCTTCAGGGGGTGAAGCGGAACTATGGCGCCTTCAAAAGCGCCACCAGGCGCAGCTGGGGCTTCAGCTCCGACAACGGCGTCACCGATGTAAAATTGAAGTACGACTCGGTCTACGACAACGGCTCCGCGGTCGAGGCATTCGTTTATCGGATGAGCGGCGACAAGGCTCTCCTCGTCGGTTACGACATCATGTCGCCCGAAAACGCGAAGAAGCACGAAGAAGCGGAGAACGCTGCGCGGGAAGCGAAACGAAAAGCTGACGAAGAAAAGCGCCAGGCCGAGCGCGAAGCGCGCAAGTCACCGAAGAAGCCGTAAAGGCCTCTGATTTTCGTCAGCCGCGTTGCCGGGGTTGCTCGTAATCTCGGTCTCACGATAGCCGCTACGCCGGATCGCGGTGCAGATTTCTTCTTTGGTGATGCCGATCGGATTGAAGGTGACGATTACGCCTCCGCCTACGAACTGAACGTCGCGCACGCCGTTCAAGTCTTTCACCGCGTCGCGGATCGCGTTATGCGCCACTTCTGAGTCCGCATCGTTCATCTCGAACGACGCCTGCTCCAGCGGTGGCTCGTTCTCAGCTTTCGTGTTGTCGTCGTCAGCCATAAATCCTCCGCTACAAATACGTGGCCGATGCCTGGTGCGGTCGCGTTCGTTTATCGCTCGCCGTGTTTTTTTCTACTTCCTACTTTCATTCGCTTAGCTCCCGCTTCACTCCCCGCTACCCTCACGGCGGCACCGTGCATGTCGCTCGTCCCACTCGCTCCATTCTACTTTCTACTCGGTCCCTCGTTCTCACGCGCGCCTGACAAAATCTCGAAGATTATTTTTTTGAAAGAATTCGTTGCGCACCCATCCAGCCCATTTCGTTTTTTCGAAGATCGTTCCAACACTAACTCTTCTTCGTCCCCAAGGCTCCCCGCCGAAGTAGTTGCAGCAATCGACCCGGACCTCCGCGACGCGGAACAAAATCGAGGTCGATCAATGCATTCAAAGTTTATCCGGTTGGCGCTCCTCTGCGGCTTCTCGCTCCTGCTCGTTCACTCCGCGATCGCGCAAATCATTCCGGCGCCCGCCACGCCCCCACCGATCGTCGATCCCGGTGCCATTATCGGCCCCACGCCGAACCCGACAATGCCGCCCATTACTCCGCCCCCGGCACCGACAGTGCCTCCAACTCCTGGCCCGACCGCGATGCCCGAACTGCCTCCCACACCGCCTCCGCTCCCGACTACTCCACCCAGTCCGCCACCAGTCTCGACTCCAACTGTGCCGCCGATAAACCCGCCCCCGGTCTCGACGCCGACGATCCCGCCAACTCCGCCGCCCCCACCGCTTGCCACACCGACAATCACGCCGATCAAGCCGACGCCGACAGTGGCCCCTTCTCCGACAATTCCACCAACACCGGGTCCGACCGCAATGCCAGAGCTGCCACCCACTCCGCCTCCGCTGCCTACTACTCCACCCAGTCCGCCGCCGGTCGTGACACCGACCGTTCCGCCAGCCCCCACTATTCCACCGGCGCCAACTGTGCCGCCGTTAAGTTCTCCCCCGGCGATACCTGTTCCATCCCTGGACCGGGCCGACCCGCAAAAGGCCATCGCGGTCATTCGCTACGGACCGGGATACACGTTCGCGTTGGCGCCACGGAACAGCCAGGGCCGTTTTCAAAAGATCGCCCTACAACCGGGGCAAACAATCACCGTCCTGGTGAACCTCTCGCCGGCGGACATTGGTAGGCCAGCTAACCTTCAGATCCTCGACGGTGGCGCCGTGGGCGGCATTGAGGTTCCAGAAGCAGGCTTCCCGGATATCCCGGGCATGCCCGCATGGCCAGACATCCCGATCGAGGAGATTATTGGTCCAGTCATCGATCCCAACACGGTGATTGATACGGGACAGACTCTCCCCGTGTCGCCCACGGGCCAGCTTGCCTTTGGTTTTCGCGTCGGTGCCGACGTAGGCCTGCATCGCGTGTCCATAATCGTGGGGGGCAACCAATATTTCTTCCAGTTTTGGCGACAGGACCCGAGCGCCCTCAATAACAACCCCGGCATGCTGAGAGCTTACTAAGGCCATGAATACTCGAATCTATCAATATTTGGCCACTGGCTTGTGCATAACAGCGGTTGCCGTCGGAATAGCCTATTCTCAGACCTCAAACGGAGATCCGCCCGATAACGACATGGGCGGCAACGACAGCCCGACAGGTGTGACCGGAGGGTTCAACGGCATGGTCGATACCGGCTGTGCCTACGACCCTTACACAGGCAACGCCCAACGAACCGTCACCGACATCGTCGTGCCGGGAGCAGTAGGAGCGTATCCGCTCAAATGGAGCCGCCGTTATGGCTCGCGCACTGCCGACATCGGATCAGGGATCCCGGTGGGATGGATTCATTCTTATCACTGGACCATGAGTATGTATACGGGGGACTGGGTGGGGACCCCGGATGGCCGGGAGATAGATTTCAATGAAGAAAACCCCGGCATTTCCGAACGCAGAGCCGGGCCCGGTCATATTCTGCTTGGTGACGGAGGACAGGTGATTTTCGAAGTAGTTCCCTACACCCTCAATAATCAGCAATACAACCGGTGGCGGCTGGCGCGAATCGTGGATCCCCACGGTCTCGCCACGCAATTCACTTACGAAACGACCCGACACGATCAAAACGGAAATGCCTTTTATCGGCTGGCCCGAATTACCGAACCCGCTGGAAGATACCTCCATCTAAGTTACTCCGGGTCGTCGGAAAACGATTTCATCGCTGGCGTCCAGGCTTTCGACGCCCAAAACAACCCGACGCAGTCGGTCGTCTATACTTACGCGCCCTTTACCCCCTCCGGCGACACCCAGACTTATTCGGTGCTGACGAGAGTCGACTACAGTGATGGCACGGCGGCTAACTATACCTACCAGAATGATAACAGCGCCCGGCGTGGTTCGCCCGGCATCCCGTTGCTCCACACTTGCGATGACGTGCGCTACGGCGGCGCCATGCGCCAGATCGAATATTTATTCGTCGCGGGCGATCGGATTCGCGGGAAACTGAAATCCGAGAGGAAACTGGGATCGGGTGAAGCGGTCTCGACTCTCACCTTTTCCGCGAGCCGCTCCGCCCAAACCCGCGTCGAAACTCGCGGTGACGGTCCCAAGCGCACCTTTACCTATTCCTCCATCGGACGACTGCTCAATTACACGGACTTCAAGAATTCGACCGCCATCGTTACCCGCCTGACCTACGATGGAGCAAACCGCGTGCGCACCGTTAAAGATGCGATGAATCATGAAACGACTTACACCCGTGAGTCGAACATCGGGCAATTCACCCAGCTCACGCATCCCGGCGGCATCGATTACGTGGAGTTTGGCTACAGCGATCCAAATAACCCTTATTACCTGACGAGTCGGAGGGACGAGCGCAACCATTATACCTTCTACGATCGCGATGGAAACAATCGCGTCTGGCGAATACGCTATCCTGACAACGCCTACGAAGAATTCCAGTATAACGGTTTCGGGCAGGTTTTGACCCATCGGCGGAAGAATGGTGCCTACGATCATTTTGAGTATGACTGGCAGGGCCGGCTTGTGAGAGCTTGGAATCCGACTCCTAACCCGAACCGATCCTATGGCGACCCACACTGGAGGTTTGACCACTATCCGGACGGGCCGTGGGCCGGCCGCGTTTGGATGGTCGTTGACCCGAAGAATCGTTGGACGACGCATGAATACGACCTCGATTCGACCGGCCAGCCGTGCCCGGGACGCGGCTTGGTGACGAAGGTCACCCATGTCGATGGGACGTATGTTTCGTCCGGATATGACGCGGCGGGCAACGTTGTCTGGGAGGAAAACGAGCTGCGGCAACGCACCTCCACAACTTACGACGACTATAATCGTCCTATCTCGGTTGTTCCACCCGCTCCGGCCGGCCCGGTTACGGTTACCTACGAACCAACTTTTGGGGCGCCAAACCCGTATCTCCATACCGCGAAAGCCGTCCATTTCCAGACCGACGGCGCCGGCGTCACCGTGGAAAGCAAGTATGACGAGAATTTCCGCGTGAAGACCACGTCGCAGCTCGACGGGACCACTGCTCCGCCTACTACTTCATTCGACTATTGGCCGGTGGGCACCCTTTGGAAGGTGCATGACCCGCGAAACTATAACTGGACGACGACATACACCTACGATAGCCGCAAGCGGCTGGAAACGGTCACCGACGTCCTGAATCGGACCACCGTATTTCACCACGATCCGGTAGGAAACGTGGAATGGGTCGACCGGCCCGATGGGAGACAGGAAAGCCGAACCTATGACCAAATGAACCGCGTCCTTACCGAGGTCGGGCCGTTCACCGACGCCGCCAACAAAACCACAACGTTCACTTACTGGCCTTCGGGGAAGGTCCGCACCATGACGGATGACAATCAGCAGACTACTACATTTCACTACGATTACTCAGACCGCCAACAGTACATGTTCTACCCGGATAACACATTCCAGCAATGGGACTACGACCAGACGAACATTCTGAGGGGACACCGGACGGTGGGCGGCAAGATCCAACGCTTCCAACCTGACAACCGTGATCGCATAACCGACACCTGGTGGGATCCCGGCAACCCTTCGGAATGGGCCCACTTCGTTTATGACGCCGCGAATCAGCTTACGCAGGCCAGTAACCAGAATGGAACAATAACCCGGCAATATGATAATGCCGGCCGGCTTCTCACGGAGGAGCAAAACGTTCCTGGTCTGGGACCGAAAACGGTGAGTTACGGATCTGATGGGGCCGGCAAAATAACGGGAATGGGACTGGTCGGGACCGATTATCAATTCGCCTATCAATACGATGCAATTGGCCGATTCGAGCAGATTCTGAACGTTCAAAATACGCCGAATGCCACTACGAAGTCGCTCTGGTATCAATACTCTTATGATGCTGCCTCAAATGAGACCCAACGCTATTGTCCGATGAATGGAGTGGCGCAGATTTACGAGCGGGACGAATTAGGGCGGATCTCCTCGCTGAAACTCGAAAAGGCCACGGAACCGCAGTATCGGAACGTAGGTGGGGGTGTGCTGGACCCCGTGGTGGCTCCGTTACCTGCGCTGCCCGGTCTCTTGTCCGGTTTGACTAATCTCTTGCCGAAAGCGGGCGCGGAGGTCCCCGCGGTCGGAACGAGATTCGCGAGCGAGCAATATATGTATGACGCCATGGACCGGGCGATGAACATTTATCGTTTGAATGGGCAAAATGACGGATTGGGCTACGACTATTCGGGGCAGCTCAGGACCGCATCGTACAGCGGGCCGAGCGCTCGTAACGTCAGCTACTCGATGGATGCGATGGGCAATCGCAGCCAGGTGAACGACAATGGCAGCGTCCAGGGCTATTCGTCGAACCCCTCCTATCGAAACCAATATGTGTCTGCTCCCGCTGGTGGCGTCAGCAATGGCGCCGAGCATGAGGTCGGCGGTTATGCCAGCCTGAGTTACACTTACCTCGGTGATCAACGGCTGGCGTCCGTTATCGGCGGGGGAAACAGCTATTACCTAGCTTACGACGCGCTGGGTCGCTGTGTGAAACGGACGCTTAACGGAATCACGACCTACTACACCTATGACGGACAGAAACCGGTTTTTGAATGGAAAGCGGATGGCTCCCGCGCGGGTTGGAATCTCTACGGAAAAGGAGTCGATGAGGTCTTACTGCGGGCCGACTACGTCGTGCTGGCGGGGGGTCAGGGTTATTTCTTCCAGCAAAATCGCCAGGGCAGCGTGACCCACCTGACCGGGTTCTCCGGGGAAACGATCGAGAGTTACCGCTACGATGCCTTTGGGCAGCCGACGACCCTGCACCCTATTCTCGGATCATTCAATAACCGCTTCAAATTCAATGGGCGCGAGTATCAATCTAATTTTGGCATCTACGAAAACCGCGCCCGAGCTTACCATCCCGGTCTGGGCCGCTTCTTGAGTGAGGATCCGACTGGCTTCGCCGGCGGCGATATGAATCTTTTCAGTTACTGCGGCGGCGACCCGATAAATTGCAGCGACCCGACCGGAGAAACGCCCGTCTATAATCCGCGTGGCGGCTATTTCACATATTGGATGAATCCGGGCCCGCCAACTTTAACTGGTGGCTACGCAGGCGGTCCTCCAGGCCACTGTGGCGTCGGCTGTCAGGCAGTGTCCGGGGCGCCTGATACCCAGTATTGGTATCAAGGAGCGCGGGTCGGGAGTGCCACGATGCCCTTTACTGTGATCGCCACAGGATGGAACAACGGCAAATATCCAAGTTGGAGCCGTAAGACGTGGCTGGAGCAAGTTGCCAAACACGGCTTCAAGGGCCCCCTGAATCATGTGGCGATCTTTCTTGGATTTGTCGCGAATAAGCCGGGCTGGATCTGGGTAGTCGACCAGTTCATCGGTAAGCCTTGGGAACGAAACCAAGTTCAAGCTTCGGCATTTTCCGAAGTGCGTGTTAGCGCCGCGAACCATGGAAGTTCCAGCGGTGGCGGACGTGGTGGCTTTGGACCGATCCCTATTGTGCCGTCCGTGGAGGCGGGGATCGCGGGCGCCGTTGGCGCGATAAACGCCTATGCTCAAGTGCATGGGCCGGGAACCGGCGTGGTCGCCGTGAACGGGCGTGTCGTACTCCTCGGGAATGTCGGAGGTTCGTTTTCCTTCGGTGGGACTACTTACGTGGGGGGAGTCGCAGTTTCTGGCTTGGGTAGCGCTTTGATTTCGACGGGCGGTGGAGGGTGGCAGACTGCTGGCTATTTTCCAAGCGGCGGCGAACCGGGCGAAGGTTTTCATCCTCCCGCGGAACCGTGAGGACCCAAAAGGAGCGGTCGCGGCGGTGCTCGCCATCTTTTTATGCGTTGGATGATTCAGGTTAGCCTTATTGCAGCAGCTGTCGCCGCCTTCGCAAAGGTCACATACGCGACTGAGCAGCCCTCGCTCGATCCTCCGAAGTTCGAGTTAGTAGTTCGTCCGCCGTTCAGCACGTTGGATCGTGTCGAGCGCTACCGCGCAGGGGAAGCGACCCTGAGTTCTCCGCCGTATCGTTTCATCACCACAGCTGCTGTGACTAAGCGCTACGGCGACTTCGGCCCGCGCACCGAGAAGCAATCAGATTCCCACACATGGAGCGTCGCTGTTTACGCCACGCTCAGCAAGAAAGTAGCCGCGGCTTACGCCTCAAGAAAAGATGGCTACCAACTCAAAATGACCGCCGGGGCAGAGCTTGAGACCCCTGACTGGGGGTCGTACATGGTTGCTCGATTGCGGCGCAAACAATTCAGTTGGGGCAATGCGGTCTCATTCCTGAGCCAATTCACGCAGGATGCCGCGCTGTACGCACCGCACAACGGCCACTTGAAATATGAGGTCTGGGGTGTCACTGCTGATCGCAGGTACACGGTGATCGCACATATTTCCGTCAGTCACCCAAAGCTTGGCAGATGGGAAGAGCCGGAGTCGTTCCGGGATTACCGGTCGCTCGAAGCGCTTAAGCGAGACCCAGACTACAAGCTCATCGAGAGGTGCAAGCCAGAAGAGTTCACGCCTGGCTTGATTGCTTTCGATCGCATGCTCGATTCACTCAGAATCCAATGACAGAAAAGTGGCTCGACCATTAGCGCACTCACGGCTGGTTTCCTGAGTCAACCCAAGCCATCCTCAGCTCCGGTGGACTTCCGATCTCCGACTTGGTCATTTGCGCTCCCGCGCTCATGCCAGCTACCCTAGCTGCGTGACCGCCCATCCACCGGATTCCCAACTCGCTGTATTCCCACTTCTGTTACGCAGCAATGAGCCCATCCTTGCGCTCGCGCCGATGCAGGATGTGACGGACCTGCGCTTCATGCGGTTGATCGGCGAGTTCGGGAACGCGGACGTCTATTTTACCGAATATTTCCGGGTCCTGCCTGAGTCGCGGCTCGATCCGCAAATCCTCGCCTCCATCACGCAGAACCCGACCGGCCGCCCGGTCGTCGCGCAGATGATCGGCAACGACATCGCTGCCCTCGTCCGCACCGCGCGCGAATTGCAGCAGCATCCCGTCGCGGCAATCGATCTCAACCTCGGTTGTCCGGTGCCGATCGTGTATCGCAAATGCGCCGGCGGTGGCTTGCTCCGCGACCCCGATCGGATCGACCGGATCCTGGGCGCGTTGCGCGAAGCGATTGCGATCCCATTTACAGTGAAGACGCGTATCGGCTTCGATGACATCTCTGTGTTCGACGAGCTGCTTCCCATCTTCGCACGTCATTCCCTCGACTTGCTCACCATCCACGCGCGGACGGTCAAAGAAATGTATCGCAGCGCGCCCCGCTACGACTTCGTCGCGCGCGCCGTCGCGGCGTTGTCTTGCCCGGTGCTGGCGAACGGCAACATTTATTCCGCCGCTAAAGCTGCCGAAGTTCTCTCGCTCACCGGTGCGCGCGGGCTCATGATCGGCCGCGGTGTCATCCGCAACCCCTGGCTCTTCCGCCAGATTCGCGAACAGCGCCGCGGCGCTCCCGTCTTCTGCCCGACCGGCCGCGACGTGCTCGGGTATGTGCACGCGCTTTACGAAGCCGTCAGCACGCCCGGCATCAGGGAGTCCGCGCAAATCAACAACATGAAGAAATATATGAACTTCATCGGTCTCGGCGTGGAGCCGACCGGCGAATTTCTCCATCAAATCCGCCGTGCCACCACCCGCGCCGAATTCTCCACCCTCTGCCGCGAGTTCCTCGATCACGACGACCCCATGTCGCTCGAGCCATTCCCGATCGCCTTGAAATCAACCGACGTCATGGCCGGCGCGATGCACTAATTCTGGCCGGCGGGTCGAATACGCCCTAGAGCGTATGGACGAGATTCGCGAGGTGGGTTATTAAAGACCACCCCCATGCCCACCTGGAACGGTCGTCAAAGCGGCCCGATCAAAAAACCTGGTTTATATCTCGCTTCCGCTGAGTCGCGCCCGCTTACGAAGCGCGAGCTCGAAGTGGTCGAATGGATCGCGGCCGGCAAGCGCAATGCCGAGATCGGAAAAATTCTGGAGTGCAGCTCGCGCACCGTGCAAAAACACGTGCAACATATCCTGGAGAAACTGCACCTGGAAACGCGCATCGCGGTCTGCATTTGGTGGTACGAAAACCGGGTCGATGGCGACCGACCCAACCTCGCCCGCCGTAAATCTGGTCGTCCTTAACCCAGGCCGCGGCATACGCCATTTGGCCCATTGCCGCCAATTGCGGATATCCCGCATGATGCACTCGCACGTGAAATTTCCCCCCCACGCTCAACCTTTTCGCCGGCGACCCACGTAACGGTTCGACCAACGATTGATTCCCCCTATGACAAAACGCATTCTTTGCGCGCGGCCGCCACTCCGTCGCATGCCGGCGCGGTGGAAGCGTCGCTCTTGCCGGATAATTACGTCGATAACGGCACGACCGGCGGCAAGCCACCGCCGGACGCTTCCAATCACCGCAGCGGAACAAATCTCCACTGGTTTGCCTGGTGAAATTGGACCTCCAGGACGGCTGGTCCCCCCCGAGCCCCGCGGCAATGTGGCCCACGCACATCCTGCCGCGGGGTGACCTGGCCGTAGGCGAATTCACCCCGAAACGACTTTATTCGTGTGGGTCGTGGCCGTGATGCCGTCTCCGGTGCTCCCGAACAGCAACATCTAGCCCGCTCCCAAAGCTGCCGAAGTCCTCTCGCTCACCGGCGCGCCCGCGCCGAATTCTTCACTCTCTGCCGACACTTCCGTCGGGGCGACGCCAGACGTCTCGACTTCCGCCGATATATTCCTGGCCTCGAGCGCGGAGCGCACGATCCATCATCCTCAATTCTCGCAGTCGCTTTCTGCGCTTCGGCAAAAGCGATCGTTACGGTTTCCGCGTCGGTGAAGGTGAAGGTGTGACGCGCGACAGCGGCGGTCGGGATGGACTGACTCGCGGGGTTGGCTTCGGCCCCTGGGCACAATTTGCCGCTGCCTCCCGTTGTGAAGAATAACAGGTCAGGCCTCTCCCCTTGGCCTGGGACTCGGTGAGTTGAATCACGTTTCCGCTAACGCAGACCCAGCACGTTTTCTCTACTGGCGGGGTCTCTCGACAATTCTGCTGTGCTTCTTGCTGCGAAGAATAGCACCGAAGTCCTCTCGCCTTGGCCTGCGCCTCGGTGAGCTGAGTGACTCTGCCGTTCACACATACCCAGCACTGTTTTTCGATATTCTCTCTGCAATTCTGCTGCGCCTCCTGTTGGGAAGCGTAGCATCTAAGGCCTCGCGCCCGCGCCTGGGCCTCCGTAAGCTGGCTGACCCTGCCGTTAATGCATACCCAACAGGTCTTGGTCGTGTCGGCGCAATTCCGCTGCGCTTCTGCTTGCGAACTGTAGCAAGTGAGACCTCTCGCCTTGGCCTGCGACTCGGTGAGTTGGATGACTTTTCCGTCAACACAGACCCAGCAAGGCTTGTCGGTGTTGCCCTGGCAATTTCTCCGCGCTTCGGCTTGCGATGTGTAGCACTTTTCGCCCCGTTGCCGTGCCTCCGCCTCCGTCACTTGCACGACATTTCCATCACGGCAGACCCAGCATTTGTTGTCCTGGCAATTCCTCCGTGCTTCTGCCTGGGAAGTGTAACAGCGAATGCCTTTCGCCTTGGCCTCAGCTTCCGGCATTTGGAGGACCTGCCCGTCAACGCAGACCCAGCAAAGGTTCTCCCGGCAATTCCTTCTCGCTTCTGCCTGGGTAGAGTAGCAACGAAGGTTTTTCGCCTTGGCCTCAGCTTCAGGAACCTGAACGACCTGGCCGTCGATGCAGACCCAGCAAAGTTTTCCTTCGCAATTCCTCTTCGCTTCGTCGGGCGTGGCGTAACAGCGAAGGCCTTTCGTCTTGGCGTTCGCCTCGGGCATCTGAATAACCTGCCCGTCCACGCAGACCCAGCAGAGTTTTTCACATTCCTTCTGCGCTTCCTCCTGGGTAGCGTAGCAGGTGATTCCTCTGTCGCGGGCCTGTGCCTCGGTAACTTGAACCACCTTGCCGTCCAAGCAGACCCAGCATTTTTTGTCTCCGCCGCAAGCTGCCTCCGCTCGTTCCTTGGAAGGATAACAGGTAAGGCCTTTCGCCTTGGCCTCTGTCTCGGTCAACTGGAAGATTTTCCCTTCAACGCAAACCCAGCAAAGCTTTCCGCAGTCTCTCTTGGCTTCTCTTTCCGAGGGATAGCATTTGACACCTTGCGCCTTGGCCTCAGCCTCGGTTATCTGTACCACTTTCCCATCAATGCAGACCCAGCAGAGCTTACCGCAATTCTTGACCGCTTCTTCAAAGGAACTGTAACAGGTGCCACCCTTGGCCTTAACTTCGAGCTCCGGGAGCAGGAGGACCTGCCCCTTGATGCAGGTCCAGCAGTACTCTGGCGGCGGTATCTGTGGTGGGCAATCCCAACATCCGGGCGGGCAGGGAAGCGGCCACCACCAGCAATGCGGAGGTTGAGGCGGGCAGGGCGTTTCCTTTCCGGGAGGGCCATGCCAGGTGTAACAACGGCACTCCGTGTCCCACCACCAACCGCCGCCTTCCTGGATCCACACCCACTTGCAACACATGTAGTGCCAATTCCCGCCGTCGACCGGCGCCGGAGTCATCAGGAAGGCGTGTTTCTCGCCGTTTGTGGTCACGCCCTCGCCAATGATGTGGGCTGAGTCACTGATCGATTTCGCTGAGGTTAGGACCTTGAAATTGGTCTGGGAAAGATCGGTGAGCGTGTTGAGATCGTACATCTGGCCGCCCACGTAAAGAAAGGCATGCTCGGTGCCGTCACTCAGCGTCGAGCTCCCGACGATCATTCCGGCAGCATTGCGGCCCTGACCGTTGACGCTGTTGGCTGTGCTCGTGGTGCCACCGAGAGTCCCGAGGTCAGTGAGCGTGTAACTCAGTTGCGCTTCGGAGCGGGTGAAGGCCAGAAGCAGGAGGAACGATGCGAAGCAAATAAACTGTTTTGTTTTCATGGTGACAGAGCGAATCGCCGACATCGCCCGGTTTATAGATTGCCTTCCGCGCGAGCAAGGCAAAAGAAGCGAGCTGTTTGGCACCACTGTGGCCACGGCGCTGTGTCGCCGTGCGCCCCCCTCCGGACGCCTCAACAGAGCGAGGCGGCTACAGCGATGCAGAGCGCTTCAGTTTATTAATTGCTCCGAACCTATCCGGTTTCCGCAATCCGCGATCCGAAATAGATTCTTCCCTTGACAGTCTAGGCAAGAGGTCGCATTCTCGCTCACCAAGACAGTCTAGGCTAACAACATGAGAAAAGAAAAAACCGATCTCGTTTACGGAACGCTCGACATGCTCATCCTCAAGGCCGTCCAGCATGAATCCAAACATGGGCTCGGGATTGCGGACCGAATCCAGCAAATGTCGGAGGAAATTCTGCGCGTAGAGCAAGGGTCGCTTTATCCGGCGCTTTATCGCCTGGAGGCACGCGGCTGGATCAAGGCCGAATCGGGCCTTTCCGACAACAACCGGCAGGCGCGTTTCTACACCCTCACGCGTGCGGGGAGAAAACAGCTCGAGGCCGAACAGGAACATTGGTCGCGAATCACGAAGGGCATCAACCTCGTCTTGAGCGGGACCTGACAAGTTATGCCGCAACTTCGCGCCTGGCTGATTCGCATTGTGGGACTCTTCCGCAAGAGCGACCGCGAGGCGGAAATGATGGAAGAGATCCGGCAGCATCTCGACCGGCTGGTCGAGCGAAAGATCGCTGGCGGCATGGCGCCCGACGAAGCGCGCAACGCGGCGCGGCGCGAGTTTGGTGGCGTGGAGCAAATCCGGGAAGTCGCCCGCGAGGAGCGCGTCTGGATGTGGCCGGAACAACTCTGGAAAGATTTCCGGTTCGCCCTCCGGCAATTGCGCAAATCGCCTGCCTTTACGTTCGTCGCGATTCTCACCCTCGCGCTCGGCATCGGCGCGAACGTCGCCATTTTCTCCGTGGTCAACGCCGTCCTGCTGCGCCCCTTCGCGTTCGCCGAGCCGGAAAGGCTCATCTGGATCTGGTCGCAACGGCCCCAGACCATGCGCGGAAATTTCACCCTGCCGGAATTTTGCGATTACCGCGACCAGAACACGCTCCTCGATGGTCTCGCCGCCATTGCCTCTTATAATGCGAACCTGACCGATCAGTCGGAAGCGGAGCGCGTTCAGGGAGTCCGTCTGTCGGCGAACATTTTTCAGATCCTCGGCGTCCAACCTTTGCTCGGCCGCGTTTTGGATGCGGCGGACGATCGTCCCGGCGCGCCGGCGGTCGCGCTGATCAGCCACGGCTTGTGGGCGCGCCGTTATGGGAAGCAGAGCGCGGTTATTGGAACGAACGTGACCTTGAACGGCGAGCCGCGCGTGATCGTCGGCGTTCTGCCCCCGGATTTTGTCCTGCCCAACCTCGACAGCGAAGTGGTGGTCCCGCTCCAGCCCGAAAGCGATCCGCGCCGCAACGCCAGGAACTCCGTGAATTTTTTGCGCATGGTCGGCCGGATCAAGCCTGGCGTTTCGGTGGAACAGGCGCACGCGGAGCTCGATTCGATCAGGCAGAATTTGCGACGCCAATATCCGGACGTTTATGCGGGCAAGATCGGCGTCGTCACTGTGCCGCTCACGGAAGAGATTGTGGGGAATTCGCGAAACATGCTGATCACGATCCTGGGCGCGGTGGCGGCGTTGCTCTTGATCGCCTGCGTAAATCTCGCCGGCATGTCCCTGGCGCGTGCGGCCGCGCGACAACGTGAGCTCGCCGTCCGCTCCGCCCTGGGCGCGACGCGCACTCAACTGATTCGGCTGTTACTCGCGGAAAGCGCCGTGCTCGCGATCGGCGGCGGCGCGCTTGGATTTTTCCTGGCGACTTGGGGATCGAGCGCGCTGATCAGCCTTGTTCCGACTGATCTGCCTCGCATCCATGACCTGGCCATCGACCTCCGCGTGCTGATTTTCACCGCCGGCAGTATTCTCCTCGCCGCCGGCGTCTGTGGTCTCGCTCCGGCCTGGCTGCTTTCGCGTACCGATCTTCGCGACGCGCTCGCCAGTGGCGGCCGCGGCAGTGGGGGCGGTTCGACCCAATCGCGTCTGCGGCGATGGCTTGTCGCCGGACAGGTCGGACTCGCCCTCGTCCTGCTGGCCAGCGCCGGATTGTTTTTGCGCAGCTTCGTCCTGCTGTCAAAAGAGCATCCCGGCTTCGATGCGCAGAATCTCCTCACCGTTCGCCTCTCGCTGCCGCCTGTCGGCTATCCTGATCGAGCCGCGCTGGTGAGCCTTTCCGAGAAACTTCTGCCCCGCCTGGTTGCGCTCCCGGGAGTCGAATCCGCCGCGTTCGTCTCGCTGCTTCCTTTGGCCCCCGGCCTCTCCAGCATTCCTTTTACTGTGGCCGATCACCCGCCGGCAACCGGCGACGCAAAGCCCACCGCGAACTACCGCATCATCACGCCCGGCTACATTTCCGCGATGCGGATTCCCTTCCGGAACGGACGCGACTTCACCGAAGTAGACAACGGCGATCGTCCACCCGTCGCGCTCATCAGCGCGCCGCTGGCGCAGAAGTTTTTCAGCGATCGCTCTCCCATCGGACAGCGCCTCCTTCTAGACGACACCGATGGAACCCCGCGCTCGGTCGAAATCGTTGGCGTCATCGGCGAAGTGAAACAGGAGAGGCTCGAAATCCCCGCGGCTGCCGACATCTATTTGCCGCTGCGCCAAGTGCCGAAAGAGAGCGTCCCGTTCCTGCGCAATTATTCCTTCTGGGTCATGCGCACATCGATCCCGCCCGCCGGCCTCGAGGCTTCCGTTCGCCGTGAGATTCGCGCCGTCGATCCCACCGTCCCCTCGAGCGGTATCCGGACGATGGAACAAATGCTGGCCGGCGCCCTGGCCACTCGGCGTTTCAGTCTTTTCCTCGTCGCTCTGTTTGCGGCCACTGCGTTGTTCGTCGCTGCGGCCGGTCTCTATGCCGTCATCGCATACGGAGTCGGCCAACGGACCCGCGAGATCGGCCTGCGCCTTGCTTTGGGCGCCACGCCTGGCGGCCTTCTGCGCATGATCCTCACCGAAGGCCTCCGCCTCGTCCTGGGCGGCATCGTCATCGGCTTCATCGCCGCGGTTGCCTTGGTAAAATTGATCTCCAGCCAGCTTTACGGCATCAGCGCCCGCGACCCGTTGAGCCTGATTCTTGTCACCGCGCTCCTCGCCGTCATCTCCCTGCTCGCGTGCCTGCTGGCAGCTCGTCGCGCCCTTCGCGTCGATCCCGCCGTCGCGCTCCGCGCGGACTAATCGCTGTAGCCGCGCGCTAAGTCGCCGCGTGTATGTCCGAGGCCGCCATTCGCAATCCTCCATCCTCGCCCAGCGGCCCGCCGGGCCGCCCCGCTGGCCTGTAAGCTGCTAAAAAACGGGACCGATGATCCCCGCAGTTGCATTTCTATCCCAAGGCAAATTGTACCTGAGCACCGGCTCCACCGGCACGCGGGTCATTCCGAGTGTGTTTGCTGAGACAGTGCGCGAACGCGCCGTGCGGATGCACCAAAAGAACGCCTGGAAAACGCAAGGCTCCGGCGCGCAATTCATGAGTGGCGGCATGCTTTGGGGCGCGCGCGACCACGATCCAGCGGAAATGCGCATCGAGATCACCGGGCTCACGCGCGGGGAACAACCGTCCGATCTGATTTACTCGCTCGACACCGATGATCTCGCCGGAGTTTTCCTGCTCCGCGATTTCGGCGCGGAGGAACAACGGCTTTTTCATTCCACCGACCGGCGCGTGTGCGACCTCAGCGGCGATTCTGCGGAATCACGCCTGGCCTGTGCCGTGAGGTATCGCAACGGCATTTGGAACATCGGCATCATGTCGATGGATGGTTCCGGTTTAAGCGAAGCCACCGAGGGCGACTCGGTCGATCGCGCGCCCAGTTGGATCCCGGAACGCCCGCACGAAATCGTCTTTCAATCTGCCGGGATCGGGCGCGATCGCAACGGCGTGGCCGTTGGCCTGGGGCCGTTTCGTCTCGAGACTTTGGACATCACTTCGGGAGAAATGACCTGCATCGCCGAAGATCCGCAGCACGATTTGCTGGCACCGCGCTTCGATCAGGCCGGCAACCTTTTCTTTATTCGCCGTCCGCACCAATCCCTCAACGAACGCCCGAGCCTCGGGCGCGGCTTGCTCGATTTGGTTCTCGCGCCTTTTCGTCTCCTCCTGGCCATCTATCACTGGCTCAATTTTTTCAGCGTGCGCAATAGTGGCCAGCCCTTGAACACGCAGAGCAACCAGCGCCAGCGCCAGATGGATCTCAAGAAAATGGTTATCTATGGCAACATGGTTAACGTCGAGCGCGCCTTGGAGAAAGAGGCCGAGGCCGAATCGCCCAGCCTTGTCCCGAAATCCTGGGAGCTCGTTCGCCAGACTTCCGGGGGCGAGGAATCAGTGATCGCACGCGGCGTCCTCGCCTTCGATCTCGCTCTCGATGGAACGATCATTCATACCAACGGCAGCGCCGTCTTCCGCGAGACCGTAGACCGAAAAAGCGAACGGCTCATCGAAAGCCAGTTCATCGAGCACATCGTCGCCTGCGCCTGAGCAAGACGGTGCGACCGTCTCGAAATTCGAAACTCGAAGCATGAAGTTCGAAACAATCACCGAAGCTCAAGAGGAGAAGCTTCGAAAACGTAATCTGCTGTTTTCCTCATTTCATCATTCGAAGATTTGAATTTGTTTCGGATTTCGAGCTTCGGATTTCCTATTTTTGCTGACGCGGTGATCCCGCAATGGCGGGATTGGGGCCAGCGCGCTCCCTTTGCACGCCTGCAAAGAAAGTAACGGGCGCGTTACTTTTCCAGCCTCATCTCACACGCGCGACCTTCGGTAACATCCCGAAACGCAAATAGGGGATCGGCCGGAGGGCGACCGTTCAGTTCTCAAATCAGCAGAGAAAGGAAACGTTATGATCACCGATAAAATCCGTCAGGACAGCGTCACGGCACTGCCTCGTCGTGTTCGGCTGGCGACATTCACTGCGATCTCATGCTTGGGGCTCGCACTTGCCTTGGTTCTGGCCGCACCCACCGCCATGGCCGCGCCCAAAAAGGGCAAACCAAGCCCAACCCCAACCGCAACCCCAAAGCCACCGCCAAACGCGCCCGGAAATTTCCGGGTAACGGCCATAACGGACTGCACCGCTACGGTGGCCTGGGACCCGGTCAATTTCACCACAGCCGACTTCAATTACCATCTTTCGGGAACCAACCAGGCCACCCCCGCCATCCTGCCTAAAACGGCCACAAGCCACACCTTCACCGGACTGGGTCATGGCAATGAATATTACTTCTTTATTTATGCCAGGGATACGTCGGGAAAAGCCTCCGGGCAGTCCTCGCTGACGACGAGAACCCTTCTCGATACGACTCCACCATCGACCGCGCCCTCGGTCACGGTCACTGAGATTGGATCCAATTACGCCACGATAGCCTGGACTGCCGCCCAGGACGGCGGGTGCAGGGTGTCTTACGAGGTCTGGGTGAACGGCAGTCTTTATAGCCAGACAGGGAAAGGCGTCACCGCAATGACCATCCGGTTCCTCCAGCCGGCGACGACC
>Ga0190275_10001237_pt1 | contig 19291 bp, 13 predicted proteins | sample Popmic550T_FD_133745 | JGI IMG/M metagenome (GOLD analysis project Ga0190275, IMG submission 133745) | Populus adjacent soil microbial communities from riparian zone of Yellowstone River, Montana, USA - 550 T | ecosystem: Environmental > Terrestrial > Soil > Riparian zone > Trees stand | place...
CGACGAGCCCCACGAGACACGTCCGTTCAGGGCCAACGGCCACATGGACGTCGTCACCCTTGGCGACTTCACGCTCGGCAGGGGAGTCTTCGAGCCCGGTTGGCGCTGGTCCAACGACGTCAAGCCGATCGCCGGCACCGACTCCTGCCAGGTGCACCACACCGGCTTCTGCCTCTCTGGACAGATGACGATCAAGCCCGACGCCGGCGAGGAGTTCACCATTGGCCCCGGCGACGTCATCGACCTCGACCCCGGTCACGACGCGTGGACCGTGGGTGACGAGGCTTGCGTGCTCATCGACACCGGGGTCGCGGCGTACGCCATGCCCAGCTGACACGAAAGCCACGCTCTGAATGGCTCCGCCGCCGGTCCGTTCAGGGCTCGGCCAGAAGAACTGCGGAGAACAGCATGGCGACTTGCTCCCGCAGACTCGCGAGAGCCAGTCACGAACTCGGTCACATGCTGACTCTCACGATCGGGTCGCGACTGCCGGCGGTGTGGGCGGCCGAATCGCTGTTGCTCGCCCGGACAACGTCTGACCTCACGCGATGCGGGGGATGTCGAAGGTGCGTCACATCGCCGCGAGACGACCATAAGTACGAGTGGATCCATGACCAACTCTAGTGACTGGTCGGACCTGTCCCTCCTCTTGCCAGTTCGGCTCGCCACCAGGCGCCGCCCTCGATCCGTTCGACTCGGCGCAGGATGAGGTCGCTGTTCGCAAACTCCTCGAGCTCCGCACGGGTCAGCGGCCATGGCGGTCCCTTCACCTCGGAGCGTTCGTCCCGTGTCGTCGCCAGGACCAGCAGAGTGCCCTCTGGTGCCACCAACGCGGCGACGTTCTGGGCCGCGACTGTGTGCTGCTCAGGCGGCATCGACTGCACGGTAAGACTCTCTACAACCAGATCGAACCTGCCCTGCCACTCACGGGGAAGATCCAGGACGTCGGCAACGAGGTAGTTCACTTCGCTGGACGGATACTTCCGCCGCGCTGCAGCAATCGCGGTCGGCGCGAAGTCAAACCCCGTGGTCCGAAATCCCAACAGCACAAGGAACTCGGCGTCGGCCCCGTAGCCGCACCCCACCACCAGCGCCTCGCGGCCGCCACCCGCTAGGTTCTGCGCCGAGGCCCACTCCACGAGCTGTGGACGAGGGTCGCCGTAGTCCCAGGGCGGCCTGGCTCCGCCGGCCTCCGCGCCTGCGTAGATCGCCTCGAACATGCCGTATGGCTCGCCCGTCATGGCTCGAGGCTACCGACAACGTTGTCCCGCGGCACCGTATGAACCTCGCTAGCGAATGTTCTCTTCGTGGTCCTGGACCATGCGGGCGGCAATGTCGCGCACCTTGGTGTTCGAGTGCGACGAGGTTCGTACAAGGAACCCGAAGGCAGTGTCGGTGTCCAGGTCGTACTTGTGCATCAAGATTCCGACGGCCTGTCCGATGACCTCGCGCGTTCGCAGCGCCTGATACAGCTCGTCGACCTTCTGCGCCTTGCCGAGTGCCAGCGCCGCATGGGTGGCAAACAGGTCAGCGATGCCGGGCGCCTGGGGGTCGATGTCCGCCGAGGCGGTGGAGTACATGTTGAGACCGCCGACCGTGTCTGCGTCGATCTGCAACCTCACGGCGAGCTGTGACTTCAGGCCGAGCTTCACGGCGGGCGGCACGTAGCGTGGCCACCTCGCGTCATGAAGGATGTGAGGCGCTGTCACCAGACTCTCACCGCGGAGACTGTCCACGCAGGGACCCTCGTTCAGCGTGTACTGCAGCTTGTCCAGCTCGAGCACGAGGTCGCTGGTGGCTGCCTTGGTCACAGGGTGGCCAGTGCGGTCGAGCACGGAAACGCCCACGTGCTCCACGCTGGGGATCGAGAGCAGCGCGGTCTCCGCGATCGTCTGCAAGGTCTCCTCACGGGTCCGCGCCTGGTTGATCGTCTGGGCGGCATGAGTGAGCGCAGCGGTCAGTTCCTGGTCGTCCACGAGGTCACCTCGGACAGGCTGTGCATAGTGGAAGGCGCACAGAGAGGCGTTCGCTAGACCGACGCTGCAGACCCCCCGGAAAGGGCCACTGGTCGGACTCTCTCGGGATGCCTCCACGTTACACCCGCATGCGCGGGCGCTCGGATGGCCCCGAATCGCCTCTTCTCGACGATCGGGGCCTTTGTGGAAATCACCGGCGCGGCGGAACGCCCCTATCTCCACTGGGAGAACCCACCGGTCCGCTGCGAGGGATGCCGGCGGAGAACTCGCCACCCTCTTTGTACCCCCCGAAACCCGGCCCATGCGATCTCCAAACAGCGGGGCTTCGACGAGCCGTGGTTCGGGCAAACTCAACTCGCTCCCGCCCGGGACTGGCGGTAGCCCGCGTAACGAACGACTCAGCGGCGCGGCTAGTGGAGCTTCGGGCCCGCTACGAGGGGCCACGCGGGGCCTGGTGTTCTGCACGAGCGCAGCCGGTTCGCACGGCGGTCCGGGCGCTGGTTCTACCTCGACGGCGAGGTCGGCTGCAGGTGCGATGCGGGTCGAACCAGCTCATAACCCAGAGGTCGCGGGTTCAAATCCCGCCCCCGCTACTCCAGTAGCAAGAGGCCCTCACGTGCAACAGTGAGGGCCTCTTGCGTTCGCGCAACCACTCCCTGCGGCGTCGCCGGCAAGTGTCTCGATCTGCCGTTGAGACACTGCGACTCGCAGTAGGACACTCGGCCGTCTTGCCGAGACAGTCCGCGCAGCTCGCGAACGCCTTCGCCGCCAACGCCGCCTGGAGGCCCACGTCGCCTAGGCAGACTGCCGCGGCGCTGGTGCTGAACCGAGTTGGCGGAATCGGCCACAGCCGCCCACCCCGCGGGTGAGGATGTGCGCCGCCGCCCTACAGCGCGGCACGACCGACAAGGTCCGGGGCATGTCGATGGCCGAGCAGAACTCCTCGCGGGCGGGGTGGTTGCCTGACCGCGTGATCTGCCGCTTGGTCGACCTGGTCGCCTGGACCCGGTCGTGGGTCTGGGGTTCGCGGCCCCGTGGCAGCGCTGAAGGTGATGGCGCCGCGTGTGCGGCGTTCAGAGCTCCTGTCGAAGTGTTTCCTCGATGGTGCGGGCCACCTCGACGCGCGAGGTGACGCCGAGCTTGTGGAAGATGTGTCGCAGGTGGGTCTCCACGGTCTTGGGGCTGAGGAAGAGAGCCGCGGCGATCTCGGGGTTCGTGCAACGTCCGACGACGAGGTCGGCGACCTGACGCTCCCGCGCGGTTAGCGACGCCACTCCCTGCCCACCGGCCTCACCCGGGCGCGTGCGACGGTGGACGTGACGTCCCAGCCGTCTCAGTTCCCGCTCGGCCGCGTCGCGGTACCTCACTGCACCGCAAGCGTGCAGCACCGCGGCCGCTTTCTCGAGCTCGGTGATGGCTTGGTCTTGTTCACCGGCCTTCGCGAGGGCACGTCCAGCAAGGGTGCGTGAGAGAGCCGCCTCGATCGGGATGCCGACCTCGTCGGCGGCGGTCGCCGACGCCAGCGCCAGTTGCGCGGCGAACTGGGCATCACCCGCCTCGAGCGCCATCGTGGCCGCCGCCCGTTTGGCCATCGCGGTGGCCATCAGCAGACTTCCCATACTGCCCACGGAGCCTAGGGCGTCGGCTGCGGTCCGTTCGGCATCTACCTGACGACCGAGCGCGACGAGGCAACGGGTATGCAGCTCGAGCCACTTGGCGCGGAAGCTGCCGCCCGGCATGAATGGCAGCCCGGGACCGCCCCATCGGTCAACCATGAGCTTGACGGCGTCGTCGAGACCGGGGTCGCCGGACTCGACGAGGGCAGCACACAGCGCCAAGGGGGCGCCTGCGGGAATGAGTCCGGAGTCCACGTCACTGGTCAGGTCGACCGCCTCGCGGGCAGCGGTGAGCGCCAGCTCAAGGTCGCCAGCCGCCAGCGCCATGAGCGAGCGGTTGAGGACGAGTGCGGCCAGGCTCTGGTCGTTGTGGAGCAATCGGGCCTCCTCGATCGCCGCGTCGAGGGTGTCGGCGCCGTCCTCGAGCTCTCCGCGGAGCATGCGCACCCACGCCAGGATCACGAAGCCGAAGGGGATGAAGGCGGGCTGGCCAGTGGATCTGGCCACGGCAATCACCCGCTCCGCATGGGTACCGGCTGCCGCAAACCGGTCCAGATAGAGCTCGGCGCCGGCGAGGTGGACTGCGGCGTCGAGCCTCCGAGCCAGATCGCGGTCCGAGAGCCCGTCCACCAGGGCGGCCGCCTCGGTGCGGTGCTGCTCCGCCTCTGGGACTAGGCCGCAGAGGGCGTTGCCCCAGGCGAGAGCAGCTGCTGCGGTGGCGGTCAGGGGTAGATCGCCTAGTGGCCTGGCGGTTTGGAGGGCCCGCTCGGCGAATTGGACGATCTGAGGGAACCTCAGCGCGTAGAAGCCGTCCATGGCCAGCTCCAGCAGGAGCGCAACAGCTTCGGGTGAGGCGGAGTCGCCGAGGCCAGCGAGCGCATCGGTCATTCGTTGGTGGGCGGCCTCGTGGAGGCCGAGGAGATGTTCGGTCCCGGCGCAGGCGGTGGTGAGCCGGATCCGAAGGTCGACTGCATCGGCGGGGGCGAGCTCGTGACTCTCGAGCAGGGCGGCATAGCTCTCGGTGAAGCGGCCGCAAGTCGCGAGTGCTCCCGCGCGCGCGAGGAGGAGCTCGACCCGTTCCGACGCGGGGGCATCGTCTCGGAGCAGCCGCAGCGCAGCGGCGTACCACCGGGCCGCGCTCTCCGGGGCACGGTGGGCGGCCTCCTGGCCGGCCTGACGCAGGACTGAGACGGCCTGGTGGTCGCCCTGCCTGCCGGAACGCTCTACATGGTGTGCGCGTTCGGTGGCGGTTGCTCCGCGACCGGCCAGGGCTGCGGCGCTGCGTTCGTGCGCGCTCAGGAGCCAGCCGGCAGGGGTGGAGTCGTAGACCGCACTCCGGACCAGGGGATGCCGGAAGCGGAACCGGCGGGGTACCTCGGTACGCCGGATGACACCGACCCCGGTCAGCTGATCGATTGCAGTGAGCGCTACCGGCTCGACGACGCCCGCGGCTGCGGCTGCCAGCTCCGGCTCGAAGATGTCGCCGAGGACGGCTGCTCCTTGCAGCACGAGATGTGCGCTGTCGCCGAGCAGAGCCAGCTCGTCGGCCAGCGCAGAGGCGACCGGTGCGGGTACGCCGAGATCGGCGATGACTACCGGGGCCGGCCGGGTCCTGCTGGTCTCGCGATCCAGCGAGCGGGCGAGCTGCTCGAGGTAGAACGGGTTGCCGCCGCTCTCGTCGAACAGGGTGGACGCTGTCGCCCCGTCGACGGAAGGGCCCAGGAACTCGTCCGCCTCGGCCCGGGTCAGAGCCCTGAGGGGAACGCGGGCGAGCGACTGAGTCCTGTGGGCGCGGTCCAGCTCGATCCTGAGCTCGGGTGGTACCTGGCCAGGGCGGGCCGCGACTGCGATCAGCACACCGGCGTCGGGTGGCCGACGAAGGAGTGAGCCGAGGAGCTCGACGGATGCCGGGTCGGCCCAGTGGACGTCGTCGAGGATCAGCACCAGCGGCCTGGTTGCCGTCAGCCTTTCCAGCAGCTCTCGGACCGCACGATGGGTGCGATAGCGCTCGTGCTGGTGCACAGGATCCTTTGCATGGCGAGACCATGACGGGAAGACGTTGCCAAGCTCGGCACGGACGTCGTCGCCCATGAGGGCGAGGAGCCGCGGGTCGAGGCCCCGCACGTAGTCGTCGAGGGCGTTGACGAACACCCAGAACGGCAGGTCCCGTTCGAGCTCGGAGGCGGAGCCTGAGAGCACCAGCTGTCCGCGGTGGCTAGCGAGCGTGGCAAGCTCTTCGAGGAGGCGGGTCTTGCCGATGCCGGGTTCGCCGACCAGCTCGATCGACTTCCACTCCCCGTGCGTGAGGTCGGCCAAGGAGGCGTCGAGGAGTGCCAACTCCTCATCGCGCCCGACGAGCGGGGCGGGAGCAACGCCCATGTTCTTCCTCCGCTCTCCAGCCTAGGCCATCCGGCGGTGAGGGCGGCAGGCGTCGGGAAAGTCAGGGTGTCACCCCGATGTCCTGGCGGGTCGAGGCAGTCAGGCTCTACCCATGGTCCTCTTCCTTCTCCAGCATCGTCACGCTCCGGAGGAGTGCGGGGCGGCGTACGCGTCGTTCAAGGGAGGGACCAGTCCTCTTCGCCATCGGGCTGCGCTTGCATCCTGTGGTGAGGGTGGGCACGCGATGTGGTGGACCGTGGAGGCCGCCAACGAGTCGGAGGCACTCGGACTCCTGCCCTATTTCGTCGTCGAACGCACCACGGCCACGAAGGTGGCCCAGATCGACATCCCTTGATCGCCCCCGGGTGAATCGGGTGCCGGACCTGCCTGGTCAGGTTCGGAAGGAGGAGTCATGCCCCAGCCGACGCAGCATCACAACCTGGCCGCACGAATGGCCCGCTGGAGCGGCCGACACCGCAAGGTCGCCGTCTTCGGGTGGCTGGGTCTGATGGCGACGCTGTTCGCCTTCAGCCTGGCCTCCCCGATGAACATGATCGTCTACGAGACCTCCGGGCCGGGCGAGTCCGGGCGCGCCGAGGAGATCCTCTACGAGGACTTCGACCGACCCGCCGGCGAGAGGGTCCTGGTCCAGAGCACCGAGCTCAGCGCGCAGTCGCCGCAGTTCCAGACGGTCGTCCGGGAAGTCGTCGAGACGGTCGGCTCCCTCGATGAGGTCGCCTCCGTCGAGTCGCCTTACGGCCAGGGGGTGCCCGGACTGATCTCCGAGGACCAGGCCTCTGCTCTGGTGCCGCTGGAGTTCGCCGGAGCCCGTGAGGACGCCAAGGACAAGACCGACGCGGTGGTGTCGGCGGTGGCAGCGGTCCAGGCGGCGCACCCGGACTTCTACGTCGGCTCGTTCGGGGAGAGCACCAACAAGGCGTTGAACGACTCGGCCGAGGACGACCTGAAGACCGCCGGCCTGTACTCGTTGCCACTGACGCTGATCATCCTGCTGATCGCCTTCGGATCATTCGTCGCGGCCGGGATTCCGTTGCTGCTCGGGCTGAGCGCCGTGCTCGGCACCCTGGGCCTGGTCTCGATGGTGAGCCACGTGGTCCCGATGTCCTCGAGCACGTCCGCTCTTGTGCTGCTGATCGGGTTGGCCGTCGGGGTGGACTACTCGATGTTCTACCTCAAGCGGGAACGGGAGGAGCGTGCCGCCGGCCGAAGTGAGGGCGCCGCGCTCGAAGCGGCCGCAGCGACCTCCGGACACTCGGTGCTCGTCTCGGGCGTCACCGTGATCGTGGCGATGTCGGGGATGCTGCTCACCGGGGACGCCACCTTCGCCTCGTTCGGGATCGCCACGATGATGGTGGTGGCCGTTGCCATGCTGGGCTCGCTGACGGTGCTGCCCGCGGTGCTGTCCAAGCTGGGAGACCGGGTGGACCGCGGCCGCGTGCCGTTCATCGGTCGGCTTCGCGGCAGGGACGGCGAGGGGCGCATCTGGAGCGCGATCCTGGAGCGGGTGCTCCGGCGCCCCGTGGTCTCGGTGGTGCTCGCCGCCGGCCTGCTGCTCGCCCTCGCCGCCCCCGCGCTGCAGATGACCACGGTGCAGCCGGGTATCGACACCTTCCCCCAGCACCTGCTGACCACCTACAACCGGCTCGAGGCCGCGTTCCCCGGCACCCAGGTCTCGGCCCAGGTGGTGATCAAGGCGGCCGACGTCGAGTCGCCGGAGGTGCAGGCGGAGATCCAGGCGTTGACCGCCGACGCCGTGGAGACCGAGGTGATGAGCCAGCCGGTCGACATGAGCGTCAACTCGGAGCGCACGGTCGCCGTGGTCTCCATCCCCGCTGCCGGGAACGGTAGCGACGGGCCCTCCAACGCGGCGCTGGACGCGCTCCGCGACGACATCGTGCCCGCAACCGTGGGCTCCCTGGACGGCGCCGAGGTCGCGGTCACCGGCATGACGGCCCAGACCCGGGACTTCGACCAGCAGATGAGCACCACGGCCCCGTTGGTGTTCGGGTTCGTGCTGCTGCTGGCGTTCCTCCTGATGCTGGTGACGTTCCGGTCGCTGGTCATCGCCGTCAAGGCGGTGCTGCTGAACCTGCTCTCGGTGGGTGCGGCGTACGGCGTGCTGGTGCTCGTCTTCCAGGAAGGCTGGGGCAAGTCGCTGCTGGGCTTCGACGCCACCGGCGGGATCGACCCATTCCTGCCGATCCTGCTCTTCGTCATCCTGTTCGGCCTGTCGATGGACTACCACGTCTTCGTCCTCAGCCGCGTCAGGGAGAGCTACGACGACGGACTCTCCACACGGGCCGCAGTCGCACACGGCATCAAGACCACCGCCGGCGTCGTCACTAGCGCGGCCATCGTCATGGTCGGGGTGTTCTCCATCTTTGGCGCGCTGCAGGCGATGATCTTCAAGCAGTTCGGAGTCGGGCTCGCCGCCGCGATCTTGATCGACGCCACCGTGATCCGGGCCGTCCTCCTGCCCGCGTCCATGAGCCTGCTGGACCGGTGGAACTGGTACCTGCCCGGATGGCTGCAATGGCTACCTCGTCTCGAGCACGGACACTACGAACCCGACGAGCCCGACGACGCGACCATTCCCGAGCCCGGGCTGGAACCCGTCCGCTAGGGCAACGTGCCAGGACTCCGGCGAGGCGAAGCGATGACTGAGACACGAGCGATCCAGGTTGGAACGACGACGACGTCGGTCCAGGGCCAGGACGCCGCCGGGCCGGACGTCCATGAGCCGAGCCGAGCCGCCCGCAGCGACCGGGTGGTCCCCGGTCGCGAACGTTCGGCCGTCGTGATCTGCGTCGCCGTCGTCGCCGCGCATGTGCTCGACGACAACTTCGTGCAGCCCCAGCCCGGCACCACGGCTGGTGACCATCTCATCAGCGGCCTGATCCCCGTCCTGCTGCTCGCGGCCGCCGCCACCGTCCACCCTCGGATGCGACCAGGACTGCGCGCCGTCAATGCGATGACGCTCGGAGCGCTCGGCGTCGCGATCGGCATACCCGCGGTGTACTACCTGGGCAACGGCCGCCTCGAGGGCGGCCACTACTCGGGGGTTCTGGCCGGTGTCGCGGGCGTCCTTCTCCTCCTCAAGGGCCCCGTCATCCTGTGGAGCAACCGACGCTCCGAGGGCCGCCGAGCACAGCGCTACCGTCGCCGCGGCATGTCAGTGGTCTGCGCTGCGGTACTCGCGCCGACGGTGCTGTGGTTCCTCGTCTTCCCGATCGGCGTCGGGTACGTCTACACCCACACCGCACCCGCACCGGTCGAACCCGACCTGGGTGTGCCGTACGAGCACGTCGTCGTCACCACCGACGACGGGCTCGAACTGAGCGCCGCCTACGTGCCCTCCCGGAACCGGGCGGCGGTCGTGCTTTACCCGGGGGCGGGTCGTTCGGCAGAGGCGCGGATGCTCCTCGAACACGGGTATGGGGTGATGCTGCTCGATCCCCGCGGCCAGGGCGGCAGCGAGGGCGACGCCGTGCGATGGGCCGGCGACCGGGATGTGCTCGCCGGCGTCGCGTACCTGCGGCGGCGCACCGACGTGGACAGCGACCGAGTCGGCGCGTTCGGGTTCTCCGTCGGCGGCGAGATGCTGCTGCGGGCCGCGGCCCGATCGGAGGCCATCCGGGCCGTCGTCTCGGAAGGGGCCGGGGAACGGGTCGGCGAAACGGAGGTCTCGGGTCCTGCCCGGTTCCTGGTCGAGCCCTCGCAGGCCGTGATGTCGGCCGCGACCACCGTCTTCTCCAACCACAAGCCGCCGCCCCCGATCGTCGACCACATCGGTGACATCGCTCCTCATCCGGTCCTGCTCATCTACGCCGACCCCGGCATCGGCGGCGAGAGCACCCGGCAACCGCTGTACCTCGCTGCCGCCGGCGAGCCCAAGTCGATCTGGAAGGTCTCCGGGGCGGAGCACACCGGTGGCTTCGACGCAGCACCCCTCGAGTACGAGCGACGCGTGGTGGAGTTCCTCGACGACGCGCTCCTCGCGACCGAGGACTCCTTGGAAGGGAACAGCAAATGAGCAACACGCAGACCCGCACAGAAACGGAGCCGGACACGATCTGGCATCTCTCGACACGAACCCGGCGAGTTCTCCTGCTCGCCCCGCCGCTGGCGCTCGCGGGGTTCACCGTGCTCCATCCACAGCCCGACAACAACGCGCAGGCCCTGATGGACGCCTCGACCTGGTTCATGGGCTTCCACATGATCCAGCTGGCGATGGTCGGCCTGGTGGCCGTCTCGGTGGTCGTCCTGGCGGACCAGTTCCACCGCGCCAGCGCATGGCAGACCTGCTTCGGCATGGGCCTCTTCCTGGTCTACTTCAGCGCCTACGACACCCTGGCCGGCATCGGCACCGGCCTCGCGATGCAGAGCGCACGCGACCTCCCGACATCCCAACAGGAGGCCCTGTTCGACATCGTGAAGGACTGGCCGGGATTGGAGCCCTGGGTGTTCTGGCTCAGCCTGGTCGGCACGTTCGGGTGGGTACTCGCCCTCGGCTACCTTGCGGTCGGGGCTCGGGCCGCGGGCGCACCACGTGCGGAGTGGGTGTTCCTCGGGCTCGCGGCCTTCTTCCTCCTACTGGGCCATCCCGCACCGTTCGGCACGATCGCGTTCGGCAGCTTGTTCGTCGCGGCCCTCGTCCACGAACGGCAGTCCTCGCGCCCCAGGGTCGCGCGGTCCCTCACAGATCGCGATCGGCCGCCACCGGGTGAGCGTGTCGGTCACCCGGAACGAAGGTGGAGTGATGGTTGACAGACGGCGAACCTGGCGGCGAGTGGTTCTGCTCGGCGTCCCGACCCTCTACGTGCTCCTCGGCCTGCTTCATCCGACGGCCAACCCCGAGCTGGGCGACGAGACCGACCGCTTCATCGGGCTGCACATCGCGCAGCTCTTCCTCATCGTTGGGTTGGGCTTCGTGATCTGGCTGCTCGTCGAGGGCGTGACCAACCGGGCAGCGACGCTCGCACGGGCGCTGATCATCCCGTTCGTGGTGATGTACACGGCGCTCGACGCGATCCTGGGGATCGCGTGGGGCCTCGCGGCCGAGGCGGCGAACGGCCTGCCGGCCGCGCACCAGCCGGGGGCGGGTCGGCTCGTCGACAAGCTGATCTCCGGGGATCCCGATCCGAGGGGCCTCATCCTCTACTGGGGCGCCGGTCTGCTCTGGCTCGCGGTGATGCTCTCGGTCGTGGCGGCGCTCAGGGACACAGCCCCGCTGGGCGCCCTGGTATCGCTGTCACTCGGCGCAGCGGTGTTCGCACTTGGCCACGCCCCACCGATGGGTCCCGCTGGGATGTGCCTGATCCTGCTCGGCATCGCGTGGGCCGAATTCCGTCCGAGCCCTGTGCGGAGGTCATCAGCAGCTGTCGGAACCTGACCCGGGTTCGCCGCTTCGCCCGCCCTGGTCGAGAGTTACCCCCTGCTCATAGACATGACCGCTCATGGAGGCCATGTGCGTGGGCTCAACGGACGAGGAAGGTCAGGCGGACGCTGGTGCGGACCTCGCTGGGACACCCGGCACCGGACCGTCGACGGCCTCGAGTGGACCTTCGCACGCCACGGCCTGCGGGCTCCCCCCGCTACGAGATGGGCGGCCCTCACTGTGACAGCGAGGGCCGCTTCTGTTTGCGCAACCATCCCCCGAGGAGATCGGCCAGCACCACCGAGCGGGCGCACGACCGAAGCGTCGCCGCCCGGAGCTAGATGATCACCGAGTGTGGCCGGTTGCTCCCCTGAGGTCGTGCGGCTCACCCCATCGCAGCCCTGGCACCCCAGCACCAGACTCTGCTGAGGAGGTGTGCGGAGATGGCTGTGGTGCGGGTACTGCTGGTCGACGACCAGACCCCGTTCCTGCGGGCGATGAGCGCGGTGGTCGAGGAGACGCCTGGTTTCGAGGTCGTCGGTGAGTCGACCTCCGGGGAGGCGTCCGTTCTGGCCTCGGCTGAGTTGTCGCCCGACTTGGTCCTGATGGACGTGAACCTCCCCGGCATCGGTGGGCTGGAGGCCACGAGGCGGCTTCGCGCGCGGCAGGCTCCGCCGGTGGTGTTGCTGCTCTCGACGTACGACGAGGACGCCGGTGCGCACTTCGTGGTCGAGTGCGGGGCCGCGGCCTACGTGACCAAGTCGGCGTTCGGCCCCGACCGGCTTCGCGAGGTGTGGGCGGCGGCGTCGGGGTGAACCGCCCTGCCCATGGGGCACGTCACGGCGATCAGGACACGGCAGGTGCGGGGCGTGCTGGCGCCCGAACCTCGACGAAGGTGCGGCCGTTGTGGCTCGTGGCCGACACCGAACCGCCCGTAGCCTCGATCCGGTCGCGCATGTGGCTCATCGACAAGCCACCGTCCTCGGAGCCGCTCATGTTCAGGTGCAGCTGGTCTTCGTGCACCGAGAGGGTCACGACGATGGGGCGGTCGAACGCACGCGTGGCCTCGGCCACGCAGAAGTAAGCTGCCGCCTCGACGCGTGGGTCGAAGCGCAGCCCGGCCGCGGAATCCTCGACCGTCAGCCGTCCAGGGCGGTCGTGTCGTGCGAGCAGCGAGCCGAGTGCGGTCTGCAGCCCTGCCCGGGTGAGCTGGGCAGGGAACACCCCCCTGGTGATCTCCCGGAGCGACTGCATCGCGGCGTCCATGGACCTGAGCAGCGGTGTGAGCAGGTCGGCGTCCAGGGCGCTGGGGCCCTTGGGATCGGCCAGCGACAGCTGGCGGAGACGGTCGGGCAACGGTGCGAGGTGCGGGACCACCTGCCGGGTGATCGCACGTTCGACCCGGCTGCGTTCGGCGTCGCCGGCGCTGATCAGCCGCGTGCGGGACCGGTCGAGCTCGTGGGTGTGCAGGCGCAGCTGCTCCACCTGGGCGGAGAGCTCGCCGGTCAGCTGGACGTTGCGGAACGCGATGGCGGCCTGGTCGGCGAGGTCAGCGAGCAGCTGTTGGTCTCGGCGGCGCAGCGGATGTCCGGCCGCCATCTCCGTAGTGATGCTCCCGAGCCGCTCTCCGTGGTCCACGATCGGCAACGCGACGTGCGCACCTGTCGCGTCAGCGGCGGTGTCCGGCGGCCACACTGCCAATAGGTCGGACCCGGCGTGCACGTGGAGGGAGACCACGGCACGATCCGCGTGCACGGCCTGTGCCGCAGCCTCGGCCACCGCGGGCAGCAGGGCCGCTGGATCGCGCTTGTCCCCGAGCCGTCGACTGAAGTCAGCCAGGGCCTCGTACGGCGCCGCGGCCGCGCCGTAGGCCAACCCGTCGGCCAGCTGCACGACGCGGCGGCGCAGTGGCTGGAACGCCATCGCCACCACGGCGGTCGCGATCAGGGAGGGCCAGAATCCACCGGCTCCACCGCCCACCGCGTAACCGACGAGGACGACCACGAGGACGTAGCCGATGGCGGCCAGCCCGGTCGCCAAGGCGACCATCACTGCGCGGTTGACGATCAGGTCGATCTGCAGCAGTCGGTGGCGCAGCACGGCGACCGCCACACTGACGGGCACAGCGACCTGCGCAACCCGCAAGGGGAGCCCGGCCAGCCAGGTCCCCTCCTCTCCCATCACGCGTGGGACTGTCAGGATGACCACGACGCCCACGGCCAAGAAGACAGCGGACGAGGCGATCCAAAGCAGCTGGCGTCGCTCGTCGTCCTTGGCCCTGCGCAGGCGAAGAACCAGCGAGACAGCGGATGCGATCAGGCCGGCCGCGACGAGGAGGTATCCCATCGTGAGCAGCACGGTCGAGACGGTGAACCCGTCGTACTGCTCGGCGTAGACGAAGTCTCCGGGGTTGGTTGTCAGTGCCCCGAGGGTGCGCAGGCCGAGACCCGCGAGCGTGGCCCAGAGTGCCCAGCGCCAGCGGGGCGAAGCGAGGCGCCCGGTGGGGGAGATGAGGAAGACCATGATCAGCGCGACGAAGGCGGGCCAGCCGATCAACGGGGACGCCCATGCGATCACGTGCGCCAAGTACGACGACCCGGGGCCGTCCCCGTCGAGCACCCAGAGGGTGTAGGCATCGGCGGCCAGCGTCACCGACAGCAGGCTTGCGACGCACAGCAGCCACCCCAGCATGTGTCTTGGGTGCCGCGAGACGATCAGGGCTCCCATCAGGGCACACCCCAGACCGGCCAGAGGGGCCAGTGGCCACCCGTGGTCAGCCCACGTCGCCTCGCTCAGCAGCGGCCGGTGGGCGGCAGTGAAGAGCGTGTCCAGCACGGCGGCGATCGTTGCCAGGCCGAGGATGCACCAGGCGATCCGGGCGCGCACGTCAGGCCACCTGATGGGAGGGCGACATGGACCCGGGGGTGCTCACGGCAGCATCGGTCCGCGGTACCACGGCGATCATGGTGGTCCCTCCGCGCTCCGGAGACAGGAACTCCACGGTCCCTGCCACGGCGTCCAGGCGGTCGCGCATGTTGGTCAGGCCTACACCCGGTGCCGCACCGGCGTGGGTCTGGTCGAAGCCGATCCCGTCGTCGGTCACGGTGAGACACCAGCGGGACGGGTTCTCCTCCAGTCGCACTGTCACGGTGGCGGCGCCGGAGTGTTTGGTGGCGTTCTGCACGGCCTCGATGCAGCAGAAGTAGAGCGCCGCCTCGACGGATGCGGGGGGTCGGGCAACCTCACCGGCCTCGACAGCGACCGGCACCGCGCTGCCGGCTACGGCCGCCCGTAACGCTGCCTCCAGACCTTGGTCGGCCAGGTGCCTGGGGTAGATGCCACGTGACAGTGCCGAGAGCGTCTCGATCGCGACCGTGGCTGCGTCCGCCTGGAGGGAGAGGACCGCAGCGGCACGGTCCGGAGAGCGGCCGACGATCGTGTGCGCGAGCCCCAGGTTGACCGTGAGGGCCACGAGGTGTTGCTGGGCGCCGTCATGCAGGTCGCGCTCGAGGCGGCTTCGCTCGGCGTCCTGGGTCGTTATCAGGCGTCTTCGGGAGGCCTCGATCTCCGCGGAGCGCTGCTGCAGCTCCGCGCGACGGTCATCGAGCTCTGCCTGGAGCCGGACCCAGCTCAGGACCAGGCTGGCCTGGGAGGCGAGCCCGGCGAAGAGGCGCTCCTCGACGAGGGTGAGGACCAGGCCGGGGCGCTCCTGGACCCGGAGGACTCCCAGCAGCTGCCCGCCGTCGCACACCGGTAGCTCCCGGAGGCCGTCGTCGGTCACGACGACGTCCTCGCAGCGCAGGTCCGGAGGCGTCCGGTCGGTGTCGACGTCGGTGGGCCAGGTCGCGGCCAGGGTCATCTGGTCGGCGACGTTGAGCCACACCTGTGCCCACCGGGCGCCGGTGCCCTGGGCAAGCAGTGTCGCCATCCGTGCGGGCAGCTCGTCGGTCGCGTAGGCAGTGGTGACCTCGTCCGAGAAGTGGGCGAGCACGTCGTACGGCGCCGCGGCGTCGGGACCCAGCTTGACCGTGGCTCGTTCGAGCGCGGCCTGCACTCGGGCGAACAGCAACGCCACGACAGTGGTCGCCAGGACCGACAACGGCACGCTGGGGGAGTCGGTGCGTCCGATCAGCGCACCACCACCGAGCACGACGACCACGTAGACCCAGACCACGAAACCTGCCAGGCCGAGGAGGACGAGCAGCCTGCGCCGACCACCGCGGTGCAGCTCTCGGAGCACGCGGCGTGGCCTCATGGTTCAGTGTGCGCCTCTTCTCCACGCATCGTGGAGGGGTTCGGCCGTACCTCGGTGGTGGGGCCAGCCGTAGCCCGCTGAGAGTGGGGGCGTCTCAGCGGCTCGTGCCGCTGGCCTCGAGGTAGGTCAGGACGGCCATCACCCGCCGGCTCACCTCGTGCTCGTCGGCGAGCCCGAGCTTGGCGAAGACCGAGCCGATGTGCTTCTCCACGGCCCGGTCACTGAGGAAGAGTGTCTTCGCGATGGTGGCGTTGTTGCGGCCGGTGGCCATCTGGTGGAGGACTGTGCGCTCGCGCTCGGTCAGCCCCAGCAGCGGGCCGTCGCTTCCCCGGCGCGCGAGCAGCGCTTCGACGACCAGGGGGTCGAGCACCGAGCCGCCCCGGGCCACTTCGTGGAGGGCACGGGCGATCTCCTCGAGGTCGCCGACCCTCTCCTTGAGCAGGTAGCCGACGCCAGCGGCCCCTTCGGCGAGGAGCGCGAAGGCGTAGTCCTCCTCGACGTACTGCGAGAGAACCACGACCCCCACCCCCGGGTGCTCCGCACGGATGCGTTTGGCGGCTTGGATCCCCTCGTCGGTCTGGGTGGGCGGCATCCGAATGTCGGTGAGTACGACGTCGGGCAGATGCTCTGCAACCGCCGTCATGAGCGACCCCAGGTCGATCGCGGTGTCGACCACCTCGATGCCTTCGCCCTCGGCCAGCAGCGCGGAGACGCCCTCCCGGGTGAGGTAGTTGTCGTCGGCGAAGACGACGCGAAGCGGCATGCTTGTGACCTTAGCGACCAGTCGGCTCCGGTTGAGAGCCACTGATCAGCAATTGCCCCGGACGCACCAGCCCCCAACTGCTGTCGTGAGGCCAGCACGCACGTTGGGTGGGGTGCAGGCCCGCTGTTGTGCTGCTCGCCCCATCCCGGTCGACCCCGTCTGTTCGTAGCGTCGATCCCGAGTCACGAGACATGCCCGTCCGGGATGTCTGATGGTCAAGCTGAGGAGTCCGACATGTTGGTCCAACTAGCTGACTGGTGCTACCGCCAGCGCCGTCTTGTCGTCGTCCTGTGGATCGCCGCCCTGGCGGCCGCCTTCGCGCTCGCGAGCACTTTCGGGGGAGACACGAAGCAGGACTATCTCCAGCCCGGCTCGGAGTCCCAGGCTGCCGCGCACACATTGCAAGCTGAGTTCCCGCAGAAGGCCGGCGACACCGTGCAGGTCGTGCTCCACTCCGAGGACGGCTTCTCCTTGGCCGCCGTCCGCACGCAGGCGGAGAAGATCTTCACCAACGTCGCCGCGGACCCCCAGGTGATGGGTGTCGCAAGTCCCTTCGGCGAAGGCGGGGCCGGTCAGATCTCGCACGACGGTACGACTGCCTACGGTCTGGTCGCGCTCGACAAGACAGCAGATGAGTACACCCCGGCACAGGCCAGGGCGCTCATTGCGCCAATCCTCGCCGCCGGCGATGACAACCTGCGAGTGGAGGTTGGCGGCTCTGTCGCGACGTTGTCCCAGACCACCCCCGCCGGCGGAGAGGGCATCGGGCTCATCGCTGCCGCCCTCATCCTGCTGTTCATCTTCGGTTCCGCGGTAGCGATGGGGTTGCCGCTCCTGACCGCCGTGTTCGGCCTCGGCATGTCCATTGCCCTCGGCGAGCTGCTGCGGCGTGTCCTCGACGTTCCGGATTGGGCGACCCCCACCGCCGCGATGGTCGGCATCGGAGTCGGCATCGACTATGCGCTCCTCATCGTGACGAGGTATCGCAGCAGTCTTGCCGAAGGTCGGGAACCACGACAGGCGACCCTGACCGCCATTGCGACTGCTGGCCGCGCCGTGGTGTTCGCGGGCCTCACGGTCGTGGTCGCGATGCTCGGCATCCTCCTGGTTGGTCAACCTGCGCTGGCCGGATTCGCATTCACCGCGTCGCTGTTCGTGCTGGTCACCATGACCGCGTCGCTGACGCTGCTGCCGGCCCTGCTCGGCTTCGCCGGACGCAACATCGAGCGCCTGCACGTGCCCCTCGTGAGCAAGCGCCAGCACGCCTACGACAGCACGCGCTGGTACCGATGGAGCCGGTTCATCCAGCGCCGACCGTGGTTTGCCGCCATTGGCGGGCTCGGCGTCCTCCTCGCGCTGGCGACCCCGTTCCTCGGCATGCGATTCGGGTTCCCCGACGCCCAGAACGACCCCAGTACCTCTACGACTCACCGGGCGTACGACCTGATCACCGACGGGTTCGGCCCGGGCTTCTCGGCGCCACTGGTGCTCGCCGTACAAGGGGCGTCAGGTAGCGACCTGCTGGTGTCGAGCGACGCGATGGGCAAGGAGCTCTCCCAGGTCAGCGGCGTGGCCTTCGTGTCCCCGGCCGTCGTCAACGATGCCGGTGACACAGCCGTCCTGACGGTGGTGCCAACCACCTCTCCCCAGGACGAGACCACGGAGGACCTGGTTGACACACTGCGTGACGCGGCCATCCCGGATGCCACCGCGGACTCCGATCTCACCGTCGCTGTCGGTGGAAGCGTTGCCGCCAACCTGGACAGCACCCGAGGCGTCGCCGAGCGGCTGCCGCTCTTCTTCGGCGGCGTCTTGCTCGTCTCGTTCGTCTTGCTGATGATGGTTTTCCGCTCCGTTGTGGTCCCGCTCAAGGCGGTGCTCATGAACCTGCTGGCAAGTGCGGCCGCGTTCGGCGTCCTCACTCTCGCGGTCAACGGAGGGCCGCTCGGAGAATTGGTTGGCATCCCGGAGGCCACACCGGTCCCCATCCTGCTGCCCATCGGGATCTTCGCGATCCTGTTCGGGCTGTCGATGGACTACGAGGTGTTCCTGATCTCGCGTATCAAGGAGGAGTACGACAGGACCGGCGACAACGCGCTGGCCGTGGCCGACGGCTTGGCCAAGTCCGCCAAGGTAATCACCGCCGGCGCCGCTGTGATGATCACGGTGTTCCTCTCGTTTGTGCTCGGCCAGGCCGTCTACGGGAAGATGTTCGGTATCGGACTTGCCGCCGCGGTCTTCATCGACGCCACGTTGGTCCGGATGGTGCTCGTGCCGGCCACGATGGAGCTGCTCGGCGACCGAAACTGGTGGCTGCCGGGCTGGCTGGACCGCCTGTTGCCGAACATCCACCTCGGGGGCCTCGAGGTATCGGACGGCGAGACTGCAGCCCCCGTGCCTGTCATCCCCGACGGCCCGGTCCCGGTGGGCGCTCACCATTGAGTGAGTGGGGCGGCCGCCACCGGGCAACGTGCCCTAGCTAGCGGCCGCCCTCGGCGTTTCCCCGCCGCCGTCTCTGGGCAGATTCAGGCGACCACAAGCTCGATCCTGGGGATGGTAGGTGTGGTGTCTGGCTCGCGTCACCGGGTGTCCGTGCTGCCCTCCGGGATGCAAAGCGCCGGGTCATTTCACCTCGGAGCGAAGTAGGTTGACGACGGCGAGCGCAAGGGGCAGCACGAGCCACACGATCGTGGTGACGGCCAGATGGGTCCAACCAGCTCCGGTCAGGCCTCCTTGGAGGAGGGCGTCCTGGTTGAACTTGGGGTCGACCCAGGGGCGAGCGTCGCGGAACCACGCCTGGCTGAAGGCGAGGAAGGCGAGGAGTCCGGGGGCCACGAAGGCGTAGACCATGTAGGCGACGATGGCTCCCGGGGAGTTGCGGATGAGCGCGCCGAGGGTGAACCC
>Ga0190275_10001238_pt1 | contig 19278 bp, 18 predicted proteins | sample Popmic550T_FD_133745 | JGI IMG/M metagenome (GOLD analysis project Ga0190275, IMG submission 133745) | Populus adjacent soil microbial communities from riparian zone of Yellowstone River, Montana, USA - 550 T | ecosystem: Environmental > Terrestrial > Soil > Riparian zone > Trees stand | place...
CGTGGTCGTCGCGACCGGTACTGCGTCCGGCAAGTCGCTCGGCTATCTCCTGCCCGCCTTCGCCAGTTTGAGCATCGCCCATGCAGCGTCGCCTCACCGGCGGACGGCGTCTGTTCTGTACTTGTCTCCCACCAAGGCCCTAGCGCACGACCAGTTGCGAGCGGTCTCGGCATACACCGTGCCTGGATTGCGGGCGACGACGCTCGATGGCGACTCGGAGCGAACCGAGCGCGACTGGGCTCGCGACCACGCCACCTATGTACTGAGCAATCCAGACATGCTGCACAGGTCCGTACTACCGAACCACCAGCGCTGGGCCCGGTTCCTGGGATGCCTGCAATACGTCGTGGTCGACGAGTGCCATCACTACCGAGGTGTGTTCGGCGCACATGTCGCTGGGGTGCTGCGTCGGCTGCGGCGCATCTGCGCGCAGTACGGGACGCATCCGATCTTCGTCTGCGCTTCGGCGACTGTCGCGGAGCCCGCTGTCTCCGGGGAACGCCTGACCGGCCTGCCGATGGTGGAGGTCACCCAGGACGGCTCGCCCCGAGGCGGCATCTCCTTCGGACTCTGGGAGCCGCCCCTCACCTCCCTCCGCGGCGAAAACGGCGCCCCGGTACGCCGGTCCGCCCCGGCTGAGGTCGCCGACCTGCTGACCGACCTGGTCGTGTCGGGCGTCCGGACGGTGGCGTTCGTCAGGTCCCGGCGTGGAGCCGAGTCAGTCGCGATGACGGCCCGGCAGAACCTCGCGGAGGTCGACCCGGCGTTGAGCGAGCAGGTGTCGGCGTACCGGGCCGGCTATCTGCCCGAGGAGCGACGGCGACTCGAGCGCATGCTGCAGAGCGGCGAGCTGACCGGCGTCGCCGCGACCAACGCGTTGGAGTTGGGCATAGATATAGCCGGGCTGGACGCAGTACTACTGTCCGGCTGGCCTGGCACGCGCGCCTCACTCTGGCAGCAGGCTGGACGGGCCGGGCGATCTGGTGGCGACGCATTGGCTCTCTTGGTGGCCCGCGACGATCCACTCGACACCTATCTGGTCCGGCACCCGGCAGCGATCTTCGGGCGACCGGTCGAGGCGACGGTGTTCAACCCGGAAAACCCGTACGTGCTCGGCCCACAGCTCTGTGCCGCCGCGCAGGAGTTGCCGCTGACTCCGGACGACTACGACGTCTTCGGCGCCACCACTGCGACCGTCATCAAGCAGCTCGTCAAGCAGGGTCTGCTCAGGGAGCGGCCGCACGGCTGGTTCTGGACCCGGCGCGACCGGGCGGTCGACGCGATCGACATCCGTTCGGCCGGCGGCAAGACCGTGCAGATCGTGGAGGACCAGACCGGGCGCCTGCTCGGTACTGTCGACGGCGGCTCGGCCCACGCCAGCGTGCATGCCGGCGCGGTCTACGTGCACGCCGGCGAGTCGTACCTGGTTCGCACCCTCGACCTGGACAACCACGCGGCAATCGTCGAGCCGGCCTCGCCGGACTACACCACCTTCGCCCGGGACGTCACGGAGATCAGCATCCTGGCCACCGAGGACACCAGCCAGTGGGGGGCAGCTGAGTTGTCCCGCGGCTGGGTCCAGGTGACCAACCAGGTGATCTCGTTCCAGCGCAAGCAACTCGTCACCGGCGACGTGCTCGACGAGCAGCCGCTGGACCTGCCCGAGCGCACCCTGCGCACCAAGGCCGTCTGGTGGACGATGCCCGATTCGCAAGTCGCCGAGCTCGGGCTGAGCGACGTACCGGGGGCTGCTCATGCGGCCGAGCACGCCTCGATCGGTCTGCTGCCGCTGTTCGCCACCTGCGACCGGTGGGACATCGGCGGCGTCTCCACCGCCAAGCACGCCGACACCGGCCGGCTCACCGTCTTCGTCTACGACGGGCACCCCGGCGGGGCCGGCTTCGCCGAACACGGGTACGCCGCGGCGCGCGAGTGGTTGACCGCGACACGGGAGGCGATTGCACACTGTGAGTGTGTCGACGGATGCCCGTCGTGCGTACAGTCACCAAAATGTGGGAACGGGAACAACCCGCTCGACAAAGGCGGCGCCGTTGCGCTGCTTACCGCACTTCTCGGTAGTGAGGCCTGAACCGTCCAGCACCAGGCTGCTGGCAGAAAGGCAGCGATCATGCTGGCTCTTGGAATCGTTTTGATCGTCCTGGCCGTACTGTTCACGCTCGGCGTCTCGGTCTCCTCCAGCGACTCGACCACGATGTCGGTGTTCGGCGTCGACTTCGGACTCGCGGTCCCCACCCTGTTCTTCCTCGGCCTGCTCACCGGGGTCGCCGTCACCCTCGGCCTTTGGTTGACGAAGAAGGGACTCGGCCGCGACCTGCGCCGCCGCAAGGAGGTCAAGGAGCTCCGCCAGCAGGTGTCCGGCACGCCCACCGCCGGTACGACCACTGCCGGCGAACTCGAAGGCGAGGCGACAGACACACCTGTTGGCCGTCATGCGGCAGATCCAGCCGACCCGGACAGCCGGACGGTCGACCTCGCGGATGGCGAGCGACTTGCCGAAGAACGGCACATCGTTGCCGATGGCACCGATTCGAAGAACTCCCGCTGAACCACTCAGCCGCAGTGCAATGAACCGTCTTCACCTTTGACACAAGCAGTTCTCGCTTCCCGGGGAACGTCACCCCGGGAAGCGATTTGTTGTAATATCTCGATCCAGGTACAGCCGCGGCTCAGCCGCGGCACGGTGACCACGCAGCCGGATATCGATGCCTTGCGCAACGATAATTCGGTGGCAGTTAGTTGCCATTGGCATCAACTTCCCCTGGTTCTGGATAACCACCGCGCGGCCTCCTGTGCATTACTGGTCGTGGCGTCAACGTTGCGTTGAGTCACCGTCGCCCGTTCCGGGCCACACCGCCTCCTCACGGGGGATCGACCCGCACCTCTTGTTCCCTGCACAGGGATCGTCGCGGTTCCCGGAAACAGCACGGCCGACTCTCGCCTCGGGGTCCCGACGACCTGACGCTGCGAGATAGCACGACCTCTGGAGGTTGTCTTGATCATCCGTAGATTGTTGAGTCGCACCGGCGTGGCAGTCCTCGCCGTCAGCGTCGCCCTGGCCACCGCGATCCCCGCTCAGGCGGCGGCACCGGCACCGGCACCGGCACCGGCCGAGCCCCCGGGCGTCGAGGTCGGCGTGGTGAAGCAGATCGCCAACCGCGCCGACACGCGTTACTGCCTCACCTTCGTCACGGCCGACAAGGTCCCGATGGCGGTGATGATGGCCTGCGCTCCCGGCAAGGAGGGCAAGACCCAGGAATGGGTGATGACCGAGAAGGGCCAGTTGCAGGTCGCGATGAGCAAGAGCGTCGGTGGCGCCCTGGCTCAGACCGGCGCCTGCCTGGACACCGGTGCGGATCTGACCGCCACGCCGAAGAACGCACCGGTCCTGGTGCTGCCTTGCCGTGACGGTGACGGACAGAAGTGGAACTACGACGAGTCCTCCGGGTCCTTCGTCAACGCGGCGAACGGGATGGCACTCAGCTCGCTGCTCGGCAAGGGCAAGGAGAAGCAGGCTCAGCCGACCGGCAACCAGCCGGCCAGCGGAGCGGGGTACCAGGGCTGGAGCGCACTGCCGCTGCCGGGCCTGGACATTCTCGGCGCGGTCCTGGCACTCGTGAACGCACTGCTGGCATCGCTGGGCCTGGCCCTGCCGCTGCCGATCGCGAACGCCGCGACGAGCCTGTTCGACCTGGTCCGGGCCAAGACCCCGGTACCGGCCCAGATGACGACGCTGCCGAAGCAGATGATGCAGCTCGCCCAGCGCTGAGCCCAGGAGGATCCAGCCACACAGAGGAGGGCCGGCCCCGACGCGATGTCGGGGCCGGCCCCTTCCTTTCGGTTCATGAACTCAGGTGTCGACTTGTGGAACGGTGGGCGATCCGCTGCTTGCGCGTCAGCGGAGCGACCCGTCGGTGGTCACCACCAACAGTGGCAGTGGTAGTGGCAGTAGCCGAGAAGGTCGTGGAGCAGTCCGAGAATCATGTCCGTCACCTCCGATCCAGTGATCCGATCGGCACTGACGCTACCTCGCACTCTCACGATCTGTATCTACTCAGCTACTCTTTGTGATGCAACCGCGAGTGAGCTTTAACTCTTCCGCAATGCTCACCGCCTGGCTCCGATTTGACGCCTCCGGATGGTGTCCGCGAGGTAGCCGAGGGCAACGATTCACGTTGGAAAGTAACAACGTTTTCTCGTCGGCCGTACAAAAGTCTTCACAAAGGTCGCGTTCGAGTGCCAAGGTGAACCGGCACTGGCTGCACTGACCCGCAAGGAGCCCCCTGATGCGACGTATCCCGCCTTTGGTCCGGCTGGCTGTTCTCGGCTCGGCCGCCTCCGTACTGCTCACCGGTTGCCTCGGCTCGTCGGACTCCGGCAGCGGCGACCAGGACGCCAACCGCAACGCCGATGCCACCAAGGTCGAGCTGGTGATCGGCAGCAACGCGGTCAAGGGCGGCAAGAACTCCGCCGGCGCGGAGTTCACCGAGTCCGTGCTGATCCCCAAGTTCGTCGAGGCGCAGAAGGCCAAGGGCGTCGACGTCACGGTGAAGTTCCAGGGTGACGGCTCCGACGACGAGGTCTACAAGCAGAAGCTGGCGCTCGGCCTGTCGAACAAGACCGGCCCGGACCTGATCAACGTGGACGGCATCTGGGTCGGCGAGTTCGCCCAGGCCGGCTACCTCAAGCCCCTCACCGACACTGTCGGCGATGCCGCCAAGGTGGACGGGTGGGACGGCTGGAAGCAGATTCCCGACTCGGTCCAGCAGCTCGGCATGTTCGACGGCAAGCGGTACGGAGTACCGGGTGGTACCGACGGGCGGGTGCTCTACTTCAACAAGAAGCTGTTCGCGCAGGCCGGACTGCCCGCCGACTGGCAGCCCAAGTCGTGGGACGACATCACCGCGGCGGGCCAGGCGCTGAAGAAGCTGCCGGGGGTCACCCCGATCCAGATCAACGCCGGGACGGCGATGGGCGAGGCGACCAGCATGCAGGGCGTGCTGCCGCTGCTGGTGGGCACCGGCGCGACCATCAACACCGACGGCAAGTGGTTGGGCAACACCTCGCAGATCCGCCAGGTGCTCGACTTCTACAAGTCGATCTACGGCAGTGGCCTGGGCGACCCGGTGCTGCAGCGCGAGGCCAAGGGCCGGGACAAGTCGTTCGCCCTGTTCGCCGCGAACAAGATCGGCATCCTGCTCGAGGGCGACTACTTCTGGCGCAGCGTGGTGGAGCCGAAGGCCGGCGTCGCCAAGATGGCAGACCGCGACACCGCGGTCGGCTACGCGCTGATCCCGGCGAACAAGGCCGGCGGCGGCGTCAAGGGTCAGGACTTCGTCTCGATGTCCGGCGGCGGCGCGGTGGCGATCAACCCGAACACGAAGTTCCCGCAGCAGGCCTGGGAACTGCTGCAGTTCATGAACTCGGCCGAGATGGTCAAGGCCGGACTGAACGGCGCCGCCAAGATCACCCAGCGCACGGACGTCAACACCGAGGTACTCGCCGGCGACCCGATGCTGAACTTCGTCGCCAGCAAGGTGCTGCCGCTGACGCAGTACCGGCCGGGTCTCGCGGAGTACCCGCGGATCTCGGCAGCACTGCAGCAGGCGACTGCTGACGTGATCGGCGGCAAGCCCACTGATGCGGCCGCCAAGGGTTACCAGACTGCCGTCGAAGCCGCTGCCGGCGGCAAGGACAAGGTCACCAGCAACTGATGGCGACCGCCTCTCCACCCGTGCCGGGTCGTCCGGCACGGGTCCGCCGTCCGGCTCAGGACGTCGCAGGCCTCGGCATCGGCCGAGCCGTCGGCTTCCTCGCGCCGGCGCTGCTGCTGATCGGGGCCTTCCTGGTCTTCCCGGCGATCTGGACGATCTACATCGGCATCACGAACTACCGGCTCACCGGTGTCGAGGCGGTGTCACCGTCGATCGTCGGGTTGGCCAACTACACCAGGGCTCTCAACGACGCGTTGTTCCACAATGCGCTCTGGTTGACGCTGCTGTTCGTGCTCGGCTCGGCGATCATCGGGCAGAACATCCTCGGCTTCGCGCTCGCCTGGACGATGCGCAGGGCCCGCCCGGCGGTCCGGCGTACCGTCGAGGCGCTGGTCCTGCTGGCCTGGATCCTGCCGTCGACCGTGGTCGCGTACCTGTGGATCGCGTTCTTCGACCGGGACACCGGCACGCTGAACAGCATTCTCGGGACGCAGGGCACGGCCTGGCTGATCGACTACCCGATGGTCTGCCTGGTGCTGTTCAACACCTGGCGCGGTACGGCATTCTCGATGATGCTCTACTCGTCGGCACTGCAGGCGGTACCGCCCTCGCAGCTCGAATCGGCCCGGATGGTCGGGGCGTCGGGCTGGCAGACGCTGCGGGACATCGTGTTCCCGCACATCCGCGGCCATGTGTTGACCAACACGCTGCTGATCTCGCTGTGGACCGCGAACGACTTCTCGCCGTTCCTGCTGACCAAGGGCGGACCGAACCACGAGTCGGAGACCGTGCCGGTCTACATCTACAACGTCGCGCTGCAAGGTGGTGAGCTCGGCTACTCGTCGGCGATCTCGTTCCTGTTGCTGATCGCGAACCTGCTGGTCGCGCTGCTCTACCTGCGACTGCTGCGGAGGCGCTCATGACACCGGCCTACGTAGTGCGCCGGATCGGCTTCTACACGGTGATCTGTGCGATCACGCTGTTCTTCGCAGTACCGATGCTGTGGATCGCCTCGGCGCCTTTCGACGCTTCTCCGGGTCTCGGGGTGCGGTGGCCCGACTGGACGCTGGAGAACTTCCGGAAGACGCTGTCGCATCCGTACGCGCTGCACTCGATGGTCAACTCGCTGCTGATCTGCGTCACCACCGCGGTAGCCGTGACGGCCTTCGCTGCGCTGGCCAGCTATGCGTTGTCGCGAGTGCGGATCCCCGGCCGGGATGCCTTGCTTTATGGGCTTCTGCTGTTGTCGTCAGTGGTCACTGGCACTGCGGCGATGGTGCCGATCTTCGTGATGATGTTCCAGCTCGGGCTGATCGACTCGCGGTTCGGGGTCGCGCTGGTGATGACCGGCGGACTGTTGCCTGCGGCAATCTTTATCCTGAAGGACTTCGTCGACGCGGTGCCGAAGTCGTACGAGGAATCAGCTCGGGTGTTCGGCGCCTCGACCCTGCAGATCCTGCGGGATGTCGTGCTGCCGGTCGCGCGGCCCGGGCTGGCCACCATCATGGTGTGGGCGTTCGTGAACGCGTGGGGCAACTTCCTGGTGCCGTTCCTGCTGATCCGGTCGATCGAGAAGCAGCCGGGCGCCGTCTTGCTGCAGACCTTCACCGACGAGGGCGGCAGCGCCAACCTCGCGGTGATCCCGGTTTTCTCGCTGCTGTTCTCGATTCCGGTCGTTGTGCTGTATCTGCTGGTGAACTCGCGGTATGGGTTCCGCTTCCATGGAGGGATCAAGAGCTGATGGCGGGCATCGACATCGAAGGCCTGGCGACCGTCTACCCGAACGGCGTCCGCGCCGTCGACGGGCTGGACCTGACCGTGGCCGACGGCGAGTTCTTCGCCCTGCTCGGCCCGTCCGGGTGCGGCAAGACGACGCTGCTGCGCACCATCGCCGGGCTGGAATCCGCGACCGAGGGCACCGTCCGGATCGACTCGGCCGACGTGACCCGGCTCGAGCCCGGCAAGCGCGGGGTCGCGATGGTCTTCCAGGACTACGCGCTCTTCCCGCACATGACCGTCTCGGAGAACATCACCTATCCGTTGAAGGTCCGGCGGGTCGCCGCGTCCACTCGTGCGGACGTCGCCGAGCGGACGTCGGCTGAGCTTTCACTGCACGGCCTGCTCGAGCGGCGACCAGGTCAGTTGTCCGGTGGTCAGCAGCAACGCGTCGCACTGGCTCGGGCGATCGCGTCCGAGGGCAAGGTGCTGCTGCTCGACGAGCCGCTGTCCAACCTGGATGCGCGATTGCGCCTTGAGGCCCGTACGTTCCTCAAGAAGCTGCAGAAGGACCTGGGGATCACGACGGTCTTCGTCACCCACGACCAGGCCGAGGCACTAGCGCTTGCCGACCGGATCGCGGTGATGCAGGACGGGAAACTGCGTCAGCTCGGTTCGCCGCGGGAGGTTTTTGCGCGGCCGACAAACACCTTCGTGGCGAACTTCATCGGGTCCACGCCGATGAACCTGGTCCCTGGGGTCGTGGCGGCTACGCCTGGTGATGGCAGGCCGGTGGATGGTAGTTCCCATGGGTCGGCGATGGGGGCGGTCTCGCTCGCGGGCGGATCATTGCCTGCAGCAACTGTGTCTGTGCCGGTTGGTGCTGAGGTGACGGTTGGCATCCGGCCGGAATACCTCACGCTGTCCACTGGTGATGTCTCCGGGCCGTCCTTGCGCGGCACGGTGGTCGTCGCGGAGAACCTGGGCACGATGTCCCTGGTCAGCGTCGACTGCGACGGAACGCTGATCGGCGTGACGGTGCCAGAGGAAGACGAGCCGGCGCCGGGTACGCCCGTCGTACTGACGGCTCCAGCGCAGCGCGTGTTGCTGTACGACAAGGAGTCCGGCGAACTGCTGGCCCGGCAGCCCGCTGTCGTCGGCTGATGGCGGGCACGTCGTACCGGCAGCGCTGGACTCTGGACGACCGGGCTTCGTCGGTCTGGCATTCGTTGCCGGTCGACATCCCGCCGGGCTGTCCAGGGTTGCTGGTGACCCTGACGGTGCCTGCTGTCGATGGTGCGGTGATCGACCTCGGCTGTGAGGGTGCCGGCGGTTGGCGCGGGTGGTCCGGTGGGGCTCGGCGGTCGTTTGCGATCACACCCACCGCGGCGACGCCTGGGTATGTGGCTGGCGAGTTGGAGGCCGGTACTTGGTTTGTGGTGATCGGCTTGCACCGGGTGCCGGTCGAGGGTGTGGAGCTGGTGGTCGAGGCGGTTACCGGGCCGGTCTCGGTGATCCCGGGGGTGGACGAGTATGCGGCGTTGACGGCTGCTGTCGGAGTACCGGCTCGGCCGCCGCGACGGGTGTTGCCTGCTGCCGACGGGCTTCGGTGGGTGGCGGGTGACTTCCATGCGCATTCGCTGCACTCGGACGGTTCGACACCTGTCGCCAATCTGGCGGCGCTGGGGGTGTCGGCCGGGCTGGACTTCATGGCGATCACCGACCACAACACCGAGGCGCATCACGCTGAACTGGCTGCGGTGGGCCGTCAGTTCGGTATCGCGCTGATTCCTGGGCAGGAGGTGACGACGGATACCGGCCATGCCAACGCCTTCGGAGAGATCGGCGTCATCGACTTCCGCCGCCCGGCCTCGACCTGGGTCACGGAGGTCGCCCGCCGCGGTGGGCTGCTGTCGATCAACCATCCGCTGGGCGGCGACTGCTCCTGGCGATGGCCGCTGCCCGAACACCCACCACTGGCCGAGATCTGGCACTCCTCCTGGCTCGACCACAGCTGGGGCGGCCCCATCGCCTGGTGGCAAGCCTGGGGCCTCGGCGCCACCCCGATCGGAGGCAGCGACTACCACAACCCAACCTCACCGGCCCTCCCAGGAACCCCCACCACCTGGGTAGCCATCGACGCCGCCGCCGAAGGCCCAGACGAACTAGTCCCCGCAGTCCTAGACGCCCTGGCCGCCGGCCGCACTGCCATCTCCACCACCTACAACGCCCCCGTAGTCCTCCACAACGACAACGAACTCCTAGTCCTCAACGCCCCCCAAACCCTCCTCCTAACCCCCGACGGCACCCGCCACCCCATCCACACTTCCCACACCACCATCCCCGCCCCATCCACCCCCGGCACAGCCCTGATAACCCACACCAACCACTTCCTCTCCCTCACCAACTGAGAGACGTGGATTCTGTCTGGTCGCGATCTGGTCGCAATCTGGTAGAGATCCCGCGTTGATGTGGACGGCGCGAGTTTCAGCCCTCCATGATCTGGAACCGACGTTCTGCCAACCCCCTCCCGGACGCACTTCCCCGGCGCCCGGACGGTCCCCCGGAGGCTCGTTTGCCCGACCGCATCCGGCTGTTGCTGGTCGACGACCAGATCCTCAGCCGAGGCGTGCTCAGAAGCGGTCTGGAACGCGAACAAGATCTGGAGGTCGTCGCCGAACTCAACCGAACCGACGACGTCGTCGGCGCCGCCAAACACCACCGCGCCAACGTCGCCCTCCTCGACACCGCCGGCCCCGGCTCCAACAGCCTCACCGTCACCACCGAGCTCCGCACCTCGATGCCCGAATGCCGCGTCGTCATGCTCACCACGTACGGCCGCCCCGGCCACCTCCGCCGCGGCCTCGAAGCCGGCGCCAAGGGTTTCGCCCTCAAAGGCAGCCCCGCCCCCGAACTCGCCGACGCCGTTCGCCGAGTCCACCTCGGCCTGCGCGTAGTCGACACCAACCTCGCCGCCGAAACCCTCCAGTACGCCGAAACGCCACTCAACGAGGGCGAAACCGCCACCCTCCGAGCCGCCCGCGAAGGCGGCTCGATCGCCCTGATGGCCCACAAACTCCAAGTCTCCGAACGCGACGTCCGAACCCGCCTCTGGTCCGCCATCGGCAAAACCGGCGCCCGAACCCGAGCCGACGCCATCCAGACCGCCGAACACAACGGCTGGCTCCTCGACTAGCCGTCAGCACCACCCTGATCCCGAACGCGTGAAACGCGGCCCGCGCGGTGTCCGCGCGGGCCGCTCTGTACCTGAGGTGGGTCAGCTACCGCTCTTCACCGCGCTGGTCACGATGGAGCACGGGTGGGTGCCGCTCAGGATCTGGCTGTTGACGACCACGGACACCTCTACGTTGCCGGGGAACTTCCCGTGGCAGGTGTTGATCGAGCGGCCGCCGACGGTGTAGCCGCCGCCGTGGGCTTCTGCGCCCGTGGGCAGGAAGGAGTACGGACGCCAGCCCAGACCGAGCGAGTCCATCCACTGACGAACGGTCGGTGAGACGATGGTGCCGTGCCGCAGGTACGTCTGCCAGCGGACCATGTCGATCGCGGACATGTGCAGGCCGCGGTAGCTCGGGCAGGCCTCGAAGTTCGCCCCCGACAGCTGGAACAGAGAGCCGCCCGCGCCGGGGTCCGACAGCTTGTAGGCGTGCGCGGCGGTGTCCGTGTTCGACGCGAGGCAGGTGACCCACGAGATGCCCGCCGGGCTGAAGAGCTTCTCGTTGACGTAGTACAGCATCCACGGGCTGGAGTTCGGCCCGATCCACTGCGGCACACCACGACTGGGCTCGGCCAGGTGCCACAGCCTGGGCAGGACCACCCTGGCGACGGCGTAGTTCAGGTTCTCGTAGCTGTAGGACGTACCGGCCGTGACCGGCTTGGTCAGCGTGTACTTGATGCCCGCGTACAGAGGAGTCATCTTCGCCACATCGCCGGCGTTGTTCGGGTTGTCCACGACCTGGCCGAGCCCGGAGGTGTGGCCGAGGATGTGCTTGATCTTGATCTGCTGCCATGACGGATCCGCGTCGGCGCGCAGGTCCGGCGGCAGGTAAGGCCAGATCTTCGACTCGGGCGTACCACCGGCCGCTTCAGTGGCCTTGAGCAACGCTGCGGCAACCACGTTCTTCGTCGCGCTCATGATGTCGATGCGGGTGTTCGGGGTGAAGTCGATGTCCTTGTCCACCCGCGCCTTGCCGTCCGCCCCCGACGCGACCAGTTTCCCGTTCTCGGTGATGGCGTACGCGAAGCCGACCGTGTTCTCACCACCCAGCGAGGCCTTCAGGCTCTGCTCCACCTTGGCCGTATCCACGTCCACCGTCGGAGTACCGAAGTCAGCGGCCGCCGTCCCCGTCCCGACAAACGCAAACACCGCCACCATCGCGGCCATCATGGTCGTCTTCTTCATTCCCATCTCCCCTTATTCCTTCGCCACCCCTCCGGCAGCGATAGGACAACCCTCGCGCCAGCCCCACCCCCAGCGCGTGAGGGATAACCCCTCAATCCCACCTGTGAGGGGGTCTGGGGTGGGGGCCATGCAGTGTCGACGCTGCCTGGGTGTAGGCGTCGTGCATGGGTCTGTCTCCAACGGACAGGTGCCAGGATGCCGTCTGGGTTGCGAGAGTAAACAGCCAGGCCCGGGTCCGCTGCCGCTCGAGCCCGAGCCGGTCGGCCAGCGCGTCAACTCGGGTGGTCGTGGCGGGATTGTGCATGTCCTGCCGGAGGAACATCGCCACGTCGAACGCCGGGTCGCCGGCCATCGCCGAGGGGTCGATGGCCAGCCATCCTCGTCCCGACAGGAGAACATTGCGCCGATGGAAGTCACCGTGGAGCAGGACACGAGCCGCTGATGCAGGCAGTGAGGTGAACAGCTGGGCTGCTTCGCGGAACGGCCCTGGATCGACAACGTCAGCAAACTGGTCGGCGCGACCTTCCATGACCTGCGCGCGCTGAACGGTGACCTCGGCGAGGGACTCAAGATCCGAGGCAGGAAGAGTGGCCGCCCAGAGTTGGGACAGGACCTCGACGGCGACATCATCCGCCTCGTCCGGCGACAGATCAGCTGCGTCGATACCTGGGACGCAGCACTCCATCAAGGTGGCCCGGATCGCTGGGTCGTCGGCGAAAAGCCTCACCGCACCCAGGCCTGACCAAGCCCGTAGGGCAGTGACGTGATCGTGGTCGACCGGCAGCGGAACGGTGATCTGGAGCACCGCCAAGGCTCCGTTGCTCCGCTTCACCGGCGCCGTCCAGCTCGAATCGCCACCCGGCTCGAACGCAGGCAGCAACGTGAGATCCCACTGACTCAGACAGCGCTCGATCAGCCTCGGCAGTTCCTGCAGCCATGCTGGGCCGGCGGAGTGATACGACCGGATCCGATCCGCCAGGGAGGCCAGAACGATGCCTTCTACATCTCCAAGCCGGCCGTCGTTCACGTCGACGCCTCTCGCAAGGTCTGTGGATTGCGCAGCGGAACAAACGCCCTACAAACCACGATGCGAGCGGCGCCAGCTAATTAGGACTGAGCGGACGTATCCCCGGCGTCCTTGGATGACGGTTTGGGGTGAAGCCGGGAGCCGGAGTGGTCAGGTTTCCAGGTGGGCCCAGAGCCAGGATGGGCCGGTGGTTTGGGCGCCTAGGGGTTCTACTCGGGCTCGGAGGCCGCGGTCAGCGGTGATGACGGTGATTTGGCGGTTGTTGTCTGCGGCAACGGCTGCGGTGACCAGGTCGACAATCGCATCGTCGCCTGAACCGGGCGCCAGGACTATCTGGAGTTCGGTGAAGTTGGGGCCTGATTCGCTGTCGACTGCGGACTTTGCGGCTCCCTCCAGTACTACGGCCACCTCGGTGGGCTCGTCGAGCCGGGATGCGAGGGATTTGAGGTTGGTGAGTAGACGGCGGGCCGCGCCGGGGCGGTCGCGCCACCAGCCGTCGGGGCGGGAGCCGACTACGTTTGCGGCGTCTACGACTAGTAGGTGGGGTGGGTTATCCGTCACCTGGCCAGTCTGCTCCCTCGATTGGGCCGGCTCGTGCTTCGCCGGTGATCACCGGCGTGCCGAAGACGCCTAGGCCGAGAGGGACAGCTACTACGACGGTGATTGAGTCGGCGAACTGGTGGCAGAGGCGCAGTTCTACCTTGTGGTCTTGGGCCATTTGCTGGGCGGTGCGGCAGGGGTCGCCTTGTGCAGTTTGCTGGGTGTGGGCTGCGCTGAGGGCGACGAGATCGGCTGCAGCGTCTGCTCGGTGATGGCCGGTTGATACCGCTGCCCACAGGACGCCTACGAGACAGCCGCCCAGCATGACCGCTGCGACGCCGATCGCCAGGAAAGTTGCGCTGCCGCGCTCGCTGCTCATCGGGAAACGCCCGGAGCGGGATCGCGGTCGCGGTCGCGGTCTTGTCCAGGCCCGGTGTCGGCGAGACGAGGGGCGCCGAGGGCGGTTGGTTCTGATTGGACGGTGGCGGTGGCTTGCGGTGTGGGGTGAGGTAGGGCTCGGAGGATGCCGGGTGGGGTCGGTGGAGCGGCAACTACGTGGACTCGGAGGGTGGAGCCGGTCTGGGTGATGGTGATCGTGGCGCCGGGCGGGGCGGCGCGTTGGCCTTGCTGGCGGGCTGCTTCCAGGGTTTCACCGCGGGCAGCAGCTCGCGCTGTGTCGCGGGCGGCGTCTATGCAGCGGATGTTGGTGATGACGGTGCCGACCGACCAGAGGCCGAGAGCAAGCACCGCCAACAGAACGGGGAGGACGAAGGCGACCTCAGCGGTGACTGCGCCACGATCGGGTCGTCCTCGACGTGGGGCTCGACGCGAGGCTCGGCCTCAAGCTCGGCCGCTAGCTCGATCTGGACTCGGCCTGAAGCTCGATCTGGGGCTCGGCGTGGGGCTCGATGTGGAGCTCGGTGTGGAGCTCGGTGTGGGGCTCGCATGGGGGAGGTCCTTCCGATCGGAGGTGGCCGGCCGCGGCGGTGAGGGGGCGCCGCGGCCGGAGGGGTTGGATCGGTCAGATCTGTACGCCGTCCACGCCGGCGGCCTTCAGTGCATAATTGATGATTGCTTTGAGCAACGACATCATCGCGGGAGACTTCATCAGTGCGATGAGAATGCCACTGAGACCACACGCCGCGACAATGGTGACGGCGTACTCCGCGGTGGCGGCGCCGCGTTCGGTGTGCTTGCGGGCCGGGCGAACGGGGACCAGCGCGTTGGACATGTCGAAACCTCCTGATCTGCCACCCGGCGGTTCCGGATCGGCTTACTGACAAGGTGCCGTCGTCAGAGCCCTTACAGAAAAAGAGTTTTCAACCTGGGGACAACTAGAGCCTCAGCAGCCGATCCAGCTGCTTCGCGGACAGCCGGAGCTGCGCAGCCTCCACATTCTCCTGCAGGTGCTCGGCCGACGTCGTCCCTGGAATCGGCACCATCACAGGAGATCGATGCAGCAACCAGGCCAGCGAGACCTGAGTGGCGGTCGCCGACAGATCGGCTGCAATCTCGGCGAGGATCTGCGAGGAGGTCGCATGCTTGCCGTTGGCGACCGGCAGCCAGGGCACGAAGGCAATTCCTTGCTCAGAGCAATGATCGAGCACTGGATCGTGCTCCCGATCGGTCAGGTTGTACCGGTTCTGCACGCTCACAACATCGATGACCTGCCGCGCCTCCTCCAGCTGCTCGACCGTCACCTCCGACAGCCCGAGATGCCTGACCTTGCCTTCGGCCTGCAATTCCGCCAGCGCGCCGAGCTGATCCTGGTACGGCACCGCCGGATCGATCCGGTGCAACTGCAACAGATCGATCCGCTCCACCTTCAGCCGGCGCAGCGACAACTCCGTTGCCTGCTTCAAGTACTCAGGTCGCCCAAGCGGCTTCCACTCGTTAGGCGACGGGCGAGTGTGTCCGACCTTCGTGGCGATCACCACGTCGCCGGCGAACGGATGCAGCGCCTCGGCCAGCAGCTCCTCATTGGCGCCGATGCCGTACGCGTCGGCCGTGTCGATGAAGTTCACGCCCAGCTCGACCGCGCGCCGTGCCACCCGGATCGCGTCCGTACGGTCCTGTGCCGGCCGGAACCCGGTCAGCCGCATCGCACCGAACCCGAGCCTGCGCACCTCCAGCTCACCGAGCTTCAGTGTCATCGGAAAGTTCATCCAGACGCTCCTTCTCCTCGGCGCCGCCTCGACTCGACGGCAGCTCGTGTACTGCGCATGCTCGCCGCGCTCCGGAGGCGTCCTACAATGATTTAGCCATGGCTAAATCGACAAGGCGACAGACGTGCTGACGATCCGCTTCACCGTGGAGGACCTCGCCCGAACGCGGCTCGCGGTTTCGCCGTTGTGGGAGGTCGTCGCGAGTATCCGGCTGCTCAAGACACCGCGCTCGCAGACGTTCCACCGCGCCTGGGCGCAGACAGCAACTGAGCGGATCAATCGATCCGGCGCCGACCTCGCGCTCCTCTTCGACCTGATCGATCCACGCGTCTGGTACCTCGCCGACTTCCTCACCCCGCCGGCACACACACCCGTACCCGACCTGACCACAGACCTGAGCGCATTACGCCGAGTCCCCGCCGACCAGATCCGGGCCGATCTCGACGTACTGGCCTACGCGCGGGCAAATCCGATCGGCTCGTTGGAGGAGGTCTCCCTCCCCCGGCGCAGGCGACGCACTACCGCGAATGACATGCCAACCGCCGAGATCGCCGACCTGTACGCCGACCCGCAGGCCGGCGTCGCCCGGCTCGTCGACCAGCTGCAGGCGTACTGGGATCTGGCGATGGCTCCGCATTGGGGACGGATTCGCGCGTTGCTCGAAGGCGATCTGCTCTATCGCGGGCGGAAGCTGGGCCAGGCCGGGCATGCCGGGCTGTTCGATGATCTGGCCGACACGGTGAAATGGCGCGATGGGTCTTTGCAGATCCGGCATCGGCGATTCAAGGGCGTCCGGCAGTTGGCCGGTGAGGGGTTGCTGATGACGCCGTCCGCGTTCGTCTGGCCGACGGTGTACTCGAGCACCATCCCGCCGTGGCAACCGTCGCTGACCTATCCGGCTCGTGGAGTCGCCACGCTTTGGAGCGATCCGGTACGGGCCACGTCAGCCGGCGTTACCGCAGTACTGGGTCGGTCGCGAGCCGAGGTGCTGATGCGGTTGGATACGCCGCGGTCTACGACGGAACTGGCTGGACACACCGGACTGACTGCCGGTGGGGTCTCGCAGCACCTGAGTGCTCTCCGAGCAGGCGGGCTGGTCAGTCCGCACCGACTCGGGCGGGTTGTGCTGTACGCGCGCACGTCTGCTGCGGAGGCGTTGCTCGCCGCAGCCGAGGGCGGTACAGAGCAAGCTGGTGCTTCGGGCTAGCGTGATCGGCATGTTTGTCTTGGAGCTGACCTATACCGTCCCGCTGGATCGCGTCGGGGAGTTCATGGGAGATCACTTGACCTGGGTGAAGGCGCAGTACGACGCAGGGGTGTTCGTGGCGTCGGGGCGCAAGGAGCCTCGAGATGGTGGTGTGGTCATTGCTGTGGGCAGTGATCGAGCTGCGATTGAGGAGCTGGTGGCTACTGATCCCTTCTTTGTCGCGGGGGTTTGTGAGTACCGGGTGACGCAGTTCTTCGCGACGACTGTTGCGCCGGCGTTGGAGCAGTACAGGGAACAGCCCTCAGCCTAGGAACGTGAGCAGGCCGGAGAGCGAGCTCGCGATCGTGGGCACGATGCCTAGTAGGACGAAGGCGGGCAGGAAGCACAGTCCTAGAGGGACGACTGAGCGGGATTCGACGGCGCGGGCCTGTTCTTCGGCGGTCCAGCGACGGGTTTGGCGGGTGTCGTCGGCTTGGTGTTCGAGGATCTTCGCGAGAGGGGCGCCGGAGCGGAGGGCTCGTTGGGTGGCGCGGGCGAAGGCCGCGCAGGACGGTTCCTTGAGGAGGCAGGACCAGGCGTCGATCGGGTCGGCGCCGAGGTGCATGCGACGTTCGACCTCGATGAGGAGGTCTGCGAGTGGGCCGCCGAGGGATTTGCCGACTACGGCGATCGCCGCTTGGGGTGGTCGGCCGGCTCGGAGGCAGGCGGCTAGTAGGTCTACTGCTAGGGGTAGGTCGGCGGTGAGTTGAGCTGTACGGCGGCGTGCGGCTGCGGGCTCTAGTCGGCTGAGCGCTCGTGGGGTGACGAGGAAGACGATTCCTGCGGGGATCAGGCCGAGGGGGATGCCGAGTAGGAGGAGTACTCCGGCTGCGGCGGTGGTGGCGGCTGCGCGATGCAGGCGGCGGGTGGATGGTGGTTGCTCCTTGGCTGCGGTGAGGGTGAAGGGCCAGCGGGCGCTGAGGCCGGGACGATGCCTTGCGAGCCGGCGGCGGCCCGGTGGGTTGGGCAGGAAGAGCATCACGGCGATGGCTGCTGCTAAGGCGGAAAACAGCACACCGGAGCTGGCCATTGTGGGGTGTGGGCTCGGGCTGTCCGCGGCGGTGAGGGTGAGCAGGAGCGGCTGGAAAGTCACAGGCATCGCCAGGGAGATCGGCATTGGCATTGGCAGCATGTTGGTCAGGTCGGCTGGTCGGGGCAGGGGCATTGGCACGGGCAGGGGTAGAGACGGCCTCGTGGGTTAGGTCGGTTGGGGTGGGTGGGGGTGGGTGTGGGATTCCCAGGGGGGTTTGGTTTGGTGGTCGGTCCAGTGAAGGCCGAGGGTGGTGAGGGTTAGGCCTAGGGCTAGGCAGAGCCAGCCGGGTGGGGTGGTGGTTAGGAAGGTGAGGGGGTCCGCGCCGATTGCGTAGCCGAGGGCTGTGCCGAAGATCGGGAGGACGGCTAGTAGGCGGGCGGTTGCTCGGGTGCCGGCGAGGCCGGTGGTGATCTGGCGGCGAATGGACTCTTCGGCGCGAAGTGATTCGGCCAAGCGCTCGGTGATGAGGGCGAAGGCCGCGCCGGACTCATCCGCAACACGCCAGGCGGCAGCGAGGCCTCGTAGTCCTTCGGCGCCTGGGGATTCGGCGATGAGGTCAAGGAGCGCAGGAACATCACCACCCAGCTTGGCTGCTGCCGAGGCGACTTGTAGGTCTGGGCAGACTGTGGCGGCACCTTCCAACGCCGCCGACGGTGGGCGACCGGCAGCCAGCTCGGCCGCCAGTACGTCGCAAGCCTCGATCACAGTGGCCCGTCTTGCCGCGGCAGCTCGTCGCTTCGAAGCGCGTGCTCGCTGGCCGACCACCACCATCGCCACGAAGCCGACGGCCAGAGCCGTCACCACCACCGATGGCCCCGTCGACGTCGACACCAAGATGCCCACGGCAACAACCCCGCCGATGATCCCCAGTCGACGGCCGGCCGAGCGGGCAAGATGAATGCCCCCAACGGAAGGACGACGAGCCCGTGAAGCCGGGGCGTTGAGGCGATGGAGCGCTCGGGTCGGGGCAGGCAGCAGGACCAGGACTGTGACGAGAACCAGCAACGCGGTCAAGCCTTGCATCGGACTGCTCCGGGGAGGGGGCGGGCGAAGAGGGCGGCGGTCGAAGGTTGCATCAGGCCGCTCCGGAGAGGTGGCGGGCGAAGAGGGTGGCGGCTGGGTGGATTCGGGGTGGGCCGGTGGGTGTGAACTCGATTGCGGGCACGGTGATCGCCTGCCCAGAGGGAGCGCGGGTGATGGCGCGGATTTCCGTGATTCGGCGGATGCCTGAGGGAGTGCGCGTTAGGTGGATGACCGCATGTAATGCCGAGGACAGCTGGCTGTGGAGGGCTTCTCGTGTCAGGCCTGCCAAGGCGCCAAGAGCCTCCAGCCGGGCCGGGATGTCAGCGGCCGAGTTGGCGTGGACCGTGCCGCAGCCGCCTTCGTGGCCGGTGTTCAG
>Ga0190275_10001239_pt1 | contig 19259 bp, 15 predicted proteins | sample Popmic550T_FD_133745 | JGI IMG/M metagenome (GOLD analysis project Ga0190275, IMG submission 133745) | Populus adjacent soil microbial communities from riparian zone of Yellowstone River, Montana, USA - 550 T | ecosystem: Environmental > Terrestrial > Soil > Riparian zone > Trees stand | place...
CCTGATGACCAAGGACATGGAGGGACTGCTCCTAGACGACCGCTGGGCACCTGTCACTTCGGAGATGGGATTTCTGGAGACCTCTGCGGAGCACGCCGCCCACGCCTTCGCCACCTGGCAGGGAGGGCTGATGGCGCCCCGTGGCATCACCGTCGAGGTGCGCCCGGTCTCCGGCACTCTGGAACAGGCCCTCTCCACCCTGCTGCCCCTGACGACTCCTGAGCCGCGACGGGACCTGTTCATACCGACGCGCAGTTCCTGGGCAGGGTATGTCGAAAACGCGCGAGGAGGGACCGATGCTGCGAGTGTCATGGCCTACATGGCTCGGACGCTGGGCTGCCGGGGCCTGCGTGTGGTCGCGGTACCCAACACTTACCGCAAGGGCAAAGGCCGCTATGGAGCCGTGATGCTAGAGCTGTACGGCCCGCGCCGGACGGCCTGGATTAATACCGTGCGCGCAGTGAGCGCGTCCAATGACGGGGGCCACTGGGTCTTCGAACAGTTCGGCGAGCCCTTCTCCTTCGAGAAGCCAGAACAGTACCAAGCGCGCCGGGTGAGGGACCGGTTCACGTTCGACATGCTCAAGGAGTACCTGCGTCACCTGGGGCTGTCACCCTTCGAGGAGGAATTCTACATGCCTGAGGGCGCACCCGCGTGGCTGGTGGAGAAGACAGGTACGTTCGTCCCCGTCCAGACAGAGTACACCCTGGCACAGGCCCGGCAGGACCTCGATTGAAGGGCCGCCCTCTCACCGCGCGCCCCTCTGCCATCGGGCTCGCACCGCTTCGCCCAACCGCCAGAGCCCATAGCGCGCCATGGGCCCGGCGCGAGGCGCGAGCAGCAGCTTCGCGGCCACCCACTCGGCCTTGTGATCGACGAGCCGCGTCTCCAGCAACCGCTCCTCGGAGAAGAACCTCGCGGCCAGCAGCCGCTGCCAGCGGGGTGGCGCCAGCTCCGCGAGCGCCTCCTCCGGCACCGGTGCCCCCAGCAGCCGCTGTGCGGTCTCCAGCGCGTACCACGCCAGATGGGAGAAGGCCGTGGTGCGCGCCACCTCCACCACGCGGACCCAGCGAAGCCCGGGCCGAGCCAGCATGAGCAGCTTCAAGTCGAACAGCCACGAGAGCCGCTGGAGCAGGTGGTTGCTCGCGTGGAGCGCCAGGTACACCAGCTCCTCCTCGGCCCGGAGGAAGCGCACGCGGCGCCCCTCCAGCTCCGTCTCCTCTGCGTGAGCGAGCAGCGGCGCGGCCTCCAACGCCTGCCCGTACCCCACGAGCGCGCGGAAGTGCAGCTCCACGAGCCCAGCCTTCCCGTGAAACTCGCGGTGGTGCGAGTGCTCTTCGTCGTGCCCAGGCCGCTCTGCCGCCCGCTGGAGCCCCAGCCCCTCCAAGGCTCGCGAGGCCACTTCTACCTCTTCCCTCGCGACGAGCAGATCCACATCCGTAGTGGCGCGCTGAAACGGCTCCGGGTACAGCCGCCGAGCCAGCGCCGTGCCCTTGAGCACCACGGGCACCACGCCCACCGTGGCGAGCGCGTCCACCGAGCGCAGCAGGAGCGCATGAACTCGGATGGCCCGCGCGGCACTGCTCTCGGACTCCCGGCGCAAGGACTCACGGGACGGCTCCGACAGCGTCCACCCAGCCCGCTCCGCTGCATGCTGAGCAAAGCCCGCCAGGCCGTGCCGTGCGGCGGCGCGAACGAAGGACTCCGCCTCCAGGGGAGATGGCCTCGCGGGGGCCTCCGGCCAGGAGCGAAGCAGCGCCAGGAAGGCCCGCGCGCCCACGCGCGTCACCGCCTCAGCGCGACGACACGGCCCGGCTCGGCCTCGGCCAGCGCCATGAGGCTGGCGGCGCGCTCGGCCACAGCATCTGCGACGAGCTCCAAGGCCAGCTCCTCGTCACGGCTCACCAACGCGCGCCCGTCGCACCACGAAAGGTTGAGCCACCCGAGCGACACCTCTCCCTCCTTCACCTCGATGCGCACCTCCAGTGGCAAGGAGGAGCCCGCAAGGCGCTCGGTCTCGAAGACGACGCCATCGGTGAGCCCCTCACGCTGGTGCTGGAGACGAAGCTCCAGGCGGTTCACATCGAGCGACTCGGCGAGCGGGCGGACGGCGTCCCACAGCTCCGGGAGGGACTGGGCCCTGCGAGCAGCACGGGAGAGCTCCGTCACCAGCGAGCGCAGGCGGATGTTCTTGCGACGGGCCTCGCCCACGGCGCCGGCCCGGTGCAGATCCAGGTAGCCCAGCTTGCGCATGAGCACGAAGATGACGATGCCCATGCCCACCAGGAGCATGGCGCTCTGGGCGCTGTTGGCGAAGTTGAGGCCCAGGGCGGTGAGGGTGAACAGGGCGCACAGGCCATAGAGCACGAGCACAGCCGAGCGGTGGCTGAGCACCATCCGGCTCATGAGGCGGTGGTGGATGTGCTCCTTGTCGGCGCTGAACATGGGGCGGCCGAGCATGGAACGCCGGACCATCGCCAGCAGGGTGTCCATGATGGGCAGGCCCAGGGCCATGAGGGGCACGAGCATGGCCACGGCAGTGCCGCTCTTGGTGGAGGTCTTCAGGGAGACGGCGGCCAGCACGAAGCCGAGGAACATGCTCCCGGTGTCGCCCATGAAGATGGAGGCCGGGTTGAAGTTGAAGACGAGGAACCCGAGGATGGCACCGGCCAGGGCTGCCATCAGCAGGCACATGACGACATCCCCGCGCACCAGCGAGAGGATGAAGTTGGTGCCCACGCCGAAGAAGGCGACGCCGCCGGCCAGCCCGTCCAGGCCGTCGATGAGGTTCATCGCGTTGATGACCCCGACGATCCACAGCAGGGTGAATGGCAGGCTGAGGGCACCCAGGGAGATCGCCGCACCAAACGGGTTGGCGATCAGCTCGACGCGGAAGCCCAGCAGGTAGAGGGCGATGGCCACGGTGAACTGGACGGAGAACTTGAGCCGGGCCCCGGCGCCTCGCAGGTCGTCATAGAGGCCGAGCGCGGCAATGGCCATGCCCCCCGTGAACAGGCCCCAGACGAGCTCCTGGTGCCAGCGGAAGAGGTAGCCCACGCCGGAGTCGACGAAGAAGAGGGCGCACAGGGGCGCGAAGAAGCCGGCGACGATCGCGATGCCCCCCAGGCGCGGGATGGGGTGCGCGTGCACCTTGCGGCTGGAGTTGGCCTGGTCCACCCACCCCCACGCGAGCGCCCGGCTGCGCACGACGACCGTGAGCCCCAGGGCGACCATCAGCGAGACGAGGAAGGTGACGAGGAAAGTGATCATCTAGGCCGGATCTGGCGCCATGGTGGCGGCGCGCAGCGTGACGCGTCAATGTCCAGTCCTGGAATATCACGCGGGCAGGAATCCGCTGCTTGCCTGCTCCTCTGCCTCGCCGCTCCCCTGCTTCACCGCACCTGAAGGACGGACTCATAGAGGCTCAGCGTCCGCAGAGCGACGTCCCTCCATGTCATCCCTTGTACGGCATTCTGCGCAGCCCGCCGGACGTCGAGCAGCCTGCGCCGGTCCTCGGCGAAGGCGCGCACGGCGGCGGTGAAGCCTGGCACGTCGCCGATGGGCAGCAGCCGGCCGGTCTCGCCCTCGCGCACGACCTGGGGCGCTACCCCCACGGGCGTGGCGATGGGAGCAAGCCCACAGGCCATGGCCTCGATGAGCGACATGCCATAGCCCTCGGCATGGCTGGGGAAGAGCAGCACCTCGTGCTCTCGGAGCAGTCCCGGCAGCTCCGCGTGGCGGTAGCGCGGCACCACGCGGATGCGGTCGCGCACGGAGGCGGGGAAGGAGGCGAGCACCTCGGCCTCGCTCACGCCAGTGCCCATCAGGGAGAGCGAGAAGGCCTGGCCCTGCTCGAGCAGCGTGCGCGCCACGGCGACGACGTCCTCCCGGCCCTTGCGCTGGATCCACGTGCCCACAAAGGCAAGGCGAAGGGGACCCTCGGCGAGGAGCTCGGGAGGAGGGAGCGCGTGGAAGGGCTCGGGCAGTCCGTGGGGGATGAGGGAGATGCGCTCCTCAGGGAGGCCCAGGCGGTCGCGCGCGTAGTCGCGATCCAACGGGTTGAGGAGCACGACGCGGTCGGACAGGAGGAGGGACTGGCGCACCTCCCAGAGCCGGAAGCCGCCATGGTAGAGCGGGTACTTCCAGCTCAGGCGGGCAAGGCCGGCGCGAGCATCAGAGCGGAGCTGCTCGGTGACGACGTGCTCCAGGCCGTGGCTGCGGGTGATGAGGGCGTGGCGGCGCTTTGCCGCGGGACGGCCCAGACGGACCCAGGGCCAGCAGTCGCCCGTGGTGATGTCGAGCACATCGAACCGGCCGGCGTTGCGGGCGAGCCACGTGGAGAGGGCCCAGGGAAAACGGACGGAGTGCCAGGCGGAGAATGCGGTGACGCCGGGGAAGGCCTCGCCGAAGCCGTAGTAGGAGACCTCGCAGCCCAGCCTGGAGAGCGCGTCGCCCAGGGTGAGGGTGACGCCGGGAGCCCCGAGGTCCGGATCGAGCGGATGGTGGATGCCAAGAAGCACTCGCGGGCCGGACACGGAATGCTGGATAACACGGCGGCGAACCCTCCAACGAGGGGCTGACTCCCTGAATGCTTTGAGTGGCAATGGGTCCAGGGCCAGAATGCACCGCGGCACGCCCGCCTCCGCCCATGTCCTCATCCCCCTCCCCCACCCTGCGGCAGTGCCTGGACGGGAAGCGCAACAACCTGGACTTCATCCGGTTCGTGGCCGCCGCGGGGGTGATCTTCTCGCACGCGTTTCCGCTGGGCGAGGGCCTGGGGACGCGGGAGCCGCTGGAGGACTTCACGCGGGGGCAGGTGACGCTGGGCCGGCTGTGCGTGGCGGTGTTCCTGGTGATCAGCGGACTGTTGATTACGCAGAGCTACGAGCGCTCGCCGAACCTGGCCCGGTACCTGTGGGCGCGGGTGCTGCGCATCTTCCCGGGGCTGGCGGTGGTGCTGCTGGCGAGCATGTTCCTGCTCGGGCCGGCGATGACGACGCTGCCGCTGGGGGTGTACTTCCAGTCTCCGGACACGTACCTGTACTTCCTGCGCAACCTCACGCTGTACCAGCCGCAGTGGAACCTGCCGGGCGTGTTCCCGGCCAACGCGTACCCAGGCGCGGTGAACGGCTCGCTGTGGACGCTGGTCTACGAGGCGGGCTTCTACGTGCTGGTGGCGGGGCTGGGGGCCGCGAGGCTGCTGCGGCGCCCATTGGCGCTGGCGGGCTGGGTGGCGGCGGCGGTGGTGCCCTTCGTGCCGTACGTGGGCCCGCGGCTGAACCTGTGGCCGGAGCTGTACCTCTACTTCGGTGGGGGGCTGACGCTGTACCTGCTGAGGGAGCGGGTGCGGCTGAGCCCCTGGGTGGCCTTGGGGTGCGTGGTGGCGCTGGTGGTGACGGCGCGGCTCGGGGTGGGGTTCCGATACGCGGTCGGGAGCTGCGGCGCGTACCTGGTGCTGTACCTGGGGTTCCTGCCGAGCCGACTCGCGGCCTTCGCGCGGTACGGGGACTTCTCCTACGGCGTCTACATCTACGCGTTCCCGGTGCAGCAGCTCGTCACGGCGCTGATGGGAGGCCGCGTGGCGTGGTGGGTGAACGCGGCGGTGTCGCTCCCCGCGGTGGTGGCGCTGGCGGCGCTCTCGTGGCACCTGGTGGAGAAGAAGGCGCTGGAGCTGAAGGGCTCGCCACCGGCACTGCTGACGCGGCTCTTCCCGGGAGGAGCCCGTGCGGCGTGAGGGCTCGGCTCCAGCGTTGGAAGGGCGCGCTCGGATCAAGAGCATCCAGGACCTCATGCGGAAGGACGCGGGCGTGGATGGAGATGCCCAGCGCATCAGCCAGCTCGTGTGGATGCTCTTCCTAAAGGTCCTGGATGACCACGAGGCGGAGCAGGAGCTGCGGGACAGCGGCTACAAGTCCCCCCTCCCGGAGCGGCTCCGGTGGCGCGCCTGGGCGAAGAACCCGGAGGGCCTCACGGGCGAGCCGCTCCTGGACTTCGTCAACAACGACCTGTTCAAGACCCTGAAGGCGCTCCCGGCGAAGGGAAAGAGCGCGGCCATTGCCAGCGTGGTGCGGGGGGTGTTCGAGGATGCCTCCAACTCCATGAAGTCGGGCACGCTGATGCGGCAGGTCATCCACAAGCTCGACGGGCTCGGCTTCCACAAGGCGTCCGACCGGCACGAGTTCGGCGATCTCTACGAGAAGCTCCTCGCGGACCTGCAGAGCGCAGGGAATGCGGGGGAGTACTACACGCCGCGCGCGGTGACGCAGTTCATCATCGACCAGGTGGATCCGCGGCTGGGCGAGAAGGTATTGGATCCTGCGTGCGGCACGGGCGGCTTCCTCACCTGTGCCATTGAGCACGTGCGCAGGCGGTACGTGAGGCACCCCCAGGATGAGGCGACGCTCCAAGCGAGCATCTCCGGGGTGGAGAAGAAGCCCCTGCCGCACCTGCTGTGTGTGACGAACATGCTGTTCCACGGCATCGAAGTGCCGTCGAACATCCGCCACGGCAACACGCTGGCGCGCCCGCTGCGCGACTACGGCCCCGAGGATCAGGTCGACGTCATCGTCACGAACCCGCCCTTCGGAGGAGTGGAGGAGGATGGGATCGAGGCCCACTTCCCTCAGGCGCTCCGCACGCGGGAGACAGCGGATCTCTTCCTCGTGCTCATGATGACGCTGTTGAGGGACGGTGGCCGGGCCGCGCTGGTGCTCCCGGATGGGATCCTCTTTGGCGAGGGCGTGAAGACGCGCATCAAGGAGCGGCTGCTGGAGGCGTGCAACCTCCACACGATCGTCCGGCTACCCAGGGGCGTCTTCAATCCCTACACGGGCATCAAGACGAACCTGCTCTTCTTCACGAAGGGCAAGCCGACGAGAGAGGTCTGGTACTACGAGCACCCCTACCCGTCCGGCTCCAGGAGCTACTCAAAGACGAAGCCGCTCCGCCTCGAGGAGTTCCAGCCTGAGAAACGCTGGTGGCCTCACCGGCAGGAGAACGAGCACTCCTGGAAGGTCCGCATCGAGGATATCCGGGCGCGGGGCTACAACCTCGACCTCAAGAACCCTCACGCCCTGGAGGAAGGCCCTGGGGATGCCGATGCGCTGCTGCGACAGTACCGTGAGGCGACGGCCGAGGCTTTGAAGGTCCGCAACGCGCTGAGGGACGAGCTCCGGGCCGCGTTGGAGGGGCCTCGTCGGTGAGCCTTGCGCTCGATCACTTCGAGGTCCTCGCGGACGCAGGAGGAGGCACCGAGAAGCTCCGGGAGCTGATCCTCGACCTGGCCGCAAGCGGGCGGTTGATTCCTCCCGCCTCCCCCCCTTGGGAGAAGCGGCGGCTGGGAGAGGTGGTCCAGTTTGCCTATGGCAAGGCCCTCCCCGAGAAAGCCCGCAACACCGCTGGAAGCGTGCCGGTCTACGGCTCCAATGGCGTGGTCGGGCACCACGACCAGGCGCTGGTCCACCAACCCTGCCTCGTCGTCGGCCGCAAGGGCTCCTCGGGGAGCATCCACTGCGTCACGGAACCGTGCTGGCCTATCGACACGGCCTATTTCGTCACGGCGCCGCCAGGGCTCGAGCTGAAGTTCCTGTTCGTCCTGCTCCGGTCGTTGCGGCTGGACCGCTTGGACCGAGCCATCGCGGTCCCAGGCTTGAATCGGAATGATGCCTACGCACTGACCGTGCTCATTCCGCCTCTCGCTGAACAACAGCGCATCGTCGCCAGGGTGGACGTGCTGATGCACAGGCTCGACGAGCTGGAGGTGCGACAGACGCAGCAGCGTTCGCTTCGAGCCCGCTTCCGCTCAGCCGTCCTCGACGAGCTCGTCTCGGCCCAGGAGCCTGAGGCCTTCTCGGCAGCCTGGAGCAAGGCGCTCGACCACTTCGAGGTGCTCTTCGAGCGCCCTGACGACGTTCGTCACCTGAGAGAGCTCGTGCTCCACTCGGCCATGAGGGGAGCACTGACGCGGCAAGCACCCGATGACGGAACTGCGGACCTGTGGCTCAGCCGCCTCGAGTCCGAGCGCAAGCGGCTGAGGGGAAGCGCCCGGGTGAATGACGCGCTCCGGCCTGTGCCCCCGGAGGAGGAGCCCTATCGCCTCCCTCCCTCATGGCAGTGGTGCCGCCTTGGACACTTCGGCGGCCTTCTGGGCGGGGGCACTCCCTCCAAGGCCCACCCTGCCTTCTGGAAGGGTCCCATCCCCTGGGTCAGCCCCAAGGACATGAAGCGCTCCTATATCGATGACGCGGAGGACCACATCTCCGAGGAGGCTGTCGCGCACTCGGCCGTCAAGCCCATCCCTCCGGGGAGTCTCCTCTTCGTCGTCCGTGGGATGATCCTCGCCCACTCCTTCCCGGTGGCGCTGACGACGCGGGAAGTCACCATCAATCAGGACATGAAGGGCCTGATCCTGGCGCTGCCCGAGATGGGGGCCTACCTGCTCTGGGCCTGCAAGGCGGCCCGCATTCGCATCCTTCAGCGGGTGGGGCGCTCATCCCATGGAACCTGCCGCCTCGACACCCGGCACGTCGAGGAGACTCCGCTTCCGCTCCCGCCGCTTCCAGAGCAGGCGCGCATCGTCGCCAGGCTGGAGCACCTCATGAAGCAATGCGACGAGCTGGAGCTCAGGCTCCGCCAGGCGGACCAGGCGGCGGCAAAGCTGACCGCGGGGATGCTGGCGAAGCAGGAGGCCTCACCGCCGGAGCTGCCGTAGCGCCGACGACGCGACCATCCACGGTGGGAACCCCAGCAGGTAGCGCCAGCGCGGCACCACCAAGTGCCCCCTCAGGCTGCGCCGGTACAGGTCCAGCGCCAGGTCCGGCCGCCCGCGCTCCGTCAGCCACCGCGTCACGTGCCGTGCGCCGTGGAGGAGCAGCGTCAGCCGCTCGCGCCTCCGGGCTGCGGCTCCCGGGTAGTGCCCGAGCTGCTCCTGCTCGAGCAGGTAGCACTGTCCCTCATAGCTCCGCTCGAGCTCCTTTGAAGAGGAGCCCCCGTGCTGGCGGTAGCCCATCACCCGCGGCGCCTCCACCCAGACGAAGCCCCGTTCGGTGCCCAGCCTGTAGAGCAGATCGTGGTCCTCGGAGTTGATGCGCTTCGCCGTGAACCCACCCACGCGGCGCAGCGCCTCGGTCCGCACCGCGATGACACAGGCCGTGCGGACAAACGGCTCCTCCGCGCTGGCAAGGTAGTCCGTGAAGGCATGGGCCCGCAGCGACTCACGGCGCACACCGGCCAGCTCCTCCGGGCGCTGGAAGGGTGCTTGACTGCCCATAACCACCGAGGGCCCCCCATACATGTCGATGGCCTGGCGATACGTGGCCAGCGTCCACGGAAACCACAGGTCGTCACTGTCCAGGAAGACGACATACTGGCCCGTGGCGTGCTGAATGCCGAGGTTCCGGGCGGCGCCCTGCCCCTGGTTCTCCTGGCGCAGCACGCGCACGCGCTCGCTGTACCTCGCGAGCATCTCCCGCGTGTCATCCGTGGAGCCGTCATCCACGACGACCACCTCATAGTCCACCTCGGAGTCGGTGAGCTCCTGGGCGAAGACGGACTCCAGCGCATCCTGCAGCAGCCGGGCCCGGTTGTAGGTGGGGATGATGATGGAGAAGAAGGGCATGGCCGGCTACCCCACTCGCGCGCGCAGACCCATCTCGGAGATGCGCAGGAAGGTGGAGAGCTGCCGCTTGTACTCGCTCAGGCTCAGGCGCCGCCGCAGCAGCGACTGCGTGAGCACGAACGAGTTCCACGGCAGCGTCCCCACCAGGATGAGCCGCATGAGTTGCTCGTGGAGCCGGCCGTGGTGCTTGCGGAAGAAGGCCAGGCGCGTGCGCCACAGCTCCACGCGGATCTTGTCCGGGCCTGAGGCAGAGGGCCGGAAGGAGCGGCTCGTCAGGTGGGTGATGACAGCGTCCGGGCAGAAGGCCACCTCCCAGCCGGCCTTCCACGCGCGCACGCACCAGTCCGTGTCCTCCGTGTTCCCCAGCGGAGAGAGCTGCTCGTCCAGCAGCCCCACGTCCCGCAAGCACTCCTCCCGGACGACAATGCAGGCCCCCAGCACCCAGCTCACCCGCGCCTGCTCGTAGCCGTACTGCGCCGGGTGGATGTGCCGCCGCTTCAGGAAGTGCAGCGGGCGCGGCAGGAAGCAAATGTCCCAGAGCGCCTGGGCGAGCGTCATCTCCCGGAACGCGCAGTTCTGCACCGTGCCGTCCGCGTTGAGCAGCCGGGCCCCCGCCATGCCCACGCGCGGGTTCTCGTCCATGAAGCGCACCAGCGAGTCGAACGCGCCCTCGTGGACGATCGTGTCGTCATTGAAGACACAGATGTGGCGGGCCTGGGCCTGGGCGAGCACCTGGTTGTGGTTCGCGGAGAAGCCCTTTCGCTCCTTGTTGAAGAGCCAGCGCACCTGGGGGAAGTCGCGCCGCATGGCCTCCACGCCGCGCCCATCCGTGGCGTTGTCCACTACCCACACCTCAAAAGAGCACTGCTGCGTCGTCGCGAACAGCGTGCGCAGACAGTCGTGCAGCAGCTCCGGGTTGCTGTGGTTGACGATGGAGATGGCGAGATCGGGCTTCTTCATGGCGAAGACTCCCGCGGTGTCACTCCCGCGCGCCGGGCCCTGATGAGCGTGATGATGGTCCGCAGCTCGGCCACCAGGGACACCCGCCCGGGGAGCCACTCACGCAGCAGGAAGAGGCCGGAGAACAGCACGACGCCCACGAGCGCCTGGATCCACAGCCCCTCGCGGACGATGGCAGGCGCGGCGAGGCTGACTCCCAGCAGCAACAGCCCCACGGTGACGAAGGGCTCCACCACCTCCGCCACGAGCCCCTGGAGCGCGGGATTGAGCCGTGTGACGAGCCAGGCCATGACCCACAGCTCGCCCAGGCCGACGATGACCCCCAGGGGCCCGATGCCGGTGAGCCCGAAGCGGTGGATGAGCCAGGTGCCCAGCGCCCACTTCGAGACGCCGACGCCCACTGTGACGGCGAGCCGCTCCCAGGGGCGCGCTCCGGCATTCTGCGCGGTGGCCAGCAGGCCGATCAGGGTGACGAGGATGCACTCCACGCTGAACCACTGCACGAGCGGGACGGCGGGCACCCAGCGCTCCCCGAACAGGAGCGGCACGGCCACCGGCACGGCGAGCACGGCCAGAGGGATGAGCAGGCAGAGCGTGGCGGACAGGCGCCGCAGCGAGGTGCGCAGGTAGTCCGCGAAGCCCACGGGGTCATCCTGCAGCCGGCAGTAGGTGGGGAAGGCCACGCGGTTGAGGATGGTGCTGAGCATGATCGGCGTGGAGGCCAGGGCCCAGGCCCAGTTCACGAGGCCCACCGCGTCCTTGCCCAGCAAGCGTCCCACCACGAGGGGCACCCAGCCCGCGGTGAAGGCGGCCACCAGCGGCGGGAGCTGGAATGCCAGCCCGACGCCCAGCAGCCGCCGGATGATGGAGCCATGGAACGTGAACCGGGGCCGCCAGGGGGACGCATGCCAGATGCACAGCAGCCCCACGGCCCCCCGCACCAGTCCTCCACCCACCAGGGACCAGGCTCCACATCCCAACGCCGCCAGACCGATGGTGGTGAACACCTGCGCCAGGTTCTCGATGAGCTCGGCGCGCGCGATGACGGAGAAGGCCAGCTTCCGCTCCAGCGCCATGAGGGGAATGATGCGCAGGGAGAAGAAGTACAGGCCTCCGGCCAGGACGTAGATCATCGGCAGGGCCTGGGAGCCCAGCGCGTACCCCGCGACGAGCTGGGGAGCCAGCACGATGACGATGGCGGCAATGACGGCCGTCAGCGCCTGGTGGCCCCAGAAGATCGTGGAGGTCTCCTCCGCGGTGGGCTCATGGGGCTGGCGCACGAGGGCGGCGCTGAGGCCCAGATCTCCCAGGTAGGCCCCCAGCGTGGCTGCATAGGAGACGATGCCAAAGAGGCCATAGTCATCCGGGAACAGCAGGCGCGACAGAACCAGGGCGCTCACCACGCGCAGCCCCTGGGAGGCCAGGGTGCGGGCAGCCAGGACGAGCACGCCCTTCTGGGCTCGAGCCTTCACCTCGGAGGGGGTGACTTCTGGAGTGGCGGTGGCGTTCATCCGGAGCCCGGCCGCGCCCACCAGGGCGTGCAGCGCGCGCGAGAGCCGGATGCTAACGGTGGCCCCCCTTGCCCTCAAGCACGAGGCGCCTGCCCGCCCTCCTTTCGAGAGGGGGCCCTGCTCCAGGCCGCGCGATGCTTTGACACCCCTGGAGTGCGAGGACTACGGTCCGCGCCGCATGCGACCTGGCGGCATCCTGCACTTCCTCCGGCGCGAGGTGCTGGTGGGCGAACACGAGGTGTTCCTCCGCACCTTGCGCGAGGCGCTCGTGGGCACGTGTGAGAGCGTGCTGGACGTGGGCTGTGGGTTCCGCTCGCCGATCCGGTCCTTCTCGCACCTCCTCCCGCGCACGGTGGGCGTGGACGGCTACGACAAGGCCATCGAGCGCAGCCGCGCCGCGGGGATCCACCAGGAGTACCACTGCATGGATCTCCTGAAGGTGGGGGAGGCCTTCGCGCCCAAGAGCTTCGACGCGGCGATCGCGATCGACGTCATCGAGCACTTCGACAAGCCGGACGGCTACCGGCTCCTGGAGACGCTCGAGTCCATCGCGCGCAAGCGCGTCATCCTCTTCACGCCCAACGGCTTCCTGCCGCAGGACGAGTGGGATGGCAACGCGCACCAGCACCACCGCTCGGGCTGGGAGGTGTACGACTTCGAGCTGCGCGGCTACCGCGTCATCGGCATGAGCGGGTGGAAGCCGCTTCGAGGTGACTACGCCCTGCCCCGCATCCGTCCGCGCCCGCTGGGAGGCTTCGTGTCGCGGCTCACCGAGCCCTTCACCGCGCGGTTCCCCAAGCATGCCTTCCAGCTCATGGCCATCCGGGACATGGAGGCCCCCTGAGCCGTCCCCGCCCCGCCGTCGCGGCCTCGGAAGTCGCCTGGCACCTGCTCACGGGCGAGTACCCTCCCCAGCCCGGCGGCGTCAGTGACTACACGCAGCTGATCGCCCGGGAGCTGGCACGCCGAGGCGCGGAGGTGCACGTGTGGGCCCCCGGTGAGGCGGGCGAGGCGCACGAGGACGGCCTCACCGTGCACCGCGCCCCGAGCCTCTTCACCCCCGCGGGCCTGGTGAGGCTCTCTCGGGGACTGGACCGCTGCCGGAAGCCCCGGCGATTGCTGCTCCAGTATGTGCCGCACGCGTTCGGCCTGAAGGCGATGAACGTGCCCTTCTGCGCCTGGTTCGCCGCACGCCGTGGAGACGAGCGCTGGGTCTTCTTCCACGAGGTGGTGTACCCGTGGAGCCTGGGAGCTCCGCTGCGCCACCAGCTGCTCGCCGCCACCACTCGGGTGATGCTGCGGCTGGTGGCCAGCGCGGCGGATCGGACCTTCGTGTCCATTCCCACCTGGGCCGAGCACCTGCCGACGCGGGTCCGCCGCCACACCGAGTGGCGTCCCGTGCCCAGCAACTTCCCGACAGAGGTGCCTCCCGAGGCTGTGGCTCGCGTCCGCGCCGAGCTCGGCGAGGGACTCCTCCTCGGACACTTCGGCACCTATGGCATCGCCACCTCGGAGCCACTGGGGCGCGTGCTCGTCCCGCTGCTGCGCGCCGATCCTCGCCGCCGGGGGCTGCTGCTGGGCCGGGGCAGCACACCCTGGCGGGAGGGACAGCTCCGGAACCACCCGGAGCTGTCCGGGCAGCTCCTCTCACGAGACTCCCTGGCACCTGACGCACTGGCAGCGCACCTCGCGGCGTGCGAGCTGCTCGTCCAGCCTTACTTGGACGGCGTGAGCACGCGGCGAGGCACCACGATGGCGAGCCTCGCCCTGGGCCGCCCGCTCGTCACCAACACCGGGCACCTCACTGAACCGCTGTGGCGAGAGCTGGACGCGGTGGCGCTGGTGGAAGGAACGGCTCCAGCGACGCTGGTGGAGGCCGCCGAGCGGCTGCTGGCCCGTCCCGAGGAGCGCGCGGCATTGGGAGCCCGAGCAGTCGAGGTGTATCGGGAGCGCTTCTCCCTGGAGCGCACCCTGGAGGTGCTGCTGAGCCCTGCCCCCACCGCGGGAGGTGAGCGCCCATGAGGACCGGGGCCCCGCTGAAGCTCGCGCTCCTCATGGATCCGCGCGAGGAGGGCTGGCCCAGCATGGATCTGGTGGGAGAGGCCCTGCTGGAGGGCCTGTCCGCGCTGCCCTCGGAGGTGGCGGTGACGGGGGTGCGCCCGCGGATGCCACGCCTCGTCCAGCGCCTGCCAGGAGTCCGCGAGCGCGCAGCATTCAACGCGGATCGGCTCCTCACACGCTTCGGCGGATACCCAGCGCGAGCGCTGCTGGCTCGCAACCAGTATGAGGCCTTCCACGTCGTGGACCACTCGTACGCGCAGCTCGTCCACGCCCTGCCCGCGCGGCGCACGGGGGTCTACTGCCACGACCTGGACACCTTCCGCTCGGTGCTCGAGCCGCACCGCGAGCCCCGCCCCGCCTGGTTCCGGCTCATGGCGCGAACGACACTCCTGGGCCTGCAGCGCGCGGCCCTCGTCTTCCACGGCACGCAGGCCGTGCGAGCCGAGCTGGTGGCCCACGGTGTAGTGGACCCGGACCGGCTCGTCTGGGCTCCTCCTGGAGTGTCGCCCGAGTTCCACCCAGAGCCCTCTCCGGCTGACACGAGCGAGTCCGTCCTCGCGCCGCTCGAGGGACGGCCCTACCTCCTGCATGTGGGCAGCTCCATTCCCCGCAAGCGCCTGGAGGTGCTCTTCGACATCTTCGCGGCGCTGCGAGGACGGCACCCGGAGCTGCGGCTCGTCCAGCAAGGTGGCGCGCTGACCCACGCCCAGCGTGAGCAGGTGGCACGCCTGGGCATCGGCGACGCGCTGCTGCAGCCTCCCAAGCTGGACCGAGCCACCTTGGCCGGACTCTACCGCCGGGCGCAGGCCGTGCTCGTCCCCAGCGAGGCGGAGGGCTTCGGGCTCCCTGTCATCGAGGCGCTCGCCTGCGGAGCCCCCGTGGTGGCCAGCGCGCTCCCTGTGCTGCGTGAGGTGGGGGAAGCCGCGTGTCTCTATTGCCCGGTCGGAGACGTGGCCGCGTGGGTGGAGACGCTGGACGCGCTGCTGTCCGGCCGGCAGCTCCCTCCTACTCGCAGGCTCCGGCTCGAGCACGCTCGGCGCTTCACCTGGCAGGCGCACACGCGCACAGTGCTCGAGGCGTACCTACGACTGCTCCAGCGCTGAGCTCGCGGGGGCTGATACGCTGTCGCTCTCTTCCTCCCATGGACCGCTCGCTCCCTGCCGATCCTCGCCGCTCTTCGCTCGATGCGTGCACCGGGCTGCGCTTCTTCGCGGCCATGGGCGTGGTCGGCTACCACTTCTATTGCCCTCCCTGTGAGCCGAGCGCGCCGTCATTCCTCGACAAGCTGTTCCAGGCGGGCTTCACCACGGTGAGCCTGTTCTTCGTCCTGTCCGGCTTCATCCTCGCCTACAACTACCTGGACGAGCGGGGAGGCTTCATCGGCACGGTGCGAGACTTCTACCGGGCCCGCTTCGCGCGCATCTACCCCATCTACCTGCTGGCGCTCGCGGTGGATCTCCCGCTGTTCCTCCGCTTCCTCCCGTCGGCCGAGCCTGCCGCAACTCCCGGCGAGGTGGCCCGCCTCTGCGCCGCCACGCTCACCCTCACCCAGTCCTGGCTCGAGCTGGGCCGCCCCACCTGGAACCTCATGGCGTGGACGCTCTCGGTCGAGGCGTTCTTCTACCTGGTGTTCCCCTTCCTCGGGCCCTGGCTGGCGCGGCAGGGTTCACGACGTCTGCTCGGCGTGGCCGCAGGTGCCTGGCTGCTCGGGGCGGCGCCCTTCCTCGCGGGGGAGCTCGCCTCGGTGTGGGGTGCGGACGGCGCCGCCTCGCTCGGGGTGCGCGGCCTGCGCGCGTGGAGCCAGCTCCCGCTCCAGCTCATCCCACCGACACGGCTCCCCGAGTTCGTCCTGGGCATGTGCCTCGGACTGCTGTTCTGCCGCAGGACGCGCCAGGGCAGCGAGGCCTGGCGCACGGTGGGCCTGCTCGCCACGGGCGCGGGGATTGTCACCGTCATCCTCCTGCTGCCCCCCAAGCCCTCACCACTGGTTCAGCTGGGGGTGCTCGTGCCGCTGTTCGCCCTGAGCATCTGGCTGCTCGCGTGCGGCATCGCCTGGAACGGGCTCAAGCTGGGGACACGCCCGCTCGTGCTGCTCGGTGGAGGCAGCTACGCGCTCTACCTGCTGCATGGCTCGATGATGGGCTACGCGCTCGCCCTCAACACACGCACCCTGTCCCTGCCCCACAACGTCGTCGCGCTGCTCCTGCTCCCCATCGCGGTGGCGGCCTCGATCCTCCTCTTCCAACGCCTCGAAGAGCCCGCCCGGCGCTGGCTACGCAAGTCTCACAGGGGAATTGCGAAAAGCAGCGCACTCGGGTAATACGGCTCTTGTCCCCCGTCTGGTGCGCTCGCCCCTCTAGCGCTTCCCTTGCGGCGGCAGTGGAAAGTTCGCCCTCCAGTGGAGCCCTGCTCCTGGAGCCAGCGACGAAAAGCGTCACCTCCTGACAAATTTTGGCATGTCGTTCACTCCCGCTCATCGGCGTGCGGCGCAGGTCTGAGTCCACAGTGAACGCACAGGGGCTCTGACGCACCGTGCAGGCCCACTGTGATCATGACAGCCCACGTGGATCCGATCGCGATCGCACTCCGCGTGGATCCAAGGCCGTTGGATCTCACACAACCTCCCTGGACGTGAAGAGCCGCCCCTTTTCGTCAGCGCGTGCGGGTGCTCGCGGCCCGGCGGATGGCTCGGCGCTTGCTCTCTCGTCAGGGCACTGAGTCGCAGGACCCTCTCAAGGAGCCCCCATGAGGAGCCGTCTTCAGCACCGTGGCTTCACCCTTATTGAGCTGATGATCGTCGTGTCGATCATCGGAATCCTGGCGAGCATCGCAATTCCGAGCTTCATGCGATTCCAGGGACGCGCCCGGCAGGCCGAGGTGGGAACGGGCCTCAAGAGCCTCTTCACCAGCCTGCGCACGCTGCAGCGCATGCCGCCCCAGGACATTCACGCCTCGGGCTTCGCGCCGGACCGCGGCAACCGCTACAGCTACCACCTGGAGAACGGCTGCACGACCTTCGAAGACCGCAGCGGTCCGCTGGTCGCCATCCACCCCTCGGACACGTGCATCGGCGCGGACACCTACCGGCACGTCACCTTCCCGAACACGTTCGCCGTGGTGCCGCCGGCCAGCGCCACGTGGACCGACCCCCCCCCCGGCATGGGCGCCAACGCGGGCATCTTCGGCACTGACGCATCCTGGGACTTCCTGGTGTACGCGGCAGGGGACGTGGACGGCACGCCCGGCGACGCTGCGGACACCTGGCTGATCGTCTCGTCGGAGGGAGAAGTCACTCCCGCGTGCCCGAGCACCGGCGGGGTGGCGGCGCACGTCGTCTCGGGCGAGCCGTTCAACGTCAGCAACGACGTGAACTGCAACTAGCGCCCGCGTCTGGCTTGACCGCCCGGTGCCGGTCTGATTCGGTCACCGGGCTTGCGCATCCTCTTCCTCAATCCCGTGGGAGTGCCAGGCGGGGCCGAGCGCGCGCTGCTGGATCTGCTGGCGTGCCTGCGCAAGCTTGACCCGGCGCTCTCGCTGCACCTGCTGGCCGGGACCGAGGGCCCCCTGCTGGACGAGGCCCGGGCGCTCGGCGTGGACTCCCGGCTCCTTCCCTTGCCCGAGCGGCTGTCCGCGCTGGGCGACAGCGGCCTGCGAGACCAGGGGGCACGGGCGCTGTGGGGCATGGCGCGCAGCCTGGCACCGACGCCAGGGTTGCTCGCCGGGTATCTGCGGGCGCTGCGCCGCGAGGTGCGGGCGCTGCGGCCTCACCTGCTCCACTCCAACGGCATCAAGACGCACCTGCTGAGCCCGGCGACCGTGGCCCTGCGCGTGCCGTGCGTGTGGCACCTCCATGACTTCATCGGCGAGCGTCCGCTGGTGCGCCAGGCGCTGCGGGCCCTGCGTCCCGTGGCGACGGCGGCCATCGCCAACTCCCGCGCGGTGGGCTTGGACGCCCGCCAGGTGCTGGGCTCCGTCCCCGTTCATGTCGTCTACAACGGTGTGGACGTGGAGCGCTTTGCGCCGGGGCCCGGGGAGGGCTCGCGCCTGGATGAGCTGGCGGGCCTGCCGCCCGCGCCGGTGGGGACCTTGCGGCTCGGGCTGGTGGCCACCTATGCGCGCTGGAAGGGGCAGGAGCTCTTCCTCCAGGCGGCGGCTCAGTTGCTGCAGCAGTGTCCGGGTTTGCCCGCGCGCTTCTATCTCGTGGGCGCGCCGCTCTACCGCACGCCGGACTCGCAGTTCTCCGAGGAGGAGCTGCGGGGATTGGTGAGTCAGCTGGGATTGCAGGGGCGCGTGGGGCTGGTGCCCTTTCAGCGGGAGCCCGCGGCGATCTACCGAGCGCTGGACGTCTTCGTCCATGCGAGCACCCGCCGGGAGCCCTTCGGCCTCACCATCGCGGAGGCGCTGGCCTGTGGGCGGCCTGCAGTCATCTCGCGCGCGAGCGGGGCGGCGGAGCTGCTCACCGAGGGGGTGGACGCACTGACGTTGCCTTCGGGAGACGCCGAGGCGCTGGCGCTGGCGCTGCGAACACTGGTGGAGGACGCGGAGCTTCGTGAGCGGCTGGGCCAGGCCGCGCGGAGGACAGCGGTCGAGCGCTTCTCTCGGGAGCGCTATGCCCGCGAGATCCTGAACCTCTATCGCACGCTCGTGCGCGCCGAAGGCTCCCCTTGAAGCGGCCACGCCGGTTGGTCAGCGTCTCGCACTCGTACGTGGTCACCCTGAACCGGCGACTGGCCAACGAGATGGCGCGGGTAGGCGCGGGGCAATGGGAGGTGACGGCGGTAGCGCCCCGCTTCTTCCACGGCGACTTGAGTCCGATCCAGCTCCAGCGCGAGCCGGGTGAGACCAGCCAGGTGGAGGGAGTGCGTGCGCTCTTCAGCCGGTCGGCGCATGTGTTCGTCTACGGCCCGGAGCTGCGCGAGAAGCTGACGCGCGGGGTGGACCTGGTGCACTCGTGGGAGGAGCCGTACGTGCTCGCGGGTGGGGAGGTGGCGCTGCTCACTCCGCGGCGTGTGCCGCTCGTGTTCTCCACGGCGCAGAACCTGTTCAAGCGGTACCCGCCGCCGTTTGCCCAGCTCGAGCGCTGGGTGGTGGCGCGCTCGGCGGGCTGGATC
>Ga0190275_10001240_pt1 | contig 19252 bp, 16 predicted proteins | sample Popmic550T_FD_133745 | JGI IMG/M metagenome (GOLD analysis project Ga0190275, IMG submission 133745) | Populus adjacent soil microbial communities from riparian zone of Yellowstone River, Montana, USA - 550 T | ecosystem: Environmental > Terrestrial > Soil > Riparian zone > Trees stand | place...
ATCCGGAATTCAGGCTGTCGCCCGACGAACGCGCGGCCTGGCTCGCGGACCGGCAAGGGGCCATCGTGGGCGTCGATCTCGCGCGACGCTTCGGCTGGAAAGTAGGAGACCGCATCCCCATTCAGGGAACGATCTGGCAGCCCAAAGAGGGGCAAGTCTGGGACTTCAACATCGTCGGGCTCTACGATGGTGACCCGGGCATCGACAAGACCCAGTTCTTCTTCCGCTATGACTATCTCGATGAAAACAGGCGGCAGGGCCAGGGCCTCGTCGGGTGGTACGTGGTCAAGATCGACGACCCCGGGACGGCGCAGACCATGGGCGCCCGCTTCGATGACATGTTCGCGAACTCGTCCGCCGAAACCAAGACCACCACTGAGAAGGGCTTCGTGGAGGGGTTTGCGAAACAGGTCGGCGACATCGGCGCGATCATGATCGCAATTCTCATCGCGGTCCTCTTCACGATGCTGCTGGTCGCGGCCAATACGATGGCCCAATCGGTCCGCGAACGCACCAGTGAAGTTGGCGTGCTGAAGACGCTCGGCTTCTCGAACACCACGATTCTGGCCCTCGTGCTCGGCGAGTCGGTGCTGATCGCGGTAATCGGCGGAGGGCTCGGCCTGCTTGCGTCCTGGCTCTTCGTGCAGCAGGGCGATCCCACCGGCGGGATGCTGCCGATCTTCGTCCTGCCTGCTCGCGACGTCGCCATTGGCGGCGCGCTGATCGTGGCGCTGGGGGTCACGGCGGGGTTGCTCCCGGCCGTATCCGCCATGCAGTTGAAGATTACCGACGCGCTGCGCCGCGCCTAGAGAGTCGAAGGAGACCTCGTGCTGAACTGGATGACGCAAACGCTGGCCGTGACGGCGCTCAACCTCCGGACGATTCCGCAACGGCTCGGTTCATCGGCCGTGGCGATCATCGGCATTGCCGGGGTCGTCGTGGTGCTGGTCTCGGTGCTCTCCATCGCGGCGGGATTTACGGCGGCGATGCAGGACTCGGGCTCCCCCACCCGCGCCCTGGTGATGCGCAGCGGCGCCGACAGCGAGATGACCAGCGGTCTCAGCGGTGCGGAAGTGGACATCATCAAGCAGGCGCCGGGCCTCAGGCGGGGCGACCAGGCAGCGCTGGCCTCGGCCGAACTCTACGTCATCATCGACCTGCCCAAGAAGTCCACCAACTCGCCCGCCAACGTACCCATGCGCGGTGTGGAACCCGCCGCCCTTGCCGTTCGCGACGAAATGTCGATCGTCGAGGGACGGGCGCTGGAATTCGGCACCAACGAGGTGATGGTTGGCCGCGGCGCCACAGGCCAATTCGCGGGGCTGACTGTCGGCGACACCATCCGGTCCGGGCAGAACTCGTGGAGCGTTGTCGGCGTGTTCGAATCCGATGGAGGCGTTTCCGAGACCGAGATCTGGTGTGACGCGCGTGTGCTGCAGAGCGCCTATCGCCGCGGCAATACCTTCCAAACGGTGCTGGCCCGCCTCGACGCGACCGATACCTTCGATACCTTTCGGGATTGGTTGACGAGCAATCCGCAACTGAACGTGCAGGTGCGCCGCGAAACGGAGTACTACGCGCAGCAGTCCCGCGCGTTGAGCGGATTGATCCGGGGTGTCGGCTTCGGGATCGCCGCGCTGATGGGCATCGGCGCGGTGTTTGGCGCCGTGCTGACGATGTATACGGCGGTGTCCACCCGCGCGCGCGAGATTGCCACGCTGCGTGCACTGGGATTCAACGCCACTTCGGTCGTGGTCTCGGTGATGGCCGAATCGCTGGCCCTCGCCGCTTTCGGAGGCGTCATCGGCGGCGTCGCCGCCTACCTCGCGTTCAACGGCTATCAAACGTCGACCATGAACTTCCAGACGTTCAGCCAGGTGGCGTTCGCCTTCACCGTCACGCCCCAACTGCTCGGGCTCGGCCTGGTCTACGCACTGGTGCTGGGATTGATCGGCGGCCTGCTACCCGCCGTGCGGGCGGCGAGACTCCCTATTCCGGCGGCGCTGCGCGAACTCTAATCGCGTCGTGCCGACGCGCGACCGGCTGGACCGCCGAGTGCGCCACACGCTTGTGACTGGATGCCGTGCGGCGCCGCATGCGCGGATCTCTGGGTAGCGCGCCGACGGCGCGCGGGCTCGCCGCTACTCGGCTTCGGGCACAGGCGTGCCGGCCATCGGCAGCGCGCGCTTGTTGGCGGCGGCCTCCGCATAGATGCGAGGCGGAACGGGCTGCACGTTCCACGCGACTCCGAGCACCGCCATCATCCTGATGACGTAATAGGTGATGTCGATCTCCCACCAGTAGAAGCCGTTCCGCGCAGCGCGCTGATAGCGGTGGTGGTTGTTGTGCCAGCCCTCGCCCACGGCAAAGAATGCGGTGAGCGGGTTGTTGGTGGAGTCGTCGCGGGTCTGGAACCGCCGCGTGCCCCACAAGTGATTGATCGTGTTGATGGCGAAGGTGGCATGGGCAAGGGTGACGGTTGGCAGGCAGAAGCCCCACGCCAGCCACGGCCATCCGCCCCACGCGTACATGCCGGCCGCCAGCGCGAGCGGCGGCAACCAATGGTAGGTGTCCAGGAAGATCAGTTCCCTCGCGCCGCCGAAGTCCCGCATCACGGGGTTGGTCGGCGTCACGCGACTCCAGCGCGCATCGTCGAGGAACCACCCGATATGCGCGTGGTAGAAGCCGCTCAGGGATGGACTGTGCGGGTCGCCTTCGCGGTCGGCGTACTTGTGATGGTCGATGTGGTTACCGGACCACCAGAGCGGCCCCTTCTGCATGGCGGCGGTGCCGACGAGCGCCCAGAAGAAGCGCGCGGCGCGCGACATCTCGAAGGCGCGATGCGCGAAGTAGCGGTGGAAGGCGAGGGTGAGGCCGATGGCCCTGATGAAGTGGGAAGCGGCCCAGAGTGCGACCAGGCTCCACGCGAAGGGGACGAAGAAGACGGTGATGGCCGAACACTGCACCAGCCAGAACACCGCGGTCACGACCGCGGACAGCACTAGCCTTCTTCTTCGAACTCTTCTTCGCCGAATGAACCGAGGCGCGTCGACGGGCGGAGCGCTTCGCGGTAGTCGTACAGCGGCAGCCCCGAAACGTGGCGCGGATTCACACAGCCCGGCGCTTTGGCCTCGAGCATGACCAGGACGGGGCTTCCAGCCGTGCCGTCACGGAACGCCAGACGGCAACCACAGGAGAGACGAGCAGAGGTGAAGCCCTTCAGCATGACGCAGCGAAGATCATACTACAGGAGTGCCTTGATCTCTTTTTCGAAGGTCGCCTTCGGCGCGATGCCCATGTGCCGCTTGCACACCTTGCCGTCCTTCGAAATCAGGAACGATGCCGGGATCCCCCAGATCGGACCGTACGCATCCTGCACGTCCTCGCGTCCGAGGCCCAGCATGATCGGGTAGTTGATCTTGTACTCGGCCGCGAAGGCGCGTGCCTTGTCGGCGGTGTCGTCCACGGAGTAGCCGACGATGACGAGATCCTTCTTGTATTTTTCCTGGAGCTCGACGAACCCGGGAATTTCCGCCTTGCACGGACCGCACCAGGTCGCCCAGAAGTTCAGGAGGATCACCTTGCCCTTGTGATCGGCAATCTTGACGTCCTTGCCGTCCAGATCCTTGATCGCGAAATCCATCGCGGCAGGCTTAGCATCGGCCTCGCACGCGCCGCCCTGCGATTCCTCACCGGCTGCGCCCTCGTCGTGAGAAGCAATCGGCGCCATCGCCGATACACCCGACGCCGGCTCGCTGGCCGCGACCGTCAGCCCACGTTCGGCTTCGATGTCGTGCTGCCACACGAAAGGCACGCTGATCGCGAGAAGGGCGATCACGGTGGCCGCGAGGGCCGCGAAACGAACCTTGGAGCTCGGTTGCTGTTCCATAGGGTTATTCTGCACCATTCCTCAGATTCGATGCCATCCGGAGCAGGTCGTGCCGGGTGCCGGCGTTGCCCACCAGCATGAAGGTTCGGCCGTTCGCATTCCACACGACCTCGTCGTGGCCCAACAAACTCATCTGGTCGCTCGGCCGCTCCAGGCCCGGGAGAATGAACAGCGAGACCGGTTCGCCGTCCACGCGGTAGAGGAGGTGTGCGGCACGACCGTCGCCGTAGAGACAGCGGCGCACCGAAATCAGCCGGCCCCGGTCCGAGCCGGCCGACTCCGGCACCCGCAGCTTCCAACCATAGTCATCCAGCAGTTCGGCTTCCGCGTCGGCGACGCTGAGCACCTGGCCGTGATCGTGGCCGTCGATGGTGAAGCACTTGATGTGGTCCAACGCCAGTTGGGCGGCAAGGACCACCGTGGAACGGCCCGTGACCACCGGGAGGGCGACGGCGCCCAGCGCCAGCACCACGACCGCGGCAGCGGCAAAGGCCGACAGGCGCGTCCGCCATCCCGCGTCCATGACCGGCGACGCTTCGGCCGCCAGGGTCGCAGTCAGGCGCGTGCGCAGCCCCGGCGGGACGATCGCCGCCGTGGCCCGGCCGTGGAGTCGGAGTGCCTGGTGCATCTCCTGCTGCACGCGCAGTGCTTTGGCACAGGCGGCGCAATGCTCGACGTGCGTCATGACCAGGTGCCGCTCGGCGTCGGAGGCGCCATTGTCGGCGCAGGCCGCGACGAGAGGCTGGAGCTGCTCGCATGTGGTGTTGGTCATCGCACCCGTTCCTGATAAGACGCGCTTGTCACCGGTTCGTTGCACCCCGCGCCGCCAGCAGCGCTGCGTGGAGCAGCTTGCGCCCTCTCGACAGCCTGGACATCACGGTCCCCATCGGCACGTCCAGAGCCGTGGCAATCTCCTGATACGTCAGCTCCTCGACGTCTCTGAGCCAGATGGCCTCCCTGAACGCCTCCGGCAACTCGTCGAGCGCGATGCGCAGGTCGTCGCTCAGGGCGGCGTTCACCAGCCGCGCCTCCGGATTGTCTGGCCCAGCGGACACCATGTCCCCTGAGCGGTCCGCCGCCAGGTCCACCGCCTCGGAATCGGCCTCGACGCGCGACCGCGCCCCATCCCGGCGCCGGTTGCGCCAGGTATTGTGCAGGATCGTATAAAGCCAGGCCTTCAGGTTGGTGCCGGGGCTGAAACGATCCCGCGCCCGGAACGCCTTGAGATACGTGTCCTGCACGAGATCCTGCGCGGCATCCGCCGATCGGGCCAGACGGACCGCCGTTCCGTAAAGCGCGTCCAGGTGTTCGAGCGCTTCCGCGGCGAAGCGATCGGATTCGGCCGGCGACGCTGAAGCCCGCCTTCGCCCAAATGGCATCTGAGGATGAAGGCCTATGGATGTGAACCCTCGGGGCGGCCGAAATATTCCCGAGGAGGAAACGGGCCGGGTGCCCGCGTCCCAAGTATAGGACAAGCCGTGCCGGATCGAATCTTGCTGCCGCGGAGGCGTTGGAATCGGTTTGTTTGCGGCCCTCGTCTCAGGATCTGTAAGATGCACCCAGGAGTAACGGCTATGCGGCTCACCATCCTGACTCTGCTGGCGGCGTTGGCCGCAGCCCCCACGGCGGAAGCTCAGACGGGCTACATCCCCTATTACGGGAAGAACGCCATTCGCTACGACAACTTCGAGTGGCACATCTATCAGACCGATCACTTCGAAATCTACTACTACCCAGAGATTGAGCAGCATCTCGAACGTATCGCCGGGTACGCCGAGAGCGCGTACCAGCATGTCAGCTCCGAGCTCAAACACGACCTCGCCTTCAAGGTGCCGCTGATCCTGTTCAGCACCAGCGCCGAGTTCTGGCAGCAGAACGTCATCCCGGGCGCTGCGCAGGAGGGTGTCGGCGCCTTCGCCGAGCCCAGCCGCAGCCGCATCGTGATGCCGATCGACGAGCCGAGCGACCTGCTCTACCGCCTGATCACCCACGAACTCACGCATGTCTTCCAGTTCGACATCATCCCGACCGGCCTCATCCGCCGCAACATGCCGCTCTGGACCATGGAGGGCATGTCCGACTACATGACCGGCTACTGGCGTCCGCTGGACCTGATGACGGTGCGCGACGCCGCGGTCTCCGACATCATCCCGAAGATGAGCGAGATGCAGGACTACGGCGGGTTCACCAACCCCCGTCTCATCTACAACCTCGGGCACGCCGCCTTCGAGTTCATGGAAGCGCGCTGGGGCAAGGAGGGCGTCCGCAACTACGTCTTCGCCCTGCGCCGCAGCGTCATCGGCGGCAGCGACGATGCCTACGAAGAAGCCTTCCAGATGTCGTCCGAAGAGTGGGATCAGCAGTTCGACCGCTACATGAAGGACCGGTTCAAGCCGTTCCGCGACAAGGAACGGCCCGCCGACTACGGCCGCGACCTCGCCCCCGACCCGCGCAAGAGCCGCTTCAACAACGTGCTCTCGATCGAACCGTCGCCCTCCGGCGACCTGATCGCCGCCATGACCGCGAACGGCCGCGATCGCGAGCTCGACATCGTCCTGGTCTCGTCGAAGGACGGCGAAATCATCCGCAACCTCACCAGCGGCTTCGACCAGAGCCTCGGGTTCGAGTACCTGTCGACGCCGGGAGGACGCTGGAACTCGGTGCCGTGGATGTCGTGGTCTCCGCAAGGCGATCGCCTTGCGTATTTCGTGCGCACGGAGCGTGACCGCTCGCTGATCGTGCAGAACGTCGTCACCCGCAAGATCGAGCTGCGGGTGCCGCTCGACAACATCGATGCCCCGGAGTCTCCCGATTTCTCGCCCGACGGCAAGAGCATCGTGTTCTCGGGCATGCAGAATGCCGACGCCAACATCTATCTCCTCGACGTCGACACCAGGGAGCTCAAGTCGCTCACAAAGGATCCGCTGCCGCACTACGCCCCCACCTGGGCGCCGGACGGCCGCTCCATCATCTACGTGGCACGGGTGAGCGGCAACGACAAGTTGTTCCGCATGAATGCCGACGGCTCGGAACCGAAGCAGATCACCTTCGGGACGCACGACGAAGGCGGCGCGCAGTTCTGGGACGCCGACACGCTGGTGTTCCCGTCGACCGCCGTCAACCCGGTCGAGCCGATCGAGCCGGACGTCGCGCGCAACGGACAGATTTACAACCTGTGGACGCTCAACCTGAAAACCAACGAGCTGAAGCAATACACCGACGCGCTCACCGGCAACCTGTCACCGGTAGTGCTCCGGGACGGCGGCGCTGTGAGGCTGGCGTTTGTCACCTATCTGAAGGGGGACTACGGCCTGCACATCCTGGATCGCAAGGATGAAATCACGACCGTGGCCTCCGACGACTTCGGCGCCCCCGGTCCCATCATCGATTTCCAGGCACCGCTCACCCACACCCTGGTCCAGGACAACGCCAAGAAGAAGGGCCGCTTCGAGAAGATGTTCCTCGAGGGCCGGCCGCCGGTGGCCCTCGGCGTCACCAGCGGCGGCGACCTCTTCGGCGGGACGCAGGTCACCTTCACCGACGTGCTCGGTGACCAGCAGTTCAACCTGTTTGCGTCGTCCGTGTCGCAGTACCGCACGCTGTCGCTCTCGTGGCTCAACCTCGAACGGCGGTTCAACCTCGCCGTGCAGGGCTATTCGCAGACACAGTTCTTCTACGGGCAGCTCGGGGGCGTGTTCTACGATCCGGCGTTCAGCGGCGTCGTCGACCGCGACCTGGCGGTGGCCACGCGCACGGTGCAGGGCGGCACGGTCTACGGCATCTATCCGTTCAACCGCTACCGGCGCGTCGAACTGTTCGGCGGGATCAACTACTACAAGGAAGAGTTCGACGACCAACTGCTCGACGAGTACTCGCAGGGCTACCAGGAGGAGGCTTATGGCCGCCAGTTGTTCAACAACGGCACCATGATCCCGCTCGGTCTGGCCTTCGTGCAGGAAACCACCATCTTCCGCGAGTTCGGGCCCCTGACCGGCAGCACGATGCGCCTAGCCTACGAGGTGTCACCGAAGATCGGCAACACGCTGTCGCGACAGACGCTCGACGGCGATGCGCGCAAGTATTACCGTCTTGGCGGGTCCGGGCTGCTGGCGCTGCGCGCGCGCGGATTCAAGAGCTGGGGGAACAGCCCCGACTTCACCTACTTCGGCGGTAACAGCGAACTGCGCGGCTACGACTACCTGTCGTTCGTCGGCCAGAACGCGTTCTTCTTGAACGCCGAGGTGCGCTTCCCGCTGATCGAGGCGATGGCCACCCCGATCGGGGTGCTCGGCGGAGTCCGGGCCGCATTCTTCGCCAACCTCGGTGGCGCGTCCTGGTCGCCTTGCACGAGCTTCCAGTGCGAGGAGGATAACTTCTCCGTGTTCGCCAACAACACCCAGGTGGAACGACCCATCCTCGGGTACAACACGGACCTCGAGCCGGTCTATGGCGATCCCATCGTTGTCGACGGCTTCCGGCTGCAGGACGCGCGCGGGTCCTACGGCATCAGCCTGATGACCTTCGCCCTCGGCTTCCCCATTCACTTCGACTGGTCGTGGCGCACGCTGTTCAATCGCGAGTGGGAAGACGTCACCTATTCACAGGCGGCGATCGCCGACGGGTATCTCGGTCGTCCGAGCGACTGGTTCCGTAAGCCCAAGTTCACGATGTGGATTGGGTACGACTTCTAGATTTGATGATCTCGGGAACTCGTGAGATGGAGATCGGATCTGGAGATTTCAGATCTCTAGATCGATCTCGCGATCGAACCGCCTCGGTAAATCGGGTCTCCAGAGGCTCAAGTCTTCCGAAGATCAAATCTCAAGATCTCCAGATTCCGCAGATCGCCAGATCACCACACCCACGAGCTCATCAGATCTTCAAGAATGAATCCAAAAAGCTGGAAAGATTCGGCAACCGAGACGGTGCAGGTCGTGCTGCCGAACGACTCCAACCCACTCGGATTCATGCTCGGCGGGTCGGTGATGCACCTCATCGACATCACGGGCGCGATTGCCTGTCACCGCCACACCAACACGCTTGCTCTCACCGCTGCCGTGGACGGACTCGAGTTCGTGCATCCCATCAAGATGGGCGACGTCGTCATCTTGAAGTCGCGGGTGACCGCCACGTTCCGGACCTCGCTGGAAGTCGAAGTCGAGGTGTTCTCCGAGGAGATCCTCAGCGGGACCAGACGCCGCACCAGCCGCGCCTACCTCACCTTCGTCTCCATCGACCGCGACGGCAAGCCGCAAGTGGTGCCGCCCCTCGCCCTGGAAACGCCCGAGGATGAAACCCTCAACCGCGAGGCGCACCAGCGACGCGCGGCCCGCCTGGCATCGCGCGCCTCCCGATAGACAACGCCATCCCGGAGCGCGCCTCCCGATAGACTGCGCCAGCCCGGAACGGGCCGGCGCAGTCTTCAGAACAGCTGAACGTCAGTTGGAGGATTGTGCAGGCGACAGCCGCAGTTCGCTGCGGCTCATGTCGAGCGCCACGCGGTAGGGACTGAGGAACTTGTGGCCGACGATGCCGCCCACCTCGAACCCGAGGAGCACGCTCGGGGCGCGCAGGTTCAACACCACTAGCGAGAAGTTCTTGAAGTCGATGGCGTCTGAGAACCGCAGGCGCATCCCGGGCAGCAGGAAGGCGTCCCGATCCCAGCCCGACGTCCCGTACACCCGCAGGCCGATCTTCCGGGCCGGCTGCGCGTTGATGGCGTCGGCCGTCGCCGTGCTGATGGAAATCACTTCCCCGCCGGTGTCGACGACGAAGTAGGTGGGATGCGCCTCGTTGATGAGTCCCTTGACGAGCGAGAGACGGTGATGCCGCATGGGCAGCCGGATCTGCGCGTCTTCCTCCGGCAGCTGGCGACCCATCGTCAGCTTGTGCGTGCCGTAGTCGATGATCATCGACATGCCCAGTGACAGGGGCGAGAAGCTCTCGGTCTCGCGCTTTGGCAGGCCACGCAGCGCCGGCGCCTTGATCATCACCGGCACGTTCCCAAGCCGCAGCGTGCCGATCTCGAGGCTATCTAGGCGGCCCAACTGGAGACCGCGGAGCCCGACCTCGCCGACGCCGGCGCTCAAGGTGTAGGTGACCGGGCGGACGCCCGCGGACGATGCCGTCTGGCGCGAAATCGTGGTCTGCTCCGACCCGGTATCGAGCACGAAGTCCTGCAGTTTCTGATCGTTGATACGGCCCCTGACGATGACCTTGTCGTCCACCACCTTGAAATCCACCGTGTGGAGCTGCTCGGCGAGCTTTTCGTCCAGCGAGATGGGCTCGCGCTCGCCAAACGACTTGAGAAAGCGCACCTGCGAGCGTGACCAGGCGGCCTTCTCGCTGCGATCCTTGTTGGGCAGCAGGTTGATGTAGTTGTTGTAGGCCGCGGCGGCCTGCTCGTAGCGGCGCATCCGCTCGAAGATGGCGCCGACCGTGTGATGCAGTTCGGCGTCCCGCGGTGATTCCTTCAAGGCGGACTGCGCGGCGTCCATCGCGTCGTCGAGGCGATTGTGCGAGGCCAGGGCTCGCGCGAGGCCGTGCAGCGCCCGCGACATCCCCGGCGTCGCCGCCAGCGCCTCCCGGTATTCGGCTTCCGCCTCGTCGAAGTTGCCTGACGACCAAATGGCGTCGGCATGCACGGTCATGGCTTCGGGGTTCTTGGGAGCCATGGCCCGCAATGTAGCCGCCTCTCGCTGCGCCTCCGTGAACTCGCCGATGCGAAGGGCCGACCGGACCAGGCCGATGCGGGCGGGAATGCTGATGGAGGTGTCGTCAGTCTCGGCGGCCCTGCGGAAGGCCTCGAGCGCCTCGCCGTAACGGGTCTCCTCGTACAGGAGGTTCGCGAGCTGGAACTGAATGGCGGCGTCGTCGCCGGACGTCCGGCCCAGAGCGCTCACCACCAGCGCCACGCTCAGAACGAGGACCACGAGAGGCAGGCGGGGTCGTTTGGGCATACCACCCTCTGGGACGTGCAATGTCGGCCCAGGGGGCGCTCCCCGGGCCGGCCGGTTTCAGGTGGGTATTCTACTTCTGATAATGCGCGGAGTTGACAGCGATATAGCTCTGCCACTTGTCCGGCACCTCGTCGAGGGCAAAGATGGCCTCGACCGGGCAGGCCGGGACGCAGGCGCCGCAGTCGATGCACTCGTCCGGGTGGATATAGAGCTGGGTCTCGCTCTCGAAGTCGCCCTCGTCCTTGCGGGGATGGATACAGTCGACGGGACACACGTCCACGCAGGCCGAGTCCTTCGTGCCGATGCAAGGTTCACAGATGATGTACGCCACGATCAGTCCTCCAGATAACGAACGGAACAGCAGGATGAAGAAGTCGCCCGGCTAGGCAGTGCTCTCGAGCGCCGGCGGCACGTAGCCCAGGCGCATGGAAATGCGCCGCGCCAGGTCCCAGACACCGCGATGATGGTCGGTCATGATGGGCCGATCGTCCGGACCGTGCCCGAACAGGCCGATCCGCGCCACTTCATGGCCGGTGTAGTCCGACACGGGCGCGCAGGTGCAGTACAGGCGCTGCATCGCGTCCGGCGCCACGGGCGGCGGGCCCAGGCGCACGACCACGCGCTCGGGCTCCGCGAGCTGATCCCGGGTGGCGAGCTTCAGGCAGGTCAACCGGCGGGTCGCCTGGCGTGGCGAGAAGTACAGCGCGCAGTGGGACGGCATCTCACGCCCATACACCGTGTGCATCGCGACTTCGTCCGGGCCCGAGCGCCACAAGTAGGTCACTTCGCCACAGGCCGGAATCGTAATGAACCCGCGGTGGGAGGTGCTGAGCACGTACTCCCGCATGTGGGGGTACGCGTGCAGTCGCAGTTCGGACCGGCCGAGCGAGCGGAAGCTCAAGTCGAGCATCTTCAGCGTCAGCGCGTAGCGCTGCGTGTCCTCGTCCTGCCGCACGTAGCCGCGCTTCTTCAGCACGTTCAGCAGCCGGTGCACCGTCGAGGGGGGTTGCCGCAAGGTGCGAGCCAGGTCGGACAGGCTGACGCCGCGCGGTTGTCCGCTCAGCAGTTCACAGACTTCGAATGCCTTGTCGATAGAGGTCGTGACGTTGGCACGTCGCGAGAGGGAGCTGTCGCTTTCCATTAGACGGAACGCCGTTTCAAAAACTATGATCCGTGTCGCGCCCCTTCCCTGTCAAGGCTTGTCGGGCTTACGATTGGCGGTCGTTCATCGTGTCGAGTTCCATGATCGGTCAAATCCTTGGGCACTACCGGGTGCTCGACCAGCTTGGCGCCGGAGGCATGGGTGTGGTGTATCGCGCCCAGGACATGAGGTTGGGCCGCCAGGTCGCCATCAAGGTGCTGCAGACCGGGAACGGGGCGGTGGATGACGCGATCGAGCGGTTCCGACGGGAAGCCCGGACGGCATCGTCACTCAATCATCCGAACATCTGCACGATCTACGGCTTCGACGAACACGAAGGCCGGTGCTATCTCGCCATGGAACTGCTGGATGGCGAGCCCCTGGACCAGCGCCTGTCGGGTCGGCCGCTCGATTTCCGGGCCATGCTCGACATTGCCGTGCAGATTGCCGACGCGTTGGACGCTGCGCACAGCGAGGGCATCCTCCACCGCGATATCAAGCCGGCCAACATCTTTCTGACCCGGCGCGGTCAGGTAAAGGTGCTGGACTTCGGCCTGGCCAAACTCACCCCCGATGGCCGCCGCATCGGCGCCACAGACGAGATTGTCGAGACGCGCGCGCAGCACTTTTCCAGCGTCGTCGGCACGACGGTGGGCACCATCGCCTATATGTCCCCCGAGCAGGCGCGCGGTGAGGACCTCGATCCGCGGACGGACCTGTTCTCGTTCGGAGTCGTGCTGTACGAGATGGCGACCGGCCGCCAGAGTTTCCCCGGCCACACGACGGCCGTGGTGTTCGATGGCATCCTGAACCGTGAACCGGTCCCGGCCAGCACCGTCAACACGACGATGCCGATGGATCTAGACCGGCTGATCGCCAGGGCGCTGGAGAAGGAACGGACGCTGCGCTACCAGACCGCCGCCGACATGCGAGCCGACCTGCAGCGCCTGCGCCGCGACTCGGGGACGCGCCGCGTTGCCGTTTCCACGGCTTCGGGGACGAGCCTGGAGCCGGCGCCCGCGCAGACGGTGATGCTGACAGCGTCGGGCGCGGTGATGTCGCCGGCCTCTTCCATCTCGCCGGCCAGCGTGAGCCAGCCCACTGTGTCGCCCGGCGACAACTCCGAACTGGGCACTCACGCGGCACCGATCAGCCCCTTGCCCCGGCCAACCGTCGCCGCCGCAGCCGACGCCACGTCGAAGACCTCCTGGGTGTTCGCCGGCATCGCGGTTGTCATCGCCCTGGTGGCGGTTGGTGCCGGGATCTATGTGACGCTCCGTCCCGCGCGGGCCGAAGCGGATCCAGCGGGGACGCCGGCCGTCTCCGATGCGGCGCCTCCCATTTCTTCCGAACCTGCGGCCGCGCCGTTGCCCGCCGCCACCGGACCAGCCACGACGCCTTCGAATGCAGTGCCGGCGGTGACGCCGCGCGCCACCGCCACACCTTCGGGTTCAGCAGGAGTGAACACCCCCGCCGTCAGAACTGCGGCGCCTGCGACGGCGTCACCAGTTAAGCGCACCATCGCAAAGCCCGCGGCATCGCCACCTTCAGCGCCCGCGCCGCCCGCGCCGGCGGCCGCCCCTTCCAGGGACGCTGAAGCGGCTCAGCGGATGGACGTTGCCAGGGCCAAACTCGCAAACAACTTCGTGGATCAAGGAGTGGCAGACCTCCGTCAAATCGTCATCGACTACCCAGGCACGGCGGTAGCCGCCGACGCCTCGTTCCTTGCCGCGGAAGCATTCGAAAAATCCGGCCGAGACGATGACGCCATGGCGGCGTATGTGGAGTTCGATAGCCGGTTCGTCAACCACCCGATGGTTGCCGACAGCCGGCTGCGCCGGGCACGGCTGATGCAGCGCTCGAAGGCGCAGGCTCGCCAGACCGAAGCCTACGCGCTGTTCGGAGCTATCGCCCGCGACTACCCCGGCACGCCCCAGGCCAAGCAGGCCTTGCTGGCGAAACGGCTGGTGGAACAACAGCGGCGGCAACTGCGCGCCACCGATCCGGTCCTGAATATCGAGGTGCCGGCGCTCCTGGTCACGCTGCGGACGCTCGCGGACCAGTTCCCGGGCGATCCCGAAGCTCTGCTCGCGCTCAACCAGCTCGCCGCCGCGTATGACGACATGGATCGGTACCAGGCCGAAGCCGACGTGCTCGAACGCCTGGCGGCGCAGTTTCCGGGCAATCCAGTGGACGTGTGGTTCAAGCTAGGTGAGCTGTACGAGCGGCGGCTGAAGCTGGCCGACAGGGCGCGGGCCGCGTATGCCAAGGTGCCGGCGGACTCGCCGCGCTACCGCGATGCGCAGCAGCGGCTGAATCGCCGCTGAATCACTTCGTTCGAATCTCGACCTTCCCGGTCACGACGTCGATTGAAATCACCGGCTCGCCGGCGCCGAGCGTGGCCTCGCTCCAGCGCGGCCCCCAGGAATCCCGCGTCGTCAGTGGTATATCGGATTGGATGGTGCCATTCAGCGCCAGTGCCATCACCCGCGCGTCCGCCGGCGGGCCCGGCATCTGCAGGCGCACGTTGCCGTTGAAGGCGCGGAGCCGCAGCAGCCCTTTGGGATCGAGGCGTGCGTTCTTCAGGAGGACGGAGCCGATGCCGGCCTCCAGTCTGAGCGTGCCAGAGACGTCGGTGGCTTCGATCGGACCGCGACGGATGTCGGCGGTCAGACCGCCGCGGAAGCGCTCCACCACGATCTTGCCCTCCATCACCCGGACGCTCTCCAGCCGGGCGTCGGCCGGCACCCGCAACACGACATCCGTTCGGTACGCGGGGTCGGTTCCCGCCTCGGGTTGCAACAGCTTGACGGCGACCCGCTCCGGCGTTTCCTGCACGTCGATGGCAAGCTGCCCCAGGCCCTCCACCGTGGGCGCGGTGCGCTGGACGGCGAGTTCGACATCGGGCCGCGCAGACCCTTCGATGCGAACCTGCCCGATGGTGATGTCGAGGGTGAGCCCCCGGCTGGCCGACCACGTGAAGACGCGCGTCTGCCGATCGGTGGCGGCCAGGGCTGGCGCGGCAAGCGCGGCGCACACGAGGAAGAGAACCGCCGTGCGCATGGGCCGATTATACTTTTCCGGGAGCAGCCTCGTGCGCCTGGTCACCTTCGTCCTTTGCTTGGCCCTGGCAGGCACTGCGCGCGCGCAATCGCTGCCGTCGGAACCGATTTCCGTGGGCAATGGGCGGTTCGTCTTCGGCGGTGAGTTCTTCGTCACCTACGGGTCCGAGGATCCCGGGTTCTTCAACTACAACGACTACGAGTACAACGCCCTTCGCAATGTGCGCGCGGCCGTCTCGACCGAAGTACGGATCTCCCGCCACGTTCAAGCGCTGGGCGAGGCTCGCCTCGAACACGGTGACGAATTCTCCGCCTATGCGTTGTTCGTGCGGCTGAAGCCCTGGGCCGAGCGACGGTTCGATGTGCAACTCGGCCGGGTGCCGCCGACCTTCGGCGCATTCACCAAGACGATCTACGCCTACAACAACATCGTGATCGGGCAGCCGTTGGCCTACCAGTACCTGCTGTCGCTGCGCTCCGACAGCGTGCCCGGCACCGCCGACGACCTGCTGCGGATGCGGGGCCGCGGCTGGCTGTCCGAGTTCCCCGTCGGTAATCCGGCACGGGCCGCAGGCCTGCCGATCGTCAATACGGCCCGCTACGACACCGGCGTGCAGGTCCACGGGGTCGTCGGACTGGTCGAGTGGACCGGCGCGGTGACGGCAGGGTCGCTGTCGGACCCCCGGACTGGTGACAACAACGGGCGCCCTCAGTACGCGGGACGGGTGGTCGCACACGCGCTGCCGGGACTGCATTTCGGAGTATCCGGGGCACGTGGCCCCTGGCTGGACGAGTCGCTCGACGAACCGCTGACCGGCACGGGCGCGGCGCGGGACTACACCCAGACCGCGGTGGGCGTGGATGTCGAGGCCTCGCACGGCCCGTGGGTGGCGCGGGGAGAATGGTTGCGCTCGTCGTGGAGCCTGCCCGAACTGGGACCGCCCGCCATCGCCGATCCCGTGCTGGCCGACTCGCTGATCGCCGAGGCTCGTTATCGGCTCAGGCCCGGCCTCTCGCTGGCCGTACGAGGAGACGGGCTCCTGTTCTCGGACGTGGCCGGCGCCGGGGGCGTGAGCCCGTGGGAAGCCAACGTCGGCCGGTTCGAGGCGGCGATTACCGCCTCGGTGATTCGTAACATCATGGCCAAGTTCGCCTGGCAGCGGAACTGGCGCGAGGGTGGCCGCGTGCGCCACGACACCTTGATTGCCGGGCAGTTGGTCTACTGGTTCTGATGATGCCTTTCGTTCGCCGTGTTCTCGCTGCGGCCTGCGCAACCAGCCTGGCTACGAGCATGGCACTGGCCGTCGTGTCGCCCGTCCGCGCCTTTGCCACCGCCACCCTCGCACAAACCGCTCCCGGAGGTATCAGGGGGCGGTTCATCCTGCGGCGCGCGGCCAAGCCGAGCGAGCGCCGTCCCGAAGTGGCGGATCCTGGCGCAGGCGCACCGCGAGAGCCTGTCGATCGGCGTCGCGCAGTGGTGTATCTCGAGCAGGCGCCACGCCCGGCCTTCGACGAACGCGAGCCGGCGCGCGCGTCGATGGATCAGCGCAACGAGCGCTTCGTGCCGCACGTCTTGCCGGTAATGGTAGGCACCACGGTGGACTTCCCCAACAGCGATCTCACCTACCACAACGTGTTCTCGCTCTCGCGGGCCAAGCGCTTCGACCTCGGGCGATACGCCGCCGGAAAGTCGAAGAGCGTACGCATGGATCGTCCTGGCGTGGTCCGCGTGTTCTGTGACATCCACTCGCACATGAACGCCTATGTGCTGGTCTTCGCGCATCCGTTCTTCGACGTCACCGAGCTCGATGGGCGTTACGAACTGGCGAGCGTGCCTGCGGGCACCTATGCGGTCGTCGGCTGGTATGAGGGCGAGCCCAGGGTGACCAGGTCGGTCACGGTGGCGGCGGGAACGTGGGCCGAACTCGACCTTCCGGAACCTTGACGCGCATGCTCGGGTCGCTCTCGAACCGCATCTTCCTGGCCAGCGCCCTGCTGGCTGCGCTGTCGATCGGGGCGGCGATGTTCTTCGTGCGCGCCAGGCTGACGGCCGAAACCCAGCAAGCCGTCGATCACGATCTGCAGACCGCGGCCGGCATCGCCGACCAGCAGCAGGCCGCGCTCTTCGACACCTTCACGCGGTCGGCGCGGCTCCTCGCGGATCTGCCCCGATTCAAGGCCGCCGTGGACACCGGCGATGCGCCAACCGTCCAGCCAATCGCGGAGGAGTACCTGCGCGAGCTCGGCGCCGATCTCCTCCAGGTGCACGATCGGCGTGGCGCAACGCTGGCCGATGTGGGCGGCGAATATCGCGGCGTGCTGCGGGTCGTCGAAGTGCCCATCCGCGTCGACCAGGACCAGCTCGGCGTGCTCACGGTGGGTTACCTGCTCGACGAGGATCGGGCGATGGAGCTCGGTTCGCTGCTCGACGCGGAGATCGCCTTCGCCGCCGACGGCACCGTGCAGGCGTCGAGCCTCGGACCGGCCTCGTATGCCGCCCTCAACCACCTGCCGATCGACGCCGCGTCCGCCACGGTTCGGATCGGCGATACCGAATACGTGGCGCTGGCGCGGCCGCTGCACCCCGAAACCGCGGGCCGTCCCTCGTCCGTCGTCGTGATGCAGTCGCTGACTGAACGGATGCGGACGTTGGCGGCCATCCAGGCATTTCTCGTTGCGCTGGCCATTGGCTCGGTCCTGCTCGCGGTGGCGCTGAGCTACTGGGTGGCCCGAACCGTGACGCGCCCCCTCGCCACCATCACCGACCACATGCGGCAGGTGGCGCAGAGCGGCGATCTCACGCGCAAGATCGCACTCTCCAGCGAGGGCGGGTGGCACGATGACGATGCGCAGCTGCTGGCGGGCACGTTCAACAGCCTGACCGACGCCATCACCCGGTTCCAGCGCGATGCCACGCAGCGCGAGCGGCTGTCGGCCCTGGGCCGGCTCTCCACGGTGATCGCCCACGAGGTCCGCAACCCGTTGATGATCATCAAGGGCACCCTGCGGACAGTGATCCGGCCCGGCGTCGATGCCGCCGATCTCAAGGACGCCGCCGCCGATATCGACCAGGAGATTGCCCGCCTGAATCGCCTGGTGAACGACGTGCTCGACTTCTCGAAGCCCATTCGCTTCGAGTGCTCGCCTACCGACATCAACGCGGTCTGCGAGAATGCCGTGAAGGCGGTGTCGATCAACTGGCACACCATACCGGCGCTCCAGACCGGCCCGCTGCCCACGTTGCTGACCGACCGCGAGCGGCTTCGCATGGTGCTGGTGAACCTCCTCACCAACGCCCAGCAGGCCGTCGAGGCGCTCGCGCCGGGAGCCGAGCCCGCCGAACCAACGATCGTGGTCGGCACGGCCGCCCTGTCGCCCGATCGTGTGGTGCTGTCGGTGCGTGATCGCGGACCGGGGATTGCCGCCGATGATCTGCCGCGCATCTTCGATCCATACTTCACCACCAGGCGCGGCGGCACCGGCCTGGGCCTGGCCATCAGCAAGAACATCATCGATGGCCTGGGCGGCTCGCTGACCGTCAACAGCCAGCCGGGGAAGGGCACCGAGTTCCGCATCGAGCTGACCCACGCCCCGGCAGATCGGACGCACTGATCAGATGTCCGGGACCATCCTGCTCGTTGACGACGAAGAGAAAATCCTGAAAACCCTCGGCCGCGCCCTCCGTGACGAGGGGCACGACGTGGTCACCACGCCCAACGCTCGGGAAGCCTCACGGCTGCTGGCGGAGCGCCCGTTCGATCTGCTGGTCATCGACTACCTGATGCCCGAGAAGACCGGGCTCGACGTCATCCGCGACCTGGTGGCGTCCTCGGCCACCGAGGGAGAGCGTCCCGCGATGGTGATCATGACCGCGCACGGCAGCATCGAGAGCGCGGTCGAGGCGATGAAGCTGGGCGCCCGCGACTACTTGCAGAAGCCGTTCGAAGTCGACGAGCTGCTCGTGGTCGCGCGGCGCGCCATCGACGATCAGAAAGCGCGTCTCGGTCTTCGCTACCTGCTCAACGAACGCGATGCCGAGTTCGATCACTACGGCATCGTCGGCAACAGCCGGGCGGTGCGGGACCTGATTGCGCGTGCCGAACGCGTCGCGGAGTCGAAGAGCACCGTCCTGCTGACCGGTGAAACGGGAACGGGCAACGAATTGGTGGCGCGGGCCATTCACTCGCGCAGTGCGCAGCGG
>Ga0190275_10001241_pt1 | contig 19252 bp, 16 predicted proteins | sample Popmic550T_FD_133745 | JGI IMG/M metagenome (GOLD analysis project Ga0190275, IMG submission 133745) | Populus adjacent soil microbial communities from riparian zone of Yellowstone River, Montana, USA - 550 T | ecosystem: Environmental > Terrestrial > Soil > Riparian zone > Trees stand | place...
GCCGTCCAGTGGGAACGACTGCGGCTCACGCTGCACCATCAGGGGGAACCATGCGACTCGCGCTGGCTCCGCGGCGCACCGTCGTCCCGACCCTGGCCGTCCCGCTGGCCGTCCTGCTGGCCTTCCTGCTGGCCGTGCTGGTCGGGCTGCTGGCCGCAGCAGAGCCCGCCCGCGCTGCCGACCCGGTGCAGCCCGATCCGATCATCCGAGAGGTTGCCCGCAGCGAGCCGAGCTGCGCGCTCGGCGGGGTCAGCTCATGGGTCGACGTGTACACCACGCCGTACGTCTGGAGCGAGGCGCAGCAGGAGTGGGTGTTGGGCGAGGAGACCGGTCCGGTGAAGGCCGGCGAGGCGTTCACGGCGTACACCGACAACGAGTACTTCCAGCTGTGCGCACCCGCGCAGCCTGCTCCGATCGTCGTGGAGGTCGCCGGAGTGCAGGCTTCGTGCAAGATCCGTGGCACCCGGACCTGGGTGGATGTCTACACGACCGAGTACGTGTGGAACGCCGGCTCCCGTGCCTGGGAGCCGGGCGAGGAGTCCGGGCCGGCGCGCACCGCCGAGACCGTCGTCGCGTACACCGACGACGAGCTCGCTGAGGCCTGCACCGGGGTCGCGGGCGCGCAGCCGCAGGCCGCACCGTCGGTCCCGACCGTGGTGAACGCCGGCATCGGCCCCAAGAACGACCCGTCGGCCCAGAGCCGTCATCCGCTGTGGCTCCTGGCCATGGGCGGGGGGCTCAGCCTGATGGGCGCCGCCGGCTTGCGCCGGCGGGGCGGCGGCGAACCGGTTGCCCACGACCGGCGCGCTGGAGTGAGTCAGTAGCCCACGACCGGCTCACTCAGGGGGCGGTCACCGCACGGCGGTGGCCGCCCCCTTCGCGTGCCCGGAACCGGTGCGGCGGATCGGTGTCACCCACTGGCACCGATGCGCACGCCGTTCCCGGGTCCTATGTCGGATCGCCGAAGTTCAGGACGACGATCACGCGTCCGTCGCCGTCGATCCGAACGCCGATGCCGGCCCAGCGGGCTCGCTTCTTCATGATCACCGCGTAGTGCGGCGGGGAGTTCAGCCAGGCGTCCACCGCGGCCCGAGGATCCAAGCCGGCACCGCGCACGAGCGTCTCCCCGGTCCATTGCAGCTCGCAGCCGTTGAGGACCTTCATCTGGTCCCGGTGCGCGAACGTGCCAGTTCTCTTGATCTGTCTGGCCCACCCCTCGGAGTAGCCGTCGACGCACGAGTGGAACACCCGCACCCGCTTGATCCCGGCCCCGGCGCGGGCCTTGTTGATGCGGGCGAGGATCCGATTCTCGAACTCGTCGAGGTCCTCCAGCGGGTCGACCTGCGGGTCGGCTGCGGGGCCGACCCAGGTCTTGGCCTCCGCCGGGGCGGTCACGAGCGCGGTGCCGCCGGCGGTGAGGCCGGCGGACAGGGCCGCGACCGCAATCGCTCGCGCGAGTTGGCGCATGGTGGACCGCTCCGTCTTCTGAGCCACCGGGGGATGGCCGTCTGTTGGTTGCGACCGGGGGAGGCCGCGGTGACCGACGGGGGGATCGGTCACCTGGGGGGTACGTCCACCATAAGGGAACGCGACACCCACATCTTGGTAACAACCGAGTCGTCACGCAATGGCCCGAAATGACTAACTCTGGATGCCACACGAACCACCTCGCGGCGTCTCGACGTCCCGGATACTGGGGTCGTGGACACCGACGATCCCAGGCAGCGGACTCCGGCGGGCAGGCGCTGGCTCGCACCGGCGATGCTCGCCGCAGGCATCGTGCTCCTCGTCGTCGGCCTCGTCGCGTGGGCACAACAGCCCCGGGACCCGGCGCCGGCGGCCGTCGACCCTTCCACAGCCTCGCCCACGAGCGGGACGATCGGCCCGTCGTCGGCCCTCCCGACCGCGAACCGTGCTGAGTGGAAGCCAGGCGCTCCTCGACGGCTGATCGTCCCCGCCCTCGGGATCGACGCGCCGGTCGTGCCGATCGAGGCTCCCGGGGGCGTGCTGACTCCGCCGGCAGACCCACAGGTCCTGGGTTGGTGGGCGGCGGGGGCCAAGCCGGGAGCGCGCCAAGGCTCTGCGCTCGTCACGGGTCACACCGTGCACGCAGGTGGCGGCGCCATGGATGAGTTGGAGGAGCTTGCTGCAGGGGACCGCGTGTGGATGCGGACCAACCGCGCCCGCGTCGGCTACGACGTGCGCTCGGTCGTCGTCCTCGGCAAGGGCGAGCTGGCCGCGCGGGCGGAGCGCCTGTTCAGCCAGGAGGTGCCTGGCAGGCTGGTGCTCATCACCTGTGAGGACTGGAACGGCGTCGAGTACCTCAGCAACGTCGTGGTGACCGCAACCCCCGCGTGACGCCGCCGCGCTCGTTGCGTCAGTGCTGGTAGGTGCCGTGCAGGATGGCGCGGCCCAGGGTCTTGAAGGCGAGGTTGAAGCTCATCACGGCGTTCGACGCGTCGGCGTCGATGCCCAATGCGTTCGCGCCCACCGCGTGCACGACGTAGAAGTAGCGGTGCGGCTGGTCGTTCGGCGGGGGAGCGGCGCCCATGAAGGCCGCCTCGCCGCCGTCGTTGCGCAGCATGAACGCGTTGCCGGGCAGGGCGGCACCGGCCGCGCCCGCGCCTGCTTCGAGCGAGGTGACGTCTGCTGGCAGGTCCACCAGCGCCCAGTGCCAGAACCCGCTCGGGGTGGGGGCGTCCGGGTCGAAGCACGTGACGACGTACGACTTCGTGCCCTCGGGTGCGCCGGACCAGGACAGCTGGGGTGAGGTGTTGCCCTCGGCGGCCACCTGCGCCTCGGCGAGGGCCTGACCGTCGGTCACGTCCTCGCTGGTCACGGTGAAGGTGGGGCGCGGTGGCAGCAGGTCGTAGGGGTTGGGGCTGACCGGGCGCTCGATGGTGGTGTCCACGCTCATGCTGCCGACCCTACCCAGGTGCCGGGTCGGGGAGAATGCCACGCGTGACTGACTCACAGGAGGTGCCGCCGTACCCGGTCGGTCTGCGGCTCGGCTCTCGCAGGGTCCTGGTCGTGGGCGGTGGGCACGTGGCTCAGCGCCGGGTTCCTGCTCTGGTCGCGGCCGGCGCGGACGTCGTCGTGGTCTCACCGGAGATGACGCCCGCGCTGGAGGGCATGGCCGGCGAGGTCACCTTGGTGTGGCGCGAGTTCCAGGACGCGGACCTCGAGGGCGCGTGGTACGCCATCGCCGCGACGGACGACGCCGAGGTCAACGCGCGGGTGCTGGTCGGGGCCGACCGGCGTCGGATCTTCTGCGTCCGCAGTGATGATGCCCGCGAGGCCTCGGCGTGGACCGCGGCATCCGGCCGTCACGGTCGGGTCACGGTGTCGGTGCTCGGGAACCGTGAGCCTCGCCAGAGCGCCGCGCTGCGCGACGACATCCTGGGTGCCCTGGCCGACGGCCGACTGACGACCACCGGCGCGCTGGACCACACGCCCGGTGTGGTGCTGGTCGGCGGCGGTCCGGGCGACCCGCAGCTGGTCACCGTGGCTGCGCGGCAGGCGCTCGCGTCCGCCGACGTCGTCGTGGCCGACCGGCTCGCTCCGCGCGACCTGCTGGACGAGCTCGGCCCCCACGTGGAGCTGGTCGACGTCGCGAAGCTGCCTCGCGGCCGGTCCGCGCAACAGGAGGAGATCAACCGCATCCTGGTCGACCGCGCGAGAGCAGGGAAGCGGGTCGTGCGGTTCAAGGGCGGCGACGGGTTCGTCTTCGGCCGCGGGTTCGAGGAGCTGCTGGCCTGCCGTGACGCCGGCGTGCCGGTCACCGTGATCCCGGGGTTGCCGAGTCCGGTGGCGGTGCCTGGAGCGGCCGGCATCCCCATCACGCATCGCGGCGTCGCCCACTCGTTCACCGTCGTGTCGGGGCACCTGCCGCCGGGGCATGCCGAGTCCCTCGTGGACTGGGCGGCCGCGGCCCAGGTGGGCGGGACGCTGATCCTCATGATGGCGGTTGCGCACGCACCCGCCATCGCCTCGGAGCTGCTCGCGCATGGCCGCCCGGCCGACACGCCGGTCGCCGTGGTGTGCGAGGGAACGATGGCGACCGAGCGCACCGTGCTCGCCACCCTGGGCACCCTGGGAGAGCGGCTGTCCTCCGAGCAGGTGCGGCCGCCCGCGATCATCGTGATCGGCGAGGTGGTGGCGGTGGCCGAGCCGGTGTACTTCGGGCGCGGCTGATGGCGACGTACGTCGAGGTCGACGACCCCGCCGACCCGCGGCTGGCCGACTACCGCGACCTGCGGGACGTGGAGCTGCGCAAGCACCTGGAGTCCGAGCGCGGGCTCTTCCTCGCCGAGGGGGAGAAGGTGGTCCGCCGCGCCCTGGAGGCCGGCTTCGCGCCCCGCTCCTTCCTGATGGCCGAGCGGTGGCTGTCCGGGCTGTCCGACGTGATGTCTACCTGCGATGTCCCTTGCTACGTCGTCACCGAGGAGCTCGCGGAGGACGTCACCGGCTTCCACGTGCACCGAGGGGCCCTGGCGTCGCTGCACCGTCGGCCGCTGCCCTCGCTCGACGAGGTGCTCGCCGGTGCCCGCACCGTCCTGGTCCTCGAGGACGTCGTCGACCACACGAACGTCGGTGCCATCCTGCGAAGCGGCGCCGCGCTCGGCATCGACGCGGTGCTCCTGTCGCCGCGATGCGCCGACCCGCTCTACCGGCGGGCGGTCAAGGTCGCGATGGGCGCGGTGTTCTCGCTGGCCTGGACCCGGCTCCCGGACTGGCACGGCGCGCTGCCCGACCTGGCGGGCCGCGGCTTCACCACGGTCGCGCTGACGCTGTCCGACGATGCGGTCCCGATCGACGAGGCGGTCGCGGGGGTCGACCAGCTCGCGCTCGTGCTCGGCTCCGAGGGCCACGGGCTCTCCGAGCAGTGGCAGCGCTCGGCCGACGTCCGGGCCGTGATCCCGATGTACGCCGGGATCGACTCGCTCAACGTGGCGGCGGCCTCCGCCGTCGCGTGTTACGTCGCGGCTCGACGGCAATCCTGAGCAGCGGGCCGGTGGTCACGAAAGGATCACGAACCCGCGACGCGGTCCGGTGCCTCCATTGACTTCCCTCGCTGCTTCGCCTATGAATCGCAGAGTCGTTGCCATCGTGGGGCACGTCACAGTGCAGTCCGGGTCTGCCTCACGCACACCATCCCGTGGGGAGACCAGACGTGATCCGTCGTTCCATCGCGGTGTCAGCCATCGTTGCGCTGACACTCGGCCTGACCCCGACCGCCACCGCGGCCGACCGGGCCTCTGACAAGACACCGAAGCTGAAGGCGGCGCCTGCCGCCACCGCGACCAAGTCGCTCGACAAGGGCACCGTCCTCTCGCTCGGCGAGGGCTCGGGCCGCCAGCTGTACATCGTGCAGCTCGAGGACGCCGCGGTCCCGAGCTATGCCGGCGGTGTCAAGGACTTCAAGCCCGTGCAGGCCGAGGGCCGCACCTTCGCCGTCGACGCCGCACCCGAGACGGCCTACCGCCGCCACGTGGTCGCCGAGCAGGACGCGCTGCGCGCCGACATCGCCCACCTGACGGGTAGGCCCGCCGAGGTCCGGTTCAGCTACACCGACGCCGTCAACGGCATCGCGATCCGCCTGACCCGCGCCGAGGCGCTCAAGGTCAGTGACCTCGACGGCGTGGCAGCCGTCCAGGTCGACGAGGTCCGTCAGCTGCAGACCGACCGCGGTCCCGAGTGGATCGGCGCCCCGAGCATCTGGAGCGGTGAGGCCACCCCGACCGGGGTCGGCACCAAGGGCGAGGGCATCGTCGCCGGCGTCCTCGACTCCGGCCTCAACGCCGCCAACCCATCCTTCGCCGACGTCGTCAGCGAGGAGGACGGCGGGGACGGCTACGACCACGACAACCCGCTCGGTGCTGGGACCTACCGCGGGGTCTGCGACCCCGCCAACACCGCGATCTTCATCGCCGACTGGGGCTGCAACGACAAGCTGATCGGTGCGTGGGACTTCGCGCCCGCCGACGGCACGAACCCGTACGACGACAACGGCCACGGCACGCACACCGCATCGACCACCGCCGGCAACCAGGTCGAGGCGACCACCTTCAGCGCCGAGGAGAACCCCGCCGACCGGTTCTCGGCCACCCGCACCATCAAGGGCGTTGCACCGCACGCCAACGTCATCGCGTACGACGTGTGCTCCGGCGGCTGCCCGATGTCGGCGATCCTGGCCGGCATCGACCAGGCGATCGACGACGAGGTCGACGTCATCAACTACTCGATCGGCAGCTCCGCCGCGTCGGACCCGTGGACCGACCCCGACGGGCTCGGCTTCCTGAACGCGCGAGCCGCCGGCATCCACGTCGCGACGTCGGCCGGCAACGACGGCCCCGGCGCGGCCACGCTCGGCTCGCCAGGCGACGTCCCGTGGATGACCACGGTCGGCGCCACCCAGCACGATCGCCAGTGGCAGGCCTCTGTGCAGGACATCACCGCCGACGGCGGCGAGACCCTGCCCGATATCGCCGGCCTAGCCTTCGCCAACGCGACCGACGGCGCCTTCCCGCTGGTCTACGCGGGTGACGCGCCCTACAACAACCCCCTCTGCGGTATCGATGGCGGGACCGCCGGCGACGGCACGTTCCCTGCCGGCACCGATCTGACCGGACTGATCATCGTGTGCGACCGCGGCGGGGGTGGGCGCGTCGAGAAGGGGCACAACGTCGCCGGGCTCGGCGCCGAGGGGATGATCCTGGTCAACGACCAGGCCAGCGGCGACTCGATCAACGCCGACCCGCACGCCCTCCCCGCGGTCCACGTGACCTACGACGACGGCACCGCCCTGAAGAACTGGATGGGGACCGTCGCGGGTGAGCAGGCCTCGCTGTCGGGTGCGCAGGAGTTCATCGGCCCCGAGGTGGCCGACATCATGGCCGGCTTCTCGAGCCGCGGTCCGAACCGCGCGGTCGAGATGATCAGCCCGAGCCTCTCGGCTCCCGGCGTCGACATCCTCGCCGGCAACGGCGCCGACAACGAGGTCAGCTGGGGCTTCATCTCCGGGACCTCGATGGCCAGCCCGCACATCGCGGGCTCCCTCGCGCTGCTGGCCTCGGCCAACCCGGACTGGACCCCCGCCGAGGCGCAGTCGGCCCTGATGACGACCTCGGTCACCGAGATCACCGACAACGACGGCACGCCCGCCGACTGGTTCGACATGGGGTCGGGCCGGGTGGACCTGAACGACGCGTCCAACGCGGGGCTGGTGCTCGACGAGACCGAGGCCGACTACCTGGCGGCCGACCCGACCGTGGGTGGCGACGTCAAGGCGCTCAACACCGCGAGCATGGCTGACACCCAGTGCCTGGAGACCTGCACCTGGACCCGGACCGTCGAGGCCACCGAGACCGGCGCCGGTTCCTGGACCGCCGCGGGTTCTGCCGTGAGCGACGGTATCGAGGTCACGGTCGAGCCGGAGACGTTCGATCTCACAGCCGGCGAGACCCAGGAGATCACGGTCACCGCCGACGTCGCCGGGTCCTCCACCGAGGAGTACCAGTTCGGCAACGTCGTCCTGACCCCGGGCGCGGGCTCCGAGGCATCTCCGGCGCACCTGCCGGTTGCGGCGCTGCCGTCGACCGGCATCATCCCGGCGGAGATCGACATCGACACCCGGCGTGACGCCGGCTCGCAGGAGTCCGAGCCGATCGAGGCGGTGGAGATCACCGACCTCGACGTGCAGGCCAACGGTCTGGTGCCGGCTGAGGTCCAGGAGCTCTCCATCCCCGAGGACTCCACCAACACCGACCCGTTCGACGGGAACGGCACCGAGGTCGTCAACGTGGACGTCCCGGAGGGTGCAACCCGGCTCGTGGCGTCGCTGGCCAACGCGACCGCGCCCGATTTCGACATGTTCGTCGGGACCGGCGAGGTCAGCGAGGCCAATGTCGTCGCGAGCAGCGCATCGGGCGGCTCCGCGGAGTCGGTGGACATCGCGTTGACCGACGCCGACGCCGGGCAGTGGTGGATCCTGGTCCAGAACTGGGACGCCAGCACGCCGGGCGGCACCGACACGGTCGACCTTGAGCACGCGGTCGTCAGCGGTGACGCCGGGAACCTGAGCGCGGAAGGGCCGGCAACCAACCCCAAGGGCGAGCCGTTCACGATTCGTACGTTCTGGGACGAGAGCCGGATGCGCGCCGGCCAGACCTGGTACGGCTCGCTGACGCTCTACGCCGCGCCGGGTGGAACCCGGATCGGCACCATCCCGGTGACGGTCAACCGAGTCCAGGACGACGTCACCAAGTCCGCCGACCGTGACCAGGCTGCGCCGGGCGAGACCATCACCTACACGGTGGAGGTCCAGCCCAACGTGACACCGGAGGACCAGACGTACACGTTCCGTGACGAGCTTCCTGAGGGCACGACCTACGTGGAGGGCTCCGGGCCAGCGGGCTCGACCCTGGACGACGGGGTCCTGACCTGGGAGGCGGAGATGCCGACCGTCGTCGGCGTGGATGGCGCCTACGAGTGGTCGACGAGCGAGACCGATGAGAGTTGTGCGAACCCGTTCGACGGCGGCGGCTACGTCGACCTCGCCGGGTTCGGCATCGACCCCCAGGCGGCGATCGTTGGCGACGGGGTGCTCTTCTCGGCCCTGGCCGACCGCTCGTTCGGCTTCTACGAGTCGAACCAGATGGGCCTGGCCTTCTCCGACGACGGGTTCCTGCAGTACGGCGGACCGGACTTCTACGAAGGCGATGTCGCGACCCCGCAGGAGCTGCCCGACGCCGCTGAGCCGAACAACCTGGCCGCGATGCTGTGGCAGGACATGCAGCTGGTGTACGACGAGGCCGCCGGATCCGGTGTATCCATCGCCACGGCCGGCGCCGGGCTCGGGATCATCGAGTACGACGATCTGCGCCTGGCAGACGACCCCACGGGCGCTCAGGGCACCACGGACATGCAGGTGTTCGCTGTCACGGGCAGCCGCGACCTGTGGTTCGCCTACGACAACGTCGGTGGCCCGGTCGACGTGGTCACCATCGGCGCCGAGAACGCCGACGCCAGCCAGGGCTCCGCCCTGGTGAACGCCGGGGACGCCTCTGGTGCCATCGCTGACGACGTCGTGGTGTGCGGCACGTACACCAAGGACGACGCGCCGAAGGAGTTCACCTACCAGGTGACCGTCGATGACGGGGTGCTGGACGGCCAGGTCCTGCGCAACCGTCTGACGCACACGGTCGACAACCCGGGCGCAAAGCCAGTGCGGCTGCAGCAGTTCGTCACGGTGGTCGAGGGTGCTGAGCCCCCGGCAGTGACCGTGCGGAAGACGCGGGACGCCAAGGAGCCGAGTCGCGACGGAGTCGTGGTGTTCACCCGCCCCGGCTCGGCGGACGACAACCGGCTGACGGTCCACTACGACGTGGGCGGCAACGCGGTGCGCGGCCGTGACTTCCGCGGCCTCGACGGCACGATCACTTTCCAGGCGGGCGCGCGCCGCGCGGTGGAGTACGTCCAGGTGATCGACCGGAAGCGCCGGCAACCGGTACGTCGGGTCCGGATCACGCTCACGGAGGGCGACGGGTACACGGTCGGCGACCCGTTCCGCGCGGTCGTGCGGATCCTGGACCGATCAACCCGCGGCTGACGCTGGCCGACGCCATGACCCGGGCCGGCCGCCCTTCGGGGCGGCCGGTCGTGGGCACGTCGGTTGCCGGGAACCCTCGCGGTCGAGCAGACGTCCTACCGGCGACGCCAACTCGGGAGGAACCGTGAACCTGACAGCTCGAGCAACCCGCATCGCCGTCGTAGCGTGTGCCGTGGCGGCCCTGGGTGCGTGCGGTCAGTCGGAGACCGCCGAGCCCGAGCCGGAGCAGGAGGGGACCACGATGCCGTCGACGGAGCCGCCGGGCGCCGAAGCGCCGGCCGCACGCGAGGCGGTGGCCGACCTGGCGCAGCGCCTCGGGATCTCGGAGGACGACGTCCGCGTGGCGTCGATGGAGGAGGTCACCTGGCGCGACGGCAGCCTCGGGTGCGCCCAGGAAGGGATGATGTACACCCAAGCCCTCGTCGACGGGAGCCGGATCGTGCTCGAGGTAGATGCGAGGACCTACGAGTACCACCAGGGACAGGGCCGCGTGTTCTGGTGCGAGAAGCCGACTCAGTGACCGACCAGCTCCCGGCTGACTCGCCCTACCATCGCCGGCTGCCCATCGGGCAGCGGTTGGATGCCGACGCTCTCACCGAGGGTGAGCTCTCGTCGTTCGAAGCGGTGTCCCTCCGACCGCTGACCGAGATGCTCGTGCCGGAGCAGCCGCGGGTGGGGACACTCGACCGCGCCGCCTGCGCACACTGTCGACCTTCCGAGCACACCATCTGGCACGACGACCAATGGCAGGTGCGCGCCGGATGGGACCGGATGGGGATCCCGTTCGTCGGCGGTATCGCGGCGCGCGAGCACGTGCTGCTCGAGGACGCGCCGGTCGAGCTGCTGGCAACGCTGGGACCGCTACTGCAGCGGATGAGTGCTGCGGTCAAGTCGATCCCCGGCGTCGCGCGCTGCCACTTCTCGCGCTGGGGCGACGGCTCCGAGCACTTCCACCTCTGGGCGCTCGCGCGTCCCGCCGGGATGATGCAGGGGCGCGGGGCGATGCTGGCGTTCTGGGACGACGTGCTGCCGGCGATGCCGGAGGAGATGGTCCGCGACCACGTGCACAGGGTGGCTGAGTCGCTCGCGGCCGAAGGCGGGAGCGCCTTCCCCGGGGCATGACGTGGGGTGATCCGGGTACGAGCGGCGATGACCACCACACCTCAGGAGCCGGGCCAGGACCCGGACGTCGTGCCCAGCGGAGACCCCGACCCCATTCCCACCGAGCCGCAGCCCGGCCAGGACCCGCACGAGGATCCGCAGACACAGCCCGCCCCGTGAGTCAGGCGGGCCACTCGGGCGGGTAGTCGCCGGCGGCCTGCTCGTGCTCCTTCCGGAGCAACTTCTGCAGCTTGGTGGGCAGCCGGTCGCCGAACACCGTGCCGCGCGTGTGGTCGGTCTCGTGCTGGAAGCATCGCGCCAGCAACCCCTCACCGCTGAACGTCACGGGCTCGCCGTCCAGCCCGGTACCGGTCACGGTCGCCTGGTCCGGCCGGCCGCATTCGACGAAGGCGCCGGGCAGTGACAGGCAGCCCTCGTCGGCCACGTCGAGCTGACGATCTTCGCCCTCGGGCGTCGTCACCTGCGGGTTGCAGACGATGCCGACCGTGCGGTCGCCGTCGGCGTCGGGGCAGTCGAAGACGAAGACCGCCTGGTCGACCCCGATCTGGCAGGCCGCGAGACCAACCCCCTCCGCGGCGTACATCGTGGCGACCATGTCGGCAACCAGCGTGCGCAGCTCGTCGCCGTAGGCCGTGACGGGCTGCTGAGGGCGGTGCATGACCGGCGTGCCCCAACGGGTGACAGGGCGGACCGTGCCCCCGTCGGGCAACGGTCCGTACGGCGCGTGGACGGTCTCCTCGGGCTGGTCCGGCATGGCGCAGATCCTACGAACGCGACTCGGACCGGGTGTGAGCGGGGACACGAAGGGCAGCGTGGCGGGAAGTGTAACTCGGAGTTACATTATCTTCATGGCGCTCACGAGGAACCTCGGTCCAGGCGGGAAGCACGGGCTCGCCTCCGGCGAGTCCCGCGACCCGATCGGGTACGCCGTCGCCGCCCTCAGCTGGATGGCGCAGAGCGACCTGCTCGACCGGGTCGGGTTGCGCAGGCATGCCGAACAGGCGGTGCTCACGGTCACGCGCAGCGGGTTCCGCACCGCGACCGCCGCGGGCAGGGCGTTCACCCGCTCGGGCTCGAGCCGCACCGAGGGTGTGCGGGTGCCGCCCGCCACCTCGCGCGGCGTCTTCGACCTGACTCCGACCGAGGACGAGCAGATGCTGGTCGACGTCGTCCGTGAGTACGCCGAGGAAGTGCTGCGCCCGGCCGCCGCGCAGGCTGACCGCGACTGCGCGGCTCCGGAGGCGGTCCTGAAGGCCGGGCAGGAGATCGGGCTGCCGATCCTCGGCGTCCCCGAGTCGCTGGGTGGCATCTCGGAGGAGCGTTCCGCGATGGCCGGGACCCTCGTGGCCGAGGCGCTGGCCCACGGCGACATGGGGATGGCGGTCTCGGTGCTGGCGCCGGGTGCGGTGGCCACCGCCCTCGGGCTGTGGGGGACCGAGCAGCAGCAGGCGACGTACCTGCCGGCGTTCACCGGCGACGACGCGCCCCCTGCGGCGCTCGCGCTCAACGAGCCGACCGTGCTCTTCGACGTGCTCGAGCCGGCCACCACGGCGGTCCGCGACGGCGAGGAGCTGGTTCTTCACGGCACGAAGTCGCTGGTGGCCCGCGGTGCCGACGCCGAGCTGTTCGTGGTGGGGGCTCGGCTGGACGATCGGCCGGTCCTGGTGCTGGTCGAGTCGGGAGCCGACGGCCTCACCGTCGACGGCGACCCCGCGATGGGCGTCCGCGCCTCGTCGGCGACCCGGCTTGAGCTCCGCGGCGTCCGGGTCCCGGCCGAATCAGTCCTGGGGGAGACCGACGGATCGACGTACACCGAGTGCGTGCAGTTCTCGCGGCTGGCCTGGTGCGCACTCGCGGTGGGGACGGGTCAAGCGGTCCTCGACTACGTGACGCCGTACGTGAAGGAGCGTGAGGCGTTCGGCGAGCCGATCGCCCACCGGCAGTCGGTGGCGTTCATGGTCGCCGACATCGCGATCGAGCTGCAGGCGATGCGGCTGGTCACGTACAAGGCGGCCTCGCGGGCGGCAGCGGGCAAGGACTTCGGCCGCGAGGTGGCGCTGGCCCGCACCCTGTGCGCCGACAAGGGCATGAGGATCGGCCTCGACGGCGTACAGCTGCTCGGCGGCCACGGCTACGTCAAGGAGCATCCCGTGGAGCGGTGGTACCGCGACCTGCGGGCGGTCGGCGTCATGGAAGGGAGCGTGCTCGTCTGATGAAACACCCCACGATGTTGCTCCCTCCACTCGCTTCGCTCGCTCCGTCCACAACACCGAGGGGACCCCGAAGAGCATGATCCACCTCGATGACCCCAAGCGGCTGCGGACCCTGCGCGACCAGGCACACCAGGTCGCGATGAACATGCTGCGGCCGGTGTCGCGCAAGTACGACCGAGCCGAGCACGAGTACCCCAAGGAGCTCGACCTGCTCGCCGCGATGATCGACGGACTGGCCGAGTCCGGAGCCAACGAGGGCGCCGGCGCCCGCGGCGTACGTCGTGACGAGGCCACCGAGGACCGGCCCGGCGTGAAGAACGGCGCCAACATGGCATCGGTCATGTCGATCGCCGAGATGTGCTGGGGCGACGTGGGGCTGCTGCTCGCGATGCCGCGGCAGGGACTCGGCAACTCCGCGATCGCATCGGTCGCCGACGAGGAGCAGATCGAGCGTTTCCGGGACACCTGGGCGGCGATGGCGATCACAGAGCCGGGCGTCGGCTCTGACTCTGCCAACATCCAGACCACCGCCGTTCTCGACGGCGACCACTACGTCATCAACGGCGAGAAGATCTATGTCACCTCCGGTGAGCGGGCCGACAGCGTCGTCGTGTGGGCGACCCTGGACAAGAGCCTCGGCCGCGCGGCGATCAAGTCGTTCGTGGTCGAGAAGGGCACGCCCGGCATGACGGTGGAGCGGCTCGAGCACAAGCTCGGGATCCGCGCCTCTGACACGGCCGCTCTCACCTTCACCGACTGCCGGGTGCCGAAGGAGAACCTGCTCGGCTCGCCGGACGTCGACGCGAAGCAGGGTTTCGCCGGCGCCATGGCCACCTTCGACAACACCCGCCCGCTGGTCGCCGCGATGGCGGTCGGGTGCGCCAGGGCTGCCCTGGACCTCACCACGGACCTGCTGGCGCAGGTCGGAGTCGTCGTCGACTACGCCCGGCCGGCGCAGGTGCAGCACGCAGCCGCGGCCCGGCTGCTGGCGCTCGAGGCCGAGTGGGAGGGGGCCCGGCTGCTCACGCTCCAGGCGGCCTGGCTCGCCGACAACCAGAAGCCCAACTCGCTCGAGGCATCGATGGCCAAGGCGAAGGCCGGCCGGGTCGGATCGGAGATCACCCTGGCGTGCGTCCAGCTGGCGTCCTCGGTCGGCTACTCGGAGGGCGAGCTGCTCGAGAAGTGGGCTCGTGACTCGAAGATCCTCGACATCTTCGAAGGCACCCAGCAGATCCAGCAGCTGATCGTGGCGCGCCGGCTGCTCGGCCTCTCCAGCTCTGAGCTCAAGTAAGGCCGGCCCGTAACTCCGGTGCAAGCCGCCGGTCAGCGGCTCCCGATGCACTGGTCACCGGCGAGCCGACCAGCGGCCGCCACGAGCCAGGAGCATCCGACATGACCGTCCACTTCGACCACCACATCCTCCCGAGCACCGACAAGGAGCGCACGGCCCGCTTCTACGCCGACATCCTCGGCCTCCCGGAGCCACGTGTGGAAGGCCCGTTCACCGCGCTCGACCTCGACAACGACGTCGCGCTGTACGTCGCCGGCTGGGAGGAGCGGGTCGTGCCCCAGCACTACGCCTTCCTCGTCAGCGAGGCCGAGTTCGACGCCATCTACGCCCGGCTGACCGAACGAGGGCTGCGGCACTGGGCCGACCCGCACCGCCGGCAGCCGCAACAGATCAACCACGACGACGGAGGCCGCGGCACCTACTTCCACGACCCCGACGGCCACTTCGTCGAGATCCTCACAGTGCGGTACGGCGGTCGGCCGACCACCGTGCGTCCACTCGACACGGCTGGCTGACGCCGAAGTTGACCCGCCACCTGGGACTTGGTCGTCTAGGTTGGGCGTCCGGAGGGATCGGCTCGAACAGGACCGCGAGGACACCATGCGCTACCGGGTGCTCGGCGAGGTGGTGCTGCTGCCTGACGACGGCGCCCCCAGACCGCTGACGCGACGCCGGGAGCGCTCGGTGCTCGGCGTACTCCTGGCCGCGCGCGGCACACCCGTCACCGCGGAGCGGTTGCTCGCCGACGCGTGGACGGACGTGGACGCCGCCAGCCTGGGGTCGCTCCAGGTCGCGGTCTCGCGGCTGCGGACCGAGCTGGAGCCGGACCGCCCGCCCCGCACTCCGCCGAGCCACCTGGTGAGCGGAGGTGGCGGGTACGCGCTGCTCGCCGCGCCCGATGCGGTGGACGCCTGGGAGTTCGAGTCCCTGGCCCAGCAGGCGCTCCAGACCGACCGGGCAACGGAGTCGCTGCGGCTCGGCGAGCAGGCGACCCGGCTGTGGGCGGGTACGCCGTACCCGGACTGCGACGGCGAGCTGTTGCTGCGCGAGCGCGACCGACTGGCTGAGCTGCACGCATCTCTGCTCGAGCGGCGTGCGGAGAACCTGCTCGCCCTGGGCCGCCACGGCGACGCACTCACGGTGGCGATGGACGCCGTGGGCGAGCATCCCTTTCGGGAACGGCTGTGGGCCGCCCTGGCGCTCGCGCAGTACCGCGGTGGGCGCCAGGCGGAGGCGCTCGAGACGCTGCGCCGGCTCCGGACGCGGCTGGCCGACGAGCTCGGCGTCGACCCGACACCGGACGTCCAGGACCTCGAGCGACGGTTGCTGCAGCAGGACCCGGGCCTGCTCACCGTCGAGCCCCGGCCGGTCGCCGACTCCCCGAAGACGGCTGACGCACCGTCCGGCACGGCCGTGGTGCGCACGCCCACGAGCCCGACGCCCACGAGCCCGACGGTCGGGCGCGACGACGTGCTGGCGCACGCGGCCGCTGTCCTGGACGCCCTCTCGTCGGCGGGCAGCGCGCGCTACCTGACCATCACGGGCGAACCGGGCATCGGCAAGACCCGGTTCGTCCAGGACCTCGGCCTGCTGGCCGGCGCGCGCGGGCTGCGGGTGGAGGTCGGGCGCAGCCCCGAGGGGGAGCTCCTGCCGCCGCTGTGGCCCTGGCTGTCGGTCGTCCGGGCACTGGCCGGGTCCGCCCCGACCCACGCGCCCCAGCTCGCACCCCTCCTCGACGACCCCGAGGTCGCCGTGGACCGCGGGTCGGGCACCACGCTGCGCTTGTACGACGCGGTCGTCGACCTGCTGGTGCAGTCGGCGACGGCTGCCGGCGGGCTGGTCGTGGTGCTCGAGGACGTCCACCGTGCCGACGTCTCCTCGCTCCAGCTGCTCGCCCACGTGGCGGCCGCCTCGCCGGCGGCGCCGCTGCTGGTCGTGGCGACGCGACGCTCGACGGACCCGGCGGCTGCGGAAGAGCCGCTGCTGGCGGCGCTGGCAGCACTGGCCCGCGCCGGCGCCGACCGGCTCCGCCTCGAGGGCCTCGGGCCGGCCGCGGTGGGGGAGCTGCTCACCGGCGTCCTGGGCGATCACGACCCGCGACTGGACCAGCGGGTGGCCGAAGCGACTGCCGGAAACCCGTTCTACGTGGCGGAGTACGCGCGGCTGGTGTCCACGCGGCCCGACCTCCGCACCGTCGACGTCGACGAGCTCCCGGTCCCTGACGGGGTGCGGGACGTCCTCCGGCAGCGGCTCGCGCGGCTCCCGGACGCTTCGCGCACCCTGCTAGGGCAGGCAGCGGTGCTGGGACAGGTCGTCGAGCCCGGCCTGGTCGCGACGGTCACCGGCCTCGCCGAGGAGGACGTGTTGGACACCCTCGACCTGGGCGTGGCCACGGGGCTGCTCGTCGAGCAGGGGCCTGGGTACGTGTTCGCTCACGCCCTCACGCGCGAGACGCTGCTGGGCGAGCTGAGTGCCGCCCGCCGGATGCGGCTGCACGCGCGGGCCGTCGTCGCACTGGAGCAGCGACACGCCCAACCGAGCGGTGACGTCGTCGCCACCCTGGCCGGCCACGCCCTGGCCGCCGCCCCGCTGGGTGGCGACTCGCGCCTCGCCGCGCAGCGGTGGTTGCCGCGGGCAGCGGCGCTCGCCGTCGCCCGACAGGCGCCGGCCGAGGCGCTCGCCCTGTGGCGGGCAGCGGCGCGGGAGGCCGAACCGAACGGACCGGAACACGTTGCCGCGCGACAGGGGGAGGCGCAGGCGTTGCTCCGCCTGGGGGATGCCGCAGCGAGCCGTGCGGTCGTCCAGGAGCTGGTCTCGCACGCGATGGAGCACATGGACTGGGGCACGGTGGCGGACAGCGCCACGATCGCCACCGAGGCCGGCGTGTGGGCGTCGCGCGAGCACGGCAGCGAGGACGATGCGTTCATCGCGGCCCTGACGAGCGCACTGGAGCACGTGGACGGCGCGGAGGAGGCGAAGCTCAGCGCGACCCTGATGGTCGAGCACTTCCTCGGCTTCGACCGCGAGCTGACCACGGCGTACGGCGACCGCGCGGCCGCGGCGAGCCGAGGGACCGGCGACGAGGCGCTCGTGAACCAGGTGCTCTACCTCCAGGTGCTGTGCCGGACCGGGCGCCGCCGTCGTGGTGACCGCGAGGAGCGACTGGCCCTGCTCGAGGAGCTCCTGGACCGGCAACCCGGCGGGGAGATCGAGGTGGCAGGCCTCTTCCACCTCGGATGGACCCTCTTCGAGCTCGGCCGGTTCGAGGAGTCCGACGCGTGCATGTCCCGGTGCGCGGCGGCCGACCTGCGCCACGCGGGTTTCGACGTACCCCTGGCGTGGTGGTTCGCGGCACGGGCGCGCGACTCCGACGACCCCGCGGCACCCGCGTTGGGCGACGAGGCACTCCGGCTGCACCGGGAGAGCGGGCTGATCGGCCTCGACGAGGCCAGGTGCGTGCACGCCGTGGCGAGCCTGGCCCCCGGTGCCACGCTCGACGAGGAGATCGTCGACCTGGCCCGGCGACGTGGCCTCCCGACTCGTGCGGTCGTGGCGTGGGGCCTGGTGGAGTCCGGGGAGCCGCACCGGGTCGGCGAGCTGGTCGAGGAGCTGATCCCGGCTGACGTCGAGGACTATGCCGCGCTGGCCGGCAACTGCCTCCAGCTCGGCGTGTTCGCCGCGCTGGGCGACGTCGACCGCGTGCAGGTCCTGGTCGACCGGCTCATGCCCAACGCAGAGGACGTCGTGGCGTACGGCTCGCTCGACCACCTCGGCGTCGTCGACCAGTTCCTGGCCCTCGGCCTGGGCAGTCTCGGCCGACGCGACGACGCCCTGAGCCACGCACGTCGGGCGGTGACCCGGCTGTCCGACCTGGGCATCCAGCCGGCGCTGCGCCGCAGCTCGCGGCTGCTGACACGGCTCGAGTCGCGCGAGGACGCCGGCGAGTAAGCGGTCGGTAAGCCCGGGGCAAGCACCGCGAGCCACCGTGGAGCCAGCCCGGAAACGCCGGGCGACTCACGGACAGGAACCGCGATGACCACCACCACCTTCACCATCACCACCGCCCCGGTGCGGTCGCGGTTCTCCGCCCGCCGCCGCAGGCCTACCGTGCTCGGCCGGATCGCCCGCTCGACTCGCGACGGTGCTCGGGTCACGACTGCCGGCAGCCGGACCGAGTTCCGGCCACAGGCGGTCCTCGAGGCCGTCGCCGCACAGCGCGTCCCAGGCGCACTCCGGTAGGTCCCGCGGCGGCCGACCAGAACTGCCGACCCCTACTGCCATCCCATCGAGAGGACATCCCATGACCAGCATCACCACTCCTACCGTCGACCAGCTGCGCGAGCCGCTCGCGGACCTCCGCAGACGCGTCGCCGGCGTCGTCCACGTCCCCGACGACGAGACCTGGGACGCAGCACGCGCCGCCTGGGTGGTCACCGTCGACCAGCGCCCGCTGGCCGTGCTCGACGCGCGCGACACCCAGGACGTCGTGACCGCCGTCCGGTGGGCCCGCGACCACGAGGTACGCGTCTCCCCGCAGCCGACCGGCCACGGCACCACGGGTGCCTTCGAGCAGGTGCTGATCCTGCGCACCGGGGCACTCGACGGCATCGACGTCGACCCTGCCGCACGGACCGTCACGATCGGCGCCGGCGTCCGGGCCGGGGAGCTGCTGGCCGCACTGGACGGCACCGGCCTCACGTTCCTGGCCGGCTCCAACCCCGATCCGTCGGTCGTCGGCATGACGGTCACCGGAGGACTCAGCTGGTTCGGGCGCGCCTTCGGCGCGGGAGCCGACAGCGTGGAGTCGGTCGAGCTGGTCGACGGACTCGGCCGGCTGCGCACCGTCACGGCCTCCGACGACGACCCCGACCTGTTCTGGGCCGTCCGGGGCGGGGGCGGGGACTTCGGGATCGTCACCCGGATGACGCTGCGGCTGTACCCCGCTCCGGAGCTGTACGGCGGTCGGCTGTTCTGGCCGATCGAGCAGACGCGGGCGGTGCTGGACGCCTTCCACGC
>Ga0190275_10001242_pt1 | contig 19247 bp, 16 predicted proteins | sample Popmic550T_FD_133745 | JGI IMG/M metagenome (GOLD analysis project Ga0190275, IMG submission 133745) | Populus adjacent soil microbial communities from riparian zone of Yellowstone River, Montana, USA - 550 T | ecosystem: Environmental > Terrestrial > Soil > Riparian zone > Trees stand | place...
CCGATTTGCTGTGCCCGGCCAGCAAACGATGAATTGAATTGTACGGTCGATTGTCGCCGGTAAGAATATGGGTAGTGATTACCCATTGACGAGGAAATGCCGCTGAGAATGGCAGTCGAAGGCCTTTGTTCGGTGTATTGGAATTAGTTGCCCCGGGTGCTCTAATGATCGCGTCGCGGTGCCGCCGCGACGGGGGAAGTACCCGAACAAGCTGGAGGAAGTCATGGAGCAGAAGGTCGAAGCCACCCGCGAGCCGAGGAAACTCCTCGTCCGCAAGCTGGAGAACCTCGAGACGACCCTGATCATCACCGATCCGGGCGGTGGCTGCCGCGACGCTACCTGCGGCTAGTCGATCAGTACTCGGCCGGGGCGCGGGCAACCGCGCCCCGGTTTCCAGCGGAGGGGGAAAGCATGCTGCGGCCACGGATCAAAGGCATTCATAAACCTGTTCGGCTGACGCCGACGCTGATCAACATCGGCGGCCGGCAGCTCGGGATCGGGGCCGAACTCGATGACGAGGACGGTGACCGCTGGCTGCTGCTCGGCCTGATGGACGGCACCCGCACCCGCGCCGAGATCGTCACCGCACTCCGCGCCGAACGACCTGAGCTGAGCCCCGAAGAGGTAGCCGATTCGATCCAGGCGCTGATCGACGCCGGCTACGTCGAGGACGCCGCCGCGCCACCGCCGCCCACGCTCAGCCCGGCCGAAATCGAGCGCTACGACCGCGCGACGACGTACTACGCCTGGGTGGATCTGACCCCACGCACTTCCCCGTACGACGTCCAGGCTCGCCTCAAGGCCAGCAGTGTCGTAGTACTGGGTCTCGGCGGCACCGGATCGGCAGTTGCCTCATCACTCGTCGCGGCCGGCGTCGGTACCGTGCACTGCGTCGATTTCGACACAGTCGAGGCGGGCAACCTGACCCGCCAACTCCTGTACACCGAAGACGACCTCGGCCAGCCCAAGGTCCAGGTGGCCGTCGACAGGCTCAGCCGGATGAACTCCCACGCCACCGTCACCGGCGAGGAGAAGCAGGTCTTCTGCACCGAAGACGTAGCCGCCCTGATGGACGGTCGCGACCTGCTGGTGCTGTGTGCCGACCAGCCGCAGAAGCTCATCCGCCAATGGACCAACGAAGCCGCACTGCGCACCGGCACCCCGTGGATGCTTGCCCAGTACGCCGGTCCGATGGCCGTCATCGGTCTCTTCATCCCCGGGACCACTTGCTGCCAGGAGTGTCTGGTCAGCATGACCGACTACATCCGCGAGCAGTACGGCCAGGAGCCCGAGGATCTCTTCCCGTTCGACGGTCACGCCGTGATCGCACCGACGGCGAATCTCACCGGGCACATGGCTGCGATGGATGCCGTCTACCACCTAGCCGGGATCCCCACCAGTACGTCCGGCCGGATGTTCCACCTGAGTCTCACCGACCTGACCTACCACTACGTCGTCACACCGCGAACCGGCGAGAAGTGCGAGACCTGCGGCTGGGTCGGCCAATGACGATCGCAGCACTCGACTCCAGCAGCCGTCCCAGCGTCGCGCATCTCCTGGTCCGCAAGGAGGATGAGGACGAGTACGTGCTCGGCAATCCGGCCACGGGGCGGTTTGTCGTAGTACCGGAAGCCGGTGCGCGGCTGATCGAATTGCTTGCCGCCGGCAACACAGTGGCAGAGGTCGCGGCGCGACTGGAGCAGGAGCTCGGCGAACCGGTCGATGTCGTCGACTTCGTCGAGATGCTGGTCGAGGCCGGTCTGCTCGACGAGCGCGAGGCTACCGGCGAGACCGCGGCAGAAGAGCAGGCGGTCGAGCCCGGTAAGAAGGTGAAGTACTGGGTTGTCTCGGAGATTCCGCAGTGGGTGGTGAAACCCCTGTTCGGTAAGGCCGCCTGGATCTTCTACGTCGGCTGCCTGGTCACGTCGCTGGCGATGTTCGCCGCCGATCACTCGCTGCTGCCCAGCTACGAGGACGCCTTCGTGGTGACCGACATCGCGCTCAGCATCATGATCACCAACGTCGTCATCCTGGGGCTGGCGGTCGTGCACGAGATCTGGCACGCGTTCGCCGGGGCGGCGGCCGGCGTACGGTCGCAGCTGCGGCTCGAGCGGCGGGGCATCTTCGCCGTGCTCGAGACGGACCTGACCGGATTGTGGGCCCTGCCGCCCAGCAAGCGCTACAGCCCTTTCCTGGCCGGCATGGCCTTCGACTCGGTCATCTTGTTCGCCGCTGTCGCGCCCCGGTTCGCCTGGTCGCGCGGCTGGATCGACCTGGACCCGAATCTGGTCCGCTTCCTCGCGATGCTGGTGCTCAGCCAGGTCGCCAAACTCGCCTTCCAGACGATGGCGTACCTGCGGACCGACATGTACCTGGTGATGGCCACCGCGACCGGCTGCAAGAACCTGCACCAGGTCACCCGGCTGGGGCTCAAGAAGCTGATCCGCAAGCTCACGCCGCAGGAGCAGACGATCCTGCGCAACGCCGATGCCAAGGATCACCGGGTGGCTCGGTGGTACCGGGTGCTCTACCTGACCGGGATCGTCTGGATGGTCTGGTTCGCGATCAACTTCCTGCTGCCCGGCGCCAAGGTGACGCTGGGCTGGGCGTCGGGGGTGATGGTCGGCGCGCCGGTGTTCAGTTTCTATTGGTGGGAAGGCGTTCTGTTGATCTGCTTCGCGCTGGCGAACGTGACCGCCCCGATCATCATTGCCGTGCGCAACCGCCTTCGCGCCCGCCGGGCGGCGGCATGAAAACCACCCGCAGGTACGGCCTGCTGGTCAGCCTGATCGTCACCGGGCTGAGCGTGCTGACGATGTCCGGGCTCGCCTTCGGGGTGCTGATCGGCACGTTCACCGACAAGCCCGCGCTGGCCTGCGACCAGGTCCCGGGGACGCCGCAACCTTTCGAGGGCAAACCCCACATCCAGTACGACGGTGCGCCGCACGACCCGTATCGCTCGATGCCACCGACCTCCGGCCCGCACTCGCCCCGCGTGGTGCCACCCGGGATCTACCGCAAGCCGATCGCCGAGGAGTTGCAGGTGCACGTGCTGGAGCACGGACACGTGTTGCTGCAGTACGCGCCCGACGTACCGGCCGAGGTCGTGGACGAACTCGAACGCATCGGCAGGCAGTATCCGCGCGACGTGGTGGTGGCGCCGTATCCGAAACTCGGCAACGGCATCGCTCTCAGCGGCTGGCAGCGTCTGCAGCGCCTGGAGTCCCTCGACGAGGCAGCGGTCGTCGACTTCGTCACCAAGGTGGCGGGGCGCTACAACCACCAGTGGCGCAACGGCGCCACCGACTGCGTCTCCGCACCTCCAGCGCAGAAGTGATAACAACAGTCAGTACCTGGCTGAGTGCACCCCGTGCATGACATCATCTGGTCGAGGCTAGCCACGGGGGTGGGGGATGGGGCGCGCAGAGATCAGTTTTCCCGGCCGGCAGGCGGTGATGGACGCCTCCCTCCGGTTGCAGGTGGTTCGTGCGTCGCGCTGTGACGAGTGGGCCGGCGGCCGGTTGCGGCGGGCCGAGGTGCACTTTTTCGGGTCGGACCCGCAGGGCTTGCGGGAATGGTTGCACGACGAGTGCACCGGCGCCGGCGAACTGATCGCCGTCACCTCCACCCGGCACCAGACGGTGGAGACGTTCGCGCCGAGCCACCGGGTGAACTGCGAACTGGTCCGGCGCGGCGTCATGATGACCAGCTTTTTCGATCCCAGCGGCGGCTCGGGCGCTGTCACCGACATCATCGTCGGTGCCGCGGAGATGCCGTACTACGTTGCCTGCGGCCCGATCCAGATGAAGCTGTTCGACGGTGAGCGGGTGCTGGTCGAAGGGCCGGTCACCGATGACGGGCAGCGCAGTCTGATGCTGATGACCGGGCCGGAGGCGGTCAACGCGGCCCGGCAGTATCTGAAGGCCGTTCGCCAGTCCGCGATCCGCGCGGGTGACCTGCGGGACCGCAAGGTCGACCTGACGTCACGCCAGCACCTCATCGCCGACCAGCTGAGCGAGGGTTGTACCGATGACCAGATCGCTGAGCGGCTCGACATCAGCGTGCGCACGGTCCGGTACGAGGTGTCCCGGCTGCTGGAGGTACTGGAGGTCAAGACCAGGTTCGCGGCCGGCGTCCGGTACGCCGGGATGAAGACGCCGGCCGACCGGCTAGGCGTTCCTGGCTGAGCACTCCGGGGGAGGGCTCAGCCGGAGCGGGAAGGCTACTTGCGGCCCTGCTTCGTCGGCGGGATGACCGTCGAGTCGGCGGCCTTCGGTTGCTTGGCTTGTTTCGGTTTGCGGACTTCGCGTCCGCCCTTGTTCTTGGCCATGAAATGCTCCCGGTGAGGATGTCGCGTGGGCTGCCTGAGCTCTGCTGAGCCTCGTGCGCCGTGGAACTCCTGGTCCCCGGGGGTTGCCCTTGACCGTACACCCAGCCTGGGAAGGTGGCAGATCAACAGGTCGTGACTGGGCTTGAGCACGTGGTGATCGTCGCTACCGGGCTTGGTGCCGGGCTGCTGACGTCGACTGTCGGGGTGGCTTCGCTGCTGAGCTTCCCGGTGCTGATCGCGCTCGGCATCCCGCCGGTGGTCGCCAACGTGACGAACACCGTCGGGCTGATCCCGGCCGGTCTCGGCGGTTCCCTCGGCTATCGCCGGGAGCTGCGCGGGCAACCGCGGGTGAGCTGGATCGTCGTCGTCACCTGCGCGATCGGTTCCGTCGGCGGTGCCGTCCTGCTCCTGGCGCTCCCGGCGGGCGTCTTCGAGGCGATCGTGCCGTGGCTGATCCTCTTCACCTGCCTGCTCGTCGGCGCGCAGCCCTGGATCTCCCGCTGGCTGCGCGCCCGTACCATCGGCGAGCACGTACCCCGGACGGCGATGTCACCCGCGACGATCTTCTTCGCCGGACTCACCGGCGTCTACGGCGGCTACTTCGGCGCGGGCGCCGGCGTGATGATGATGGCGGTTCTCAGCCTGGGCCTCGACCTGGACCTCCGGATCGTCAACGCCCTGAAAACCCTGGCCCTGCTGGCCGCCAACCTCGTCGCCGGCCTGATCTTCGTTTTCATCGCCGACCTCGACTACACCACCGCCGGCCTCCTGGCCATCGGCTCCATCATCGGCGGCTACACCGGCTCCCACCTCGGCCGCCTGCTCCCCCCAACCCTCCTCCGCATCCTGGTCGTCCTGGCCGGCATCATCGCCGCCGTCACGATGCTCTGATCAGGCCAGGCCGGTCAGGGAGGTGATTGTTGCCTTGTGCAAGTGGGTGATGACGTTCAGGGTGGTCGGGTCGCTGCGGTAGAGATGCGAGCCGGACTCGTAGGACAGGTAGGCGCGGCCGCCGTACTCCGTGATGCCCTCGGACATGCTCGGGGCGCGGAAGCACTTCAGGCTGGCCTTGTCGAGGTCGGGCTCACCGCGGCGGACGACGTACACGTTGCTGCGGTTCTTGCGGCCTTCGGAGGTGCTGAAGATGAAGTGGCTGCCGGTGACGAGCAGACCCTGGGTCTTGGTCGGCACCTCCCACGCCTTCTTGATCGTGGTCAGCGAGCCGTCGCTGTTGATCTTGTACTGGTACATCTTGTCGCGGCCCTTGTTGTTGAACTTGCCGGACCACAGGTAGCCGCCGTAGCTGGTCAGGAACGAAGCGCCGTAGACCGCGCGCTCCTTGCCGACCGGCTTCACCAGCGGAGTGCCGGGCGCCTTCAGTGCGGCCTTCAGCGTGGACAGCTTGTACTTGCGGATGCCGTTGGTGGTGCCCTGCACGAATGCCCAGCCGTTGCTGGTGGTGATCCCACCGGCATGCGTTTCATCGATCGCGACGACACCGACGGTCTTGTTGGTGGCCGGGTCGATGCCGATGATCTGTGACCTCGCGCCCTTGCGGTAGGCCGAGACGAGCAGCAGGTCCTTCGTGCCGTCCCAGTTCCACCAGGTGCCGAGGCCCTGCGGCGTGTGGGTGCCGAGGTTCGGTACCGGCGCACTGCCGCTGAAGCGGGCGTCGTACATCTTGGAGGCGGACGGCCCGTCGTAGAAGGGCTTCCCGCCAGCGTCCGTGCTGCAAGTGATCGCGGCTGCGGCAGTCGTGGCTTGTGCCTGCTGAGTGGCGGCTTGCGAAGCTTCAGGCGCGGTCAGCGCGATGGTGACCGCGGAACCGGTCGCCAGGACTCCGGCCAGCCCGAGGGCGGTGAACGTGCGACGACGAGACATCGTGGCGAAACGCATGCATTTCCTCTCGAAGTGTCGGACTCCCGACACTAACCACTACAGGAGGCCATCCACGAAGCGAGTGAGGGCGGCCGGGTCCAGATCAGCTGTGTACGCCGCGAAGTTGGGCTGGTCCCAGCCGGAGCCGCCGAAGGGAAGGTAGTGTCCGCCGGCCTGCTGGACGATCAGCTGAGCGGCGGAGACGTCCCAGGCGCTGATCGAAGTACCGACGGTCGCGTCGGCCCAGCCTGCTGCCACGTGCGAGATGCTCAGCGCGGCGCTGCCCGGCCGGCGAAGAGTCCCGTACGCCGTAACCAGATCGCTGAAGGCCACCAACGCGGACTCGGCCCCTGCGGCTAGGTCGCGGGCGGCCGGATAACTCGTGAGAAGCATGGCCTCGGCCTCGTCACGAGCGCCCGTCGAGCGCAGTAGGTTCCCGTTGAGCCAGGCACCGGACAAGTCGGCCGTGAACAAGTGGCCGGCCATCGGATCCAGGACCGCGCCGGCGACAACGCGGCCGTCGAGCACGGCGCCGATCGAGGTACAGAAGAAGGCCAGGCCGCGGGCGAAGTTCGCCGTACCGTCGATCGGGTCGACGTACCAGGTCACCTCGCCGGAGCCCTCGTGCGTACCGTCCTCCTCGCCGACCACACTGCTGCCGGGGAAGTGTTTGGTGAGCAGTGCCGAGATGGCCTCCTCGGCCCGCCGGTCGTGCACGGTGACCGGGTCGTGCTTGTCCCGCTTGAACTCGATGTCCATCCCACCACGGAAGGCGAGGCGAAGATCGTCGGCCACGAGGCGGGCGGCCTCGGCGGCCGCGGCGGACAGATCGTGGGAGAGGGCAACCAGTTCGGCGTCAGACGGCATGCGGCTCAACGTAGCCGACCTGACGCATGCTGAACGCGTGAGCTGGGCTGTGCACGTTCACACTAAGCTGGGCGTCTCCACAAGACCAGAGGAGTCTGAGTGAGTTTCACGGGTAGTGGCTGGCTTCCAGGGGTGTCCGCGATCAGCTACGGCGGCGACTACAACCCCGAGCAGTGGCCGGAGGAGAGCTGGCCGGGCGATATCGAGCTGATGCGCCAGGCGGGGGTGAACCTGGTCAGCATCGGCATCTTCTCCTGGGCGCTGATCGAGCCCAGGCGCGGTGAGTACGACTTCGGCTGGATGGACCGGCTGTTCGAGTTGCTGCACTCGGCTGGTATCCGGGTCAGCCTCGGTACGCCGACCGCCTCCCCGCCCGCGTGGTTCTTCCATGAGCACCCGGAGGCCCGGGTGGTGACCCGCGACGGGACCACACTCGGCTTCGGCTCACGCGGGATGGCCAGCCCGAGCTCACCGGCGTACCGGGAGGCGAGTGTCTCGATCGCGACCGCCCTGGCCAAGCGCTACGGCAACCACCCGGCGCTCGCCGTCTGGCACGTCCACAACGAGTACGGCGCGCCCGTCGCCGAGTGCTACTCCGAGCAGAGCACTCTCGCTTTCCGTCGTTGGTTGCAGGACCGGTACGACTCCCTGGACGCACTCAACGCGGCCTGGGGTACTGCGTTCTGGGGGCAGCGCTATCACGAGTGGGACCACGTCTCCGCGCCCGCCGTCTCGGCCAGTGTGGTGAATCCGGCCCAGCGCCTCGACTTCGCCCGCTACACCTCCCACGCCCTGCTGCAGAGCTTCATCGCCGAGCGGGACGCGATCCGGGCCGTGTGCCCGCACGTTCCGATCACCACCAACTTCATGGCCGGTACGTGCGAAACGGTCGACCTGTGGAAGTGGGCGGACGAGGTCGATGTTGTCGCCAACGACCACTATCTGATCGCGGCGGATCCGCGCAACCAGGTCGGCCTGGCGATGTCGGCGGACCTGACCCGATCGATCGCGCGCGGCAAGCCGTGGCTGCTGATGGAGCACTCGACGTCGGGGGTGAACTGGCAGCCGCGCAACGTCGCCAAGCGGCCCGGTGAGCTGGCCCGCAACGCCCTCTCGCACTTCGGTCGCGGCGCCGACGCGGTGATGTACTTCCAGTGGAAGGCGTCCCGCTCGGGTGCGGAGAAGTTCCACTCGGCGATGCTGCCGCACGCCGGAACGGGCAGCCGGATCTGGTCGGAGGTGTGCGCGCTCGGCGCGGGTCTCGGCGAGCTTGACGAGGTTCTCGGCTCGACGGTGACGGCCGACGTGGCCGTGCTGTGGGACTGGGAATCGTTCTGGGCGCAGGATCTGGAGTGGCGGCCGAGTGAGGATCTGGCGCATCGCGAACGCGTGAACGCCTTCTACGACAGGCTTTGGCGTGACCAGCTCACGGTCGACTTCGCGCATCCCGAGGCGGACCTGTCGCAGTACAAGCTGGTTGTTGCCCCGGCCTCCTATCTGCTGACCCAGGCTGCCGCCGACAATCTGAAGCGCTATGTAGAAGCCGGTGGCACGCTGGTCGTCTCGTACTTCGCGGCGATCGTGAACGAGTACGACGCCGTGCACGAAGGTGGCTTCGGCGCGCCGCTGCGGGACGTGCTGGGGTTGACGGTCGAGGAGTTCCTGCCGCTCCGGGCAGGGGAGACCGTTCAGCTCACTCTGCAGGACGTCACCGGGGATGTCTGGACCGATGACATCGCGTTGGCGGGTGCCGAGGTGGTCGCTGCCTTCGCGGATGGACCCGCGGCAGGGAAGCCCGCGATCACGCGGAACACACTTGGCGCCGGTACGGGCTGGTATGTCTCCACCCGGCTCGACGCGGAGCAGTTGGCGGTCGTCATGGAGCGAGCGTATGAAGATGCCGGTCTGGTGGCTGGGGATGGACCGGACGGGCTTGAGCTGATTCGCCGGCGCGGTGCGGACGCGGAGTACCTGATCGCCATCAACCACGGAACCAAGCCGGTCGACCTCGCGGTCGGTGGTACCGATCTGCTGTCCGGCGAGGCGGGGGAATCGCTGAAGGTCGAGGCGGGCGGCGTCCGCGTGATTCGTGGGCTGTGGAAGGCTCGCGGATGAGATCGCTGACTGGTGAAGGGGTGTTGGGATGGGTGCGCTGACTAACTGGGCGGGGAACATCGCCTTCTCGGCGGACGTGCGGCAGCCGGCGTCGGTGCCGGAGCTGCAGGAGCTGGTGAGTTCCGCCGAGCGGCTGCGGGTGCTCGGCACCGGGCATTCGTTCAACCGGATCGCGGACACGACCGGCACGCTCGTGTCCGTCGCCGGTCTGCCCAAGCTGATCTCGATCGCCGACGACACCGTCACGGTGTCGGCCGGTCTCCGGTACGGCGAGGTGACCGCCGCGCTGCAGGCGGAAGGCCGGGCGCTCCACAACCTCGGCTCGTTGCCGCACATCTCCGTCGCCGGCGCGTGCTCGACCGGCACGCACGGCTCCGGGGATGCCAACGGCACACTCGCCTCCGCGGTCTCCGGGATCACCTTCATCGGTGCCGACGGCGAGCTCGTCACGCTCACCCGCGACGATCCGGATTTCCTCGGCTCGGTGATCTCCCTCGGCGCGCTCGGCGTGATCGTCCAGCTCCAGCTCGACACCCAGCCGGCCTTCGAGATCAGCCAGGTCGTGTACGACGGACTGCCGGTGGCGCGGCTCGGCTCGGACTTCGAGGAGGTCTTCTCGAGCGCGTACAGCGTCAGCGCCTTCACCGACTGGGTCGACCCGGACGTGATGGTGTGGCGCAAGCTGCGCGCCGGTACGCCGTACGAGCCGTCGTGGCTCGGAGCCCGGCTTGCTGATGGTGCGCGGCACCCGATCAAGTCGATGCCCGCCGACTTCGCGACCGAGCAGGGCGGCGTCGTCGGACCGTGGAACGAGCGGCTGCCGCATTTCCGGCTCGAGTTCACCCCGAGTAACGGCGAGGAGCTGCAGACGGAGTACTTCGTACCGCGGGCAGCGGCCGCCCAGGCCTTCGAGGAGTTGAAGGCACTCGGCGAGCGGATAGCGCCGGTCATCCAGATCTCCGAGGTCCGTACCGTCGCAGCGGACGACCTCTGGCTGAGCCCGAGCCAGGGCCGGGACACGGTGGCGCTGCACTTCACCTGGATCCAGGACGAAGCCGCCGTCCGGCCGGTCGTCGCCGCGCTGGAAGAGGTCTTGCTGCCGTTGGGCGCCAGACCGCATTGGGGCAAGGTCTTCACCGCCGACGCGGCTACTCTCCGCGACTGCTACCCGAAGATTCCCGACTTCGTCGCGCTCGCGGCCAGGTACGACCCGGCGGGCAAGTTCCGCAACGACTACCTGAACACCTACCTTCCCGCCTGAGTCCGGCGGCCGAAGCCGGACGGGGGTGTTGACGGGATCTGAGCCGTGATCTAGCTTTTGTCGAAACGCTTCGACGAAGCGTTTCGATGACCGCCCGGAGGCTGCATGGCGACGATGACGGATGTGGCTCGGCGGGCGGGAGTCTCCGTCAGCACGGTCTCGTACGTGCTGACCGGAACCAGGCCGATCTCCGATGCGACCAGGGATCGGGTCCTGGCGGCGATGGCCGAACTGGACTACCAGCCGAACGCGATGGCCCGCGGGCTGGCCAGCCGGAAGAGCAACATCGTCGGACTGCTGCTGCCGCTCACCGGGCGGGCCCTCGGCGCGACCGAGACGGCTTTCGTCACGGGCGCGACCGAGGCGGCCAGAGAAGCCGGCTATCACCTGATGCTGTGCCCGGTCGGTACCGGCGACGGCGAGGAGCTGCAGACGCTGGCGACCCAGCGGCTGCTCGACGGGTTCCTGGTGATGGAGGTCCAGCTGACCGATCAGCGGGTCGATCTGCTGCGCAAGCTGGGTTCGCCGTTCGTCCTGATCGGCCGGACCGACGATCCGTCCGGGCTCGCCTGTGTGGACATCGACTTCGAGCAGACGGTCGGCGACGCGGTCGCCCATCTGGTCGGGCTCGGTCATCAGACCATTGCCTACATCAACCACTCGGACGCCAGCCTGGCCAGCGGGTACGGACCGGCGAAGCGGACGGCGGCAGCGTTCGAGGCGGCCCTGGAACGGCACGGCATCGAAGGTGTGATGGTGCCGACCGAGGACACCTCGACCGGTGGCCGGCTCGCGATCCGGGCGGCGCGCGAGCGCCGCCCGCAGCTGACCGGCGTCCTGGTGATGAACGAGAACGCCGCGCTCGGGATCCTTGCCGAGTTGCGGGAGGCCGGCCTCGACGTCCCCTGGGACGTCTCGGTCGTGTCGATGGTGACCTCCGAGGTCGTCGCCGATCTGGCCAGCCCGGCCCTGACCGCGATGACCTCACCAGGTGCCGCCTTGGGAGCAGCCGCAACCCGCGTGCTGCTCACCCGGCTCGCCGACGGTGACGCATCGACGTACCAAGAGTTGTTGCCGTGCGTACTGCAGGTCCGGGGGACCAGCGGCAAAGCAAAAAACAAGTAGCCAAGTGTCCGCCGCCGCGCTGCAACGCGACGACGGACTGAGGAACCACCGGACAGACACCCATCAGAAGGAGTACACCCATGCGGTCTCCCCGCACCATGATCTCAATGGGGGCTGCGATCGTCTCGCTCGCCCTTGTCCTGGCCGGCTGTAACAGCGGCGGCGACGACGCCGGTAGTGACGGCGGCGGCGAAAAGGGCGGCACGCTCAAGCTTTGGCACTACGAGAGCGCGAACGGCGCGATGGGCAAGGCCTGGGACCAGGCCATCGAGGTCTTCAAGGCCGAGCACCCGGGCGTCACCGTCGAGTTCGAGCGCAAGGCCTTCGAGCAGATCCAGCAGAACGCCTCGATGATTCTCGGCTCCGACCAGGCACCGGACCTGATGGAGTACAACAAGGGCAACGCCACCGCCGGCCTGCTCAGCTCCAAGGGTCTGCTTACCGACCTGAGCGACGAGGTCGCCAGCCGCGGCTGGGACAAGGCGCTCAGCCCGAGTCTGCAGACCACCGCCCGGTACGACGAGAAGGGCGTGATGGGCTCGGGCAACTGGTTCGGCATCCCGAACTACGGCGAGTACGTGACGGTGTACTACAACAAGGCCCTCTTCAAGCAGCACGGCGTCGCGGTGCCGAAGACGCTCGACGAGTTGACCGCGGCGATGGACACCTTCGTGGCCAAGAAGGTCACTCCGCTGGGCATGTCCGGAGCGGAGTACCCGGCCGGTCAGCTCTACTACCAGCTCGCGCTGTCCAAGGCGGACCGGTCGTTCGTCGACAACTACCAGCTCTACAAGGGCGCCGTCGACTTCAAGGCGGACCCGCTCAAGTACGGCGCCGACACCTTCCGCCAGTGGGTCGACAAGGGCTACATCTCCAAGCAGTCGGCCAGCCTGAAGGCCGAGGACATGGGCACCGCGTTCATCGCGGGCAAGACGCCGATGATCGTCAGCGGCTCGTGGTGGTACGGCCGGTTCGCCAGCGAGATCAAGAAGTTCGAGTGGGGCACCTTCCTGTTCCCCGGTAACAAGCTGAACGCGGGCTCGTCGGGCAACCTGTGGGTCGTTCCCGAGCAGTCGAAGAACAAGAAGCTGGCCTACGACTTCATCGACATCACCATGCGGCCCGAGATCCAGACCATCATGGCCAACAACGGCGGGGTCCCGGTCAAGGCCGACCTGAGCAAGGTGACGGACCCCAAGAACAAGGAACTGATCGCCAACTTCGACGCGATCACCAAGGCCGACGGACTCGCGTTCTACCCCGACTGGCCGGTCCCCGGGTACTACGACGTGCTGGTGGCCGGCGGTCAGTCGCTGATCAACGGTTCGAAGACTCCTGACCAGGTACTGACCGATCTCGGCAAGGCCTACGACCAGGGTGTCCAAGAAATCAAGAACGGATGAGCCGTGGCAAGGCAGGCTTCTGGTGGTACCTGCTGCCCGGAGCCCTCGCCTTCACCGCCATCATCGCCGTCCCGTTCGGCGCCAACCTGTACCTGTCGCTGACGAAGTGGTCCGGGGTCGGCGATCCGCGCTGGATCGGGCTGGACAACTACAGCCGGCTGTTGCAGGACGACGTCTTCTGGACGTCGTTCCGCAACACGGCGGCGATGGTGATCGCCATGGTGGTGGTCCCGACCCTGATCGGTCTGGTGCTGTCGGCCACGTTGTTCGACGTGATCGGGCGCCGGTTCGGGCCGAAGACGGCCTCGTTCCTGCGGGCGACGTTCTATCTCCCGCAGGTCCTGCCGGTCGTTGTGGCCGGCATCCTCTGGGGCTGGTTGCTGCGCCCGGACGGCGCGGTCAACGCGATCGCCAAGGCGATCGGTCTGGGCGAGCACGACTGGCTGGGTGATCCGAAGACCGCCCTGCCGATGGTCATGCTGGTGATGATCTGGGTGCAGATCGGCTATCCGGTGGTGATCTTCATGGCTGCTCTGCAGCGGGTCGATCCGGATCTGTACGAGGCAGCGGAGATCGACGGGGCCGGCTGGTTCCGCCGGTTCCAGGCGATCACGCTGCCGCAGATCCGGCCGGAGACGTTCGTGGTCACGCTGACCTGCACGATCGCGGCGCTGAAGGTGTTCGGCCCGATCTGGGCCCTCACCCGGGGCGGCCCGAACAACGCGACCACCGTGCCGTCGTACTTCGCCTACAACGCCTTCTTCAACAAGCTGCAGGTCGGGTACGGCGCGGCCGTAGCGACCGCGCTGACCTTGGTGATCGTTGCCGTCAGCATCGGCTTTCTCAAAGTGCAGGGGAGGGTCGAGGAGTGAGCCGCAAAGACCCGGATCGTTTCCGGCAGGGCAAGGCTCGCTGGGTGGTGCTGGCGCTGGTCGGCCTGACCGCCGCGCTGGTGCTCGTGCCGTTCGTCATCATGCTGATGAACGCCTTCAAGTCGCCCGCCGACTATTCCAGCAACGGCCCGCTCGCCTGGCCGGAGTCGTTCCAGCTGGACGGGCTGAAAACGTACTGGCAGCAGGTCCACTTCGAGGGCAAGCTGCTCAACTCGATCGTCATCTCCGGTTCGGTCGCCGTGCTCGGAGTGGTGCTGTCGCTGCTGAACGCCTACGCACTCGGGATCGGCCGGGTCCGTGGCCGGATGTGGATCGTCGCGCTCTTCCTGATGGCGAACATGATTCCGCAGGAGGCGCTGGTCTACCCGCTGTACTCGATGGCCAAGTCGTTCGGCCTCTACAACAGCCAGCTCAGCGTGATCATCATCTTCACCGTCATCCAGAGCGCCTTCGGAACGTACCTGCTCGCTTCTGTGCTCGGTACCTTCCCGAAAGCGCTGCTGGAGGCGGCCGCGTTGGACGGCGCCAGCCGGTGGACCACCTTGTGGCGGGTCGTCGTCCCGACGGTCCGGCCGACGCTGTCGGTGTTGCTGATCTTCTTCTTCATCTGGACGTGGAACGAGTTCTTCATCCCGCTGGTGATGCTGATCGACAACAGCACACAGACCGTTCCACTCGCCCTGGCCTCCCTGCAGGGCGACCGCCTGATGGACGCCACCACCACGAACGCCGGAGCGCTGATCAGCCTGCTCCCGACGGTCGTGTTCTTCCTGATCTTCCAGCGCACCTTGACCCGCGGCGTCACCGTCGGCGCTGTCAAGTAGAGAGGCAACAGATGAAGTTCACAGACGGCTACTGGAAGCTGCGCGCGGGGTTGACCCGGTTACGCCCGGCCGCGGTCGAGAGTGTCGAGACCACCGAGCGGTCGCTGATCGTCTACGCGCCCGCCAAGCAGATCGTCGGGCGTGGAGACACTCTCAACCAGCCACTCTTCACCGTCACGATCAGCTCCCCCGCGGCCGGTGTGATCGGGATCCGGATCCAGCACCACAGCGGTGGCCTGCCGCCCCGGCCTGCCTTCCAGCTGGCGGTCGAGGAAGACCATCCGGTCAAGGTAGAGGTCGATGACGAGCTGGCCCGGCTGACCAGTGGCGACCTGACCGCGGTGATCAAACTCAACGGTCCCTGGGACCTGCGGTTCGAGCGGGACGGCAAGGTGCTGACCGACTCGGGTGCTCGCAGCATCGGGCTGATCAGCGACCAGCAGGGCCGGCACTACCTGCACGAGCAGCTCGCGCTCGGCGTCGGCGAGACCGTCTACGGACTCGGCGAGCGGTTCGGTCCGCTGGTGAAGAACGGCCAGGTGGTCGACATCTGGAACGCCGACGGTGGTACGTCCAGCGAGCAGGCGTACAAGAACGTGCCGTTCTACCTGAGCAGCAGCGGGTACGGCGTGCTGGTCGACACCCCGGCGCAGGTCTCCTTCGAGGTGGGCTCGGAGGTGGTGTCCCGGAACCAGTTCAGCGTCGAAGGTCAGGAGCTGAGCTACTACGTCATCAGTGGCCCGACTCCGAAGGACGTCCTGCGCCGGTACACCGCCCTCACCGGCCGTCCTGCGCGCGTACCGGCCTGGTCGATGGGACTGTGGCTGTCGACGTCGTTCACGACCGACTACACCGAGGAGACCACAAGCGGTTTCGTAGCGGGGATGGCGTCGCGGGATCTTCCGCTCAGCGTCTTCCACTTCGACTGCTTCTGGATGCGCCAGTTCCACTGGTGCGACTTCCTCTGGGACCCGGTCGCGTTCCCCGATCCGGCCGGGATGCTGCGCCGGCTGAAGGAACGCGGTCTGCGGATCAGCCTGTGGATCAACCCGTACATCGCTCAGCGGTCGGCCTTGTTCGAGGAAGGCCGCGAACTCGGCTACCTGCTCAAGCGGCCCGACGGTTCGGTCTGGCAGTGGGACATGTGGCAGGCCGGGATGGCGATCGTCGACTTCACCAACCCCGCCGCGACCGAGTGGTTCCGCTCGAAGCTGCAGGCGCTGATCGATCTCGGCGTGGACTGCTTCAAGACCGACTTCGGTGAGCGGATCCCGGCCGAGGACGTGGTCTGGTTCGACGGCTCCGACCCGGAGCGGATGCACAACTACTATCCGCACCTCTACAACAAGGCAGTCTTCGACCTGTTGCAGGAGAACCGCGGCGAGGGCGACGCAGTACTGTTCGCGCGCTCGGCGACCGTTGGTGGACAGCAGTTCCCGGTGCACTGGGGTGGTGACTGCGAATCGACCTTCGAGGCGATGGCGGAGTCGCTGCGTGGTGGGCTGTCGCTGGCGTCGTCCGGTTTCGGCTACTGGAGCCATGACATCGGTGGCTTTGAAGGAACGCCCGACGCGGCAGTCTTCAAGCGCTGGGTGCCGTTCGGCCTGCTGTCGTCTCACTCGCGCCTGCACGGCTCCGGGTCGTACCGGGTGCCGTGGGCCTTCGACGAGGAGGCTGTCGACGTACTGCGTCGCTTCACCAAGTTGAAGATGTCGCTGATGCCCTACCTGGCGAGCGTTGCCGAAGAGGCGCACACGGACGGTACGCCGATGATGCGGCCGATGGTGCTGGAGTTCCCGGCGGACCCGGGAGTCGCCTACCTCGAGCGGCAGTACATGCTCGGCCCGGATCTGCTGGTGGCGCCGGTGATGAGCAGGGACGGCGAGGTCCGTTTCTACCTGCCTGAAGGCACCTGGACCGACCTGCTGACCGGTGAGCAGTTGGCCGGCAGCCGTTGGGTCACCCAGACACACGGCTTCGACAGCCTGCCGGTACTGGTCCGCCAGGGCGCGGTGATCGCCGTCGGTGCCGTCGACGACCGGCCGGACTACGACTGGGCCGACGGTGTCGAGCTGCGCTGGTTCGCTCCCACCGAAGGTCAGGTGGCTCGCGTCCGCCTCCCCGGGCCGAACGGGGAGACGGTTGCGATCATCGAGTTGACCCTGTCCGAGGGTCAGGCCGCGGCGCGGGTCGTCGAGGGCAGTTGCGAGCGGTACACCGTCACCGTTCGAAGGTGAGCTTCTCCAGCGCGATCGACGCGCTGGAGAACACCGCATAGAGAGCGTGCACCCCGCGGGCGTCAGCAAGCGGGGTGCCGCTCTCGACCCAGTTGTGCCGCTGACCGGTCGGCGAGACCTGCAGTGTGCCGAGCAGCAAGCCGTTCAGCGGGTCGTCCAGCCGCAGTTCGATGGTGCCGGCCTCGGTGGCCTCCGAGGCCACCTGCGCGACACAGCGGGTGGCGCCGTCGCCCAGGTCGACATCCTCGAAGGCGAGCCAGGCGCCGGGCTCCAGTGAGCGCACCGCGTCGCCGTACTCCGGGGTGGTGTCCGTCATCGTCGTCGCGCAGTACTCGTCGAAGGCTGTCGCGGCCAGGGGTGCGGTGAAGATCGCCCGCGGCGGGATGCGTTCGCCCAGGACGTCGAAGGCCGCGGTGAGGCGGGTATCCGTGCTGGACCGTCCGATCAGGATGCTGTGCCTGGCCGTCTCGACACAACGCCGGTCCCGGGTGATGTCCCAGAACCCCAGGTCGGCGGCCGAGATCTGGAGCTCGACCTCGATGCTTTCGCCTGCGGCCAAGGTGACCTGCCGGAAGCCCCGCAGTTGCCGCAACGGCTGCTTGGCGCGGGATCGCTGCTGGTGCGTGTAGAGCTGTACCACCTCGTGGCCGGACCGGCCTCCGGAGTTGGTGACGGTGAGGCTCACCGTCAACTCGCCGTCGGCCGGGATGGAGGTGGAGCTCAACCGCAGATCGGAGTACGTGAACGTCGTGTAGCTCAGGCCGTGGCCGAACGGGTAGAGCGGCGTACCGCGGAAGTACAAGTACGTCGAGTCGGTGGCGACGATGTCGTAGTCGAGGAGATCCGGCAGGTCGGCGGCCGACCGGTACCACGTCTGCGGCAACCGGCCGGACGGGTCGGAGTCGCCGAACAGTACGTCCGTGAGCGCCCGGCCGTACTCCTGTCCGCCGTGGGCAGACCAGAGCAAGGCAGGCAGGTTCTGATCCGCCCACTCGACTGCGAAGGGGTAGCTGCTCGACATGACCAGTACGGTCCGCGAGTTGGCGCCGTGCACGGCCCGGACCAGCCGATCCTGCGCGGGCGGCAGGTCCAGCTCGACCCGGTCCTCGGTCTCGCGCCCATTCACCAACGGGTGGTTGCCCACGACAACAATCGCGACGTCGGCCGCCGCCGCCAGCTCGGCTGCCCTGGCTGCACCGTCGACGAGCGTGACAATCTCGAAGACCGTGGCCGACGCAGCGTCAGGCGCTGTCGCGGTGACTGCTCCATCGGCTGCGACCGCGACGAAACGGCCAGTGTTGCGGTGACGTAGTACGGACGAGGTTTCGCTGATGGGCAGCAGTTCGAAGGTCTCGTTGACCTCCCAGGTGCTGGGGCCGGGGTGGTCAGCCACGAGGGAACCGGTGTCGGTCACCGTGACGTACGAACCGGTCTGCACCGATCGGAGCGTCCAGGCGCCGCCGCCCCAGTCGAGCAGGTCGAAGGAGCCCTCTGACCCGAGCCGGACCACCTTGTCGTCGCCGGCGCCGAGGCAGCCGTCGCTGGTGCGGAATTCGATTCGGTCCACACCCTCGCAGTAGTCGACCGCGTCGGCGCCGAGACGCTCGACCAGGCCGTCCTTGGCGGTGACCTGGTAGGGCAGCGTTCCGGAGTACCAGTCCTGGAAGAGGATGTCCGCGAGCGGGCCGACGACTGCGACTCGCTTGGTGCTCTCGGTGCTCAGCGGAAGCAGGTGGCATTCGTGCTTCAGCAGCACGATCGAGTGGCGGGCTGCGTCCTCGGCCAGCTGCCGGTGCGCCAGACAGCCGACGACATCTTCCTCGGGGGAGCTGTAGGGATCCAGCTCGACCGGGTCGAACTCGCCCAGCCGGAACCGGATGGCCAGGGCGTGCCGGACGGCCAGATCGATGTCGGACTCGCTCAGCTGGCCCTGCTCCAACGCATCGGTGAGGTGCTGGATGGACGGCCCCGCGTCACTGTCGTCCTGCGTGAAGCTGTCCACCCCGGCCTTCAGCGCCGCCGCGTAGGCAGACGGGCTGTCAGCGAAGTACTGCTGCAGGCCGACCAGGTTCGCCGGAGCGCCGGCATCGCTGACCACCAGCAGGTCGTCCTCGGTCCAGGTCCGGACCGCGTCGTTGATCAACGGGCTCAGATGGGCGGGCCGGCCGTTCACCAGGTTGTACGACGGCATCATCGCGACTGCCGCGCCGGCCTCGATCGGGGCGCGGAAGGCGGGCAGCTCGTAGTCGTGCAGGACCCGCGGCGGCAGGTTGCTCGAGGTCGTACAGCGGTCCGTCTCGTTGTTGTAGGCAAG